>WNGJ01003551.1_pt1 | contig 16066 bp, 17 predicted proteins | sample 5400611 | NCBI WGS metagenome assembly WNGJ01 (sample SAMN13153375, study PRJNA577476) | soil metagenome | isolation source: 40 cm soil or saprolite under Garry oak tree replicate 1 | place: USA:California | collected 2016-06-15 | reverse complement strand
TCGTGCGATACGTCGCCATGGCCGGGTACGGCAACGACGAACGGCTCGAGCCGCTCGTCCAGCGTTTGGTGCGCGATTCGAAGAACTTCAATGCGGCGTGCTGGATCAATGGCGAGCAGCCCTGCGCATGGGGATATGCGCGGCTCATCTGGGGCCTCGCGGCGCTTCCCGAGACCGCTCACACACGAGAGGTGCAGCGCACGCTGCGGCGCGGCGTCGAGTTCCTCCTCTCATACAGGGTCGAGCGCGGCCGCTATCCGACCGACACGGTGCCGAGCTATCTCTGGCGGCAGCTCTCGTTCCCACTCTTTTACCAAGCCGACATCCTCTTCGTCCTCCGCGCGCTCGATGCGGCCGGGGCCATCGACGACGACCGCGCGCAGCCGGCGATCGGCTGGCTCCTCGCGCGACAGGACGAACGCGGGCGTTGGGGCGGCCGGTCGCCGTACGCGGCTCGCATGCCCTCGCGAGTGGACGCGAGCAAGTGGGTGACGTTGCAGGCCTGCACGATCCTGAAGCACGCGTTCCCCGAGATCGCCGCCTGACCAAGCGCCGCATCCTCAAGGACGTCGGGCCTCTCCGGTTCGGCGAGGGGCACGACACCACGTTTCCGTACGCGCTCGCGCTCGCCACCGGTGCGGAATACGACTGGCTCATGGGATCGTCGGGCGCGGCCTTCACGACCGCGATCGACGAAACGGGCTGGGACCCGCTCGCGGCCGCGCCACGCGACGCCGAGACCCTCGCGCGCGCCGCACGCGCGGCGGGCGTGCGACTCGATCCCGAGCCTCCCCCGTACGACGAAGAGATGCGGGCGCTGATCCTGGATCGCGCGAAGGAAGCGATCGACGGACATCTGCCGCCTCTCGTGTTCGGTCTCGGCGGTCCGCCCGAGTACGGTCTCATCGTCGGTTACGACGAGGAAGGTCCGACCTTCTTCGCGCGGACGTTCTTCGACAAGGGCGACGATCCGCGGCGCGCGGGCTGGTCGGATTTCGAAAGCGAGGACCGAGGCGGCTTGATCTTCCTCGACAAGAGCGTGGCTCCGGACCGCAATCGGTCGGCGAAGGAGGGGATCGACACTGCCCTTGCCAGCGCCAAGGCCAGCGACGATGCCCTGATGTCCTGGTCGGCGGCGCTGCGCGACGACGAGCGGTGGAGCGACGCGAAGCACGCCGGCACCGCCGCATTCGCGGACCACGCGATGCGGACGATCCTGGTTGACAAGCGGCGCGCCGCGGCGCGGTTCCTTCGCGCAGCACGCGGCCTCTTTCCGAACGCGCCTGGCGGCGACCTCCTGCGTGCGGCCGAGTCGTATGGGTACGCAGCCGACGCCGCAGCGAAGGGCGGAGTCGGAGAATTCAACGGCAGCATCGCGATGCGGTTCATCGATCAGGGACATCGGCGTGCGTGGGCGAAGAATCTCGACGCGGTCCGCGAGAACGATCGAGAGGCGCGCGAGGCTCTCGCGTCCGCGCGAGGAGGAATGCCTTGAACGACCTCACCGCGGCTGCGCTCCTCGGCATAGTGCAAGGGCTCACCGAATTTCTTCCGGTGAGCTCGACGGGGCACCTGATCCTGGTGAGCGACCTCCTCAAGCTCGACCCCGAGCGGTTCGGACTGTCGTTCGACGTGGCGCTGCATCTCGGCACCGCGCTCGCCGTGCTCCTGTACTTCGCGCGAACGTGGATCGAGCTTGTGGTCGGTCTCTTCCGCGGACAGTGGCGCATGCCCGCGCTGATCGTTCTCGGCACCGCTCCGGCAGCGATCGCCGGGGTGCTTTTCCAATCGGCGATCGAGCGCGAGATGCGTGGACCGCTCGTGATCGCGGCGGGCCTGGTCGTCGGGTCGATCGTGTTCGTCGCAGCGGAGGCGATCGCCCGCCAGCGTCGGTTAGTGACGGAGGTCGGGGTCAGCGACGCGCTCGTGATCGGCGTTGCTCAGGCGATCGCGTTGATTCCGGGCATCTCGCGCTCGGGAATCACGATCTCCGCGGGCCTCGTGCGCGAGTTGCGGCGCGAGGACGCGACGCGCTTCGCTTTTCTCCTTGCGACGCCGGTGATCCTCGGCGCTGGTGCGAAGACCCTTCTCGACGCGCGAAAGGCGGCGGAGCTCTTCGCTCAGCCCGACGTGCTCGCGGTGGGGTTCGTCCTGTCGTTCCTCTCGGGTCTCGCGGCGGTGGCGTTCATGGTCCGCTTCCTGCGCAGCCACTCGCTCAATTGGTTCGTCGCGTACCGACTCGTGCTCGCGGCGGTGATCGTCGCCGCGGTGGCCGCCGGGGTCCTGTAGGCGCGGCGGCGTCGGGCGCCAGTCGCGTGAGCGCCCCGAACATGAGGGCGGTCATGCCCGCGAACAGGACGATCGCGATTACGAATCCGCCAGGTACGAACTCGCTCATGTTCCAGGGCCACAGCGCCGAGGGCAGGACGAACCACCCCAGGAGCGCGAGCAGACCTTCCCACGGCGACCCGAGTTCAGCCACCGACGGCTGGCGGGCGAGGTAGAAGGCGGTCTGCCAAATGATGCCGACGATGAGATATGCAAGCGCGGCGGCGAGCATGAGCCGACCCAGCCGAGCAACGCCCCGCCGCATGGTGGCACGATAGCGCCGTGGATCTCGGACTCCGCGACAAAGTCACCATCGTTGCCGCGTCCAGCAAGGGACTCGGACGCGCGGTCGCGGAAGAATTCGCGCGCGAGGGCGCGCGGGTCGTGATGTGCAGCCGCGACGAAGCGGCGATCCGCGCCGCAGCCGAGGACGTGCAACGCAAGACCGGAGCGGACGTGCAGTGGACCGTCGCGGACGTCGGGTCGGAGGCGGGCTGCCAGAAGCTTGTGAAGACCGGCGTCGACAAGTTCGGGACGATCGACATCCTCGTATCGAACGCAGGCGGTCCCCCACCCGGGCGCTTCGACGATCTCGACGATGCGGCTTGGCAGAAGGCCGTCGGAATCACGCTCTTCTCCGCGGTCCGACTCACGCGGCTCGTCCTTCCACACATGCGCCGAGCCGGCGGGGGGTCCATCGTGTACATGACCTCTACGACGGTGCGGCAACCAACGCAGTACTTGAACCTCATCCTCTCGAACGCGATCCGCGCCGCGGTGCAGGGCATGGCGAAGACGCTGTCGAGCGATCTCGCGAAGGACGGCGTCCGCGTGAACTGCGTGCAGCCCGGACGCATCTCCACCGAGCGCATCGAGCAGCTCGACTCGGATACCGCGAAGCGGCAGAACACGACAGCCGAGGCGATCCGCGGGCACTACGAGAAGACGGTGATCCCGATGGGCCGCTACGGAAAGCCGGAGGAATTCGCCGCGGCGGTCGTGTTCATCGCTTCGCCGAAGGCGTCCTACATCACCGGAACGTCGCTCCAGATCGACGGCGGCATGCTCATGAGCATGTTCTAGGCGGTGATCGTCACCGATCGCCTGCGGCCGCACATCTTCCGCCTGCCGATCGAGAAGATCCGCGCCGGCTACAAGAGCGACATCTACTTCGCGCGCACGAAGCTCATTCTCGAACGCGACAAGCGGCACGATCGGGTCACGATGCAGGTCTTTCAGAAGCATCCTGACGCTGTCGTCGTCGGGACAGACCAGACGCTCGCGATCCTGCACGTCGGTAGCGGTCACTACCGCGACCGCACGCGCGCCGACGCGCTCTTCGACCGTTACCTCAGCGCGGAACGGCGGCTCTACACCGCCTGGACCCTGCTCCCCGCGATCGACTGGTCCGCGTACGAGCCGGTGGCACGAGAGGTCTTCGAGATCTCGCGCGAGCTCGCGTCCATGTGGGAGCCGGCGTGGGAGAAGATCGAGGTGTCGTCGCTCTACGACGGCGAGACGGCGAAGCCACACGAGCCGGTGATGCACATCGAGGGCGAGTACACCGAGTTCGCGCACCTCGAGACGCTGTACCTCGGTGCGCTCTCCGAGGGAACACGCGTCGCGACGAACACGCGGGACGTCGTCGCGGCCGCGCGGGGGAAGCCCGTGATCATGTTCGGCGCGCGCCACCAGGGGCACGAGGCGCAGGCGGGCTCTGGCTACGCGGCCTATGTCGGAGGCGCGAGCGCGGTTTCCACGGACGAACAAGGCGAATGGTGGGGCTCGACCGGGCTTGGCACGGTCCCGCACGCCCTCATCGCGGCGTATGGGGGTGACACCACGGTGGCGACGCTCAAGTTCGACGAGTACATCAACCGCGCGCCCGACGCGGTCGGGCATCTCACCGCGAAGGGAACGCCCGAAGGACACGTGAACGTCACGAGCCTCGTCGACTTCAACAACGACGTCGTCAACACGTCGCTCGGCGTCGCCCACGCCCTCGGCGCGCGCCTCTGGGGCGTGCGCGTCGACACGAGCGAGTCCTTGGTCGACCGCGCGATCCTGCGCGAGCTCGAGGAGAAGGAAGGCGTCGCGGGCGGCGAGCTTCGTGGAGTCACGCCGCGTCTCGTCGAGCTCCTTCGCGAAGCGCTCGACCGCAACGGGTATCGACACGTTCGGATCGTCGCCTCGGGCGGATTCGACGCCGAGAAGATCCGCCGGTTCGAGGAGCTCCGCGTGCCCGTAGACGTTTACGGCGTGGGCTCCGCGCTCGTGCACGGCGCCGGATTCGACCACACCGCCGACATCGTCCGGGTCGAGGGCCGTCTGCTGGCGAAGACCGGACGTCGCTACATCGCGAGCGAACGGCTCCACCCGGTGGACTGGTCGTCGCTCGTCGGCGAGCGGGATTGGGCGCGCTCCAGCTCCTGACCCTCGTCCTCGGCCTCAGCATCGCCGGTCTCGCGAAAGGCGCGACCGCGATGGGGCTTCCGCTCATCGCCACGCCGATCCTCGCGTCGGTCTTCGGTCCAAAGCAGGCCGTCGTGATCATCACGATCCCGATCTTCGTCGCGAACACCTTCCTCGTGCTGCAGTCCTGGCGCGTGTTCGGCTACCTGCGGACGCTCGTGCCGCTCATCGTCGCGAACGCCGCGGGCACGGTTCTCGGAGCGCTACTCCTGGCGGGTCTCGATCAAAAGACCTTTGCGATCCTCATCACCGCGATGGTCGTCCTGTTCCTCGCGCGCGGCGACCGGATCGTCGGCGATCCAGGCGCGCGCCGCGCGCAACTGCTCACGCCGGTCGTCGGGTTCGTCGGCGGAGTCATGCAAGGCACGACCTCGATCTCGAGCCCGGTGATCGGCTCGTTCTTCCACGCGATGAAGCTGCCGCCGCGGGAGTACGTGATCACCCTGGCGGCGGTCTTCCAGCTCTCGTCGGCGGTGCAGCTCGTCTCCTACACCGCGCTCGGTCTCTTCACACCGGATCTGCTGACACTTGGCGTGATCGCGTGCATTCCGATGCTCGTCGCGCTCATGGCCGGCATCGCGATCCGCAGCCGTCTCGATCAGGTCCGTTTCCGACAGGTGATCGTCGTTCTGCTCGTCGCGAGCGTCGCGAATCTACTTTGGCGCACATTCGCGGCCTGATCAGGGACCTGCCTCGGCGGCGCGCCGCGCGGCGGCGAGCCAGCGACGGCGGATCAGGGCGGAGAAGGGACCGACGACGAACCAGTAGAGGCGAAACCGCCGTCGGGCGGCGGAGTCGGTGGCATGGACGCGCGTTTCCGTCGCGAGGCGGGTTCCACCAGCCGGGCCCAGCGGCACGGCCCAGATACCGAACGCGATCGTCACCCCGAGGAAGTCGCCGAGTCCGACGAAGGCCGTCGACGTCGAGATCGCTGGTCTGATGCCAAGCTGTGGAAAGAAGTCTCGAAGCGGAAGGCTCCCGCCCGGAATCCGCCGAAACCAAAACAGCGCGGCCACGATCGGGTCGCACGCCGCCGGGACCGTGAGCGCCGCGGCGAACGCAGCCTCGGGGCTCGCATAAACCGTGGTCTGGTGGCGCTCGCGGACCTGATAACTGGGCAGAACCGCGTCGAGCACGGCGCGGAGCATCGCACGGGAGTGCGTCGCCCAGCACACGTTGCCGGAGTGATCGGCACCTAGCATCAAGTGTCATGGAAGTCCTACCAAACGTGCATGTCGTTCGGCTCATCGGCGCGCAGGCGTATCTGCTCGTGGACGGGGACGAGATCACGCTCGTCGACGCCGGACATGCCGGCTCCGCGCGGCCCCTCCGCGCGTATCTCGCGCGGATCGGCCGATCGCTCGAGCACATCACCCGCATCGTCTGCACCCATGGCCATCCCGATCACATCGGCGGCGTGCACGAGATCGGCGCACTCTCCGGCGCCGAGGTCCTGCTGCACCCGGCCGACGCCGAGCGCCTCCGGATCCGGTTCCGCGAAGTGATCGCGAACTTCTCGCCCGGTCCGATCGTCGCGCTCCTGACGCGTGCCCCATCGCACGCGCTGCCGCTGGACGAAGGAGACGAGCTGCCGGTACTCGGCGGCATCCGCGTCCTCCACACCCCGGGTCACACCCCCGGGAGCGTCTGCCTGTACTCGCCGAGGGACCGTTTCGTGATCGTTGGCGACCTTTTGCAGCGTGTGAAGGGGAAGGTCACGCTCCCGAACGCCTTTTTCACGGACGACATGGCGCTGGCGCGTCGCTCGATTGGCCGGCTCGCGGAACTTGACGTGGAGACCATCCTGTTCTCGCACTACGCACCGTACCGGGAGGGGGCCCGGGAGGCGCTTCGCGCTCTCGCGAGCTAAGGGGGGAAGGGTGGAGACGCTCAACGACATCCTCGTGGAGTCGGCTCGGAAGTTCGGCACGAAAGACGCGCTCATGATCCGGCCCGGCTTCCGCACGCGGGCCTGGTCGTATCGCGATCTGAACGACGTGGTGCCTCGCGTCGCGCGCTATCTGAGCGGCACCGGAATGAAGCAGGGCGATCGCGTTCTCATCTGGGGTGTGAATCGTCCCGAGTACGGCATCGCCTTCCTCGCGGCGCTGCGCCTCGGCGCGATCCTCGTGCCGCTCGAGGCGAACTACGCGGCCGAGTTCGCGGAGAAGATCGCGGCGCGCACGCGCGCCAGCGCCGCGATCGTGTCGGCGCAGACCCTCGCTCGCGCCAAGACGCTTGGCCTGCCGCTTCACGAGATGGAGCGATTGCCCGATCTCGCGCGCGAATGCGCGCCGCTCGAGAAGGCCGCGCTCACCGGCGACGATCTCGCCGAGGTCGTGTTCACATCAGGGACCACCGGCGACCCGAAGGGCGCGATGCTGACCCACCGCAACGTCCTGTCGAACGCGATCGCCGCCACGCAGATCTTCCCCATCGGCCCCAAGATGCGCCTGCTCTCGTTCCTTCCCCTGTCGCACATGTTCGAGCAGCTGGGCGGCTTCTTCTGCGTGCTGCTGGCTGGTGCATCGGTCATCTATCCGACGAGCCGCCAGCCCGCGGTGGTCCGGCGCACTTTCAAGGAGCGCAAGGTCTCGATGGTGCTCATCACGCCGGCGGTCGTGAAGTCGCTGATGCTCGCGATCGAGCGCAGCGCCGAGGCGCAGGGGAAGAAGGAGCTCTTCGAGAAGCTGCGTCGCGTCGCGCGCCGCTTGCCGATGTCGCTGCGCCGCCTCGTGTTCTTCAGCGTGCACCGTCAGTTCGGCGGCCGCTTCCGCTACATCATCTCGGGCGGGGCGGCGCTCGATCCGGCCCTCGGGGAGTCATGGCGCGAGCTGGGGATCGACGTGATCCAGGGCTACGGCACGACCGAATGCTCGCCCGGGCTCACGTTCAACCGCGTCGATCTGAATCGGCTCGGTTCAGTGGGCACGCCCCTGCCCGGCGTCGAGATCAAGATCGCCGCGGACGGCGAGGTTCTCGCACGCGGACCGAATGTTTTCAAGGGCTATTGGGAAAACGAGGAGGCGACACGCGCCGTCCTCGACAAGGACGGCTGGTACCACACCGGCGATCTCGGCGAGATCGACAAGGACGGATTCCTGTGGCTGCGCGGCCGCAAGAAGGACATGATCGTCCTCGCCGACGGCACGAACGTCTATCCCGAGGACATTGAGAACATGCTCGCGGCCGATCCGCGCATCGAAGCGCTCGCAACGCCGCTACGCCCGACGGTCGCGACCATCGTCGGCCTGCAGCGCCCAGGCGAAGACATACAGGTGCACGCGGTCTTCCTCGTGAAGGACAAGGAGCAGGTCGCGTCGATCGTGCGCGACACCAACGTCAAGCTCTCGGGCAGCCAGCAGATCCGCGGCTGGACGATCTGGCCCGAGGACGAGTTCCCGACGACGCCAACGCAGAAAGTGAAGAAGCGCTTCGTGGTCGAGCGCCTCCTCGCCATGGGCATCGAGCGCGTTGACCAAGTGCGGCCCGTCACCGGCGATCAGGCCGCGACGCGGACGCTGACCGACGTCGAGCGCGTCATCACGCAGATCACGAATCTGCCGCCGGCCGCTGTACATCCCGGCGCGACGCTCTCGGCCGATCTGGGTCTCGACTCGCTCGGGCGGGTCGATCTCCTTGGCGCGATCGAGGAGGAGCTGGGGGCATACATCGACGACGCCGCGCTCGAGCCGAACGCGACCGTCGCCGAGCTCGAGCGCATGGTCGCTGCGGCGCGCGACGTGAAGCGCGACACCGGAATCTATGGCTGGCCGCTCAGCCCGCTCGTGCGCTCGTTCGGTCTGCTGCTGCAGCAGACCCTCGTCTATCCGCTCGTGCACGTGTTCTACAAGGTCAAGGTCACCGGACAGGAGAAGCTGATCGGCTTGCGTGGCCCGGTGATGTTCGCGCCGAACCACTGCCTGCACTGGGACAACGGCATCATCCTCATGGCGATCCCGCTCTCGTGGCGGTGGAAGCTCGCGGTCGCCGCGGCCGCCGATGATGTCTTCGGCAACAAGCTCAACGGTTTCGCGTCGTCCGTCCTCGCCAACGCGTTCCCGCTCGCGCGCGAGGGCGCGATCCGCCGCAGCCTTGAGCTTCTGGGCGCGCGGCTCGATCGTCAGTTCTCGGTGCTCATCTACCCGGAGGGCAAGCTCACGATCGGCGGGCCGATGCAGCCGTTCAAGTCTGGGACCGGGCTCATCGCGGTCGAGGGCGCGACCCCAGTGGTGCCGATGAAGCTGAAGATCAGCAAGGTCTCGGCACTCGATCATCTCGATCGGTCATGGGAGCCGGCGCGCTCCAACGGGTGGCGCGGCGATGTCGAGGTCGTCTTCGGGGACCCCATCTTCTTCGCCGCGGGCACCTCAGCGGGCGAGGCGACCGCGAAGATACAGGCGGCGGTGGCGGCGCTCTGAGGACCGCTCGCGAGATCGCGGTCATCATCCATCGAGACAGGCGCTACCTGATGCTCCATCGCGCCATCGACGATTACTGGCATGTCGTCGCGGGCGTCGTCGAGGAGGGCGAGACGTTCGCCGAAGCCGCGGCGCGCGAACTCCGCGAGGAGACGGGCCTCGACGCCGTCGTCGTCGACGTTGGGATCCGGCAGCGCTACCGGGTGCCTGACGACTGGCGGAGCGAGTACCTCGCCGGAGTCGACGAGGTCGCGATCGAGAACTTTGCGGTGGAAGTACCGCCGGGTTGGGAGCCTGTGCTGAACGAAGAGCACGACTCCTATCGCTGGCTCAGTCTGCCCGATGCGATCGCGATCGAGCATTGGCCCGAGACGAAAGAAGTCCTCGCCTTTGTCGCACGATGACCGATGACGGCGTCGATGAGTTTGTGCGTTCGCTTTCCAGGGTGCACTCGGGCGCCACCGGCGCCCTCGTAGACCTGGCCGGGCTTCTCCGGAAAGTGAGGCTTGTCGTCGCGGTCCGAAATCTCCCGGTGCCAGGTGAACCGATTGCGATTCCATTCATCAAGACGGACGACGGGAGGACGCTTCTGACTTGCTTCAGTAGCGAGTCGAACTTTCTGCGAATGCGCCACCATGGAGAACACTTCGGGACCCTGCCCGCGCTGGTGGTATTCGAACAGGCCCTCGCCGGACCTTTCGAGGGGCTCGTATTCGACCTTGCCGGCCCTAACCGGATGATCATCGAACGTGACGTACTCCTCAGCGCCGTCCACCTCGCGCGCTCGGCTGGTGAACCCGAGGGCTAGCAGACTCGCGGAGGTGTCGATCGCGAACGCGGACCACGTCGTGTGACGAGTATCCGTGCCGCCAACATCGGCTCTTCCATCTGTCTGGTCATCCACACGTAGCGGCGCCCCTCGCGATTCGTCGCGGAGGCGTGCACGCCCTTCGGACTCAGCACCACGATGTTGAAAGCCGCGTCTTCGAGCTCGTTCGCGTCGGCGATCGCGGCGCGCGCGACCATGTCCGGCGGCATGCCCGCGGCGAGCCGGTCGACGGCCGTTTTCGCGGTGACGCTGCGGATGGCCAGCTCGCCGTAGCCGGTGCACGCCGCGGCGCCGTACCGCGAGTCGGAGTAGTTGCCCGCGCCGACGACCGGCGAATCGCCGACGCGGCCTGGGTACTTGTACGCCCAACCACTCGTGGTCACCGCAGAGGCGATGTCCCCGCGCCGGTCCAGCGCCAGGAAGTTCACCGTGCCGCGTTCCTCGCGGACGGTCTTGCGAACGACCGGGAGGAGCTTGGTCCGACGCCGGATGCTCGACGGCGTCTCGCCGACGGAACGAAGACGCTCGACCCAGAGCTTCCGGGTCGACGGCGTCAGGTTCTGCGTGCGCTCGGCGCCGATCTCGCGCGCGAACCGCGCCGCGCCCTCGCCGACGATGAAGACGTGCGGGGTGCGCTCCATCACCGCGCGAGCGACCGAGATCGGATGGAGGTACCCCGTGAGCGCGGCCACCGCTCCGGTTCGATGGGTGGCGCCGTCGACGATCGAGGCGTCGAGCTCGACCTCGCCGAGGACGTTCGGCTTTCCGCCGCGGCCGACGCTCGTATCGGTCGTATCGGCCTCAATGATCTTCGCGCAGGCTTCGACCGCGTCCAGCGCCGAACCGCCGCGTGCGAGGATGCGCATTCCGGCCGGGAGCGCGGACGCGCCGTTGCCACTCGCGACGATGACGGGCAGAGAGCGCCGCCGCACTAGCGGCCGGTCATTCCGTGGACGATCCGAAACCCCACGTGCGCGAGGTCCTCGCCGGCGAAAAAGCGCGCCGCCGGGTCCGCGCCTGTGCGGAGCACGCGCCCGCCGTTCTGCCAGCTGTTCGTCCACTCGCGTAAGGCGCCGAGCTCCTCGAGCGTGCCCTGAATTCGCGCGGCCTTCTCCCACTCGCGTTCGTCGGGAAGGCGGTAGATGCGCCCGGTCCCGACGGTGAGCCAGCGGCAGTAGCCGACCGCGTCCGCCCAGGACACGCGGTCGACGGGCGTGTCGGCCATGAGCTGCTTGCGCTCCCACTCCGCTGGGGCGCCTGCCCCATCAGGGGCCCCTCCCCCTGGGGGAGCGTGATGTGTTTCGTCTACGAACATCGCGTACTCCCTCACGCTCACGGGACGCCGAGCGATGGCAAAAACATTTACGTGCTCGGTGCGCGGAGGATCGCCGAGCAACGCGTCCCCTGCCGGCACGATGACGACGTCCGGTTCGACCATCGTGGGTACCCTACTCACTCGCGCGGGGGAGTACGCGCCGCGGGGGAGTACGGGCGCGGGAGAGATAACTCACCTCTCCGACCGATGGCGACGGAGCGCCACTCTGCGAACTTATGGCCATGAACAACCAAGGTCACGCAGCGGTCTGGAGCGCAAAGCTCGTCTCGTTGCCGCAGATGCAGGTGACGGCGATCGAGCCGGTCAACATCGTGATGCGCGTCGTCTACAACACCCTCGACGGCATCATCAACGACTACTTCGTGATCACCGCGAGCGTCGCAAAGCGCTAACCGCCCAGCCCTAACCGGCTCAGGCCGGGACCGCAGTCTTGCGCTTCGCCTTGTCCTCCGCCGCCAGCTGCCGACGAAGGGTCTTGCCGATAAGCGTCTTGGGCAGCGATTCGCGGAACTCGATCTCTTTTGGCCGCTTGAACGGCGCGAGGTGCTTCTCGCAGTGCGCGCGTATGTCATCGGCCGTCGCGGTCGCGCCCGGTTTCAGGACGACGAACGCCTTGACCTCTTCGCCCTTGAGGGGATGCGGGACGCCGATCGCGGCCGCGTCCATCACCGCGGGGTGCAAGGCGAGCGCCTCCTCGACCTCGCGCGGATACACCTTGAAGCCGGAGACGATGATCATCTCCTTCTTGCGGTCGACGATCGAGACATAGCCTTCGGGATCGACGGTCGCGATGTCGCCGGTATAGAGCCAGCCGTCGCGCAAGGTCTGGGCCGTTTCTTCGGGCCGCTTGTAGTAGCCATCCATGAGCTGCGGCCCCCGCAGGATGAGCTCGCCAGGCTCGCCCGGCGGCATCTCGTGCTCTCCGGTCTCGAGGTCGACGATCTTCGACTCGACGTCGGGGTACGGCACTCCGATCGAGCCGACCTTCTGCTTTCCCTCACCGAACAGCGGGTTGCAGTGCGTGACCGGCGCAGCCTCTGTGAGGCCGTAGCCCTCGACGAGGCTCGCGCCGGTGAGCTCAACGAACCGCCGATGGGTCTCGACGAGGAGCGGGGCGGAACCGGAAACGCATGCCTCGATCGAGCGCAGGTCGTACTTCTGCGCGAGCGGCGAGTTGTTGATGGCGTTGTAGATACGTGGCGACCCGCAGAAGAGCTTCGGCCGGTAGCGCTGCACGTCCTTGAGCACAGGCTCGAGATCCCACTGCGGCACGAGGATCATCGCAGCGGCGCCCTGCACCGCCAGACTCATGACCACGGTGAGGCCGTAGACGTGGAAGAACGGCATGACTGCCATCGCCACGTCCACGCCGTCGCGCATGTTGGTGAACCACGAGCGGCACTGGAGGGTGTTCGCGACGAGCGCACGATGCGAGAGCATCGCGCCCTTTGAGATGCCGGTCGTGCCACCGGTGTACTGGAGGACAGCGATGTCGTCGGGGCCCGTCCCGGCGTCGAAGGGATCCGCCGGTGCGGAGAGAACCTCGCTCATGGAGATCGCGCCAGGGTCGCCGGCGAATGGCTGGCGGTGACCGTCCTTTTTCTCCTTCGCGAGCGTGAAGAGGACCCGCAGGACCGGCGGCATCTCCTCTTTGATGTTGGTGACGACTACGTGCTCGACCGAGGTGTTCGCGCGTGCGGCCTTCACGACCGGGTACAGGCGCGAGAGGACGACGGCGACGGTCGCTCCCGAATCGGCGAGCTGATGCTGCAGCTCCGGCGGTGTGTAGAGCGGGTTGCAGGGAACAACGGTCGCGCCCGCGCGGAGAGCGCCGTAGAAGGCGATCACGAACTGCGGCGAGTTCGGAAGGACGAGCGCGACCCGATCGCCTGTCTTGACGCCGAGCCGACGCAGCCCGTTGGCGAACCGCCAGGCGGCGTCGGAGATGCTCTTGTACGAGCGCTTGCGGTTGAAGAAGATCGTCGCGGTCGAGTTCGGGTGGTTCTCCGCCGCGTCGTCGAGCATCGCCTGGAGCGGAACGCGTGGATAGACGAGTGAGGCCGGGACGTCCGGATCGTAGTGCCGGGTCCACGGCTTTCCGCTGACCGGCGCTGCTTCCTTCACCTCGACCTTCACCCTCGTCCCCATCAGTTCTTGCTCAATCTCTGGCTTCGCCAGAGACACGCTCAAGGCTGATCGACTCGCTCCTCGCGGGTGAACCGCTCGTCGCTCGTTTCATGCTTTCAAGAGCTCCTCGGCGATGATCATCCGTTGGACTTCGCTGGTGCCTTCGTAGATCCGCAAAATGCGCGCGTCACGATACGCGCGCTCGACGGGTGAGTCCTTCATGTAGCCCATGCCGCCGTGGATCTGCAGGACGCGGTCGACGACGCGATTCGCCATCTCGGACGCGTAGACCTTCACCATGGCGGCCTCGAGCGACGCGCGCTTTTTCTGGTCGAGCTTCCACGCCGCGTCGTAGACCATCAGGCGCGCGGCGTGGATCTCGACGGCGGAGTCCGCGAGCATCCACTGGATCGCCTGGTTCGCGGCGATGGGCTTCCCGAATTGCTGGCGGCGCTTGCTGTGCTCGATCGCGAGCTCGAGAAGGTGCTGGCTCGAACCGACGGCTCCGGCGGCGAGCGAGACGCGTCCGATGTCGAGGGCTCCGAGCGCCGTGCGGAACCCGGCGCCGACCTGACCGCCGAGGACGTTCGCCTCGGGGACCTCGCAGTCTTCGAAGATGAGCTCGCTGGTATAGGAACCGCGAAGGCCCATCTTGTCGTCGACTTTCCCGACGCGGAACCCCTTGAAGCCTTTCTCCACGATGAAGCCGGTGATGCCGCCGCGCGCGCCTTTGGCGCGATCGTTCGCGGCGTACACGACGATGACGTCGGCGATGGGGCCGTTGGTCACCCAGATCTTCGTGCCGTTCAGGATCCAGCAGCCCTTCCGTAGCGTCGCGCTCGTTTGGATCGACGCCGCGTCGGATCCGCTCGACGGTTCGGTGAGCGAGAACGCGGCGATCTTCTTTCCGGTCGTCAGATCGGGAAGATAGCGGCGCTTCTGATCTTCGGTGCCGCCGAGGAAGATCGACATCGACCCGATCGAGGTATGCGCGCCGATGATGTTCGAGAAAGCCGCCGACGTGCGCCCGAACTGCTCGAGCGCGAGGCAATATCCGAGGTCGCCGGCACCGACGCCGCCGTACTCCTCTGGGAAGGGAAGCCCGAAGAAGCCGAGCTGACCCATTTCCTTGAGGACGTCGCCCGGGATCTGGTCGGTCTCTTCGACTTGCTTCTCGAGTGGCTGAAGGCGCGTCTCCACGAAGTCGCGCGCCGTGCGCGCAAGGAGCTGGAGCTCCTCCGGGATGTCGAAGTCCACGCCCTACGCCTCCCCCACGTGGATCGCCGCTATGCCAAAGGTTAGACGCTCGAAGCGCACGCGGGTAAAGCCTGCGTTCCGCAGGAGCATCGCGAGCGCCTCGGGGTCGTAGAAAGCCTCGATCGACCGCGGCAAGTACCGGTAGGCCTCCGGATCGCTGCCGAGCGCGGCCGCGAGACGGGGAGAGATAAAGGAATAGGTGCGGTAGAGGCGACGGACGGTGGGATTGCGCGGCGTATGCAGATCGAGGATGACCGCGCGGCCGCCGGGTCGCAGCACGCGGCGCATCTCGCGCAGCCCCTGGGGAATATCGCCCACGTTTCGGATGACGAAGCCGGCCATTGCCACATCGAACACGCCGTCCGCGAACGGAAGCGACTCGACGCTCGCGATCAGCCGCTCGTACCGCGGGCCGAGTCCGGCTTTTGCGGCGCGTCGCTCGGCCACCTCGAGCATGCCCGCTGAGATGTCGACGCCGGTGACCGACGCGGAACGGGGCGAGCGCGCGAGAAGCGCGAGGGCGAAATCGCCGGTGCCGGTGCCGACGTCGAGCGCGCGGCCGCTCGGGCCCAGGCGCGCGAGCTCGAGCGCCCGTCGCCTCCACGAGAGATCGGTACCGAGCGAGAGAAGACGGTTGAGCAGGTCGTACCGCGGAGCGATACGGTCGAACATCGCCGCGATCCGCCGGTCGTGCTCGTTTGAGGGTGGCACCCCGTCACGCTAGCTTGACTCGGAGTGGCGATCGCAACTCTCCCCATCGTGCTTTCGGTCGTGCTCGCCGAGCTCGCCGTCGGCGGGTCATTCCTGATGTGGCTCGTCGACCGCGGTGGCCGAGCGCCGTCGGGCTTTCTGAAGCTCGTCGCCTTTGTCGATGCCGGTGCGATCGCGGCCGCGCTCGCTCTCGTGCCGACCTTTCCCGGGGGTGATCTCGCGGCGAGGGCGCAAATCGACGCTGGAAGGCTCGACTCCTTCGGTCAGGCCCTCATCGTCGTGACGATCCTCGTGATCATCCAGCTCGTGACGACGTTCCTTCCCGCCCGCGGTCTGCGAATGGCGGCGGGGATTCTGACGAGTCTCGCCGGGGCAGCTGCTCTCGGCATCGTCGCGATAGCGCGGCCCGGGGCACTCGAATCCGACCCGATCGGGATGGGGCTCGGTCTCGCTGCCCTTCCGCTCGGCGCTGTGGCGATTGGTGGAACGGACGGCGCGATGCTGCTCGGCCACTGGTATCTGGTCACGCCCAAGCTGTCGCCGGCGCCTCTCAGGCGCGCGTCGCTGATCGTCGTCGCCGCGGTC
>WNGJ01004292.1_pt1 | contig 16067 bp, 12 predicted proteins | sample 5400611 | NCBI WGS metagenome assembly WNGJ01 (sample SAMN13153375, study PRJNA577476) | soil metagenome | isolation source: 40 cm soil or saprolite under Garry oak tree replicate 1 | place: USA:California | collected 2016-06-15 | reverse complement strand
GATGGCAAGCTGTCCATCGTGGATCCCGTCGCTCGCACGGAGCTCGCGGTCGTCAATGGGCTCGGCGAGTCACCTCGGGCCGCCGCATTTCATCCGTCAGGCCGGCTGCTGGTCGGCGGGGACGAGATCCTCGAAGTCAACACATTGGCGCGGTCCGTGACACGGGGACCCCACCAGGGGGTAACCACCGCGGGCCCGGTCTCGGCGCTCGTCGTCGACCTCCGGGGCCGGGTGTACGCGACGTCGTCGACTTGCGAGTTCGCGGCCGTCGGTCTCCCCAACGTCCACGTCCTGTCTCCGCCCCCGGACTACCGCGTGATCAAAACGGTCACCGTCGGCGATTGTCCAGCGGCTGCTGCGCTGGCGACGAAGCCGTGACGGCGGTGTAGGTTTCCCTTATGGCCCTCGTCACCACTCCCGCGGTCGTGCTCCGGACCTATCGTTACAGCGAGACGTCCAAGGTCGTGCGGCTCGCGACGCGCGACCTGGGCGTTCAGAGCGCCATCGCCAAGGGCGCGCTGCGGCCGAAGAGCCGGTTCGGCGCGGGCCTCGAGCTGTTGAGCGAGGGCACGGCGCAGCTCTACTTCCGCGAAACTCGTGAGCTGCACACACTCGCGGCCTTCGATCTCGTCGATCTCCGGCGCCAGTTGGCGGCGGACGTCGGCCGCTTTGCGGGGGCTGCGGCCCTGGCCGAGGTGATGCTCAAGATGGCGCCTCCCGCGCCCCTCCCCGCCGCGTACGACACGCTGACTGGAGCGCTTGAGCTCCTCGGGTGGGTGGCTCCCGAAGCGGTGGAGGCCGCAGCGATCCGTGGCCTGTGGATCCTGCTCGCCGTTCTGGGCTTCGAGCCGTCACTCCAGGTTTGCGTCCGGGATGGTGCCCCGATCCAGCCCGACGGGGGAGTCGCTTTCAGCGTCGCCGAAGGCGGTGCGTTTTGCGCGCGCTGCGCGCCCAGAGAGCGTCCCACACGGCTTCCGCCCGAGGCGTACGCAGATCTCGTCGCCCTGAACGATCCCCGGGCCGACCTGCCTCAGCTCGACGCGCCGCACGCCGCGGCGCACCGCCGCCTCGTGGCTCGCTTCCTCCGCCACCACTTCGGCGAGGCCGGAGTCCTCTCCGCCCTCGACTTCTGGGAGCGTCACCCGTGGGTGTCTCCCGCTCGGGTCCCGTCCGCCGCTTCGTAATCGGCACGGCCGGTCACATCGACCACGGCAAGACGGCGCTCGTGAAGGCCCTCACCGGGGTCGACACCGATCGCTCCCGCTGGGTGACGAAGTTCAGGCGAGCGTGGTGGACGTGCCGGGCCACGAAGGCTTCGTGCGCAACATGCTCGCCGGCGCGACGGGCATCGACGTCGCGCTGCTCGTGATCGCGGCCGACGAAGGGATCATGCCCCAGACCGAAGAGCACCTCGCGATCGTGGAGCTGCTCGGCGTGCGGCGCGGGATTCCCGTGATCACCAAGCGGGACCTCGTCGAACCCGACTGGCTCGACCTGGTGCGGACCGAGGTCACCGAGCGGCTCCAGGGAAGCCGGGTCCACTGGGCGCCTCCCGTGGCCACGTCCGCCGTGACGCGGGAAGGACTCGATGAGCTCCAGGCCGCCCTGCGCCTGGTCGCGCAAGACCTGGTAGAGCGGCCCGCCGACGACCTCTTCCGCCTGCCGATCGACCGGGTGTTCGCGCTGGCCGGGGCGGGGACCGTCGTCACCGGATCCACCTGGACCGGCACGGTCGCGGTGGGCGGCACGGTGCGGCTCCTGCCCCTCGACCGGGAAGCGCGGGTGCGCTCGATCGAGGTGCACGGACAGGCGGCGGAGCGCGCCGTACCGGGTCGGCGCACCGCACTGGCCCTGGTCGGGGTGGACAAACAGGAGCTCGAGCGCGGTCACGTCGTCGTCACTGGGCCGGGATGGCGCGCCACCATGATGCTCGATGCCGCCGTGGAGCTTCTCCCCGTGGCCCGGAAGCCGATCGCCTCCCGGACTCGGTTGAGGGTCCACCTTGGCACGGCGGAGGTGCTGGCCCGCGTGGTCCAGGTGCGGTCCATCAGTCCGGGGCAGTCGGGTCTCGCCAGGCTCGTCCTGGAGAGTCCCCTGGTGGCGCGTGGCGGCGACCGTTTCGTACTCCGGGCTTTCTCGCCGGTGGCCACGGTCGGCGGCGGCGTGGTGCTCGATCCCTTCCCAGCGCCTCGCCCCCGGCTGCGCCAGCGCCGGCTCGCAGCCGATCAGACCGCGGCGGAGCGGCTGCGCGTGCTCGCCGAGGAGAGTGGTCTCGCGGGCGTTCCCGTCGAGACCCTCGCCGTGCGCCTCGGTGTGCTTCCTGAGCGCAGGAACGCCGTCATCGCGGAAGCGGGGACGGATATCTCGACCGTCGGCGAGACGGTCGTGGACCGCACGGTGCTGGCAGCCGAGGCGAAGCGACTGGCGGAGGTGCTCCGTCGCTACCACGAGGCCCATCCGCTCGATCCAGGCATGTCGCTGCAGGCCCTCCGCGCGGCGGTGGCGGGGCCGGCGCCGCCCCCCGCCGTTCTGGACGCTATCCTCGAGCTCGGCGCCCGCGAGCGGCGGTTCGAGGTCGCGGGCAGCGTCGTCCGACTCCCCGGCTGGCGGCCCGCCCTGGACGTGCGCACGAGCGACGTCACGGCGAATCTGGCTCGCCGGCTGGCGGAGGCGCGCTGGCAGGTCCCGACCGTCCTCGAGCTGGAGCGAGAATTCCCCGGCGCGCCGGTCCGCCCGGTCTTGTCCCACCTCGCCCGGGAGGGCGTGGTAGAAGCGATGGATCAGGAGCGCTACGCGGCGAAGCGGGCGCTGGAAGAGTTCCGCGCCGCGCTCGAGTCCGCCCTGGCCGAGCTGGGCGGCGCTACCCCAGCGGAGCTGCGGGATCGCTTCGGTTTGACGCGCAAGTACTTGATTCCATTGCTCGAATGGGCCGACCGCCGGAGCATCACCCGGCGGGACGGCGACCGCCGAGTGCTCGTCCGGTTGACAGCAGGGAAAGGCGGTTCATAGTTTTGGGTCGAGCGCCCTCGGTCTTGAGTTTCACCCGCCACTAAGGAGAGCAGTCTAAGGTCCTTTTCTCGTTCGCAGAGGAGCCGTGATGAAGCGGCACGCCTGGGCGGTTTTGGGGCTCGGGCTCTGGGCGGCGGGGCAATCGGCATGGGGGCAGGACCCCCAACCCGCGGTTGAGCTGAAACAGAATTACCCGAACCCGTTCAACCCGGCGACCACGATCCCGTTCTCGATGAGCGGGGATCTGTTTGCCAGTGGTCACCGGCCGGTGGTGTCACTGAAGATATACAACGTGCTGGCGCAGCTCGTGGCCGTGCCTATCCTGCAAGGCACGGGCGAGGTGGTCGACAACCTCGAGTTGAGCTGCTCGAGCGCTGTGGGCTGCACCTATAGCGCGTACTGGGACGGGAACGTCCGGAACTCGGGTCAGGCGGCGGCGTCGGGCGTTTATATCTATCAGCTCGTCGTGGACGGGAAGCGGTTCACGAGGAAGATGGTTGTGATGAAGTAGGGCTGCCCATCTGTAGCGTTGGTGTTCACCCGTTCTGACGCACTCTCTGTCATATCGGCATGTTCTTGTGGGCACGCTGGTTGCGAAGTAGACCTGCGCCATGATTAAGCCAGAACGTTTGACCGTGAAGGCCGCCGAGGCCTTGCAGCAGGCCGGCGCGCTCGCTCGCGCCAGGGGTAACCCAGTCATCAACGACGCTCATCTCTTCTCCGCCCTGCTTGCGCAGGAGGACGGGATCGTCGTCCCGCTGCTCCAGAAGGTGGGACTCAACGTCACCCAGTTGAGAACCGAGACGGAGCGGGAGCTCGAGCGATTCCCCAAGCAGTCGGGTGCCGCCGCCGAGCCGACCTTGTCCCGCGAGATCTCCCAGGCGCTGGACCGCGCCGAGGAGGAGGCCAAGGCCCTGGGCGACGCGTACGTCTCGACCGAGCACGTGCTTCTGGCCCTGGCCGACCAGAAGGGCGCGACCGCGCGGCAGCTCCTGTCCGCCGCGGGCGTGGACCGCGGCGACCTGCTTGCGGCCCTGCAAGCCGTGCGGGGCTCGCACCGGGTCACCGATCAGGAGCCGGAGCAGAAGTACCAGGCCCTCGAGCGGTTCACGCGCGACCTCACCGACCAGGCGCGTAAGGGCAAGCTCGACCCGGTGATCGGCCGGGATGAAGAGATCCGGCGTGTGATGCAGGTGCTGTCGCGGCGGACCAAGAACAACCCCGTCCTGATCGGCGACCCCGGGGTCGGGAAGACCGCGATCGTCGAAGGCCTCGCCCAGCGGATCGTCAATGGCGACGTCCCCGATTCGCTCAAGCACAAGCACCTGGTCGGGCTCGACCTGGGCGGCCTGATCGCCGGCACCAAGTACCGGGGCGAGTTCGAGGAGCGGTTGAAGGCCGTGCTCAAGGAGATCACGAGCGCCGAGGGGAAGTACATCGTCTTCATCGACGAGCTGCACACCCTGGTCGGCGCGGGGAGCGCGGAAGGTGCAGTGGACGCGTCCAACATGTTGAAGCCCGCCCTGGCGCGCGGCGAGCTCCATGTCGTGGGCGCAACGACGCTGGACGAGTACCGCAAGTACATCGAGAAGGACGCAGCGCTGGAGCGGCGCTTCCAACCGGTGTACGTCGGCGAGCCGTCGGTCGAGGACACCATCGCGATCCTGCGTGGTTTGAAGGAGCGCTACGAGGTGCACCACGGCGTCCGGATCACGGACAACGCCCTCGTCGCCGCCGCGACGCTCTCGCACCGCTACATCGGGGATCGGTTCCTCCCCGACAAGGCGATCGACCTCGTGGACGAAGCGGCGAGCCGGCTGCGCATCGAGATCGACTCGTTGCCGCAAGAGATCGACGAGGTCGAGCGCAAGATCGTGCAGCACGAGATCGAGCTGACCGCGCTCGCGAAGGAGAAGGACAAGCCGTCGCAGGAGCGGCGTGAGCGGGTCGAGGAGGAGCTGCGCGAGCTGCGCGAGCGGTCGCAAACCATGAAGGCCCAATGGCAGGCCGAGAAGGACACGATCGCGCGCCTGCGGGGGAAGAAGGCCGAGCTCGAGCAGTTGCGCACGGAGGCGGACCAGGCGACGCGCCGGGGCGACCTGCAGAAGGCGGCCGAGATCACCTACGGCAAGATCCCGGCGCTCGAGCAGGAGATCGCCGGCATTGAGCAGCGGCTCGCCGAGATCCAGAAGAAGGGCAAGTACCTGAAGGAAGAAGTGGACGCCGAGGACATCGCCGAGATCGTCGGCAAGTGGACCGGTATCCCGGTGTCCAAGATGCTCGAGTCGGAGCGCGAGCGGGTCACGCGGCTCGAGGCGGAGCTGGGCCGGCGCGTGGTCGGGCAGCCCGAGGCGCTGGCGGCGGTGTCGAACGCGGTGCGCCGCGCTCGGGCAGGGCTCCAGGATCCGAACCGCCCGACCGGCTCGTTCATCTTCCTCGGCCCCACCGGCGTCGGGAAGACGGAGACGGCGCGCGCGCTCGCCGAGTTCCTGTTCGACGACGAGCGTGCGATGGTGCGCCTCGACATGTCGGAGTACATGGAGAAGCACGCCGTGGCACGGATGATCGGCGCGCCGCCCGGCTACGTCGGCTACGAGGAGGGGGGCCAGCTCACCGAGACGGTGCGGCGCCGCCCGTACGCCGTGGTCCTGTTCGATGAGATCGAGAAAGCGCACCCGGACGTCTTCAACGTGCTGCTCCAGATCCTGGACGACGGGCGTCTCACCGATTCCCAGGGGCGCACGGTGGACTTCCGGAACACCGTCCTCATCATGACGTCGAACATCGGATCGCAGTACATCCTGGAGCACGGCACGAGCAACTGGGAGCAGGTGGAAACGAAGGTGCTCGAGCTGTTGCGCCAGACGTTCAAGCCGGAGTTCCTGAACCGCGTGGACGACGTGATCATCTTCCGGCCGCTCAGTGCGCAGGATATCGAGCGCATCGTGGACCTGCAGCTCGCACGGGTCGAGAAGCTGCTCGCCGACCGCAAGCTGACGCTCGAGGTGACCCCCGCCGCGAAGCAGCTCATTGTGAGCGACGGATACGACCCGGTGTACGGCGCCCGGCCGCTGAAGCGCGCGATCCAGCGCCTGCTGCAGAATCCCCTCGCGCTGGCGGTTCTCGAAGGCGAATATCAGGAGGGCGACCGGATCCGGGTGGACCGGGCGAAGGACGGCAACTCCCTTGCTTTCCAGCGCGTGTCGGCGGCGGCACCTCAGCCCGCGCGTGCGTAAGCCCGGGAAACGGGAAACGGGAAATGGGACACGGCGCCCGCTCCCTGTCTCCGCCGCGGACGAGGCTGGGATCGGGGCGGCGCTCGCTCAGGCGCGGCTCGCCGCCGCAAGCGACGAAGTCCCTGTCGGCGCGGTCGTGGTGCGTCGCGAGAACCCGATCGCCCGGGGCCACAACGAGACCGTCGCGCGCGGCGATCCCACGGCGCATGCCGAGCTTCTCGCCATCCAGCAGGCTCTCAAGACGTTGGGCGCCGACCGTCTCGACGACTGCACCCTGTACGTCACGCTCGAGCCGTGCGCACAGTGCGCCGGGGCGATCGTGCTAGCCAAGGTGGCTCGGCTGGTGTTCGGCGCCTATGACCCCAAGGCCGGGATGGCTGGGAGCGTCGGAGATCTGCTGCGCCACCCCAAGCTCAACCATCGGGTGGAGGTGATCGGGGGCGTCGAGGCGGAAGCCTGCGGGGAGCTGCTGCGAGACTACTTCCGGGCGAAACGGGCGGAGTGAACAGCCCGACCTTGAGTCCCGGGACCCGGTCGAAGTGACGCGGGCTCCCTGTGACAATCTCATCACCCAGGGACAATGCCGTGGACGCGATGAGGAGATCGGACGTCGGAATCCTCCGGCGGCCCGAGCTCAGCCTGGCATCGATCTCGGCGAACACGCGCGCAATCGTGAGGGTGATGGAGAGGACAGGGATCGCCCCCAGTACGGCCTCAACGAACTCCTCGCGGCTCGCTCGTCTCGACGGTGTGTCGGCACGCCAGCACCCGTGAAACAGCTCTGCGGCACTCATGACCGAGAGACCCAGTTCGAGGTCGCCCCACCGGTCTATCAACTCGGCGATGAGTTCTGCGGGAGTTTGGCGGTTCCGTTCGGCGTGGATGAAGACCGTCGAGTCGATCAGGAGTCCCAGGATGGCCGCTCCTCGACCGGCTCACCCGCCAGGACCTCGAGCAGGTCCTCGCCAAACCGATCGTCCAGCACCGCCGACGACCGTCCGCGAAGGTAGGCCAAGCACTCGGAGGCACGACGGCCGACGACCAAGGGCGGCGCCATGACGCACACGTCACGGCCCCGCCTGTGGATCAGAAACCGTCGGCCAGCCTCGACGTCATCCAGGAGCTTCGAAAAGGAGCGGCTGGCCTCCGTGGCGGAGACGCGCTTGGGACGGCGTCGCTTATCTGATTTTCGCGCCATAAATCTGATTATAGGCCGGCGGCGCCTGCAGGTCAATGGCGCGAGCCACGCATGGGAGGTTGAGGGAGACGCCGAGGTTCATGACCGAACCTCGACATCCGCTTCCTCCCGGAAGTGCCCGAATGCCAGCGCCAGCGTGGGCAGCACGAAGAGGCTCAGCGCGGTGGACGTGACGAGTCCCCCCAGGATCACGAGGGCGAGGGGACCCTCGATCTCGCGCCCGGGATCGCCGCTCCCCAGAGCGAGCGGGAGGAGACCGAGCCCAGTCACCAGCGCCGTCATGAGGATGGGTCCGAGGCGCTCTGCCGCGCCCCGGATTGCCGTCGCCCCTCCCCACGTCGCCCCCTCGTGGCGCACCAGGTGATCGTAGTGTGAGATGAGCATGATCGCATTCCGCGTCGTGATCCCGAACAGCGTCACGAAGCCGACGAGTGACCCGAGCGACAGCGACGCCCCCGTGAGCGCGACAGCGAACACGCCCCCTACGAGGGCGAAGGGGAGATTGACGAGGATCAAGAGGACCCGGCGCGTCTCACCAAACGACAGCCACAGCAGTAGCACGATGCCGACCAGAGCGAAGAAGCTCCGGGCCAGCAGCTCGCGCTGCGCGGTGCGCTGAGCGCGGGCGGTGCCGCCGATCTCCGCGTACACGCCCCGTGGCAAGAGTGTCGTGGCGCGGAGGCGCTGCTCGAGGTCTTGTGTGAAGGAGGCGACGTCCCGGCCTCGGACGTCGGTGGTGACGATCTGCACCCGTCGTGACCCCTCGTGGGCGACGACGTAGCGACCGGACAGGCGCGCGATGTCCGCCACCTGCGCGAGGGTCACCAGGCGGCCACCGGTCCCGATCAGGGGAATGTCCCCTAAGTCTTCCGGACGCGTGAGATCCCGCGGGTCCAGGCGCACGACCACGTCGGTCGACCGGTTCCCCTCGAAGACCTGCGCCACGGTGGCGCCGCCCGTGCCTGCGGCCACGGTTTGCAGCGCGTCACCCGCAGGGACCCCTGCGGCGACGAGCGCCTGCGGCCGCAGCCGCACGAGCACCTCGGGCGACACGGGCGGCGTGCCGAAGGTGACGTCCGCCGCGCCGCGCATGCCGCGCACCGCGCTGGCAACACTCCGGGCGGCGAGGTCAAGGCTGTCGAGGCTCTGGCCGAAGAGCTTGACCACGACCGGCGCCGTGCTGCCGCTCAACACTTCTTGGATGCGCTCCGTCAGAAACGGCATGAGGGCGAAGGACACACCGGGAATCCGTGCGAGCCGGGCGCGGAGGTCGTCCGCCACCGTTGCCGCCGCCCGGCCGCGGAGCGGGACGAGATCTACCTCGAGCTCGCTGTAATAGGGGCCGAACGTATCCTCTCCGAGTTCCGCACGTCCGACGCGCTGCGCCACCGACCGCACGCGCGGATCCGCCCGCAACGCGTGGGTCACCGCCTCCCCAATCCGGAGCGACTCGTCAATGGACGTCCCGGGAAGCGCGGCCATGTGCAGGCGGAAGTGGCCTTCGTTGAACTCCGGCAAGAACGTAGTCTTGAGGAATGGGATCACGGCGAGCGCAAGCAGCACGAGCACGGCGGTAGTCCCCATCACCGTTCTCGGGCGAGCCTCGAGGGCGCCGAGCAGCCGGGTGAACCCGCGCTTCAAGCGCGCGAGGAGTGCCGGTTCTTCCACGCGCTGGCGCCGGCCGAGCACCGTGAGGGTCAGCGCCGGCGTCACGGTCAGGGCCACTGCGAGGGAGGCCATGATCGCGAGGATGTATGCGAACGCAAGAGGGCGAAACAGTGCGCCCTGCACACCGGTGAAGCCGAACACCGGGGTGAACACGAGCCCGACGATGAACGAAGCGTAGACAACGCTCGACCGGACCTCGAGCGAGGCATCGATCGCGACCTCGGGCATCGGCCCGGGGGTCGCGCGGCTACGGTTCTCCCGCAGCCGTCGCGCAATGTTCTCCACATCGATGATGGCGTCGTCGACGACCACGCCGATCGCGATGGCAAGCCCTCCGAGGGTCAGCGTATTGACGGAATAGCCCAAACCGTCGAGCACGATGATCGCGGCCAGGAGCGAGAGCGGAATGGCGGTCAGGGAGACCGCCGCCGTGCCGAGGTCGGCCAGGAACAGCACCAGCACCGCGGTCACCAAGATCACACCGAGTAGCAGGGAATGGCTGATGTTTTGCAGCGCGACGTCGATGAAGTTGGCCGGCCGGAACAGCGCGGGGTGCAGGGTGAAGCCTTCCGCGGCGATGAGCGGCCGGAGCTCGTCGAGGGCAGCCTCAACCGCGCCGGCGACCTGCCGGATGTTGGCACCGAGCTGCGCGTCGATCATCATGACCAGCCCCTCGACGCCCTCGATCGCCCCCGCCCCGATGCGGGGCTCCGCCCCTTCGACCACGCGGCCGAGGTCCCCGAGTCTGATCACCGCTCCGTTCTGTTCCCGCACTACGCTCAGCGCCAGGAGCGCCGGGGTCAGGGCTTGGCCTTCGGTGCGCACGAGGATCCGCTCGTTGGAATTGTCGAGCACCCCGGCCCCCCGCACGCCGGTGGCACGAGCGGCGGCGGCCATGACGTCCGGAATTCCGAGCCCGTAGACGCGCAGCCGGGCGGGATCGAGCTCGATCTGGAGCTGCCGCACTTCCCCTCCCCAAATGGGCGCGCGCGCGACGCCGGGGACCGCCAGGAGGCGCGGCTTGAGGGTCCAGTCGGCAAAGGTGCGCTCATCGCGGAGGCTCCGCGTCTTCGAGGTGAGACCGATCACGAGGACGGTGCCCGTTGAAGCCGTCAGGGGGGTGAGAATCGGCGCCTTGACCGTTTCTGGGAGGCGACGCGCGACCTCACCGAGGCGCTCCGCGACGACCTGGCGCGCACGGTAAAGGTCCGTCCCCTCCGCGAAGATCACGGTGATGACCGACAACCCTTGGATCGACTGTGAGCGGACGGTCGCGATGCCCGTGACCCCGTTGATCGCGTCCTCGATCGGCTTCGTAACGAGTGCCTCCACCTGTTCGGGCGTGAATCCCGGCGCTTCCGTCTGGATCGTGACGAGCGGTGGCGCGAACTCCGGAAACACGTCGTATTTCGTTCGCGCCAGGACGACGAGCCCGTAGAGGAACAGCGCGGCCGCGAGGACGAGGACGACGCCCCGGTAGCGGACCGAAAACCGAACGATGGCGTTCAGCATGGTGTTGTTGTGCTAGTGCTCGTCTGATTCCTCGCCGACTGTCGCGCGGGCGCGGAATTCTTCCGACAGGAGCTGCTGGGCGCCCCGCACGACAATGGCGTCACCCGGAGAGAGCCCGGAGTGGACGAGATACCCACCATCCACGGGGTCATCGGTGCTGACGAGCTCACGGACGTACCGCCGCTGCCCTCGCGCGACGTACACCCACGCCAACCCCTCCCACTGGACGACCGCGTCCGTGGGGACGAGGAGACCCTGGCCCGATGCACGGGGGTCCGCGAATCGTGCTTCGATGAGCGTGCCCGGGCGGGCGCTCGGCCATGCCCGCTCAACGCGGTAAAGGAAGACAGGCGTCCGCGAGAGCGGGTCCACCTCGGGCGCGGGCCCGAGGAGGCGGGCTCGCACGCCGGGCCCGGCCGCACTCAGCGGCTCGACCAACAGGGATGCGGGCGGGGACGGGGGTGCGTCCGGACGCCACACCACCCGAACGAGCGGCTCCGTGAAATCCGTAATCTCAAGCAGCAGCTCACCGGGCTGTACGATCTCGCCGGGCAGCGCTCCCACGCGCGTCACCGTCCCCGCCTTGGGAGCCACGAGCGGCTTGGCGTCGGACACCTGGCACAGCACGCGGCCCTCCGACACGTGCTCGCCATAGACCGGCCAGGGCGCACCCTCGACGGCGGCGAGCCGGCCGGCCAGCGGAGCCCGGATCGTGACCATTCGACCCGAATCGGGAGTAACCTCGCCCGTCAGCCGGATCTCCCGGCCGCGGGCCGCGCGCTGCACTGGCATCGTGACGACGCCCGCGCGCGCTGCGGCCACCGAGTCCAGCACGACACTTGCTTCGAGGGTGCCGACCTGGCTCTGATGGGTCGCCTGGGCCGCCGCCTGGCCCTGACCGTCTTCATCCGCCTCCTTGCGGGTGGCGCAGGCGGCCAGAACGCCGCTGGTGAGGAAGACGATCACATACCTGGCTGCGAAGGTCATGGGTCCGGTATCGTTGGTCGAGCAGGTTGGGTGAGGTCAGGCCACTGGGGCGCAGAGGCGCCAAGCCAGGCGCCCACGGCGCGCTCGAGCCCCAGTTGCGCCGCGGCGAGTCGTCGCGTGGCCAAGTCACGCGTGTGCTGTGCGCGGACGAGGCCCAACTGGGCGAACGCCACCTCCGTTTCCCCCGTCTCGCCGCGCTGGTAGGCCGCCTGGGCGAGCGCGAGCCGGCGGGCGGCACCGCGGAACAACGTGTCAGCTTGGGCCTCCTCAACACGGGCCCCTTCGCACTCCGCGGCCCCCGATGCCACCTCTCGCAGGGCGTTCTGTTGGACCTCCGCGAACCGAACCGCCGCTCCCTCGCGACGCGCCTCGGCTTCGGCGATGGGGCCGCGATTCCGGTTGAGCACGATCTTCGACAGTGCGAGACCGAGCGACCAGCGCCCGATTCCTTGCTCCCACCCGATGCCCGGCCCGAGCGAGAGGTCCGGGTACTGCTCAGCCACCGCGATGCGGAGCTCGCCCTCAGCCTCGGCGTACGCGGCGAGCTCCGTTCCCACGTCGGCGCGCGTCTGCAGCGCTCGACGTTCCAGCGCGGGCGCGGCCACCGAGTCGAGGATTGTGCAAAGCGACGCGGTCTCGAAACCGATCGAGAGCGAATCCACTTCGGCTACCGGAAGTCCCACGGCGCCCGCCAGTTCTGCTCGCGCAGCCGTCCGCTCGCGCTTTGCGCTGAGCACGCTGACCGTCGCGGCTTGGAGATCCCCCTCGGCCCGCGCAACCTCAGTCAGCGAGGCTGCACCCTGCGCATACCGGGCGCGGAGCAGCGCAAGCACTCGCTCCAGCGTGGCCTGCTCTGCCTCAGCGCTCTTGAGGTCTTCGTCAGCGCTCACGGCCGCCATGGCCGCACGTGCAGCGTCTTCCGCCACTTGCCACGCCGCGGTCTCCAGCCGCAAGCGCGCCGCCAGCGTGCCCGCGCGCGCCCGCGCGAGTCGTGCGCCGCGCTTACCTCCGGTCTCCAGGGTCATTGCCGTTCCGAGGGAGACCGACCACGGGGTCGTCTTGCCTTCGTCCGGCCGGGCGGCTCGATTCACCGTCACATCGGCAGCCGGCTGTGGTCGCGCGCCAGCAGTCATCTCTGCTGCAACAGCCTCATGCCAGTTCGCGCGAGCGAAATCGAGCTCCGGATGGAAGTAGAGGGCCGCGAGGGATAGATCACGGGGGCGCCAGTTGGTGTCGGGTGCCTCGAGCCCGGCCCTCGTCATGAAGTGACGGAACGCGCTGTCGCTGAGCTGGCGCGCGCCGTAGGTCGCGGCGAGACCGGGCGGGTCGAGCAGCGCAGGGCGATATCTCACGCAGCTCACCAGACCGGTCGAGGCAACGATGACGACCAGATGCAGGCGTCTCACTGAGGGAGTGAAGCTTAGCGAGCAAAGATGAACCTACGATTAACGCACTTCGCCGGGGAACGCGACGAGGAACTGCGCCCCGTGCGGCTGCACGGGCTCGACGGCGATCGTCCCCCCGGAGCTTTCGACCATCCAGCGAGCCACAGCCAACCCCAACCCGCTGCCTGGCGCGCCCATCCGGCGGGCCGCCGAGCCTCGGGCGAAGGGCGTGAACAACGCCTCGAGGTCCCCGCGCTCGAGCCCGGGCCCATCGTCTTCCACGACGAGCCTACCCCGTCCCTCGTCCGGTGCCACGCTGATGGCCACCGTCCCGCCTTCCGGCGTGTATTGCAGGGCGTTCTCCAGGAGAATTTGCGCCACCTGGTCAACGACGTACGGGTTGGCCCGCACCGGCGTCTCCTGCAGATCGGGGCAGACGATTCGGATCCGGCGGCGCTTCGCCAGACGACCCAGGCGAGCGACAGTCCCGCTCACCACGTCGTCCAAGAACATGGGCTCCAGAGCGAAGGATTCGGTTCCTGCATCCCGGTGCGCGAGCGACAGCAGGTACTCGACCGTGCGGCCGAGCTGGCTCGTCATCGCCTCGATGTCGACGAGCGTATGCCGCGTCGTGGCTGGCATCTCCTCGCGCTGCGCCTCCGCGACTTCACCCTGCAGGATGGCCATCGGTGTTCGGAGGGCGTGCGCGGCGTTCGCGAGAAACTGCCGCTCGCGGGCAAGGGTGGCCGCAACGCGATCAAACAGATCGTTGATCATGCGCGCGAGCGTCGCGATCTCGCCGTCGCTCGCCCGGACCGACAGGCGCTCGCCCAGGTTCTCGCTGCCGATCCGCCGCACCTGCTCCGACATACGCCGCACGGGCGCAACCGCCTTGCCGCTCAGCCAGTGGCCACCGAACGCGGTCAGGGCGATGCCGAGCAGCAGGCTGAGGGCAACCGTTGTCCGCAGGCGAGTCCGCGTCGCGATCAGCTCTCGCTCGGAGGCGCCGACGATGACGGTCAACGGTGGCGCCCCGCTGTCGGTCGTCACGCACCGGATCAACAGCCGATAGGGAACTCCGCTGAGGCGCCGCCGCGCGATGGGGTGGTCGCCGCACGGCTGAGGGGCGCCGACTTGGGCCAATACCGTATCGTTTCCGACGAACGGCAACGTAGAACCGTCGGGTCCTTGTCCGAAGATGGCGACATCCACTTCCACGAATTGCAGCTGGGTCAACAGCTTCGCGGCGGCGGTTCTCAATCCCACGTCGCGGCTCAAGTCGCGGACCGCGAACCGGACGACACCGAGCGCGGATGTCAAGCGTTCCTCGAATTCTTCGTCGAACGTCCGCACCAGCGTCCGGTCCAGCAGTATGGCGAACCCGAGGAGCGTCACGCCGAGCCCAGCCACATACCACACACTGAGGCGGGTACGGAGCGAGAGGGGCTTCACTTCTCACCCGCCGGTCGACACACGTAGCCTTGCCCCCGCACCGTGTAGATCAGGTCCGTCTCGCCAGCGCGGTTCAATTTCTCCCGCAGTCGGTTGATATAGACGTCGATGATATTGCTCGCTGGATCGAAGTTGTCGTCCCACACGTGCCCGGCGATCGCGTCGCGGGTGAGCACCGTCCCCGCTTCCCGCATCAACAGCTCCAGCATGGCGTATTCGCGTGCCGTCAAGTTGATGCGACGCGGGCCACGCTCGGCAAGACGGGATGCCGTGTCCAACGCGAGATCGGCGACCCGCAGCACAACGGGCTGGGAACGGCGCGGGCGCCGGAGGAGCGCGCGCACCCGAGCCGCAAGCTCTTCGGGAGCAAAGGGCTTCACGAGGTAATCGTCGGCGCCAGCGTCGAGACCCGCAACACGCGCCGTCAGCGCAAGACGCGCCGTGACGATGAGAATGGGCACCTCGTTCCCCGCCTCACGCAGCGTCTTGCACACGACCATGCCGTCGGGTGTCCCAGGCAGCCCCAAGTCGAGCAGGATGCAGTCGTACTCGTTGTTCTGCGCGCGCGCGAGGCCGCTCGCCCCATCAGAGGCAAGGTCAACGGCGAATGCCTCGCGCTCGAGATGGGCCTTGATCTGCTGCGCGAGCTTCACCTCGTCCTCGATCAGCAGCAGCCGCATGGGACCCCTCGCGTCCGACATTAGGACGTACGGAAGACAACTTACCCATTCACTCCCGGCGCTGGCACAGGCCCTCGTCAGCGCGGACCTCAAAGATTAAGCCGTGATGAATGAACACTCCGTTAACGCGAACTTCGCCACGCCTCGCCGTCTCGACCGTCGTCGCAGCAGCGCTCGTCGCCGTCGCTGGGTGCAAGGGCTCAACGTCTCCGGCTGGACCCGCCGGCCATGTGACTGTCGACAACCTCTTGTTCCAGAGTGCGCACAACGGGTCCATGAATCCAGCCGTTGACACGATTGCCGTTGGCGACACGGTTACCTGGACCTGGAACGAGAGCGGCACGCAGCACAGCGTGGAATCCGACGGGACGCCCAGCTTCACGAGCCAAAGCGGAACATCCAGCACTAGCGGCTTCACGTACAAGGTTAAATTTACCGTGGCCGGGACGTACGCCCATGACTGCTCGGTGCACCCAACGACCATGACCGGCAGGATCGTGGTGCGGTGAACGGGCTCGGCACGGCGCGCGAACCTCGCTCCCCACAGCACGAGTGACGCAGCGGCGACCAGCCTCTTGAGAGCAACTGGGGCAGAACAGGATCAAGAGGGGCTGAGCTGAGACGATGCGCCCTTGAGATACGTCGGCGATGGGCGCATCGTCCCAAACCAGGCCCACCTGTCGAGCGCACCCCACGATCACGTAGACGCGTTTCTCCAGCTCTCTCGTCAGGCCCACTTTGAAGGTCCACGTGGCAGCGGTTGCAGATCGACACCCCCGACAGGATCGTTCCCGAGCGAACGGGCGATTCCCCGGGTTGCTGACTTCGACGGACCGTCACCAGCGGGAGGTCAAGGGTGAGGGGACATCGGTTCACGCGGTGCATGCGTGTCACGTATCTGGTTTCGCAGACCGCCGGCGTCGCGCTGGCGTTCCTCGGT
>WNGJ01006381.1_pt1 | contig 16072 bp, 6 predicted proteins | sample 5400611 | NCBI WGS metagenome assembly WNGJ01 (sample SAMN13153375, study PRJNA577476) | soil metagenome | isolation source: 40 cm soil or saprolite under Garry oak tree replicate 1 | place: USA:California | collected 2016-06-15 | reverse complement strand
AGCGTTGAACCTGCGCGGGAAGCTCTTATTGCATTGCGATGGCGCAGGTGTGGTTGTGAATACCGACAGGAATCCACAAGCAGGCCGTGATGAAGCGTATGATTTCAAAGGCAATCCACTACGCACGACACGACGCCTTGCGCGGGACTACACAAAGACTTTGGACTGGAATGGCGTGAATTGGAACATGGTCGAAGCTGCGCTTTCGGCCGATCCATTTCAACTAATGGGCGTGCTCGCACCACTCTCAGTGATGTTGGAAACGGAACCTTTCCCCTCCAGTATAACCTACGACGCGCTCAACCGCCCGACCACCGCGACCACGCCGGACGGCAGCGTCTATCGCCCAACCTTCAACGAAGCCAACTTGCTTGATAGGGTGGACGCCAATCTGCGCGGTGCTCAGTCCGCCACGCCTTTCGTCACTAACATCGATTACAATGCCAGGGGCCAACGCGTACTCATCGAATACGGCAACAACACACGAACGGCCTACACATACGACCCGAACACCTTCCATCTGGTACGCCTCACCACCATGCGGCCAGGTTTCCCGGCAAACCAACAAGTGGTGCAGGACCTCTCCTATGCCTACGACTCCATCGGCAACATCACGCATATCCAGGACAACGCCGACATTCAGAACGTCGTCTTCTTCCGCAACCGGCGCGTGGAACCCAGCAGCGACTATACCTACGATGCAATCTACCGGCTGGCCGAGGCGAGCGGTCGCGAACACCTGGGGCTAAACGGTGGAGGACAACCATTGCCTCCGACGGCAACTTCCTACAACGATATTCCTCGTGTCGGCTTGCTGTATCCCGGCGATGGTACAGCTCTAGGTACGTACATCGAACAATATCAGTACGACGCGGTCGGCAATTTCATGCAGTTCATCCACCGCGGCAGCGACCCGGCCAATCCAGGATGGACGCGCTCCTATACCTACAACGAAGTCAGCCTGCTCGAACCAGGAAAGGTAAGCAACCGCCTGACGTGTACCACAGTGAGCGGAAACCAGCATCTGAACGAAAACTACACGTATGACTTGCACGGCAACATGACTGTCATGCCGCAATTGCAGGTGATGCAATGGGATTTCAAAGACCAGCTCAAAATGACACAGCGGCAGGCAGCGAATGCGAGCGATACCGATGGTATCCAGCACCAGGGTGAGCGCACCTACTACGTGTACGACGGCTCTGACCAACGCGTGCGTAAAGTCACCGAGCGGCAGAACGGTACGCGCAAGAACGAACGGACCTACCTCGGCGGGTTTGAGGTCTATCGTGAGTACGGCGGCAACGGAACCAGCATGAGCTTGGAGCGTGAGACTTTGCATGTGATGGACGACAAGCAGCGTATTACGTTGGTGGAAACGAAGACAATCGACAACCAATCCGCAATCTCTAACCCACAACCCCTCATCCGTTACCAGTTCGGTAACCATCTGGGCTCGGCCTCTTTGGAGTTGGATGACGCCGGGCAGATCATTTCTTATGAGGAGTACACTCCCTACGGCAGCACGTCGTATCAGGCGGGGCGCAGCGTGGCGGAGGTGAGCCTGAAGCGGTATCGGTATACGGGGAAGGAGAGGGATGAAGAGACGGGATTTGCGTATCATGGGGCACGATACTACGCACCGTGGTTGGGGAGGTGGGCGAGTGCCGACCCTGTCGGAATTCTGGATGGCCCAAACCTTTATGCATATGGTCACCTTAATCCGCTGACCTACTCCGATCCAACAGGTACACAATGCCCCACGGACCAGTATACTGGTCAGGCTGAAATCACGAAAGCATTTAACGAAGCAATCGAACGAGGCGAGGCGCAATGGGAAGCGGGACCCAGAGGCGAACGATTCCGAACAGGTGGATATACCGGACCACCCAGAGCGTTTTACACAAAACCAGGCGCGATAGATGCTGCAAAGCGCGGTGACTTCGAGGCTGCCGAGATATTTGAAAACAACATGTGTCCAGGGTGTCACGTCGTAGCTGGCTACGGTCATACCCCTTCTGATCAGGAATTTAGCGCGCGGACTTATGTAGAGACTTATCAGAGGAATTACCAGATCGCTGGCGCAATGTTGAGTTCTGCGCTAGGGTTTGGCGCTTTGGCAATGACTTTCCCTAGAATTGCTGCGGTTGCGGGTGCATGGGGAACAGGAGTAGGAGCAGGAGAGGCAGTTACCGGAAGGAGTTCTGGTGCACTTAACCCGGGAAGGCTACTGAGTGGTGACTTTAAAATCGGAAGGCAATTATCGACAGGAGAAAGAGTCTTTTCCGGCGCGGAGGCAGTTATAGGGGTCTTTGGAATACGGAGTGCAATAAAGGGGTCAAACCCCATTTTTACATCGGGCAAAAGCGCAACGGGGGGGTACTTCCAGGGTCGTCAGAGCCTTGGGGCAGCCGCGGCTGAAACACGATCCGGTGTAAAGGGTCTGCTCAAGGACGCTGGGCTCCCCCACACGGGTCGGGTGCGGTTTGTGCCTGAGGCTAACGCGCTGAATACAGGGATACGGACTGCCCCTCAAGGTGGCTTCATCGACAAGTTTGGTAACATCTGGCAGCGTCCAAGAGGTAATATTGTTGGTGATCTGCATTGGGACGTTCAGCTATCACCAACCGGGAAGTCGCAATTGGGTTGGGCTTCGAAGAGCGGCAACCACCTTAACGTCTCACGGGATGGGAGGATCGTGCACTGATGGCAGAGCAAGCATTCTTTGCGCCCGTTGGATCAATCGTCGAGTTTACCAGGGACGTGGAAACGACCCCTTGGCCAGGCGAGGAAGCGAATACCGTCCGGGCGGGGGCGCGTTACAAGCTAGTGCGTATCGTGGGAGCAGGATGGGACTTGAGCCGTGTTCAAGGGGATGGTCCAGAGGAATTGCGGTTGCTAGACTCCCAGATAGGGGATTACGTCAAGTTGGTCATCGGCGAATAACCCGCGTAGGGTGGATGAATTGTAAGGCGGATTAGCGAACCATAATCCGCCGAACGGAAAAGGGTCAATCCATGTGACGGATAATATGTCGTTCGACACCGACATCAATAAAGGGTTCGACCCAGGCTTCGCATGGCGGAATGGTGGATTTAGCAGATTACGAACTGCTGCCCTAAACCACCCTACTACGATGCGGATGTGCCCGTAGGCACGTATTTCTTCACCGTCAAACTGGCGGAACGGAAACGTACTTTGCTGGTGGACTACGTGGACGTACCGCGGGCAGTGATTAAAAGGTGAATGCAATGCCTCCGCTTCATATTGAACTCAGCCATTCAAGCGGAAGGTCTTCGTGCCGCAAGAAGCAGTCAGGGGAGGTCGGATTTCCCAGAAGATTTCGAGCGGGTGTCGCGGGATCTTTCAATTCAGCACCAGCGAGAGCTTTAAGGAAACAATGAAATGACATTGGAAATATCCGCGAGCCAGCTTTCGTTGGGGACGCGGGCGACGATGCCGCCCGCGTGCACCAGGCCATGCAGGCACTCAGTCGAAGTGTTCCGGTCTCCGAAACAGCGAGCCGGCACGGTTGCTGTCCTGAAGGGGCTTCAGACCGAGTCCGGGGTGCAGTTTCCAGCATCAACAATGTAAGATCTGTCCTTTTACAAAGCCGGCTCAGTAACATTGGGTATACGATCGATACGACGGAGGCCCTGGGAGAAATCTTCGGCCAGAGCACCTATCTGGCTGTGCTGCATTTCCAGCAGCGGGAAGGACTTAGCCCCACGGGTGTTGTTGATGCTGTTACGGCGCAGGCTATCGTGAACAGATATGAGTCGGATAAGACGGTCATCTTCCATCCGTCCCAAATGCCACATCAACCGGGGTTGCCTCAGCCACTTCAGCCCGGCGTACCCATCCCCGCACCCGCTGGAGGAGTGGTGGCTACGCCGCCCGCGCAAGGAACAACGCCGGCGTTGGCGTTGGGAGCCACTGGCGAGGCCGTGGGAGAATTACACCAGTCTCTGACCATGATTGGTCTGCCGATCGACACCGCGGAACGCGATGAGAAGCAGTTTGGCATTTCTACCGCGGCAGCTGTGCGTAAACTGCAAGCGTTGAGCGCTCTTCAGCAGACCGGCGCCGTGGATGCATCAACGAAGCTGGTCATCAGCACAGCCCTTGATCGCCTCGGCGTGCGCATCTCCAGCAATGGAGCACCAATCGTCATCAACGACGGCTACAGCGTTGAGGGTCACGTGACCAACCTCGATGGAGAGCCGATGCCGACGGCTACAGTGGTCGCGCTTAATGTCAATCTCCGCAGCTCGAAAGAGCTACAACGCGCGGTTACAGATGCGACAGGCTTTTACCACATCTCTTATACTACAGACGCCTTTTCACCAGGTCGCGGGGCGGCTGATCTTCAGGTCGAACTGCTCAACGGAGGCGGCCCGGCCATCTTTACGTCCCCCATCACCTTCAACGCGCCGCGGCAAGCGATCATTGACCTGGCATTGGGCGGTCCGCAAAGGGAACAGCCTTCAGAACACTCAACACTGGTCGCAACTATGAGGCCGCTGCTCGGCAATCTGTCTGCTATCGATCTGAAGGAAGACACGCAATTCCGCGACCTCACCTTTCTTTCTGGCGAGACGGGCATTGATAAAGCGCGAGTCGCGCTCTGGAGCGTCGCGGCGCATGTGGCAAACAACACGAAGCTGCCGCCTGAACTGTTCTACGCCCTGTTCCGCCGCAATGTTCCGGCGGACGCGGAGACCATCGCGCTGGCCAGTTCTACGCAGGGCACGGACCTCGTTGCCAACGCGCAGCATCTGCAAGAGGCCATTCTCTCGACGACACCGTCGGTATTGCAGAAGGCCATCGACAGCGCCATCGCCGATAATGTGATTCCGGCCTCATACGCGGGCAAGGCAAAGGAAGACCTGGCGCAACTTGGCACCCTTGCCGATATAGCAGCATTGAACTCCGTCCATGGCATGGGCAAGACCTCAATTGCCTCGGTCATGAACGTCCTCGCCGTGACAACTGATATACAGCACACCTTTATTCAACTCTATGCCAATGTGTCGACTGCTGGCCTGCGGACATTTTGGAGCGATCTGTCCAAGAATCCAGCGTTCACATCGGTGCAGGTAGCGGACATGCACTTTGGCGTCACTGTTGGCAGACTCACCCGGGGCCACCTGCCGCTGATCACCGAACTTGCTTCGATGCGGAGCGCGGGGAAAATCAAGCACGTCCGCGATCTGGCGCGTTTGACGGCGGCTGACTGGGCTGCCTTGTTACAAACACCCATGAATGGCAAGCCCATTGGCATTCCCGCCAACATCACCGCGGCTACACCTGAACTGGCCGTCCAGACGTACGCCACCATGCTGGAGCGTGATTTCACGCTCGCGTATCCGACCGTCGCGTTCTCTGCCCGGCTTGCCAGCGACAAGCAATCTCCCTTCGCGGCCAAACAGGCGGTCACGACCTTCCTCGACGCGAATCCTGCCTTCGACCTGGCGCTTACCAATATCGACGCCTACGCCAAAACAACGCCAATCGCTGCGGATGTGCGCTCCACGCTGCTCACCGCTCAGCGCCTGGCGAAGCTCGATCCTGGCTACCCCGCGATGAGCACGCTGCTGGCCGATGGTATTCATTCAGCCAGGCAGATCTACGCTATGGGCCGCGACCAGTTTCTCGCGAAATATGCGAAAAACCAGGCGATCAGTGCTACCCAGGCCGCGCGCATGTACGACCGGTCTGAGCAGACCTACGGCATGGCTCTCTCACTCTTGACGCGCTTCAACCAGGCGCTTACTTCAGGGAGTCCGGCTGCGATCGGTTCCATCGATCAGAAGCAGCTCGCGGAGCAACTCAAGCCATTCCCCAATCTGCAAACACTTTTCGGTTCCGACTCATATTGCGCCTGCCAGGACTGCCAATCCGTCCTGGGCGACGCCGCCTACCTGGTGGACATCCTGGAATTCCTCAGTCACCGCTCGGCAAGCAATGGACTATACGTACGCGATGTCCTACTGGCCCGCCGCCCGGATATTGCTCAGATTGAACTGAGCTGTCCCAACACCAACACCGCGCTCCCCTACATTGATCTCGTCAACGAATTGCTGGAGGACGCTGTCGCTCCTCCGGCTGATCCCGCTGTCGCGGCGCGGGCCCGCCAAACGACACTTACCACGCCCGAGCTGAACGCGAATCCCCAATATGTGAATGCCCATGCTTACACAAAGCTCGGGCAAGCAGTGTTCCCCTGGACCCTCCCATTTGACCTCCCGCTCTCCGAGGCACGCACGTATCTGGGTCAGCTCAGATTAGATAGGGTTCAGCTGGCGCGCACCTTCCAGAAGTCGGCCGGGTATCCCTCGGCGCAAGCGCGCTTCCTCGCGGTCGAGGCGCTCGGTCTCTCGGCGATGGAAGCAGATATTATCACGGCCGGGACGCTGGCAGTCAGCAACCATTCCTGGGATTACTGGGGGCTGGCACAGAACGGCAACAACATTGTGGATCCGTATGATCCCACGAAGACGATTGCGGGTACCTGGATCGACGTCCTCGCACAGGCACGGGTCTTGCTTTCGCGCGCGAATCTCACGTACCAGGAACTGACGCACCTGCTGAACACCTTCTTCATGAACCATGACGGCACCGTCACTATCGTCTGCGATCCCCCGGACTCCTGCGATATCGCGACCATGACCATCTCGGGGCTGACGCAGGATAAACTTGACCGCATGCATCGCTTTGTGCGACTGTGGCGGCGCCTGAGATGGAACATATACGATCTGGATCTTGCAGCATGCCGCGTCGGACGGACCGGGCAGACTGAACGACCAGTTGCTCAGGCAGCTCGCCGTGGTCGCGACCGTCAGCAAACGCTACAACATACCTGTGCGCCAGGTAGTGACGTTTTTCCTGACCACGCCTGCGTTCGCGACGATCCCGGCGCGCGACATTCCCACCTTGCCAGGAGAGAACGTCCAGAACTCGCTCTACCATGACCTGTTCGAGAATCTCACGATTCTCAACCCGATCGATCAGATCTTTACCCTGAATGCTGGTGGCACAGAGATCGCGGCCATCAATCAGCACCCCAGGCTCGCCCAGCATAGTACTGCCCTGACTGCCGCGCTCCAAATAGGCAACAGTGATCTGAATCTGGCCATCGCCGCGTTCACCGACGGCAACCTGACGCTGGCGAACCTCTCAACCATGTACCGCAATTTGCAGCTGGCGAATGTGCTGGGTATCACGCTCTCAGAGTTGATCACACTACTCGCGATCGTCGAGGCGCCCATCGGCACCGCTCCTTTTTATGAACGTGTGTCCCCCTTTGATGGCACGCGGCCAGAATCGCTGCTCACCTTCATCGACATGTTCCACACCATGAGCAGCAGTGGGCTGTCTGTCGAGCAGCTCGATTATGTGTTGCGCGCCGTCTACACCGCTGAATTCGGCATCGCCCCCGATCCTGTAATGGTCGGCACGTTGCTCCTGACGCTGCGCAACGGTCTCATCAAGCTTGCCGCGCAGACAGCCTTTAGCGCCGATCCCACCGGCACAGCCACACGCAAGGAACTGGCCAAGCTGCTGGCGCCAGCAGATGTGGACACGACCATGGCGATCCTCGCCGGCACCAGCTCACTCTCCCAGCCTGCGCAGAATACGTTCATTGGGACAACGCTCGGAGCCTTAATGGACGCAGCAGCCGCACAGGCACACCTGCTTGGCACCGGCGCACTTCAGGCAGGCGAGTCTCGCTACGAGTATGTCTTGCAGAATACTCTAGCCTACGAACGCCAAACGCTTGGGACTGGCCTGGTTGTGCAGTCGCTGGCCCAGGCACTCAATATCGCCACCGCGAGCGTTGCCCTCCTGGTGAATAGCTGGTTTCCGTCGGCCAGTAATGCGGGGAAGTTCGCCATCGACGACTTCCTGGCGCTTCCTTCTCTTCCGCTGGCCGACACCGCGAACCCGATCTCGCCCACCGATCCGAACTACATGCTGTATTTCAGCATGTATGCGAAATTAGCCAGCACGGCTCTGCTGATCACAAGCCTCAACCTGAGCACCGGTGATTGCAAGTGGTGGCACGAGAAGGGCGTTGGCCTCGGCTGGCTCGATCCGACCACCCTTCCCACCTCCGCCACCACGACAGCGCAGGGGCGCTTCTACAGCTGGAGTCGCCTGGTGACAGCGAGAGATGTGCGCGACCGCATTTCTCCCTCCGCGCCGAGTTTTGCGGCGGTCTTTGATCTCGCGGGCGTGGGCGCCTCTAAGGTCCAGTACCTGACAACATTGGCGGCGCTGACGCAATGGCCGGCGGACGCCTTGACAACCTTCTGCGGTGATCCCGCACATACCGCGGACCATGGGCTGCTTTCGCTCGTCTATCCCGACGACTTCGTGTCCGAACGCGCGCTCTCCCGGCTGATCCCCTGCCTCAAGCTGCTCAAAACCACAGGGATCCCAGCCGACGTGAGCACGTGGATCGGCGCGACCGTCAGCGCGGCGGCGGCTGATGCGATCAAGCAGAGCGTAAAAGCCAACTATCCCAGCGATCGCTGGCTGAAGCTCGCTAAACAACTGCGGGATGGGCTGCGCGAGAGCCAGCGCGATGCACTGGTGGCTTACTTGCTCGCCCAGGCACCCCCAGTCGTGCACTTGCAGGCGAATAACCAAACTCCTGTTCCTGTCAGCCCAACCCGCTGGCTCGATCCCAACGACGTTTTCGACTGGTACCTGATTGATGTGGAGATGAGCTCCTGCCAGGAAACCTCGCGCATGGTGCAGGCCACGGCGGCGGTGCAACTCTTCGTGCAACGCTGCTTCCTGAACCTGGAACCGAACGTCACCGTGAACGCCACAGCCGATCAAGATTGGCTGCAATGGCGTTGGATGAGCCAGTACAGGCTCTGGCAGGCCAACCGCGAAGTGTTTCTATTCCCCGAGAACTGGATCGACCCGACATTACGATCCGACAAATCGTCGTTCTTTACCGATCTTGAGCAGGAACTGAAGCAGGGCGACCTGACGAACGACACTGCGGAAACAGCGCTCGAAAACTACCTGGAAAAGCTCGAAGCTGTGGCGCGCCTGGATGTGTGCGGCACATTCCATGACATGGAAAACAATCGGGACATTTTGCACGTACTCGCGCGCACACAGGGTTCGCCGCCCATCTACTACATGCGGCAGTGGGTCGATTCGTCGAGCTGGACAGCGTGGAAAAAAGTTGACCTGGACATCACCAGCGATCACACCCTGCCGGTAGTTTGGAACGGCAGGCACTATCTCTTCTGGGCGATTGTTAACATCAAGCCCGATAAGACGCAGCCGATACCAGCCGCCCAGTTGGATTCAAACCCTCCTCCTCCTCCGAAACTGCACCTTGAAGTGCAACTTGCCTGGAGTCAGTACAAGCAGGGCAAATGGCAGGCGAAGCAGGTTGCGCCACAAGTGCTGGTGTTTCAGGTTCCACAAGTGCGAGATCATCGGGATCCACAAAGGGTGGTGTATCAAGAGGACGATTACTCTTCGTCCTCTATAACCCTAAAATCGTCGTTTGTTTTCGGGCAAGGAACATTGAATTCACTTAATGGCTCGATGCTTGAGATCGACATTTTTCTGGGTAAAACTTACCTTCCGCGCCCCCACGTCGCCGCCTTCCTTCTTGGCGGAGCCGGTAACGGTGTTGAAGCGTTCATAATTAACGTGGACGGTCTCAGCGACGTAGGACCGCAGACCGCCAGCATTGGTCTGCTGAACGGAACAAAGCAACCCCTCACACTGCCGCCGAACTCAATCTTCGATGGCGAATGGATTGCTCCCAATCCACCCGGTCAGCATTTCCTTTCGACTTCACGTCTGCGTGTGGGGACGATGCACACAACGTACGATCAGTACGGCATGCTGAACAGCGAACTCGTCCTGAATCAGGCCGACTACTACCGCCTGATTGTCCCCCACCAAACGCCGACGTTTGACTCGACATTGCCATTCTTCTATCGCGATAGTGCGCGGGAGTACTTCTGCGTCCCTTCGATCTACTTCCAGAATGGGAACTACTTCACCATCAACGCGCCTGCTGATGTCTATCACCCCTTGTTCAGAGCGGAATATCGTTTCTGGCCGTTCTACCACGCGTTCGTGCCGCTGTTTGTCAGCCAGTTGAACATGGGCGGCCTGCAGGCGCTCTATGCGCGCGATCTGCAGCTGGACCCTGCAAGCGTTGCCGGGCAGTCGGACTTCGATTTCCTGAGCTACTACCAGCCCACGGATCTGGTGCTTCCACTCTCCAACGGCACCTATCCGACGGAAGGTGTTGATTTCGCACCGGATGCCGGATACGCGCTTTACAACTGGGAGCTGTTCTTCCACGCACCATTCCTGATCGCGGAGTTACTGATGAACAATCAGAGATTCGACGAAGCCAAGAAGTGGTTCGAGTACATCTTCAATCCAACGAGCGCTACTACCGATGCCATCCCGCAGCGCTACTGGATCACTGCTCCTTTCTACAACATGCAGGACTATGCCAATGAGCAGATCACAGCCTTGATGAAGGCTATCAACACGCATGACTCTGTGGCCGAACACCAGGTAGCAGCGTGGCGCCAGGATCCCTTTGATCCAGATATGATCGCGCAGACGCGACCTGTGGCTTACCAACGGGCGATCGTCATGAAATACATCGACAATCTGATCAAATGGGGCGATCAGCTCTTCAAGCAGGACACCATGGAGACGATCAATCTGGCCACACAGCTCTATGTCCTCGCGGCGGCGCTGCTTGGGCCCCGGCCTCAAGTCGTGCCTCCTCGTGTTCAACCGCTGGTAAAGACGTATGCAGACCTTGAAGGCAGCCTGGACAAGTTCTCAAATGAACTCATAGCCGCTGAGAACGCTCTTCCCCCGGTGCGTGTGAACGTACCAACGAACGGCAACACACCGAAACTTCCTGACCTCAATACGCTGTACTTCCGCATTCCGCCGAACGAGTCCCTGTTCACGTATTGGGATACGATCGCCGATCGCCTCTTTAAGATTCGCCATTGCATGAACATCCAGGGCGTCGTGCAGCAACTGCCGCTGTTTGCTCCCCCGATCTCGCCAGGGCTGTTGGTCGCAGCCACAGCCGCCGGCCTCGATCTGGGCAGCATACTCAGCGACATCGACGCGCCAGTTCCGCCGTACCGCTTTAGCAGAATGATCAGGCAGGCCATCGAAATGTGCGACCAGGTGCGCGCCCTGGGTGGAGAACTTCTGCAAGCCCTCGAAAAGAGTGATGCTGAAGCGCTGGCGCGCATCCGCTCGGGACGGGAGAAACAGCTCCAATCGGCAATCCTTGATGTACGCAACCAACAGATTGACGAGGCCGCACAGCAGCTCGTTGTCCTTGCTAATAGCAAACAGGCTTCCATCGATCGCGCCAACTTCTACGTCAATCGCGATCTCATGAACAGCTGGGAGGCTGCCGCGCTGACTGCCCAGGGGTTGTCTCTGATTCTGCAGATCGGTTCCATTCTCCTGGAGACCACTGCGGCAGTTGCGCATATCGAGCCAACGGCGCAGGCCGGCTTTTCGGGTGCTGGTGGAACGCCGCATGGCACTGTCGCCGTCGGCGGACCCAATGTCGGCCACTCAGCATCGTCGGGATCAAAAGTTGCGCAGATTGCCGCCGCAGTCCTGCAGACCGGTGCGCAGATGAGTTCGGTGCTTGGCCAATATCATCAGCGACAGGACGAATGGACCTTACAGGGAACCCTCGCCAACGACGAGATCGCGCGCATCGACTCCGAGACAGTCGCGGCTCAGATCCGCCAGGACATCGCTACCAGGGAAAGGGGCGCGCATGCCATCTCAGTCTCGGAGGCCAGCGACGTCGATGACTTCCTGCACAGCAAATTCACCGACCAGGAATTGTATGATTGGATGATTGGAGAGACTAGCACCACCTACTTCCAGGCGTACCAGCTCGCCTACTCAGTGGCCAGGCAAGCCGAACAATGCTTCCGTCGCGAAATGGCGATTTCAGATGATACCTTTTATATCCAGTTCGGTTATTGGGACAGCCTGCGCAAGGGGCTGACCGCCGCCGATAAACTGGAGTATGACCTGCATCGCCTGGAATCGGCGTATTATACGCAGAATGCCCGCGAGCTTGAACTGACCAAGCATGTTTCGCTGGTGCAAATTGATCCCTACGCGCTGATGGAGTTGCGCAACAGCGGGACATGCCTGATTTCTCTTCCCGAGCTGTTGTTCGACCTGGATAATCCCGGACATTATGTTCGGCGCTTAAAAACAGTCGGCGTGACAGTCCCATGTGTCGTCGGGCCATACAGCGGGGTGTCGCTTACCCTGTCGCTCCTCGACAATCACATCCGCGTCTCGACCGACACAAGCGGCGGTTATCCAGGATCGAACTACAACACCGGATTCATCAATGATCCAGGCGGAACCGGCGAAATAGTGACCAGCAGCGCTCAAAACGACAACGGACTCTTTGAACTGCGCTTCGAAGACGAACGGTATCTGCCTTTCGAAGGTGCGGGAGCCATTTCAAACTGGCGCCTGACCCTGAATAACGTCTACCCACAATTCGACTACTCGACCATCAGAGATGTAGTTCTGCATATTCGCTATACGGCGCGTGATGGGGGCAGCGCGTTTGCCCAGGTTGTGAGTAGCGCGGTTAGAGCTGATCTCAATGCCATTGCGCTCGCCGAGAGTCGCAAGGGATTGTATCGCCTGTTCAGTGCGCGTCAGGATTACGGTAGCGCGTGGGCGCGTTTCCTCAATCCTGGCTCCGGCAACGACCAGGTCTTGAATATGCAGATGCCGCCCGAGCGCTTCCCGTTCTTTACCTATGGTCTTGATCTCAAGGTCGCGACTATCGATGTGCTGTCCAAAACGAGCGATGCGGGCGACTATACCCTCGTGATTACACCTCCCGGAGGTACAGCAACTACTGTGACATTCTCTGTTGATTCGACCCTGGGCGTTCATCACTGGGACAACCCCAACCTGAGCCCAAAGATTGAACTTGGCAAAGCCCCATCGAACGGCGCCACTCCGCCCACGTGGAGTTTCAAGCTGAAGAAAGCTTCGGCGACGGATTTTCGCTCGTTGACTGGGAACGATCTAGACGACCTCGTGCTAATTGTGGGGTATCAAGTCTCATGATTGCCAATGAAACGGATATTCGCTGGATTGCAGAGCGCATCGTTGCGCTCTGCAATCCAGATCGGGTGTACCTGTTCGGCTCATACGCCAAAGGCACCGCACACGAGGAAAGTGACCTTGATCTTCTCATCGTCGCTCCCAGCGCCTTGCCTCGCCTGCATCGCGGCAAGGTCCTCAGCGCTACGCTCAGGGCCTTTCCTTGCCACTTTGATCTCCTCTTCTTTACTCCGCAGGAATTAGAAGAAGAGTTGAGAGACCCGTACTCCTTTATCTCGTCCATTACGGCGAGTGGGCGGTTGGTGTATCGCAAGACAGAGGGTTAAGCATAGGGACCATTCAAAATTGGATGTACGGATTACCTCCATCGTGGCTCATATAATAATTTGGTAGGAGTACAGAAGGAAGACCTCTCGATGAGGTAGACTGGTGGAAACAGCGAGAGAGCCAAAGTTGTGGCTAGAGGCCTGTTCAGCTCGCTGAACAGAGACCTCCTGGAAGAGACGGCTCCCCGTCCACTGGAGCTCTAAGGGTCTATGAGGCTTGTTGCAACAGCCAGCGGTTCGCAGACAAAAGCCGCCAGGCGAGATTGCCCATCCAGGATGAGCTGACGCTCGCTCCGGTTGGTCGGGTTTCTCGCTCGCTGATCAAGATCGAAAGGTCGTACCAGAGAGAAACGTAGGGAAGGCTCTGCAAGCACAAGGAGGTGGAAAATGAGCCAAACCACATCGGGTTCCTCGCAAGAGGATGTCCCTATCAAGTATGTCTGTGGGATTGACGTGGGAAGCCAATCCTGTTCGGGCTGTGTGTGTCGGCCAGACAAAAGCGTGGTGGTCAAGGCAGTGACTTTCGCCAATGCGAAGGATGGCTGGGAGGTGTTGTTCGAGAAACTCACTCGATTGGACGCCGTTCCCAAGCAGATCCTCATCGGCATGGAAGCCACCTCCCGCTATGGCGAGAATCTCTATCAGGAGGCCCAGGCGCGCGGCTATCAGCTCTGTTTGTTACATCCCGGCCAAACGCATCAGTTTCACCGACAGCAAGGGTTGCGTGCCAAGACTGATCGGCTCGATGCTCTGACCATCGCCAAGGTGCTGTTAAGTGGAGAAGCGCGGGCAGGCTATGTCCCCAGCGAGCAGATCACCACGTATCGCGAATTAGTTCGTTTACATACGCGCTTGAGCGATGAGGCAGCTAGCTATCAGAACGAGATCCAGGCTCTGGTGGTGGTTCTCTTTCCCGAGTTCACCCAGGTGTTTGCCGATCCCTGCTTGCCGAGTGCGTTAGCGGTGCTCAAAGCCTACCCCTGTGCCCAAGCTATGGCGGCAGCAGGAGTGGAGTCGATTTCCCAGCTGTTGCGAACCCAGACGTCAGCACACTTTGGCCGTCCGACGGCCAGAAAGCTCGTGGAGTTGGCCCACAGCAGCGTGAGCAGCAATCGAGCAGTGAGCGGACGCTCAACGAGCCTGCGGATCCTGTGCGATCAACTGGAACATACACAAGCCAATTTGGCTCGGTTGCAAGCAGAGCTGGAGCAACTGGTTGCCCACGATCCAGGCGTCAAGGGCTTGGAGCAGATCCCGGAGTTTGGCCCCAAGACCGTTGCGGTCTTGCGCGCCGAACTGGGGGACGTGAATCGCTTTAGTCGTACCGACGAGGTGATTGCTTATGGGGGCATGGATATTGAAATCAAAGAAAGCGGTCAATGGAAAGGCAAAGCCAAGCTCTCCAAACGTGGCAGTGGATTGTTACGGCGAGTGCTCTACTTGGCGGCGATCCGAAGTATTCACTTGGAGGGATCCCCTTTTGGTGCCTACTACCGTCGTTTGGTGCAGCGGGGTCTCAGAAAAGGGTCAGCCTTGATGGCCGTGATGCGGAAAATGTTGGCGGTAGCTGCCCACTTGCTCAAACATGAGGAGGAAAGCTATGATCCCAGCAAAGTCTGTGCGGGTGATGCTGCCTAGTGGGCGCGCCCACTAGGCAGCATCACCCGCACAGACTGGGATCCAGCAGAAATATGCAGCCCATATATGGGTTGCGCAAGGGGGGTAGGTCGTGTCTTCTGTGGCGGTTGAGGTTACAAAGGGACTTGACAAATTTTATGGCTTCTCTTCCTCGAATTTGGTGATTTTGGAATTGCAGAGCTATTTCTTCTCAGCTTGAAATAGCTTCTGAAGCAAAGACACCATCTGGAGATTGTTACATAAGCTCACCTGTTCCCCAAATGTGAGGATGATCCAGTATTCCCTTGACGTTTACATGCTCTCTGCGCTGGCCGAAGGGCTGGACCCATCGGCCGCCGAGCGTGTTTTCGGCTCCCGACAAGCGACCATCATCAGCCTTTCTGACACGCGCTGGGGAGCACGCCCACACCTTGCATGAGCGCTTCTTCCGCACCCTCTGGCTCCCGCATCTCCAGTTGGATGAACGGCGGACGAGGCTCCGCTGCGCCAGACAGGTGCTCTGGCTCTGGCTGGCCATCGATCCCCTGACGCGCGATTTTGCATGTGCTTGAGCTCGGTCCTCGAACACAACACATGGCTCATCTCCTCATCCACCCGCTCCGACAGAACCTGGCCGCCTTTCTGCCTCCCGCTCTTGACGAGTGATGGCTTAAACATGTACTTTTATGCGCCTCTCGGCGCATGTTGGACCCTGGCTCCAGGTGGGTCGGCGAGGGCGGAAGGTGCGCCAATGGCAGGTGGCGGCGGGTCTGATCTCCGGCCAGCTCAAGAAAAGCTCCCGGCGGCGCAAGCTGGTTCGGGTGATGCCTGTGATGCGCCTTGGGACCCCAGGCCGCTCTCAAAGCCGCCTTCCAGGGATGAGGCCTCTCTGGACGACTCAACACGGCTTTCATGGAGCGAGTCAATCTGAGGGTGCGTCATGGAGTGGCAGCTCTCGCAAGGCGGACCTG
>WNGJ01004607.1_pt1 | contig 16072 bp, 14 predicted proteins | sample 5400611 | NCBI WGS metagenome assembly WNGJ01 (sample SAMN13153375, study PRJNA577476) | soil metagenome | isolation source: 40 cm soil or saprolite under Garry oak tree replicate 1 | place: USA:California | collected 2016-06-15 | reverse complement strand
AACCCGCTGATTGCCTTTGTGTTCGGGGTTCTCGGTGTCGTTCCACTGCGCAGAGCAAGTGACGAGACACGCAAGTCGGGTAACGCACAGATAGATCGCGCGCGCAATATCGGAGCGTTTACGGAAATCCTGAACGTTCTCGATCGCCGGGGAGCAGTGCTGATCTTCCCAGAGGGAAAGAGTCACAGTGAGGCCGGCCTCGAGCCGCTAAAGACAGGACTGGCAAGGCTCGCTCTTCAGGCCAGGGACGAGCGTGGAATCAGGGGAATCAAGATTCTCCCTCTCGGGCTGGTATTCGAGGACAAAGGAGAGCCGGGCACGATTGTCGGCGCACATGTGGGACAACCGATAGAAATGGACACCTGGGCCCCGAGCGATCACCTGGTGCTGACAGAGGAGATTGCAAGACGACTGCGCGCAGTGTCGGAAGAGGCTGGTCTTCCTGCGCCGGTAGATTATCCTGCCAGACAAAGAAAGGATTTGCTGAAAGAGAGACTGATCAGCCTGGTGGCGGCGTGGGGACGTCTCACTCACCGGCTGCCCGTGAGAATCGCGAGGAACATCGCGGTAAAGCGAAGCACCGACCCCGATGAGCCCGCCATGTTGACGATAATCTTCGGCATTGGACTCGTACTTCTCACCTACGCAGTGCATCTCACCATCGTCGGCGCATTGGTCCATTCATTCTGGATCAGCTGTCTCTATCTCGCCGGTTTGCTCAGCGGTGTTTACTGGGCCGCATTCGAGCAGGATCCCCGGCGGTACTAGCTCAGGGGAGCTTCGTCTCGAGCCAGTTGACGCCGACACCGAGATCCACGACGAGCGGGACAGACAACTGCGCCGCGTGCTCCATCTCGTACTTCACCAGCTCCTGCACCTGGTCCAGCTCATTCGGCACCACTTCGAAGACCAACTCATCGTGAACCTGCAGCAGCATCTTGCTTTGCAGCGTCTTCATTCTCAGCGCATCATCGATTCTGATCATCGCGATCTTGATCAGATCAGCCGCAGAGCCCTGAATGGGCGAATTGGCAGCAGTCCTCTCTCCGAACGCACGGATGTTGAAGTTTCGCTCGCGCAGCTCCGGGATGTAGCGGCGACGCCCGAAGATCGTTTGCACGTATCCGTGCTCACGCGCAAACGCCACCATGGCATCCAGATAGTTTCGGACGCCCTGGAACCGCTCGAAGTAGCGAGCAATGAACGCCTTCGCCTCAGCGTGCTCGATTCCGAGCTGACGAGAGAGCGCATGCGCGCCCTGACCATAGATCGTGGCGAAATTGATCGTCTTGGCCCGACTGCGCATTGTGCCCGTTACTTCCGCCAGCGGAACATCGAAGATCAGCGCCGCTGTCTGACGATGGATGTCACCCCCGGCCTGGAACGCCTCCACGAATGCAGGATCGTGTGACAGGTGTGCGAGCAGGCGGAGCTCGATCTGCGAATAGTCCGCCGCCAAAAGCTGCCATCCTTTACGCGGAATAAATCCGCGCCGGATGTCACGACCCAACTCCCGCCGGATTGGGATGTTCTGAAGATTTGGATCGCTAGATGAGAGGCGTCCCGTCGAGGCGACCGTTTGGTTGAAGGAAGTGTGCAGTCGCCCCGTTTTCGGATTGACGAGACGCGGCAGGGCGTCGAGATATGTATTCTCGAGCTTCGAGAGCTCCCGATATTCCATGAGAAGGGTCGGAAGTGCGTGCGCTGGGGATTCGAGTTGATGTTGAACTCCGTACCTGCTGCTTCATAGACCTGCTTCTCGACGGCTTCCCGCTCTGCCTGAAAGCGCTGCTTGAGTGACGCAAACCAGCGAAGATCGATGGTGATTCCCGTCCACTCCATCTCGGCCAGGACGTTGATCAAAGGAATCTCGATGCCATCCAGCAGCCGTGTCAGCTCGTGCGCGTCGAGCTGTGGCTCGAATATCCTGCGGAGACGCAAGGTCATGTCGGCGTCCTCACAGGAATAGTCACGCGCTGCTTCGATAGGACATTCGTCGAAGGGAATAGTCGAGCGACCCTTACCGCACAAATCGGCATACGACGTCATCGTGTGATCGAGAAACTCGAGCGCCAGGACGTCCAGACCATGAGAGCGGCGACCGGGATCGAGCACATAGCTCGCCAGCATCGTATCGAAATCCAGCCCGCTCAGCTCCACGCCGGCACAGCGCAGCAACAGTAGATCTGTCTTGGCATTCTGCGCAGTCTTCCGAATCGAAGGATCCTCGAGCAGATCCTTGAGCGGTTTCATCTCCGGAGAATCGAGCGAAGGAAGATTGCGCACGTGTGTAGGGCGCTGCTGCAGCATCCTGGCAGCAATGCTTATCGAATCTCCATTCGTCTTCTTCTTCCTTGACGGCACTTCCGGGAACACCTCGTCCCCACCTCGAATGAGACCGCGCTCTTCCGGGGCATCGGTCGCTGATCGATCGCCTGCCGCATCGACGAGGAGCTCTCCTTGTCCGCTCTGGTAAAGGCGGTGGCGAAGCGGGAAGTAGAACGCCTCGCCCTCGCCAACGGCAATCGCGATCGACACGAGTGATGAGCGAAGTGGATCCGCCATTTGCGGGCTATCAGGATCGACCAGCGATTCAGTGTCGATCCCGATGACCTTCGCCTCACGTGCGCGTGTGATCGCTTGCTCCAGCCCGTCGAGAGTGTCCACTGTCACGTAGTTCACGAGCTTACGCGACTTCTGCTCGACGGGCTCTTGCGCAGCGACGTCTTTCGCCAGCGAATGAAACTCGAGTTCGATGAAGAGCTCCCTAAGGCGTTGATGGTCGGGCACCTTCATCTTGAGCGAGTCGAGATCGAAGGGTACCGCGAGATCGGCGCGAATTGTGACTAATTCCTTCGAGAGCCGGGCATTTTCAGCGTGTTCGAGAAGCGCTTCACGCGGCCGTTTCTTGGTGATCTCGCCGGCATGAGAGAGAATCGATTCGAGGTGCCCGTACTGCTTCACCAGCTCGGAGGCCGTCTTGTCGCCTATCCCGCGCACGCCAGGGATGTTATCCGATGAATCGCCAACCAGCGCCAGGTAGTCGGTAACGAACTCTGGAGCAACACCAAGTCTCTCGTCGGCGTTCTCGACACCGACCCAATGCTCTTCCACATTGGCTGGACCGCCACGACCAGGGTTCAACAGCCAGACTCCCGGTCTGACGAGCTGCTGAAAATCCTTGTCCCCTGAAACGACAACTACGTTCACCCCTGCTTCGACACCCCTCGCCACGAGTGTACCGATTACATCGTCAGCTTCGTACCCGGGGAGTGTCATGATCGGAATACGGTAGGCATCGAGAATCTGGCAGATGCGCTCCATGCCACGATCGAAATCGTTTTGAAGCTCCTCGGTCAGTTTTTCACGCGTGGCTTTGTAGGCGGGATAGCGCTCGTGCCGGAATGAAAGCCCGGAGTCGTGCACCCAGCCGAGGTAGTCAGGTTGGTGCTTGGTGATGAGGCGCTGCAGAAAATTCGCGATCCCCCAGCTGGCTGAAGTGTTCTCGCCCTTGCTTGTGGTGAGGGGTCGTGAGATGAGCGCGAAAAAAGCGCGATAAATGAGGGCATACCCATCAACCAGAAACAGTCGCGGGCTGTCTGGACCTTTCATGAACTCAATATAAAACGCCCTCGATTGAGCAGGAGTACGAGAGCGTTCTTCAGAAATCGAGTTGTGAGACCATCACTGAAGCCGCCTATCGTTGCCGTCGACCGCTCAGCGCGAAAAACTCCGTCTCACTCGGTCTGGTCAGCCTCCACCTTCCAGAATCCTCATAGAAGACGAGCTGCGCGTTGTAGTTCCGATACTGCCAGATCTGAATTCGCGTACTCGTGGCCATCCCAGCGGTATAAACCGACTGATTCGTAGTCCGCTCGAAGATCTGGTCGGGGTCTCCCAGCGATACGAAGACCATCCCACGATCCGACAGCCATCCAGGATTTCGGTCCATCCTGAACTGGGCATTTGCCACCTGAATCCTGCTGAAGTAGGCCTGCATGTCTTCGTTCGTAGCCGTCTCGGGTATCGGGTCAGTTGCCCGAAGAAATTGGGCCCATACCGTCGCACGTTTTTCGACTGGGGCCGATCGTAGGGCATTGAGGCGGCTGGTGCTCGCAAAAAATCGCAGATAACCGATCATGTCCTCGAACGACATCAGGGGAATATCTTCGCCGAAGCTCACGAACAATGGAGCACTCGCGCTATCGGGCCCGTCTCTCCGCGTGAAAGAAACCCTGGCAACACCAAGACCGACAGCCGAGATGGGAACACTTACAACCCCGCTGAACAAGGCACCACGACGTGCCAGTGTAGCCGAGTCACGCCATACCTGGGCTCCCTTGTCGTTGCGAACCACGAAATCAACCGGGAGACGAGCTCCCTGACCGTAGCCTTCGACATAGATCGTCACGGTGCTATCGCGACCAAAGACCGCGCTCGAGCGAGGACTCGCGAGCAGGCCGGGGCCCGAGTCGAGCGTCGATCTGCCAGTTGCCTCATATACGAGGAGTGGACTCGACAGTCGACCGACACTTAGTGCGGGGACAACAATGGTTGCTTCCTGGGTAGCTGCACGGGCACCGCCAACATCCCGCACCATTACGGACAACGAGTAGGACCCGGGTGGGACGTGAAAGAAGTGCTGGAAGATGATGCTCTCGTCAGTCCGGTTTACCTCACGGAATGATCCAACACGAACAATCTCCATTGAGTTGACGGTTGCTGCTTCGACGTCACCACGATTGAGGCTGAGCTTTACCTCGTAGGGAGCTCGATATCGATCGCCTTCTCTGGTAAAAGTGAGCGCACGATTCGGGATCGAGATGCTTATCAGAACCAGAGTCGTATCCGGGGTTGCGCTCGCAAAGGACGAAACGTTTCCGACGAACGCGACAGCACCAGGCGCAGCAAGTAATCCAATCCCTCGATAGAGCTCACTCACATCCGGCGCTGGAGACCCTTCTGGTGGAAGAACCCGCGGATTGGGTGTGGCACTGGTACCCGATGTGCCGGAGCTGCAGCCACCAATGAGAGCGGCTCCAAGCAGAAAACAGCCCAGATTGTATCTGAAAGAGGTCGGCATGTACGGTTAATACCCTATCCGGTCCTAGCGGTTTCTATTAGCTTCGCGGCGTGTCTCGAGAACAGATGGTCGGTGCTCCAGTCGCCGGCTATACAATCAGAAAAGAGGTAGGCGAAGGTGGCACATCCGCGGTGTACCTCGCTGAGCATCCGAATCATGGCACTGTAGCACTCAAAGTGCTACGGGAAAAGCTGCGCCAGGACAAGACGGCAGTAGCCCGTTTTCTGCGCGAGGCAAAGTACGGCGCGCGAGTAAAGCATCCCAACGTCGTCGAGACCATTGAGATAGGACAAGCGGATAACGGACTCCATTTTCTTGCCATCGAGTGGGCTGAAGGTGAGATCCTGGAGCGGTATGCCAAGCAAAACGCACCACTGCCAAGAGACGAAGTCGCAACGATTGTCTCCCAGATAGCAGCTGGAGTACAGGCAGCCCACGACGCCAACATCGTACATCGCGACCTGAAGCCGGAAAACGTGATGTACGATCCGAAGACAAGACGCGTAAAACTCCTCGATTTCGGGATCGCTACCGACACGCAGGCTCCCAGTGACGAGCGTTTAACACGGGCAGGATTTTTTGTCGGAACGCTGATGTACATCGCTCCCGAGGCCCTCTCGGGCGAAATCGTGACGGCCGCTGCTGATCAGTACAGCCTTGCTACGATTGCATATTTCCTGCTCACGCGCTGCCTGCCCTACACAGCCAAGGCACCACGTGAAATGTTCACTCAACTCCTAACCATGCCACCAATCCCGCTGAAGGACGCGGGAGAGACGGGATTCAACTTCGCACCAGAGCTCGACGCCGTGGTAATGCGTGCGCTCTCCCGGTCGCCGAGCAATCGCTACCCGAGCGTGATAGCCTTTGCAAACGCCTTTGGGCAGGCAGCTGCAATTGAGCCGGACCAGCCGAAGATGCTGGACAAGTTCAAGGGACTACTTAGGCGTAATCGATAAATCCGCTGGATCGACAGGCAGCCAGAGCGTAAACGTCGAGCCCTTTCCCAGCTCGCTCTCCAGCTCGACCATCCCACCGATCAAAGCAGCGAGCCGCCGCGAGATCGCCAGCCCCAATCCAGTGCCACGTTCGGCAGAGTTACCCCGCGGACCGGCATTTACCTGTTCGAATTCCTCGAAGATCCGATTTTGATCCGCCAGAGCGATTCCTATTCCCGTGTCGATCACCTGGATTCCAATCCAGGCATTCGCAGGGTAGGGGCTCCGGCCGACGGGAGCAGGACCGCTGTCGGGCAAAGAATCCACGAGCCGGGTGCGAATGACAATTCCACCCTGGTTCGTGTACTTCACCGCGTTGCCCAACAGGTTCATGAGGATCTGCCGCAAATGGGTCGGATCCGTTCTGATACGCGGCAGGGCTGCACCCATTACAAGCGACAGGCTCAGACCTTTCTCCGCTACCAACGACTCTATCTCACTTGCGACGTCCAGAACGAATGGACGCAGATCGATGGTTTCAGTATGAATCTCCAGACGACCCGCAGCCATCTTGGCAAGATCCAGGACCTGATCGACGAGATGACGCAGGTGATTAGCTGAGGCCTCAATACGCTCGACCGGTTTTACCTGACGCGGTGCAAGCTCTCCGTAAACACCTTCCCGCAATAAATCCACAAAGCCAACAATGGCGTTGAGCGGGGTCCGTAGCTCATGAGACACGTTTGCGAGGAACTCGCTTTTCATGCGGTTTACACGCAGCAATTCGGAGGAGAGGCGTTCCAACTCCTTCGACCGCTCTACGAGACTGCGTGCCTGCCGACGCTCGTGACGCAGTACGAGGGCCAAGCCAAGCACTGTTGCAAGGGAGACGATCCATCCAACGATGCCGGTCCAGTGATCGAATCCGATTTGCGAAAGCGAATGCATTGACTCCAATCATAAGAATCCATAACCTCCCGCACCATGACCGGTTCCAGTCGTCACTCACAGCTCATTACACTGCTCGCGAAATACTCGGCCAGACGCGGGCAGTTCATGCTCGCATCTGGCAAGAAGTCGAACTTTTACATCGACGCGAGGCTAACGACGATGAGCCCGGAGGGTTTGTCAGTCATCGGGCCTCTGGCGCTTTCTACGCTGCGACAGAGTGGCTGGGAGATAGATGCGGTTGGCGGGCTGACACTAGGCGCAGATCCGATCTCCTATGCAATCAGCTATGCCAGTGCCAATTCAGACCATCCACTGCGAGCATTCACCGTACGTAAAGAGACAAAGGCCCACGGAACAGGGAAAATCATCGAAGGACCATTCCGGGAAGGCGATCGTGTGGCGGTAATCGAAGATGTGATCACTACCGGTGGATCAGCACTTCGCGCGATTGAAGCAATACGTTCCGCAAAAGGCACCGTCGCAGGCGTTCTTGCACTAGTCGACCGTGAAGAGGGGGGACGACAGGCAATCGAAGCGAGTGGCATTCCGGTCGTAAGTCTCGCGGCAGCAAGTCAGATCATCCAGACTCTCGAGAGCTAGATCCTTTGCCGAGCTCAGCTTTCGGTATCCACCCTGGATACGCTGCTGACGGACGGAATGCACACAACACGTCGACATAGGGAAGAATCAGCTCTGTTCTGAAGAACTGAAGCATACCCTGTCCGTCATACGTGCTCCGGAATCTTACCGGAGACATTTTCATCACCGTACGCACATGGCGCCCAAAACTCTGGGGGGACGAGTAGTCGAGATGGTTCGCTACCCGTGCGATGGAGAGACCTGGATTCTCGAACAGCCGGGCAGCCCGTATTAGCCTCGACAACGACAGATAGCGTTTGGGCGCGGGTAGCTTTGCCCGGAAGAAGCGACTCATGAGCGTGCTCGGCAAAATGTTCAGATGTCGCGCCAGCTGTCGGACCGTCGAGATCTTTGGCGAGGAATCGAACAGCATCTCGAAGAAGCGCCAGCAATCCTTCGATACACCGGGTAAGTCGAGACTGAGCTGCGCCAAGGCTGAGCGCTGCAAATCGCCTGAGCCTTGTGACGCAAGAATATTTCTCAGTGTCTGCCATCCGGTCGGCATTCTTGCATCCACGAGTGTACGAATACCGAGCTGACCCAGAGCAAGCGTAGCATGCGGCGTCGAGCTCTGTGTCTCGGTCAGTAGGGCGACAGCTGGTACTCTAGGAAACTCGCGAACCATCGCAGCGACACGACTCGAACTCTGCGAGCCATACCTGGCGACAGAAATCAGAACCAGGTTCGCCTTCTGCTGTCGCAAGTCCGAAAGAACTTCGTCGAGAGATTCCCGATGCAGAGCGTCACACAGTCCCTGTGCAGCTGCGTCGACCCGCGACCGTTCTAGAGGTGTAAGAATAGTCGAGACGGGAGTACGCGAACCGCGCTTTGAATCAGAGCGCATTTGATCCTCACGGTTACGGGTGAGACCGCATGCGGAACAATACACTAGGGCGTCAGACACTCGTCACGCATTCAGATGAGCAAAGCCAGGATCTCCCTCGATTCGTCATTTTGTTATATTGAGAGAGCAAACGGTCGGACGATCGCGCATTCGTATCCGAGTGATACTTATACGAGGAAAGTCCGGGCTCCAGTGGACAGGCTGCCAGGTAACCCCTGGGCGCGGGTGACGAGAGTTACTCGCGACGGAAAGTGCCACAGAGAACAGACCGCCATCCCTCGGGGTGGCAAGGGTGAAACGGTGGGGTAAGAGCCCACCGCGCTCATGGTAACATGTGCGGCATGGCAAACCCCGGCTGGAGCAAGGCCAAATATGCGGCGAGAGGTGTCCACCTCGATCAAGACACCGCGGGTAGGCTGCTAGAGGGCATGGGCGACCATGCTCGTAGAGAAATGATCGTCCGGATTACGAAAGTAATCCGACAGAACCCGGCTTATAGACCGTTTGCCAATCATGCAACAACCTCCGACGGATACACTGTCGGAGGTTGTTTGTTATAACCAAAGCAATCGGAGCAAAGCCAATGCACCACACAAGAATCGGCTGGCATTTTCTCTCTTGCGTTCTCGTCGCTTGCACAGCGGCGACGGTACCACCTTCCGGCCAGCCCGCTCCTTCACCATCGCTGCCAGGTCCTATGCCCGTACCGCCGGTTAGTGGCCCTTGGACTTTTAACTACGCTGCGGGGACAGTGTCTTACGACATATCAAGAAGCGCGACGATAGAAAGCCAGTCGGACTCGGTGGACCACCGAGAAGTCTCCACCAATTCCACCCACGAATCGCTAATGCTCGGACAAGCTGGAGACACAATTCACTTTACAGCTATCGTGGACACATTCTCGACAACAACTCAGGGAATGATCGGCGCAGTACAGCCAGTACAGCTACCTGTGCGGTTTTCAGGATCATTCGCGAGCGATTCCTTAATAATCGCATCCGATAGCACTGGCACTAAATGCGATCCTGTCAGCTCGGCGCTCGCGACCGATCTCCAGAATCTGCTCGTACGAGTCCCAGCCCAGCTTACACAGGGAAGCAGCTGGAGAGATTCAGTAGAGTCGACCGGTTGTCAGGGAAATATCCCGACGATTGCACACACCACCAGATCTTACACCGTAACGGGCGAGACCAGTTATCTAGGTTATTCGGTGCTGGCGTTACAACGAACGGATACGATCCAGGCACACGGCGATGGAGCACAACAGCAGCACCGTGTGATCTTCGACGCCAGCGGATCAGGAAACGCAGTTTATTACCTAAGTCCGAAAGATGGACAGATCGTGCGTCTCACTACTGGACAGGAATTGAACCTGACGATCACCGCATCGGGAAAGATCAACCACTTCAAGCAAAGCTCAAAGCAGGATTTCAATCTCGCTCGCTAGTCGACGAGCCGAAGTGGCATCACCAGACACATATACGACGCCGGATCCTTCCAACCCTCCGGTTCTATCGTCGCCGCCCGCTCCGGAGCCTTGAAGGTCAGACGGACTTCATCAGTCGGGATATAACGCAAGATCTCCAGCAAATAACTGGCATTGAAACCAATGTCGAGCTGGTCACCGGTGTAGCGAATCGGGAGCTCGTCCTGGGCTTCGCCGAGATCCGGAGTCTGCACGCTGAACTTTAGCATGCCGGCATTGAACGAAAGCCGGATGCGATGAGTTTGATCGGACGCAATTACAGACATTCTCTTGAGAGCACTGGAAAGAGCCAGCTTATCCGCAACGGCTACTCTGTCATTATCCTTCGGGATCACCTGCTCATAGTTCGGATAGGGTCCCTCGATGAGCCGGGTGAAAACCGCAGTGAATGGTGACCGAAAACCGATGTGGTTGTCCCCACGCGCAATTTCCAGCTCCTCTTCAGCAGGAAAGAGCCTTCTAACCTGCTCGAGGGCCTTTGGTGGAACGATCAAATCACTTGCTGGAGCATTGGCTGAATTGATCGGCATGTCCATCTTCGCCAGACGATGCCCATTTGTCGCTACCATCCGCATCTTATCCGGCCTCAGCTCCCAAAGAACACCATTCAAAATCGGTCTGCTCTCTTCAGCAGACACCGCAAATGACGTATGAGAGATCAGCTGTTGGAGATCACCAGATCGAATTCTCCAACTCTCGCTAAAACGGACCGATGGAAACGTCGGAAACTCATCACGCGGAAGTCCCAGCAACTTGAATCGCGACCTACCACAGTCCAAGGTCACGCGCTGTTCTCCAACTGCAGCAATCTTTACCGGGGCAGGTGGCAGCTCACGTGCGATCTCGCTCAGTTTTTTCGCTGGTACCGTGACAGCTCCAGCCACATCAACATCCGCCATCACTTCAGTGCTGACAGCAATGTCCAGATCTGTCCCTGAGAGCTTGATGCCCTTGTCCGTCGTCTCGAGAAGAATATTCGCCAACACCGGCAATGTTGTCTTTGCCGGGATGCTCGCTGCAACTGCAGCCAGTCCTTCTTGCAACTTTTCGCGAGAGATCGTGAAGCGCATCCCTTCCCCTGTGCAGATTCAGGTTAGGTGCTAGGTAGTTCTTTTAAGAGAATGAACTAGTAGCTGTAGCAGGTTTTGTGGACTTCTGTCGAGTGAGTCTAACTTATGACAGCAGCAGGCTTTCCGCTATGCTGGGTGATGTGTGGTCGGATGTTGGTAATCTGAGTAATGATCTCTTATCGACATCGATTTTACGAGAGGCGTGTTGTTTCCACACGTGAGATGGGGCGAAAGTTGAAAGTCTGGAGCATATTCCGAAGCCGATTGATGCGACTCTTGAGATCTGAATCCTGAATGATTGTCTGTTGGACCTTGTCGAGACTGTGGATTACGGTAGAGTGATCACGACCTCCGAAAGCATTTCCGATTTCTACGAGCTGAGTAGAGAGTAGCTCACGAGTCAGGTACATAGCGATCTGCCGAGGGGTCGTAAGGGTTTTCGTCCTGGTCTTTGAGCGGAGACCATCGACGGTGACTCCCCATTCTTTGGCGACTGCCTGCTGAATGGTGAGAATGGTGAGAGCCGAGCCTCCCTCTGGCTCAAGCCCTTCAATTGCGCGTAGCTTATCACGTAGAGCCTCTCGTGCGACGTCGACAGTAATGTCTTTGTGCTTCAAGGAAGCGTAAGCGAGGAGCTTGATAATTGATCCTTCGAGCTCCCTCACGTTCGATCGAACGTGCTCGGCGATGAAATGAATGACATCATCTGGGATCGTCAGCTCGAGACGATCGAGTTGCGCCTTCTGCTTCAAGATTGCTACGCGGTGCTCGAAGTCGGGTAGCCCAATGTCGGCTACCATGCCCCACTGGAATCTGCTGATCAACCTTGCTTCGAGGCCTGCAATCTCGGATGGCGGCCGATCGCTGGTTAGTACGATTTGCCGGCCCGCTTCGTAAAGTGCATTGAACGTGTGAAAGAACTCTTCCTGGGTCGTTTCCTTTCGTCCCTTGAGAAAGTGCACGTCGTCAATTAGGAGCAGATCCGTTTCGCGATAGCGACGGCGGAACTCAGCACCGGTTCGATCGAGAATCGAGCCAATGAGCTCGTTCATGAACTGTTCGGTTCCGACGTATGTGATGCGTGTTTTGGGACTGCGTTGAAGTGTCTCGTGGGCGACTGCCTGCATTAAGTGAGTTTTGCCGAGTCCTGTGTCACCGTAGATGAAAAGCGGGTTGTACACCTTTCCTGGCGCCTGACTCACGGCGTGTGCAGCTGCCGCAGCTAGCTCATTTGACTTGCCAATCACAAAGAGATCGAATGTGTAGCGCTCGCTCAGTGGTGGTGAGCTGGTTCCGTTCTGGTTAGGAAGCGGCTTTGCTGGCGAAGGGGGTGGACTAACGAAAAAATCCATCTGAGAGCGCTTTTTCCGCTCTTCATTGACCCGGAATGCAACATTGAGAGGATGGCCGAGGACTATTGGGGCATAGCTCGACAGTAGCTCAGCGTGCTTGGAGTCGTTCCAGTCAGCGGTGAACTGATCGGGTGCTCCGACAAAGATAGTTCCGCCCTCGAGCGACAGTGCTTCGGTCGGCTCGAGCCAGGCTTGGAAGGTTTGATCGGGGAGCTCTAGGCGGGCACGGTCTAGGAGACGTTTCCAAACTTCTGAGGGACTGAGCGACATGACGCGCTAGCCTATCTCGTTTATGTGGAAAAGTCAAACGAGCAGACCGCGAACTGCTTGATCTGACTTGAACTATCTTCAATGCTGGAATAGTTTTACCGGCTCTGTACTGCAACTGTTCTTCATGGTTTCTGGAGTATCGTAATGGGCAAGCCCACCTACCGTCCGCGTAATAAGCGCCGCATTCGCACGCATGGCTTCAGATTGCGGATGGCGACCAAATGGGGACGTGAAGTTCTTAGCCGCCGTCGCAAGAAGGGACGCAAACGGCTTACAGTCCAATTACCGACGAAATACGCCGGCGCCTAGAAAGCTTGGGTTTGCTCGCAGCCAGCGGCTGACGAGCGAAGCCGATCTGGAGACGGTAAGGCGTACAGGAAAGCGAATGCAAACCGAGCGTCTGGAGGCTCGGGCCTCTGCTTCCCTGTTGCTATATCCACGGGTTGGCGTGGTCGTTCCGAAGCACAGACGGAAGATCGTCGAGCGAAATCGCGTGAAACGCCGACTGCGTGAGCTCGTAAGGATACAGCTCCTGCCCAAGCTGGAAGGAATCGACGTGCTGATTCGTGCGAAACCTGAAGCGTATAGATCCACTTTTGGGCAGCTCGCCGACGACGTGACGGTGATTGGCGAATGGACATCTCGAATGTCACGTTGAGCAATGCGGTCGATATTTATTTTTCTGATTCGCGGTTATCAGCTGGCCGTATCCCCGTTACTTCCGGCCAGCTGCCGTTACTATCCAACATGCTCGGCCTATGCGCTCGAAGCTTTCGAGCGATATGGGGTGATCAAAGGACTGCGGCTGACTACTAGCCGAATTCTCCGATGCCACCCTTTTCGGCCAGGCGGCTACGACCCGGTCCCTTGAATGGATAAGCGTTTTTTTCTTGCTCTTTTCCTGTCGCTCATCGCCATTGCGGTCTCACAGCTCCTCTTTCCACCGGCGAAGCCAGTAGCTCGACGTCCGGCTACCGGCACAAAGGACTCCGCCGCCGCCCTCGAGATCAGCGCGTCCTCAACGCAGCCATCAGTTACACAGTCGCCGGTAGCGGGAACTTCAGCAAAAGCGACGTCCACGGCTCAATCCACTGCCGGGAGTAGCGCGTCAACACAGACGCTAGCAGAAACGACGACCGTTACAGTACCGAAAGCGATCTACAAATTCAGTAATGTTGGCGCGGCACCTGTATCGGTCGTCGTTCGTGACTACAAGAACCGATCGGCAACTGGAGGCCTGGTTGACATAGGAGTTCCCGGCTTCCCGCTCCTCGGCTACCGTCTCGTCACGGCCACGGATACCGCGGATCTTTCCCAAATACCGTTCAAGCTGTCGCAAACGAAGACGCCTAGGGATGAAACTCTCACGTATGACGCGACGGTCAAAAACCTCGCCGTCTCGATCTCGTATACGGTTTCTCAGGACACTGCTGCGAGCTATGTGATTCGTGCCAATGGACGGGTCACAGGAGCGCAGGGGCTGGCATACCTGGTTGCCGAGCTTCCGAAAACGCTACTGCCGACTGAAGCTGATACGACTGGGGACTATCATAGCCTCGCTTACAGCTTCAAGCCGCAGAAAGATCATGCGCGAAGCGTGCTCTTTAGCAGCCTGGATCCGGGAGAGAAAACGCTGGAAGCCGGGCCGCTCAATTGGGTCGCTCTCAAGAGTAAGTACTTCGTATTCGGAGTTCTTTCTCTGCCGAATGGTACACCGTTCAGCGAGGTGACGCTGACAGGCGGCCCACGTACATCCAAAGTTGCAACGACTGCGTCTGCCGCGGTCGTGGAGGAAGTGCGAAACGGCAGCTTTTCGTTCGAGATTTACGCCGGACCGCAGGAATCACAGCGCCTGGCGCGGATGGGCCAGGACTTCGACCACGTAAATCCTTACGGCTGGCGATTCCTTCAGAGCGTCGTTCACCCGATTGCATCAAAGGTCATTCAGGCGCTGCTCTGGATGCACAACAGGCTGAATTTGAGCTACGGCTGGGTGCTGGTCATTCTCGGAGTTCTTGTGCGGCTCGCACTGTGGCCGCTCAATCAGAGCACCATGCGCTCGAGCCTCAGGATGCAGGAGCTCCAGCCGAAGCTTGCCGCCGCGCAGAAGAAGTACAAGGATCCAGTACAGCAGCGCGAGGCGATCATGAAGGTCTATCAGGACGCTGGAGTGAGTCCATTTGCGGGATTGACCGGCTGTCTGCCGGCGCTTCTTCCAATGCCGATCCTCTTCGCGCTGTTTTTCGTCTTCCAGAACACGATCGAATTCCGCGGGGTCCCATTCATGTGGCTGCACGATATCTCGATCAAGGATCCTCTCTATATCCTGCCGCTGCTCATGGGCGCGTCGATGTACGTGCTCTCCTGGATTGGAATGCGTAATGCTCCTCCGAATCCCCAGGCGAAGATGATGGGCTACATGTTCCCGGTGATGATGACGGTGGTGCTCCTCAACATGGCTTCGGGCCTCAATCTCTACTACACGGCGCAGAACATCGCGGCACTCCCGCAGCAATGGCTATTGGCGAGAGAGCGCGCCAAGGTACGTCCCGCGGGATAAGGGGGCCGGGATGCTGCGTGTCACGTATATTGGTCACGCAACGCTACTAATTGAAATCGGGGGGAAGCAGATTTTGACGGACCCCAATTTCGATCCAGCGCTCGGGAAATTCCTTTCTCGTGTCAGTGCGCCCGGCATTGCGCTCGAAGCACTTCCCAGGCTTGATGCGATACTGCTGACACACGCCCATGCGGATCATCTGTCGTTCAACTCGCTGGATGCTCTTCCGGCGGACATTCCTCTGTTCGCACCGCCTCCGATCGCAAAATGGCTGGGTAAGCAGGGCTATGGCAATGCAGTCCCGATAGCTCCCGGAGAAGAAAGCGAGCTGGAGGATGTCAAGATCCGTGCTGCTTCGGCGACGCACAAAGGCAACCGGTACGGGGTCGATCGCTGGAGGAGCGCCACTAATATGTATCTGATCGATACTAAAAAGGTTTCCTGCTTCTTTGCCGGTGATACAGCACTCACGTCCGACACGACGCACCTGGTGGAGAACCATCTCGTTGCCAAGGAACGAAATCTGGATCTGGCGCTCCTTCCTATCGGACATGCACCCTGGTGGAAGGAGCGCGGGTTTCGCAAAGGCCACCTCACCAGTAGCGACGCACTCACGCTCTTCGAGAGACTCAAGGCGAGGTACTTCATCCCATACCATTGGGGAACGTTCAACCACGTTACGTCGACTGCTTTCGATGCGATCGAAAGGCTCAAGGCAACGCTTCAGGATCATCCGCTCCATCCCGCCGTCAAAATCCTGGAGCCCGGTACCAGCTTCGTCCTTCCAACGGTAAGCGAGTGATCTCTGCTGGCAAGCATGCCGTGCAGCTGGATGACACAATCGTTGCCGTTGCAAGTCCTGCTGGTCGTGGTGCTGTT
>WNGJ01003719.1_pt1 | contig 16072 bp, 15 predicted proteins | sample 5400611 | NCBI WGS metagenome assembly WNGJ01 (sample SAMN13153375, study PRJNA577476) | soil metagenome | isolation source: 40 cm soil or saprolite under Garry oak tree replicate 1 | place: USA:California | collected 2016-06-15 | reverse complement strand
GGCTTGGCCATCGCGACGTCGATCAGGGTGCGCATGGAGGTGAGCGGGGTTCGCAGTTCGTGCGAGGCGTTGGCGACGAATCTGCGCTGGCTGGCGAAGGCAAGATCGAGACGATCCAGCATGTCGTCGAAGGTGTCTGAAGCTTTTGAACTTGCCCTCGGATGGTAACCCAACGCGCGCCCGTTTGTTGTCCTTTCCGCGCCGAGATGTCGGCGTCCAGGTGTCTGTCCATTTATGGCAAGTGGCGGCATGGTATGGGAGAGGCTGCATAGGAGAAAGAAAGACGCGGTGCCGCGCCTCCGTTCGAACAGGTGCACGCAAAGCCGACGGTTTTACAGCCCGCTCGCTCCGCCCGAGTCACCCCCCGCTGACCAGCGCATACGCCGTTCGAGGCGCGTTTGCGGGCCGCCGCCGTCCGCTATACGTCCGTGGGTGCCGGGTTCCGGGGTCCGTGCGGCCCACGGACGGGCGCGGACCAGCCCACGGACGGGCACGGACCAGCCCACGGACGAGGACGGAAAAGGCCACGGACGGGGCCGGTGGGAGCGGTTATGCAGACCGTCCCCGCCCGGATTCCCGCCCTGACCTGCCATTTCAGGATGCCTGCTCGATGTCGCCGTCGCCCTCGTCACCGAGGTCTTCCTCGGCGTCCTGGATGCCGAGGGCCTCGGCGATGCGCTGATTGGCGGCGGTCGCCTGGCCGTCGATGCAGTGGGCGTAGATCTTCAGCAGGACCGCGACGCCGTGCCCGGCGCGGCGCGCGACCTCGGTCGCGGGCACCCCGGAGTTCAGCCACAGCGACACCGCCGCGTGCCGCAGGTCGTACGGGCGGCGGCCCAGCGGTGACCGGTACTGGGCGGGGGTGAGCGCTTCCCTGCGGGCCTGGTCCCAGACCTCGTTGTAGCCGGAATCCTGCAAGATGCCGCCCCGGGCGGTCTGGAAGACCCGCCCGTCGAGGGTCGTGCCGAACCGCTTGATGTGCACGCGGAGCAGCCCGACCAGGACCGGCGGGATGGGGATGGTGCGGGTCTCGTTGTCGGCGCGGTGCTTCAGACCGCGTTCCTGCCGTGCGGTTCCCTCGTCAGTCCAGGCCCGCCCGGCCCGCGACGCCGAGGCCGAAAGGACGATCCGTCCCCACCCGGGTCTTGGGCAGGTGCAGGTCGGCCTGGCGGAGCATGACCGCCTCCGACGGGCGCAGCGCCGCGTAGTAAAGGGTGGCGAAGAACGCCTTCAGGTGCGCTCCCCGCTTCCCCAGCCGCCCGACGGCGGTCAGGAGCGTCCCGGCCTGGGCGGGGCTGACGACGACCCGCCGGTCCACGCTCGCCGCGACGGCGGGGGCGGTCCACTGGATCCGGTCGACCGGGTTCGAGCCGAGGCGGCCGAGTTCGACGGCGTAGCCGAGGGCGTTGTAGAACACCGACCGCTTGCGCCGCTGGGTCGACCCGGCCGCCGGCTTGCCGGCCAGGGTCGTAGCGCAAGCGGCCAGCGCCAGCCGCACGGTGGCGGTGTCTTCCAGGTAGGTGACCGGGAGTGAGGCGCGCTCGGCCCACTCGAGAGCGGCGGCGATGTGGGGCGGCGGGGTGATGTCGCGGGTGGCGGGGTTGAACGCCCAGGCGAACAGCGCCTGCCGCAGCACCTTCGGGTCGGGGGCGCCCGGCTCCTTCGTGGTCAGGGCAATGGTGACAGTGACCAGGGCCTCGGCGACCGACCGGCGCGAGACCGGGGCGAGGTTCGCCCACTTGGCCTCGGTGCAGCCGCCTGGGCGACGTAGGGCTCATCCCGGCGATCTGCACCGGGTACGAGGGGCGGCGGCCCGCCTGCTGGCACACCGATCTCGGCGAACAGCTGTGACATTGGCGGGCCGGCCCCGGCTGGTGCCGGATCAAGCCTCGGCGCGGTAATAGTGGTTCAAATTTTTTCCGGCTTCGCGCCGCGGGGGTGTCCTCTCCGGGCGGGCCCGTCCGTCCTTCCCCCGGGTGGCGCTCGCCACCACGCGGAGAGAAACGAGGAGACCGATGACCAGCAACACCACCACGGCAGGGTCCGACGCCGACCGGCAGGCCGTTCTCGACGTGCTCGCGCGCGTGTACCGGGCGTGGGAAGCCGGCGACGCCGAGGCGTTCGTGGCCGATTACACCGAGGACGCCAGCGTGATCCAGCCCGGCGTCTACGAGAAGGACCGTGAGGAGATCCGCACCAATATAGCCGCGGCGTTCGCGGGCCCGCTCAGCGGGTCGCGGGTGGCCGCCCACCCCGTGAACGTCCGCTTCCTTACCGGCGACACGGCCATTGTGGTCAGCGAGGACGGGATCATCTTCCCCGGGCAGGACGCTGTCGCGAGCGAGCGCCTGGTGCGCGCGACCTGGCTGCTGGTCAGGCGCGACGGCGGCTGGCGCATCGCCTCCTACCACAACAGCCCCGCCAGCTAAGGCGCCGTCTTCCGGGTACGGGGCGCCTCCCTTCCGGGAGAGCCGCCCCGCACCCGGATCCGAACAGTTCCGGATCCGCAACAGCGTGGCACGGTCGTGATCGCCAGAGTAAAACGGTGTGGACCTAGTCCGCCGAACGGAAGGAGCCTTGACGATGGCGCTGTATGTGGCCTGGGTGTGGCTTTTCTTGAGTGAGTTGCTGTGCTGGTTTCGGTGTTGGGAGCAGTAGAGAGGCTTCCCTTCCTTATGTTCGTGGTGTCCAAGCCAGAACACGCCGGAAGGGAAGCCTCAAGGTGGAAGGGTATGCGGCTGGGGAGCTTGCGGCCAGGGCCGATGCGGTGGCGCCGGGCCTGGGCGGGCCGGTCGGGGAGCTGGTGGCACTGGTGGGCGAGCTGACCGGGCCAGATGCTGCGCATATGTCGTTTGATGAGATCGAGCAGCGGGTCGTGGTGCGGGGGCGGGAGCTGCTGCGGATGGTGACCCAGCACGTGATGGATGAGGTGGCGGCCGGGGAGCAGCGGCTGGCGGAGGTCACTGACGCGGACGGGGTGCAGCGCAGGCGGGCCGAGCGCGGTCATGCCCGCACCGTGGTGACCTGGTTCGGCCCGGTCACGGTGCGCAGGATGGCGTACCGGGCGCCGGGCGCGGCGAACCTGCATCCGGCCGATGCGGCGCTGAACTTGCCGGTGCGCCGGTATTCCTGGCAGGTCCAGCAGGCCGCGGTGAGGTACGCGCTGGCCGGGTCCTATGAGCAGGCGCAGCTGTGGCTGCAGGACCTGACCGGGGTCAGCGTCGGCAAGCAGCAGCTGGAGCAGATCGTCGCCGAGGCCGCCCGGGACGCGCCGGGGTTCTACCCGTCCCAGGGCACGGCGGAAGGCCCGCCGGGGCTGCCGCTGGCCCTGTCGGCCGATGGCAAGGGGGTGGCGATGCGGCCGGAGGCCCGCCGGGCCGGGACGGCACGCAAGGCCCGCAATCGCACCAAGGCGTTCGGCAAGCGGCTGGGCACCGGGGAGAAGGCCGGCCACAAGCGGATGGCCGAGACCGGCGTGGTGTTCGACGTCCAGCCGCCGGATGTGCCGCGGACGCCGGAGCAGATCATGGGCCGGGCGCCCGGCCAGACCCCGCCCGCCGGGCCCAGCGCGGTCAGCCGGTGGTACACCGTGGGCATCACCGCCAGCCGCGCCGCGACCATCAGCGCCCTGTTCGACCAGGCCGAGCGGCGCGACCCCGGGCATGCCCGGCCCTGGATTGCGCTGGTCGACGGGGACGTGCACCAGATCGAGGTGATCCGCGCCCAGGCCGGCGCCCGCGGCGTCACGATCACGATCCTGATCGATTTCATCCACGTGCTGGAATACCTGTGGAAGGCCGCCTGGTGCTTCCACGCGCCCCGTGACCCCGCCGCCGAGAACTGGGTCACTACCCAGGGGCTGGCCATCTTGCACGGCCGGGCCCGCGAGGTCATCAGCCGGATCCAGGCCCTGGCCGCCGCGCACCCGCCCCGGCCCGGCAGCGAGCACGACAAGATCATCAGCAAAACCCTGTCCTACCTGGCCGCCAAGCAGCCCTTCCTGGACTACCCCCGCGCCCTGGCGGCCGGCTGGCCGATCGCCACCGGTGTCATCGAAGGCGCCTGCCGCCACCTGGTCCAGGACCGGATGGGCATCACCGGCGCCCGCTGGGGCCTGGCCGGCGCCCAGGCCATCTTGTGGCTGCGCGCCGTCCGCGCCAACGGCGACCTGCCCGCCTACTGGGCCCACCACATCGCCCGGGAACACCAGCGCAACCACCTCAGCCGCTACCAGGGCAGCCTCGGGCTGGCCGCATGACGCTCACTGGAAAAAAGCCACACCCATGTGGCCTTGTGCTACTACGACCGGGACCAACACTGGGACTCGGTGCCGGATATGGAGGCTACCCCCGAGTACACGGAGTTCGCCCGGCGGGCCACCGAGGCCGGGGTCATGCGCGGCGGCGAAGCTCTGCACCCGGTGACCATGTCGACCACCATCACCGTCTCGGGCGGCAAGGGCGGCGACGTCCTGGTGACCGACGGCCCTTACGCCGAGGCGAAGGAGGTCTTGGCCGGGTACTTCCTGCTGGAGACGGCCGACCTGGACGAAGCCATCGCGTGGGCGGCGCAGATCCCGGCTGCCTGGCGGGGGAAGATCGAGCTTCGCCCGGTAGCGCCGGCCCACGCCTAGGCGCGCCCTCGCATGGACGCCGCCGACACGCTGGTCGAGGTGCTGAAGGGCGAAGGTCCCAGGGTGCTGGCCACGCTGGCCAGGACCATCGGCGACCTGGCCGTCGCCGAGGACGCGCTCTCCGAGGCCACGATCACCGCCCTGGATGCCTGGCCCAAAACGGGGATCCCTGACAACCCGCGGGCCTGGCTGGCCGTGGTCGCCCGCCGCAAGGCGCTTGACCTGCTGCGACGCGAGTCAGCCCGGCCCGCCAGGGAGACCGCCGCGTTCCGGTGGGGAACCGGGGCCGCGCCGGACCAGATCGAGGAGGCGATCGAGGCGATGGAGCCAGAGAGCTCGCTGCGCGACGACATGCTGCGCCTGATCTTCACCTGCTGCCACCCGGCGCTCAGCCGTGAGGCCCAGGTGGCCCTCTCGCTGCGCACGCTGGCCCGGCTCGAGGTACCGGCCATCGCCCGCGCCTTCCTGGTGCCTGAGACCACCATGGCCAAGCGCCTGGTACGGGCCCGCGCCAAGATCGCCACGGCCCGCATCCCCTACGCGATCCCCTCCGACACGGAGCTTCCCGACCGGCTGGCCGCGGTGCTGGCGGTGGTGTACCTGATCGCCACCGAGGCCCACGCCCCGACCGGCGGGGACGCGGTGGCCCGGGTCGACCTCGAGGCCGAGGCGATCCGGCTGGCTCGCTTGCTGGCCAGCCTTATGCCCGACGAGCCCGAGGCGCTCTCCCTGCTCGCCCTGTTGCTGCTGACCTCGGCCCGCACCTCCGCCCGCACCGACGCCGACGGTAACCCGGTGACCCTGGCCGACCAGGACCGCACCCGCTGGAACCGAGCCGCGATCGCCGAGGGTTCGGCGTGGCTGTCCGAGGCGGTGGCCCGGTCCGGCGGGGTCGCCGGGCCCTATCAGATCCAGGCTCACCTCGCCGCGGCCCACTCGACCGCTCCCAGCTGGCAGGAGACGGACTGGGACCGGATCATCGGCCTCTACGACTTGCTCGGGTCGATCACGGCCAGCCCGGTGGTGGCGCTCAACCGGGCGGTCGCGGTTACCGAGCGCGACGGCCCCGAGGCGGGGCTGGCTGCCCTGAAGACCATCGCCGGCCTGGAGTACTCTCATCTCTGGCACGCTGCCCTGGCGGACAATCTATGCCGGCTCGGCCGCACGAGCGACGCGGCCGGAGAACTTCACACCGCGGTGACCCTGGCGCCCAGCGAGATCGAACAGCGCCTCCTGCAGGGCCGTCTGCGCAAGGTGCGGTCCGAGCTCGGCTGACCGCGTTCTGGTTTTCTCGCTTTCCCCGGCTTTCTCCCTGGATATGTCCTCCGCCCGCTTCGCCGTTCGTCCTTTCCCTGCAAGCGGTCCCCGATCTCGCGGGTCGCCCAGGAAAGGAGAAGCAGATGACTGGCAGCAGCACCAAGCAGGCCGGGGCGCCGCGCTGGAGCGCATTGCAGCGCTGGACGCTGGGCGTCACGTCGATGGCAGCCTTCATGGCCGGGATGGACGCCCTGGTGGTGACCACCGCCCTGCCGACCATTCATGCCGACCTCGGGGCCGCCACCTCGGCCCTGAGCTGGACGGTCGCCGCGTACGCACTGGGCATCGCCGCCATCGTGCTCGCGGGCGTCGCGCTCGACGACCGCTTCGGGCGGCGGCCGGTCTTCCTCACCGGGCTGGCCCTGTTCACCCTCGGCTCGGTTCCTTTTCGTGATGGCCCGGGTCTACATGGTGGGAGATGCGGCCCGCGCGACGGGTCGGTCTGTCCCACATTTACGCCGAGAAAGAAAGGCTGATCGCCGATGAGCATTCCCGCGACCATGCGCGCGCTACAGCAGGCTTCCCTCAACGGCCCGCGAGACATGAGCCTGATCACCGACGCGCCGGTGCCGAACCCCGGCCACGGCGAGGTCCTGATCCGCGTCACCGCCGCCGGCGTCAACTTCGCTGACATCTCGAGGGCCCACGGCACGTTCCTGAACGGCCCGCGGCCACCGTACGTAGCCGGTTTCGAGGCCGCCGGAAAGATCGTCGCGACGGGTGAGGAGGTCACCGGCCTGCAGTTGGGCGCGCGCGTCATCGGCGTCGGAGACGGCGCTTTCGCCGAGTACATGGTGCTGCCCTCGGCGGCGGCGATGCCGGTGCCCCCCGGCTGGACCGAGCGGCAGGCGCTCGGGCTTGTCGTGAACTGGCCCACCGCGCTGGCCATACTCAAGCCCCTGGGCGGCATCGCCGCAGGGCAGACCGTGCTGATCCACGCTGCGGCAGGCGCGACCGGCCAGGCCGCGGTCACGATCGCCAAGCATTATGGTGCGACGGTCATCGCCACCGCCTCGCCGGGCAAGCACGAGACAGTGCTGGCACTGGGCGCCGACCACGTCCTGGACTCGCGCGGCGGCGACATCGCCGCCGAGGTGCTGCGGCTGACCGGCGGCGCCGGCGCCGATCTGGTGCTGGAGGCGACGCCCGGCGCCACGTTCGAGGCGAGCCTGGCTGCGACCAAACGCGTTACCGGCCGTGTCGTCGTCCACGGCGTGGCGAGCGGCGACGCCTCGATCACCACCTGGGAGCTGGTGTACAAGCACCAGGTCCACATCATCGGCTTCAACGCCGGCGCGCTGATCCAAGCCGCCCCGCAGATCTTCGGCGAGGTCATGGGCGAGCTCTCCACACTCATCGCCACCGGCGTGCTGGCCCCCGGCCGGCCCACCGAGTATGACCTGGCCGACGGCCCGAAGGCGCTCGCCGATCTGGAAACCAGGGCCACCATCGGCAAACTGGCCCTGCTGCCCTGAGAAACCCCTAGTACCGAGCCGGTGATGCCGCACACCGGAGGTTCCCATGACAGGAGTTGAAACAGATGACCGCAACCGTGGACCCGGCCCCAAAGCAGATGGCGCGATTCGTGGTGATGTACGACACCCCCTCCGACGTCGGCGCGTTCGAACGTCACTACAACGATGTCCACATCCCGCTGGCGAAACAGTATCCGGGCCTGCGCCGGTACACGCGCAGTCATGACCCCGCCGCCGTGATCGGCGAGCCGTGCTACATGGTCGTGATGCTGGACTGGGACGACATGGCTGCGCTGGAAGCTGCACTTGGGTCCGAGATCGGCCGGCGCACCGCCGAGGACGCCGCGGCGAACCTGGCCCGCTACGCGACCTTCCGCGGCATGATCCTGCAGCTCCACGAGTTCTGATCGCGGACGACTCCTCTGCGAGAGGGCGCTCGCGCCGTCGAAGGCGGCTGAGGCGAGGCCTACGCCACGTGGAATACACCCGGCCGTGCGGTAATAGGCTCGCGGCGTGACATCGCATCTGCGGGCAGCACCGAATCGAGACCGCTTCACAGGTGAGGCTGAGCGGTTCCGCCGGGATCTGCTGGCGCATGGTCGGCTCGGCGCACGACGCTGAGGACTTGGTGCAGGAGACCTATCTGCGGGCGTGGCGGTCCTATTCCGGATTCGAGGGCGGCGTCGATCCGGTCCTGGCTCTACAAGATCGCCACTAACGTCTACTTGACGGCGTTGGCACCGCGCCCGATCCGGGTGCTGCCCTCGGGTCTGGCAGGCCCGTACCACGGGCCCGACCGCCCGCCGAGTCCCGGTGGCGCCGGAGGAGGTCTCGTGGCTGGAACTGCTGCCGGACGCGCGTGGATCGCCCCGCCCACCGGCACAACCCCAGACCCGCTAACCTCAATGATTCAGGGGTAGGGCGAGGTTGGTTACTGATCGTGTTGTGCCGGTTTTCGGCAGTGGTGACTGGTTAGCGGGTTCCTGGCGGGTGGCGGTGCTGGCCCGATGTGCTCGGGGCGGCACCGGTTCCGCCTGCGCCGGGGCGGGCTCCTTTCTGTGTCGCGGGGACGGGGGTGGCTGGTCAGGCGGGTGCTGGCAGGGCGCATAGCCGCTGCCAGCAGGTGAGGAAGGCTTCTTTCCAGGGCCAGGTCCGGCTGATTTTCAGCACGCGGGCGCGGGCGTGGCGGGCCAGCCGGGCAGGCAGGCTCAAGAGCCGGGGCGCAGCGTGTCCGGCTCGGCGTCCTTGAGGTCGTCGCAGTCGTACAGGCCGAGGAGCCGGCACCAGGCGGACAGGTCGGCGGCGAGGTTGGCGGCCAGCACCCACCCGCAGTTCACCACCCAGGTTTCCTCGAGGGAAGGTTCCGCAGGCCCATCGCCTTATTCGTCCTGACCTGGTCTTCGACGATGGCGTGCTCGCGGTGCAGGACGTCGATGAACTGGGCGTGGTGGCTGCCGGGCACGCCGCTGATCCCGCCGGCGGCGGGGATGTTCGTCACGATGATGGAGTACCGCCAGCCGGTGGCCTTCTCGAACGCGGTCAGGTTGGGCATCTGCCGCCGGGATGGTTTCGTGCGCCGCACGATCCACCGCAGGCCCTGCGGCCAGCCGGCGGCCCGGGTCATCAGGTATGTGATCTCGGCGACGTGCTTGTCTTCCTGCACGACTCCGTCTTGGCCTACAGCCGGCTGCCACGCGGTGGCGGGCAGCAGCCCGATCGCCTGCTCATCGGCCCCGGTGATCATCCAGCCGCAGGTGAACAGCACATGGCGCCGTGCCGTGGCCAGGGACAGCAGGTGGGTGAGCAGCTCGTGGCTGGCGCCGGCCCCGTCGACGCGGACCAGCATCCGCGTGCGCATGCGTACCGGGATCTGGCGGATTGCCGCGGTGAGCACCGCGGCGTGGTCGGCGAAGGTGTTCGAGCCGGCGTTGCCCGGCCGCAGCAGCATCGCCAGGCTCTCGGCCGTGTTCGCCAGCCACGCCCCCAGTGGATGGAAGCCGTAGCCTTTCTTAAACGTAGGAGCCGCGCCTTCCTTGTCGCTGCGCGCGGTGATCAGCGTGCCGTCCAGGTCGATGACCAGCCAGCCCGCCAGCAGCTTCCCGGCGATGGCCAGCCACGGGAACCCGGCCGGCCGCGCCGCGATCAGCGACCAGACGTGCGCCCGGACACGGGCCCGCACCCGGGCGATCTTGTCCAGGGTCCGCGGGTCAGCCAGCTCCAGCGTCCGCCGCACCGTGGTGTCGCTCGGCTCGGCGCCCAGCACCGGGGCGTGGTGAGCCAGCAGGGCGATGTCGTTCATGCTGGTCGCCCCGAGCACGATCGCCACCGCCATCGAAACCAGCGCCATACCCCGGTCTACCAGCGGGGACTTGCCGGCTCGCGTCAGCGCCGATCCCAGCGCCGCGGTCAGCCCCACCTGGTCGGCCAGCTTGCGCAGCAGCACCGCCCCGGCGTGCCCGACCAGGCTCTCGCCGTCCCCGGTCACTTTCAGCGCATGGTCCCAGCCCGTATCCTGCATGACGAAGAGCGCTCCTGCCCGGGAAATTCGAATGGTGTGGTTACCGCGTAATCTCCCAGAACCGGGGCGCTCTTCGCTATCCGGGCCCGTCATGCTGACGGCCGCAAGCGGTGCCGTCCCCGCTGGCTTTCTAAAGCCAGCCGGCAGTCACGGCCACGCGCACCCAAAGGGTGCACGTCCAAACGCGATACCGGCCAGCCCGCCAACGCAAAAGCGCAGCTCAAAGCCGCGCAACCATCATCCCGTCCCGGTTAGCGGGCCATTGCTGAATCCGGGAGGCTAAGCGTGAGCGACCATATCTTCGCCAAAACCAGGTGCAATGCCGAATTCCGACGCCAAGGTCATCGCCCGCTGCGCAGCACTGCCTGATTGATCCTCACAAGATCACGAAAACACCCGGATTCGTTCCGCTACTAAACCGACCCGTAGGAGGGCGGCGGCAGCAGCTGACAGCAGCGCGGCCCGGACACCCGTCCGGGCCGCGCTGAAACACTGGGCGGCGGGCCTCGGCCAATCAGGACCTCCCAGAATTTCCCGGCCTGCCGTACTTCGCCAGGGCCAGGAGGCCGAGAATCGTCGCCAGAGCCGCCAGCAGGAGCTCCCGGGCGTCCCCGCTTGTAGTTACCTGAACCTGAGTCGCTACCGTGAGAATGGCGGCAACAGCGGCCGGAAATGGCCCGTCGCTGCCACTTGACGCGATTTCATCCGGTCGGTTCACTGGACTGCAATAGGTCGTGGTCACGGCAATAAGCGTGGCAAATGGCCCGTCAGGATGCCGTTCCTAGTAAAGCCCGTCACCGTTTCCGCCCGCCTGCTTGCCAGGACAGGGGACCCAGCCGCAAAGCGGGCGGCGGGCCGCACTGCGTCGCAGAGACCAAGGTCACGCTGTCTGATGCAGCATCGGGACGATCTAGTCACCATGGATGCTTGGGAACCCGAGCGACCATCAGCGTCAAAATCGGCATTCGCATGCAGCAAGTCGTCGCTCATCTCTCCTCCTATGTGTTGGCCGCCACGCGGCGGCTGGGTTGCGCCGGCCGGGCTTGTCCGGACGTTGTCTTCCTGAGCTTCGGGCTCCCTGTCGGTGACACTCCCTCAAGCATTCGCGTCTTGGCGGCCAGAGTGCCTTCGCGGCGCAGGCGGTCAATGGCACGGTTGCGGGCCGCGATCGTCAACTACGCACCAAGGTTGGCTGGAGCACCGTCTCGTGGCCATCGCTCAGCGGCGATGGCGAACGCCTCCTAGAGAGATTCCTCGGCCAGGTCGAAGTCGCCGAAGTTGCCGACCAGGGTGGCCAGGCCCCAGGGCCATCTACGACGATGCGGTAGCGGTGTTGGAGGACGCCGCGCAGATCCCGGCCTATCGGCTGGCTAAGGACGTAGCGATCGAGAAGATCCTGGCGGCGCTGGCCGCGGCCGGGGACGAGCTGGGCAACCCGCCCGCGACTCCCTGACCCGCGGGCCGTGCCAGGTGCCGACCGCTGATGCCTGCGACGGTCGCCGCGGGAATCAGCCCTGGAGCGTGATCACCACGCCGGTGTCCGCATAGGGAAAGGGGCCCTTGCCCAGGTGTCGCACACTGTCCACTAGCCGCATGATGGGCACCATCAGGCCGTACTTGGCCTTCACCGTGGACGTGATCGCCTCGAAGTCCGCACCGGAGGTCACCAGCTCAACGGTGCCGGTCACCGGCGTGGTGCCGGCTTTGACCCGGCCTCGGACGTCGCTCGGCTGCAGTGTCAACCTCGGGTTGTTCCGTAGCCGCTTGATTTTTCCGGAGGCCGAGGAGGTCAAGAGGCCGACCCGGCCGCCGTCGACCGGGACGATCCAGGTCGCCGTTGCGACCGCCACCCCGGTCTTGCGGAAGGTGGCCACGGACACGTACTTCTCCTGCGAGATCGCCTGTTCGGCGTTGCTGCCAGTCATCTGCTTCTCCTGTCCAATGTGATCTCCGAGATCGGGATCCGCGTTTGGTGAGAGGACGAACGGCGAAGCCACTGGAGGACACCCGCAGCCGTGGAATCTGTCAAGCGGGCTCGGGCCTCACGTCGAGGAGACGGGACAGAAGCAGCCGCCGTTCGCCCTCGGTGGGCGCGAACGCGGCGGCGATTTCCAGCTCCCCGGCAGCCTCTGCCGTCCGGCCAAGCCGTCGCAGGTTGTCGGCCAGAGCGGCGTGCCAGAGATGGGACCGCTCCAGACCGACGATTGCCTCCAGCGCGGCCAGCCCGTGCTGCGGGCCGTCGCGCTCAGTGATCGCAATGGCCCGGTTGAGCGCTACGACCGGGTTGGCTGCGACCGACCCGAGCAGGTCGTAGAGTTCGATGATCCGGTCCCAGTCCGTGTCGGCCCAGCTCGTAGTGGTGGAGTGGGCCGAGGCCAGGTGAGCCTGAAGCTGGTAAGGCCCCGCCTTACCACCCGACCTGCCGACAGCTCTTTGCAACCACCGCGATCCCTCGGCGATCGCCTCCCGCACCCGCCAGCCCGACCCAGCCAGGGCGGCGAGCCTCGGCCTCCACGCCCTCGCCGTCGTCCGCGAGACCGGCTCCGCCCGCATCACCAGCGAACTGCGAATCCTCGACCAGCAGCTCACCAGCCGCTGGCCCGGCCACCCCGCCAGCCGCACCATCCACGAGGCGCTTGCCGCCTAGCCCGGGACGGCAAGGTACCGCCGGGCGGTAACAGCGCGATGACCACGAAAGCGCCGGCCAGCAGGAACGGCCCCAGCGGCAGGTACACCGGGCCGGCTGGCCCGCGCCTTGCCGACAGCACCCGCGCGTATGCGGCGCCCAGGAGCGCCCCCGCCAGCGCGCCGAGAAACAGCTCGCTCCAGCTTCCCCAGGCGAGCACGAGGCCGATGCTGGCTGCGATCTTGACATCGCCCAGGCCCAGCTGGTCCGGAAAGATCAGCCACAGGGCTAGGTAGAAGCCGGCGAGCGCGGCGGCGCCGATCACGGCGCGGACAAGCAGCCAGGGCTGGTGAGCGGCCCCCTCGGCGGCGGCCAGCAAGACGAGCGTGCCGGTGAACGCGCTGATGGTCAGCAGGTCGGGCAGCCGCTGCACGGCGATATCGATGAAGGCGAGCGGGACGGCGATCAGGGCCAGCCAGGCCAGGGCCGCCAGTTCCCAGCGGACGGTACGCGGGCGGCGATGACGGCCAGCACGAGCGCGGTAACCAGCTCGGCGGCCAGGACGTACGGGCCGATCCGGGCCTTGCAGTGCGGGCAGCGGCCGGTGACGGGCAGCACCGAGCACCACAGCCAGCGCCCGGCCAACACCTGGCGGGAGCATTCAGGGCACGCCCGGCGTGGCCGGCTGTCCTCGGTGCTGCGAGCGAACACGCTGGCCCTTATTCTCGGCCCCGCGAGCAGGCCGGCCGCGGCAGCGGCGATGATCCACGGGAGTGTCACGTTTCTCCCTCGCTCCGTTGCACCAGCAGGCCCGGCCCTGCCAGGCGGCCGCACGGCCAGGATCCCGCTGGCGGAACCTGATCCCGATTGTAATAAGCCTAGTCACCGTGGGTGGTCGCACTGGCGTGAGAATTTGGCGCGGGGGTGCGGGCGGCCGGCTGGCTGGGGTTCGCTACCGCGCTGTGGTGCTGGTGACTGGCCTTGCTGAGGCTCCAGCCGCGAGCGTGCGGCTGGGCTGGGAGGATGGCACGGGCTGCCCTACTACGAGCGCAAGCGCACCGAGGGCAAAACCCCCAAGGAAGCACTGCGCTGCCTCAAGCGGCGGCTATCCGGGCCTGGGTGGCGGTGACAACGGCGCTGGCGGGAATTCCGGAAAGCTGCACGGTGGCTGGCAGACTGCTGGTGTGGTGTTCGTTGCTGACGCTCTGGGAGGGTGGCTGGTCGGGCAGCTGGCCGACGCTGGCCGCAGGAAGCTGACCGAGCTGGTGCTCAGCAGTGAGCAAGAGCGTGCGCTGCGGCGGGCGGCCGACGCCGCGGTCTGGGCCACCGCCGAGGAGATGAGCCCTTCTGGGAGCGGGCAGGCCGGGCAGGTCGCGATGGTGATCAGCGAGGTCTTCCGCGCTCCGGTGCCAGGCGCGCCGCTGGCCGGGCCGGTGATGCTGCTGGAGGGCCTGCGAGCGGGGATAGCCGGGCAGCTGACCGTGCTTGATGATGCCGGGCTGACGGGCACCGGGCAGTCCTCAGCCGATGTCCTGGGGGTGCCGGGCGCTGTCCCGGCGGACCGGCTGACCGGTCACCTGGTGCGGGAGATCATCGTCCGCGGATCTGGCGGCGGGCCGCTGACGCCGCTGGCCAGCCAGTTCAACCATGAGCTGACGCGCCTGCAGATCGGGGGAATGCTCGCCCGGCTGGCCGGAGAGGTCCGGGACGCGCTGCCCCGGCCGGACAGCGGCGTAGGGGTGGCGGGGCGGCCGCTGGAGGAGGTGACCGACCCGTTCGCCCTGGAGGTGCACCGGCCGGTCCAGCCCACGGATGCGCCGCCGGGGCTGCCGCTGCTGCCGCCGTATGTGCCGCGCGAGCACGATCAGATGCTGGGCCAGATGGTGTGCGCGCGGCGGCGGGTGGCCGCAGCGGGATCGCGGTGCTGGTGGGCGGGTCCTCGGTGGGCAAGACCCGGGCCTGCTGGGAGGCCCTGGACCTGCTGCGGGACCAGGACCCGCCGTGGCGGTTGTGGCATCCGATCGACCCGTCCCGCCCGGATGCGGCGCTGCGGGAGCTGCCGGGCATCGGGCCGCGGACCGTGGTGTGGCTGAACGAGGCCCAGTTCTACCTCGACCCGGCCGATGCCGGGCTGGGCGAGCGGGTCGCCGCCGGGCTGCGGGAGCTGCTGCGCGACCCCGGCCGGGCCCCGGTGCTGGTGCTGGCCACCGTGTGGCCCAGGTTCTGGGACACCCTGACCGGCCGCCCGGCCGACGGTGATGACCGGCACGCCCAGGCGCGGGAGCTGCTGGCCGGGCACGACATCACCGTGCCCGCCGCGTTCACCCCGGCGCAGATGAGCCAGCTCGCCCAGGCAGCAGACGTGCGGATGGAGCTGGCGGCCAGGTCGGCGCGCGACGGGGAGGTGATCCAGTTCCTGGCCGGGGGGCCGGAGCTGCTGGCCCGGTACCGCAACGCCCCGCCCGCCGCGGCGGCACTGATCGACGCAGCGATGGACGCCCACCGGCTGGACATGGGAGCGGGCCTGCCGCAGGCCTTCCTGGAAGCCGCCGCGCCGGGATACCTGACCGACGCCCAGTGGGACGCCCTCGGCGAGGACTGGCTGGAACAGGCCCTGGCCTACACCGCCGTCCCGTGCAAGGGTGCCCGCGGGCCGCTGACCCGCATCCGCCCCCGCCCGGCCCAGCCCGCCGGCCGCCCCCGCGGGGACCAGCCCACCGGCGTGGCTGCCGCGGCGGGGCCGCTGTACCGGCTCGCGGACTACCTGGACCAGCATGGCCGGGCGCACCGCGCCAGCCAGATCCCCCCGGCGGAGTTCTGGTCCGCCGCCGCCGCGCACGCCGCCCCCGGCGACCAGGCCGCGCTCGGGCACGCCGCCGACGCCCGCGGCCTGTACCGGGACGCTGCCCAGCTGTACAAGAACGCCGCCGCATCCGGCAACCTCCGCGCCGTCCTTTACCTCAGCCCTCCCCCGCCTGCCTACGCGCGGACCCCCGCCCCGGACGCTGGGCCGCCGCCCACGCCCCCCTCGACGACCCATACGCTGCAGGCTGCTGGCGCGAACGAGCAGGCCGCCGCGCTGCTGGCCCGTGATCCGGCCGCCCACGCCGCCCTCGACGACCCGGCCGGCGTGGCCCGCCTGCTGGACGGCCTGCGGCAGGCGGGCGCGCACGAGCAGGCCGCCACGCTGGCCGGCCGGGCCGCCGCCCACGCCCCCCTCGACAACCCGGCCGCCGTGGCCCACCTGCTGGACAGCCTGCGGAAGGCGGGCGCGCAACAGCAGGCCGCCACGCTGCTGACCCGTGATCCGGCCACCTACGCCGCCCTCGACGACCCGGCCGGCGTGGCCCGCCTGCTGCGCAGCCTGCAGGCTGCTGGCGCGAACGAGCAGGCCGCCGCGCTGCTGGCCCGTGATCCGGCCGCCCACGCCGCCCTCGACGACCCGGCCGGCGTGGCCCGCCTGCTGGACGGCCTGCGGCAGGCGGGCGCGCACGAGCAGGCCG
>WNGJ01007203.1_pt1 | contig 16073 bp, 16 predicted proteins | sample 5400611 | NCBI WGS metagenome assembly WNGJ01 (sample SAMN13153375, study PRJNA577476) | soil metagenome | isolation source: 40 cm soil or saprolite under Garry oak tree replicate 1 | place: USA:California | collected 2016-06-15 | reverse complement strand
GCAACCTCGAACGACCCGAAGAGTTCAACGATGCCGTGCGCGAGTTTTGTCGCACCCACTCGCCGCAGCCGATCTGACTGCGGCTGTACGCCGCGTTGGTGTTGCTGTAAACGGCCCCCAGACGAGGTGCGAGCAATGCCGCGAGTGTCGCTGCGAGGGTCAGTGGTACCAGCATGAGGCCGAGCCGCGAGTAGTCTCGAAGCGAGGGGTGGGCGCCGACGCCGCGGGCGGCCTGGAGCCAGAGCACCGCGGACAGCGAGCCGGTGAACGCAAGGTTGGGGCCGATGTCGAGCCCGAGCAGGAGGGCGTTCGGGTGTGCGGTCGGCTGGGCTGAGAGCAGCACGGCTGCGGGGAGATTGTTGAGGAGCACCGATGCGATCGCGCCAAGCCCGGCCGTCGCCCACATCCCGCTCGAGGCGAGCAGGTGGGCCGGTCCGTGCCAGAGCCGCGCGCTAGCGCCAAGGCCGACGGCGAGCACGAACAGCGGCGCCAGGAGACGCGCATCGATGCGGGGCCGGAGCCGGCGCAGCGCAGTGGCAGCGAGGCCGACCGCGAGCACCGGAAGAGCGGCGTTTTTCAGGGACACAACGAGCACCGCTGCCGCGAGCGTGCCGGCGGCGCCGACTCCGAGTCGAACCGGCGGCGGCTCGGTCTCGTTGTCTTCGCCGTCCTCGAGTCGGAACGCGACTACGACGAAGGCAGCCGTGATCGCGCAAGCGGTGATCCAGGCAGGCAGCATCCGTGCCGCGAAGACGACGCTGCTCTGCGGGTCGGTGCGGAGGACGAGCAGGTTCGTCAGGTTGGAGCCGGGGAGGAGAAGCGAGGCTGCGTTGGCCATGAACACCGCGCCGTACAGGAAGGGGCGCTCGTCCAGCCTGCGCCGCCGCGCCGCGTGAACGAGCACCGGCGTCAGAAAGACGACCGAGGTGTCGAGGTTGAGAACCGCGGTCACCGTGGCCACCAGACCGAGCAGCGCCAGCAGCAGACCGCGCGCGCCGCCACGAGCGCGTCACCACAACACCAGCCGTCAAGCGGCGGAGGCGCTCGTGCGCACGGCGCCGCTCGTGAGCCGCTGGATCGAACGCCTGCTGGCCGTGCACGACCCGCCGCTCACGGTGGCCCAGTACCTGGCGCTGCAGGCAATCGCCGAGGGGGAGATCGTCGGCGCGGAACTTGCGCGCCGCGCCGCCGTCTCTCCGGCGGCCGTCTCGCAGTTGCTCGCAACGCTCGAGGAAAGCGGCCTGCTGGCGCGCGGCCGCCTCCAGGACGACCGCCGCCGCCAATCCTTGGCCCTGACCGAGCAAGGCCGGCAGGCCCTACGCTCGGCTCAAACCGAACTCCGCGATCGGCTCGCGGGGCTCCTCGCCGACTTGCCACCCCCCGAAGCCGACGCCCTCGCCGGTCTGCTCGAACGCCTCCAGGCATCGCTCAGCGGCACGCCTCCGCCACCTCGGCCTCGTCGTCCGCCGCCGCCGGGTGGGCCGAAAAGGCCCAAGCACTTGTGACCGGCTGTCCAAAAGACGGCTGTGGCGCTCAACCGAAGGTCCGGCCGCGACCGACCGAATGGCTAAGGACGGGTTCGAGTCCAGCGCCGACGATCAGTCAGTGGCGGAGTGTCAGACCTGCGGTGGGTCGTTCGACGAGTGCGAGTACCAGGTGATCGTCTGGGGCCTCGGCTCGTTCGACTCGGTCGAGTGCGCCGAGAAGGCCATGCAGCGTCGAGCGCGCCGAGCCGCAGCAGCCGCGACGTTCGCGGAGGCAGCTTCGCAGTCGAGGACGCAAGCGGCGCCCCTCGGCGCCGCGCCCGACAAACGAAAACCCTCCTAACCGATTCCGGGGCTCTCGTGCTGGCTCTGGTCGGCGCCCGGCCAGCGGTTACCGGCAAGCCCGTGGTCGTAAGCGAACCTCGCAGCCTCGGTCCGGCTGCTGACTCCGAGCTTCCGATAGACGTTCGTCAGGTGGTACTTGATCGTTTGCTCGCTGAGCCAGAATTCGCCGGCGATCTGCTTGTTCGAGCGGCCCATTGCGACGCGCTCGAGGATCTCGCGCTCGCGGCCGGTGAGGCCGAACTCTTCGGCCTCGCGCACCGATTGGCCGGCCGCGATTCCGAACGAGCCGGTCACGACTTCGCCCTCGAAGACCTGCCTCAGGACCGGCGCCACGTCTGCCGGGTCAATTCCCTTGCCCAGGAACGCTTTGGCGCCCCGCCGGAGAGCCTCGGCAGCCAGCTCGGGCTCGTCCGCGCCCGACAGGATCACGACCTTCGTCTCCGGATACTGCTTCCCTAGGCGATCGAGCAGCTGAAGGCCGTCGAGCCCCGGCATCCGGATGTCGAGCAGGACCAGGTCGGGCTTTGTCTCGGAGACCCGTGGCAAGACCTCGCTTCCGGATCTCGCCTCGCCCACGATCTCGATCTCAGCCTCCGGCTCGAGCGCGAAGCGCACCGCCTCGAGGACGAGCGCATGATCATCAGCAAGGAGAAGGCGAATTGGCCGCAAGCTGAGGTACCTCCTCGTCCGCAGTTCGAGCTCTCGCCCGACCGAATCGACAGATGCCGCATTTGCTCGAAACACGCGCCTCTGTCAGGACACATCGTGTTTCGGTGCACGCTGTCGCGGCAATCCCCTGATCGGGGGTTCGCGGGACGAAGCACCGCAGGGCGCCGTTAGGAGCTGAGAACCGCGGTCACGCCGGGGTGGTTGGCCTGCCAGGCGCGGACGAAGAACCGAAGCTCGAGCTGGGCTTCGCGCGCCGTCCAGGCGCGTGGATAGACGACCCAGCACACGTTCGGCGCGACTCGGTCCGCGAGGCAACCGTGACGCGCGAGCGCATTCATCAGCTCTCCGAGGAGCTTCTCGTCGCTGAGCTCGAGCTTCAATGCCATCTCACACGGATTGTCGGCGACCGGGCGGGGCGTCTTCCGACCAAAACGTCCCGATCCGTCCTCGACTAGGGGCTAATTCGGTCGCGGAGGGATAGACGACGGCGAAGACCGCACGCGCGTTACGTTCGGGCGCGTGCGAGCGATTGATCTTTCGATGAGGCAGCGCAGCGTCTCGCCGACTGCGGAGCAGTACCGGCGCGTTTTTCGCTTCGTGCGGCGGCGGATCGGGTCGGCGCAGGCGGCCGAAGACGTCACCCAAGAGGTCTTCGCCGCGATGGCCACCGGCCTGGCCGCATCGGCGCAGGCCGCGCCGCCGCCGCTTGGCTGGCTCTACACGGTCGCACGGCGCCGAATCGCCGACGAGGCTCGCCGCCTCGCGCGCTCGCCATCCGTGTCGCTCGAGCTGGTCGAGTCTGCGGAGGCGCGGGTGGACGCGTACGGCGGCGAGGTCGTGCGCGCTCTCGATGCGGCGGTTGGAGCTCTGCCCGAGGGGCAGCGCCGGGTCGTGCTCGAGCGGCTGATCCAGGGCCGCAGCTTCGCCGAGATCGCGTCGTCCCTGGGGACGACGCAGGAGGCATGCCGGATGCGCTTCATGCGCGGCCTTCAGCAGCTGCGCCGCGAGTTCGAGAAGGAGGGACTGACACCATGACGACGATCCCGCGTTCGCCGCTTCGCGACCCGGAGCTGGTCGAAATGCTCGCCGACGACCCGGAGCTGTTCGCCTTCGCCGACGCCGTTGCAGCCACTCGGATGGCGCCACCGGCGGCTCGGGAACCTTTCGGGCTCCCCCGGCTGCTCTGGCTCGGCGCCGCCGCGGTCTTGCTTGCCGGGGCAGTGACGGTTGCGCTGATCGCTCCCTGGAACGGCAGGGCCAGCCTCGCCGACCGCGCGCTTGCCGCCGTGGGCGACCAGCCGGTCCTGCATCTCGTGATCGCGCGGCCGGCGGTGCCGGGGGCGCTCGTCGAGATCGACACCGGCAAGCCAATCGAGCGGACCGAGCGGACAGAGATCTGGTTCGACCGCGGTCGAGATCTGGAGAAGACGGTCACGACCCTCAACGGCCATGTTCTCGACAAGACGCTGGAGACCGACCACGGAGGTTTCTCGCTCGGCGGTCCGATCATCACGTGCGCCTGGATCGCCGCTCATCCGGTCGAGGCCACGAAGCTGCGCGTCAGCTGCAACCTCAGCGGCGAGAACGGCACCGTCCCGCGCAACGTCCGCGAGCGGCCGCCGACTCTCGATCCGGCGCTGGCCGATTTCATAGACCGGTACCAGTCGGCGCTTGCCTCGGGGCGGGCGCAGGAAGTCGGACGCGGGCGGCTCGACGGCCGCGAGGTCGTGTGGTTGGAGCTGACGGACGCCGCCGCGCCGGACACCGGCCTGCCGGAGAGAGTCGCCGTCGACGCCGTCACCTACAAGCCGGTCTTGGTCGAGTCTGCCGGCGGCGCGACGAGCTTCCGTGTGCTTACCGCCGAGACGGTTGCCTTCCAGGACTCGCTGTTCACCAAGCCGGAGCAGGTCGACGCGCCGGCCGGCGGCTCCGGCGGCTCGACCACGTCCTCGACAGATGTCAGCCCGCAGGAGGCGGCCGCGGCGCTCGGAGGAACGGCGGTCTGGCTCGGGCCGGAGTTCGACGACTACCGCCTGGTCGAGACCAAGCGCGACGAGATCGCGATCGGCTATGGCCCGCTCTCGAAGCGCGAGCCGACGCACACGACCGGGATCGAGTTCGTGTACGCGCGGATCGGCGCCGACGGAAGCGTCGACAAGCAAGCGACCTTCACGCTCGCTGAGACGACCATTTGCACGGTTGTCTGGGGCTGGACTTGCACCGCTCGCGATCCGGTCGAGGCGGGGACGATGCTGACCCTCGACCCCCGCAGTCTCGTCCGCGACCACGGCCTCTACATCACGATCTGGGACTGGAACCTCGGCGCTCAGCCACATCCGCTCGAGATCGCTCGGGCAATACGGCCCGTGAGTTGAATGTCGCTTCGTCTCGCGATTGGTGCTGTGGTCATCGCGGCGGCGGCCGCTTGGGCGCGCTGATCGTCTGGCGCATGTAGCGAGTCCGATCCACTGACCTGGGTTTCCCTTTTTCAGGCCACGGGCATTGATCGGCTGCCCAGACTGAAGGAGGAAACTTGATCAGGAAGCTGCTCGTCGTCGCGACGGCGGTGGTCGTCGGTTGCGGTCTAGTCGCGACGACCGGATCGGCTGCTCGCGGCAATCAGTTCGGCGCGCCCGTGAAGGTGACGCCCACGCTCGGGTACGGCTACGAGCCCGCGGTGTACGTCGACAACTACGGCAACGTCTTCGCGACCGCGCACAAGGAAAACTGGCAACTCGCAATCGCTCCGGATCTCAACTCGCCGACGTTCACGCGCAGCATGTCGTGGGCGTGGGTCTCGAGTGACAGCGGCCGGAGCTTCCAGGACATCCCCGGGCTCACGGCGCTCTCGTTCGAGCAGCACGACTTCGGCGACGAAGGCGACCTGGCGCTCGACGACGCGAACCACCTCTATTTCGTGGACACGAATGTCGGGGACGTCACCTTCACGCGCTGGTCGGTGACCGGCCTTGGGCAGATGTCGCTTGACCTCCACAGGCCGTTCCTGCCCGCGGCCGAGACGGTCGACGACCGGCCGTGGGTGACGGCGCACGGCAACGGCCACGTCTTCTACTTCGGCAATCAGGGGGACAAGGTCACCTATCCGCTAGGTCAGGGCTCGGGGTCCGGCTTCGGCCCGGGGCGGTACACCGTCTACCAGTCATACGACGGAGGGCAGACCTTCGATCCACTCGGCTACACGCTGAAGGACTCGGGTTGGTGCCGTCCCGCGGCCGACCACGCGCCGGGCTCCCCGTACGTCTACGCCGTCTGCACCAACGACGGCGGCTCTGACGACGTCACCACCGACGTCAACAAGACGGGGACGATCTGGGCCTACGTCTCCGCCGACGACGGTCACACCTTTTCGCGCTACAAGGTGGCTTCGTACGCCGCCCTCGACAGCACCACCTCCTGGCCGACGGTGGAGGTGGCGCCCGACGGCTCGATCTGGGCCCTGTATGTCGACGGGAGGCTCGACTCCAACGGCGACCCCGTCACGAACCGGCTGATGCTCTTCCACTCGACGAACCATGGGCAGACGTGGACGAAGCGGGACATCACCCCCCTGACCGGCAGGTACGAGTACGGCTGGCTGTCGGTCTCGCCGGACGGAAGTAAGCTCGGGCTCGGCGTCTACTACCGCCCGAACAACACCTCCGACTGGTACGTCTACGGCTCGGTCTTCGCGTCCGGCGCGAAGCCGACCCTCGTCTCGCTCGACCCGGCGCATCCGGTTCAGGACAAGCACTGCCTCGATGCGAACGGCGACCTGATGGGCAGTTCGTTCAGCCCGGACGGGACGCTGTCCGTCGTCTGGACGCGCAACACGATCGCGAGCCAGTGCGGGACCGTGACGGCCCGCGACATCTACTACGCGCGTTCGCAATGAGCACGACGCTGAGGCTCCCGCCACGTGTGGGCGGGAGCCTCAGCGGCTCGCTTCCCAGAGCAGCATCGCTTCCGCCTCGCCGCAACGGGTCATGCCGATCTTCTCGAGCACCCGGACCGAGGGCGCATTGTCAGGGGCGCATTTCGCGATCACGCGCTCGACCGATGGTTGGGAGAGCGCCCATTCGACCAGGGCCCGCGAAGCCTCGGTCGCGTAGCCTCGGTTGCGGTGCTCGGGAAGCACGCCGTAGCCGAGCTCGATCGGTTGCCCTTCCTCGGGCACCTTCCCCATGAAGCCGGCGCTGCCGACGACCGAGGCTCCGTCACGCGCCACGACGGCCCACGGGCCGAAGCCGAGTCGTTCCGGCTGCTCGGCGACCAGCGGCCCGTAGATCCGGAGCAGTCCCGCGAGCTCCGTGTCGGGCCAGCCGTCGGGGATCACGGCGCCGAGCATGCTCTCGGCCGCGTCGCGGTCGTGAGCGAGCGCGCCGACGAGCTCGGCCGTCAATGCGACCAACACGAGCCGGTCTGACTCGAGGCGCAGCGTCGCCGCGCCGTCAAAAGCAGCCATTCGTTTCTCCTTCTGAACGGGAGATGAGCCGCTACGCGAGCAGGCGAGAGCGGCCGTGCACAAGGCTGATCTTCGTTCGCAAGGCCACTCCTCTCTTCGCTCGCGCGCCGAAATGGCGCGCGCCGAGACTGTAGCGCTAGCCTCGAATGGATGGGCCGACGCATCGTGAGCTGCGGACTCGCATTCGTTGCGGCTTGCGCTCTGGCGAGCCTCGTGCGAGCGGCGCCCGGTCCTCGTGCCTCGATTCCACGGGAGCCCGCGGCGCTTGCGCGGAAGCTGGTCGACACGAAAACCGAGCTCGCGCGCGCGGTCGATTCGTGGCGAGCCGCCGGCGAGCCCCGACCGTCGAGCGAGGTCACGCTCGACGCGCTCTACGACCAGCGGATCGAGTTGCTGCTCGCCGGTCGCTCCGGTCTGGCGCGCGCGACGCTCCGGCTTGTTCCGGCCGGGATCGCCCGGCGCGTGCGGACGAACCTGACCGCAAAGCGTGAGCTCTGGCGGCTGACGCCGCTCACGCACCGGAGACGTTTCCGAACAGGACCCGCCTTGCCGCCGGCGACGCTGCTCGGTTACTACCGCGACGCGGAGCGTCGATTCGGAGTGCGGTGGAACGTGCTCGCCGCGATCAACTTCGTCGAGAGCGCGTTCAACAAGCTCCGCAACAACAGCGCCTCGGGCGCCCAGGGTCCGATGCAGTTCGTGCCCGCGACGTGGCGCGCATACGGGCTCGGCGGCGACGTTCGCGACCCCCACGACGCGATCCTCGGCGCGGCGAACTACCTGCACACGAACGGGGCGCCGCGCGACAACCGCCGGGCGCTCTACCACTACAACCCGTCGGCGCTCTACGTCGATGCTGTCCTGCGCTACGGGCGCGAGATCCGGACCGACAGCCGCGCCTTCTACGAGTACTACGCGCGGCAGGTGTTCGTGCGCACGCCCTCGGGACTGCGCCGGATCACCGGCCCCGGGCGCTAGGCGCGGAGAACGACCTCGAGCGCGGTGCCGCGGCCCGGCCTCGACCGTAGGCGGAAGCCGCCGCCGATGCTCGCGCTGCGCGCCTTCATGTTCCGGAGTCCCTGGCCGGACGCGACGGTCACGTCGTCGAAGCCAGCGCCGTCGTCGACGATGCTGACGACCCGCTCGTCGCCGCGCAGGCCGATGCGGACCTCGGCGTGCCGCGCGCCCGCGTGCTTGCGCGCGTTCGCCAGACCCTCCTGGACGATCCGGAAGACCTCGATCTGCTCGTCGGGCGCTAGCCCGACCTTCTCGTCGATCTCCAGGTCGACCTCGAGCTCGCCGTCAGCGGTCAGGAAGTCGACGTAGCGGCGCAGGGCCGCGTCGAACGGGGCAGTCCCGCTCGCCGACGAAAGGGCGAGAATCGCGAAGCGAGCCTCCTGCTGGGCCGCGGCCGCCGCCTCCTTGAGCTGCGGCAGCGTCGTCTCGGGGTCGGCCCCGTTCTCGAGCATCGTCGCGTGGGTCGAGACCGCGAAGAGGTACTGCGCCAGTCCGTCGTGGATCTCGCGTGCGACGCGGGCCCGCTCCTCCGCGACGGCGCGGCCGAACTCGGCAAAGCGAATTGCGCGCCAGACGCCGACGAGCAGGACCGCATAGGCGAGCAGACGCAGGAAGTCGCCTGTCGAGACGGACCGGCTCGAACTTAGCGGTGAGAGGACGTAGTAGAGGTCGGCGAAGAGAAGCAGCGTCGCGCCGAGCGCCAGCCAGCGGTCGAGATCGTTGCCGCGGGCGCGGAAGCGAAGGCCGAAGCCCACGACCGCGAGCAGGCTTGCCAGCGCACGCGCTGCGAGCATCGCCGTCAGCAGTCCCGGCTGGCCGCGATCGCCGGCAGCGAGCGAGGGCAGCGTTTGGCCGAACGAGTCGGCGAAGATCCAGAGCAGGAGGAGCATGCCCGGGACGAACATGAGGAGCTCGATCAGTTCCCTGCGCCGGTTGACCGTTCGCTTGCGCGCAAAAGCCGCGGCCGCGATCAAACCCCCGGCGAGGACGCGGCCCAAGATCGAGGCCCATTGTTCGCGTCGGTGCAGCGGCCCGTTGCCGAGGACGGGCGCGATCCCGAAGCAGAACGTCGAGGCGGCCGCCACCGAGAAGCCCGCGCAGAGCAGCCAGTCGAGCCGCCGGCCCTCCACGGAGAACCGGACGCCGGCGAGCACCGCGACGAGCCCCGCCGCGAGCGCGACCATCGTGTTGAGCACGAGCCGCACCTGCGGGAGCTCGAAGGTCGGCCGCACGTCCGGATAGGTGACGAATAGCGCAAGCAGCGCACCAAGCAGGCCGAAGAGCAGCACTTCCCCCCAGAGCCACGACTGATACGCGTTTTCCTCTTTCCGCATCTCCCTCTATTCGGCAGAACCGATCCGACCGATAAGGGCGGGAAGGCCCATGGCGACCCGAGTCCTCATCGTCGACGACCATCCGCTCACGCGCGGCGCGCTCGCGGCGCTGCTGGGGCAGCACGACTTCAGCATCGTCGGCGAGGCCGCGGGCGGCGAGGAGGCGATCGAGGTTGCCCGCGAGCTGCAGCCCGACTTGATCTTGCTCGACCTTTCGATGCCTGGAATCGGCGGCCTCGGCGCCCTGCCGCTCCTGCGCGAGGCGGCGCCGCGCTGCGAGGTCGTGATGCTGACAGCCTCAGTCGCGGAGGAGAACCTGCTGGCGGCGATCCGCGGCGGAGCGGCCGGCTACCTGCTGAAGACGGAGCCGCCCGAACGGATTGTCGAGTTCCTGCGTGGCGCCGCCGAAGGCGAGGCTGCGCTCTCGGGATCGATCGCGCGGCGCCTGCTCGAGCAGGTGCGCGACGGCCGCGACGCGGATGCCTGGGTACCGGACTCGATCGCCCGCGCGCTCAGCGCGCGCGAGCTCGAGGTGCTGCTGCTGCTCGACGACCACCTGAGCACCGACCAGATCGCGGCCCGGCTGTTCATCTCGGAACACACCGTCCGCTCGCACGTCAAGAGCCTGCTGCGGAAGCTCGGCGTCTCCTCCCGCCGGCAGGCGCTCGAAGCCCTGGGCGCGGCGCGCAACTGACCGTTCATCCCCCACAGCGGGGGATACGAAATCACCCGCGAATCGCGCTCATTGGGCGGCGAGAGAGCCGCGAGCTCGGCCGATACTCGGGCTGAACGATCTTCCCGAGAAGTGGTGTGCGAAGCGCGGTGGCCTGTGCTTCCTCGATAGGACGGCCGGCTAGAAGTAGCCGGCCGTCTTCATTCTGAGAATCCCTCCAGCGATGCTGCCACGAGTCGTGGCAGCATCTCGATGTTGTAGCCGCCCTCGAGCACGGCGGCTACGCGCGGGCCGAGCGTCGTGGCCCGTTCGGCCATCCAGGTAAAGGCGCCGTCGCTCAGCCGGATGTCGGCGAGGGGGTCGGAACCGTGCGCGTCGAATCCGGCCGATACGAGCACGAGCTCCGGGGAAAAGGCGCGGATGGCCGGCTCGACGACGTTGGCGAACGCGCGCTGGTATTCCGCGTCGCCGGAAAGCGCCGCCATCGGAACGTTCACCGTCGTTTGGTTGCCCTCGCCCGGTCCGCCGGTGCCGGGATAGAACGGCCACTCGTGCAGCGACACGTAGAGCACGGTGGGGTCGTCCCAGAAGATCGCCTGCGTTCCGTTGCCGTGGTGGACGTCCCAGTCGAGGATCGCGACGCGTTTGATTCCGAGCTCGGCCTGTGCGTCGCGCGCGGCGATGGCGACGTTGTTGAAGACGCAAAAGCCCATCGCCCGCTCCGGGAGAGCGTGATGGCCGGGAGGGCGGGCAAGCGCGAACCCGCCACGCTCGGTGGCCGCGATCGCTGCGCCGGCTGCAAGCAGCGCCGCCTCGAAGGTCGTCTCGGAGGCGAAGGTGTCCCCGTCGAGCCAGGTCGGCTCCGTGATCGTCTGGATCCGCTCGACGTGCTCCTCCGTGTGACAGCGAAGAATCGCCTCGACCGGCGCCGGCTCGACCTGGTCGTACTCGAACGCCGCGAGCAGCACCGCCAGCCGCTCCTGGGACTCGGGATGGCTCGGAGTCGGATGCAGGCGTGCGAACGCCGGGTGGCTCAGGACGTCGATCGGCGGACCGCGTCAGCGAGCTCGTCGAGTGAGGCGCCGTTCTGAGCGCGGCCGACGAGGTAGCAGAGGAGCGGCGCGTTCGTCCGCTCGCCGCTGTCGTGCGCAGCGACACGGGCGAGCTCGAGCAGCTCCCGGACGGCCTCGTCGCCGAGCTCGAGGCGCTCGGCCGGAACGCCGCCTGCCTTCGCGAGCGCATCCCGCGCATCTGACAACCACTGATCCATGTCCAGAATCCCCTAAGTGATGTAGGTGTACATCTACATCACCTGGCACGCGCAGCAACGCGCTCGGCGACCGCGTTCATGCCCCAGCTGCCGAGGAGGGAGGACGCCTCCGCCCAGGTGGGTGTCTGATCTTCGAGGGGAGGGAGGGGGGCGGAGGCGTCTAGCGACGCGATTCGACGGTAGAGCCGCAGCTCCTCCGCGATCGCCGTGAACCGGCCGGCGGCGATCGCCTCCTCGAGCGAGCCGTACTTGCGCAGCAGATCGGCCGCCTTCTTCGGGCCGACGCCGGGAGCGCCCGGAAGGCGATCGGAGGGGTCGCCGCGGAGGGCGATGAAGTCGACCACCTGAGCCGGCTCGACGTCGTAGCGCTCCCGCACCTCTGCGGGGCCGATCCGGGCCAGCTCGCTGACACCGCGGATCGGCTGGATGATCGTCGTCCGGTCGCTCGCGAGCTGAAAGCTGTCCCGGTCGTAGCCCGGGGCCTTTGCGGACGCGAACCCGAACGCCTCCACGAGCTGTGGGAGCAGGGCGAGCTGCTCGAGGAGCTCGTCGTCGAACTCTCGCCCGCTCTGATAGGCCTGGAGCGCTTCGTGTCGGTAGGTCGGAACCTCGAGCGTGTCCCAGCCGGCGACCACGGCGCGTGGCTGTTCGGCGTCCCAGAGGCGCAGGAGGAAGTTCGTGAAACCCACGATCGCGTTCGACGGCCTGCCCTCCGCGCGCCGGATCGTCTTTGGGAGGGCGTGATAGGCGCGGTGCGCGAGTGAGTCGCCGTCGATCACGAGCAGCGGGCGCTTCAAAGCGACGCCTCAAGCCCGCGGATTTCAGCCATCAGCCGCTCGGTCGCCTCGCGCGCAGCAGGACTGATCTCCTGCCCGCGAAGATCGTCCAGCGGAATCGGCCGGCCGTAAGCGACCCGCAGCGGGCCGAGCCGGCGGAGCTTGTCGGTGCCCTTGATCGCGGCCGGCACGAGCGGGGCGCCGGCGTTCAGCGCGATCCGCGCGGCGCCGGTATGCGCGCGGGCCTCGTGCTTCTTGCGCAGCCCCTTCCGCCGACGTGTCCCTTCCGGAAACATGACCACGATCTCGCCGTCTTGGACGAGCTCGACCGCGCGGCGGACGGCCTCGAGATCGGCCTCCCCGCGGCGAACGGGGAAAGCGCCGCCGCCGAGGAGGATCGGCTTCAGAATCGGGTTGAACAGCTCGCTCTTCGCCATGAAGCGCAGCTGCCGCCGGGGGAAGAGCGGAAGCGCGAGCGGCCAGGGGTCGAAGTTCGACGTATGGTTGGCGGCGAGCACGAAGCCGCCCTCCGGCAGATGCTCGATCCCGCGTGCGCGCAGGCGGAAGCCGACCTTGACGAACGGCCAGCTGATCGTGGCGGCGAGCAGGTAAACGGGCAGCACGGCGCGAATGGATCGTTCCATTTTCGGCTCGTTTGCGTGTTCCTACGTCGTGCGGTCCCTTCGCTACTGTGTCTCGCGTGAAGACTTTAGTCGTCGCCGAAAAGCCATCCGTCGCCCGCGATCTCGCGGACGCGCTGCCTGGTTCCTTCACGAACGAGGACACCCATTACGAGGGAGACGAGTACGTCGTCACCTTCGCAGTCGGCCATCTCGTCCAGCTCGTCGACCCGGAGGTCTACGACGAGAAGCTGAAGAAATGGCGCATGGCCGACCTGCCGATCGTGCCCGAGGAGTTCAAGCTGGCGCCGCGCGACGCAAAGGCCAAGAAGCAGCTCAAGGCCATCCATACGCTGATGAAGCGGGACGACGTCGACCGGATCATCAACGCCTGCGACGCCGGCCGCGAGGGCGAGTTGATCTTCGCCTACATCTACGAGACCGCCGGCATCGACAAGCCGGTGCAGCGGCTCTGGGTCAGCTCGATGACGAAGCAGGCAATCCGCGAGGGCTTCGAGAAACTGCGCCCCGGCGAGGAGCTGCAGCCGCTCGAGGCGGCGGCGCGCTCACGCTCCGAGGCCGACTGGCTGATCGGCATGAACGCAACCCGGGCCGCGACGATCCGCGGCCGCGCCTGGGTCGGCGGCGTCGTCTCGCTCGGCCGTGTGCAGACGCCGACGCTGGCGATGATGGTCAAGCGCGAGCGCGAGATCCAGGCTTTCACCCCGGAGCCGTACCGGCTCGTCCGCGCGCAGTTCGACCCTCGCTACGAGGGCATGTGGTTCGAGGGCGACGAGACGCGGATCTTCGGCGACCTCGCCCGGGCCGAGCAGATCGTCGAGAAGGCAACCGGCAAGGACGGCACGGTCGAGAAGATGGAGCAGAAGGAGCAGTCCGAACGGCCGCCGCTGCTCTACGACTTGACCTCGCTCCAGCGCGACGCGAACCGCCGGTTCGGCTTCTCTGCGCGCCGAACGTTGCAGGCCGCCCAGTCGCTCTACGAAGACAAGAAGGCGATCACCTATCCGCGTACGAGCTCGCGCTACCTCTCGGGCGACATGGTTCCGTTTCTGAAGCCCACTGCCGAGACGCTCGTGCCGATCGGCGAGTTCGCTGCAGCGGCCCGCTACGTGCTTGGGCTCGACCAGCTCCCGCTGCAGCGCGTCGTCAACGATGCGCGCGTCAGCGACCACCACGCAATCATCCCGACCGACGTCGAGCACGACGTCAGTCGTTTCTCGCCCGACGAGCGGCGGGTCTTCGACCTCGTCGCCCGCCGGTTCCTCGCCGTTTTCCATCCCTCTGCGCGGTACCAGCGGACTGAAGTGGTAACGCTGGTCGAGGAAGAGCGCTTTCGCACGCGCGGCAAGATCACGCTCGAGCCCGGGTGGCGCGGCGTTTACGGGCTCGAATCCGAGGTCGACAAGCAGGCCGGCAAGAGCGATGAGGACAGTGACGAAAGCGCCGAGCTGCCGAAGCTCGAGCAGGGGCAGAGCGTCAAGTGCGTCAAGGCCGAGTTCGAGGACAAGCAGACGAAGCCGCCGCCGCGCTACACCGAGGCGACGCTGCTCTCAGCGATGGAGACCGCCGGCAAGCGGATCGACGACGAGGAGCTGCGCGAGGCGATGAAGGACTCCGGACTCGGCACGCCGGCGACGCGCGCCGAGACGATCGAGGTCCTGATCCGCCGCGAATACATCGAGCGCGCCGGCAAGGAGCTCCAGCCGACCCCGAAGGGCCTGCAGGTGATCACGATGCTCGAGGAGCACCCGCTCACCTCGCCGGAGCTGACCGGCGACTGGGAGAAGCGCCTCTCCGACATCGAGCACGGGAGCGGCGACCGCAAGGAGTTCATCAAAGGCATCGTCGACCTGACGACGCAGACGGTCGAGCAGATCGCCGCGCTCGACAAGGAGAAGCTCCGTCCCGAGCGCGTCGAGCTCGGCCCGTGCCCGCGCTGCGGCGCCGAGACGGGCGAGATCATCAAGGAGAACTCGCGCGCGTACGGCTGCACAAGCTGGAAGAGCCGCGAGGAGCCCGGCTGCGGCTACGTGATCTGGAAGCGTGTCGCCGGCCGGACGATCACGCCGGAGATCGCGCGCCAGCTGATCGAAAACGGACGCACGAACGAAGTGATTTCCGGTTTCCGGTCGAAGGCCGGCAAACCTTTCCGCGCGCGCCTCGTCTTGAACGAGGAAGGCAAGGTCGAGTTTGACTTTCCGGCGCGCGCGCAAACCAAAGAGCCCGCGGTGGCGGAATAAGAAAGAGCTGCACCGGGTTTTGATGTAACGAGGTCGTTAAGGGTGGCAGTTAACCCTAGTCGGCCGAGGAGATTCCACCTACAGTGCGAAAGATCGATAGAGCCGCAAGATCTAGAGAGTCAGAGGAGAAATTGACGCAAAGTCAGATGCACGAGTTGCTCGAATCCGAGCATGCCCGCACATTCGTGGAGGGCGCTGAAGAGCGCGGCTTCGTCGAGCCGGCGGAGATTGAGGCGTTCGCGCTGGAGCACGACCTCGGCGAGGAAGACGCCGAGCAGTTTCAGCGTGAGCTCGAGGCGATCGGCCTCGAGATTCGCCACCCGGTCGAGGAGACCGAGGCCAAGGCCGAAAAGCCCGAAGAGAAGGCCGCAGAGGCGCAGCCACAGGTTCTGGTCGGCTCCGCCGACAGCCTGCAGCTCTTCCTCGCGGATATCGGACGCCACAAGCTGCTGACCGCGGCCGAGGAAGTCACGCTCGCGAAGGCGATCGAGCGCGGCGACCTGACCGCGAAGCGCCGCATGATCGAGTCGAACCTCCGCCTGGTCGTCTCGATCGCCAAGGGCTACCGGGGCCTCGGCGTCCCGTTCCTGGATCTGATCCAGGAGGGAACGCTCGGTCTGAACCGCGCGGTCGAGAAGTTCGACTGGCGGCGCGGCTACAAATTCTCGACCTACGCGACCTGGTGGATCCGCCAGTCCGTCCAGCGCGCCGTCGCCAATCACGCCCGCACGATCCGCGTGCCCGTGCACGTCGTCGAGCGCCAGCAGAAGCTAGGCCGCGCGGCACGCCGGCTCGAGGTCGAGCTCGGCCGCGAGGCGACGAAGCAGGAGCTCGCCGACGCGACGGGACTCCCGCTGCAGCACGTCGACGAGGCGCTGGGAGCAGCCCAGGCGTCGGTCTCGCTGAACCAGACGGTCGGCGCGGACGACGAGGGCGAGCTCGGCGATCTCTTCGCCGACCGCGAGGCGCCCGATCCATTCGACGAGGCCGAGGAGTCGCTGCGCAAACAGGGAGTCCGCCGCGCGCTTGACGCCCTGCCCGAGCGGGAGCGCCGGATTCTGGAGCTCCGCTTCGGCTTCGATGGCGAGCCGTGGACGCTGGAGGCGATCGGTCACGAGCTCGACCTGACCCGCGAGCGGGTCCGGCAGCTCGAGAGCCAGGC
>WNGJ01019345.1_pt1 | contig 16075 bp, 21 predicted proteins | sample 5400611 | NCBI WGS metagenome assembly WNGJ01 (sample SAMN13153375, study PRJNA577476) | soil metagenome | isolation source: 40 cm soil or saprolite under Garry oak tree replicate 1 | place: USA:California | collected 2016-06-15 | reverse complement strand
AAGTAATTACGCGTGGTGATGGCGGAATAGTTGCGACGCTGGAGCTCTTCCAGCATCATTTTCCGTAAACGGGTCACAGGAATCTCCTTTCCCTATGACCCACACTATGTCAGCTGTTCCTCAAATCTCTCGGCTCACCACGCGGTAGCGTCCGCCGCGCCAGCGGCTTAGTACTGGTCGCCCCTTCGGAAACTATCCCAGCGCGGCGCGGGCTCCTCCTCTGTTGTAAGTGTTCACTTGGCCGACAGTCGCAAAGGGGGAACTGAGCCAAAAAGATTACCTTTCGACACACGTACTACCAAAGCGCGTGCATATGCCAATCGGATTGGAAAACGTAGTTGTGAACTACGGCGAATTCAGCTCCCTTTTATCATGCTGTCAAATCTCACTCCATCATACGTGGCCCCGTCTCTAAGGCACGGCTCGTCTCCATCCTGGAAGTGCGCTGAAGCTAGTCAGTCTGGGTCCATGTCATAGGTCGCTCCTTTTCAGAACAGGACTCCGACCAACGCAGCCCGCTTCCGACTTGCTTTCTTTCTCCAAACCTTCAGACAGGATTGAATTCGCCCGGGTGATCATGCCCTCGCTCAGAACTCTCGCTTGACGGTATTTCTCCTATTAAATAAAACCTTGCCGAAGTTGTCGTTCAGCGCGTCACGAGTGGAGCTCACACTGATGCAGACGATGCCGGCCGTTGCTGGTGCGCGCGAGCAGAGCGGGGCTCACGACATGGAATACCGTGTCGACGAAGTTCTCATCGAGCGGGGCGTGCTTGAGGAGAAGTCGAAGATAAAGATTTAGTGCCTCATCCGGCACGCGGGGCGGAATGATGCATTCGCTCTTCCGTGCCCTCGGGCGCTTCGCTTTCGCGTTGCTGGTTTCCACCGCACACTGTTGGGACCGTCTTCCCTGCCGCAAAGCCTCCTCCTTGGTGAGGGCTATTTTATTCTGACGTGCCACAGATCTATCATCACATTCGTCGAGAAGATCGCTCTCCCGGCAATTTAATCGCTGGAGCTGCTCGCCCAGCGGCCGAAAGCGTCGAGGAATTAGGCAGTCCCAAATCGTTGATTTCTACGCGGAGATTTCGGAGACGTGGTTGCGTGCAGAAGCCAATGCTTTTGACGCGGCAGGCTGATAGGCCCTGCAGGTCTGAGAATCTTCGTTCAACCCGACCTTACAAAGTTTTTACATTTCCGTGACACGCTGTAATAAGGCAAGTGGCATCTTTGTTAGGTGGTGCCATTAGGACGAGCGGTGTCTTGCTGCTGCCGGACCCGAACGGTGCTAGACGTGTATGTACCGCGTACCTGCCATAGCGGTTTTATTGGCGGCTGCGGCTTTCCCGCCAAGCCTTGAAGGGCAGATGCGCGCCATACAGCGCCCAAGAATCCAAGTTAACGTCGGCCCGCGTTTTCGTTTGCCGCCTCCCTCCGGCGGGTTCGGTGTGATGAGCCCGCGCTCGTTTGGTCGCAGGGCTTTATTTGTTGGGCCAGTGGCGTTCCGTCATAACTTGCGCTTCAACATCTTTTTTGGAAACTCTTGTTTCACTAGTCCCTTCTTCGACCCCTTCTTCTGCCAGCAGTTCTTCTTCCGCAATCGCTTCCTCTTTGCGCAACCGGTGTTCTTGCCCTATCCAGTCTATACAGCGCCGTACTACCAAGTTGCTGAGCAAACTCCATCGACCGTAGCGCAACAAGGGGGGGATCTGTCCAGACAGGTCGAACGGCTGACGGACGAAGTGGAGCGGCTCCGAGAAGAGCAGGCGTCACGCGAACAAGAGCGCCAGGCGGCGCTCCAGCCAAGACCGTCAGTTGAAGACAAGGCAGCACCCACGATTCTGGTCTTTCGTGACGGTCGTCGGAGCGAAGTCAAGAACTTTGCGATTGTCGGCCAGACGCTCTGGGTGTTCACAGAGCAGCGAGCACGGAAGATACCCGTCTCCGATCTCAATGTGGAGGCCACAAAGGAAGTCAACGCCGGTCGAGGTGTCGATTTTCGGCTTCCATAGCGGGAGGTTCCCGTCGACGCACTAAGACGTGTCCATCGGACACCGCGGTACTTCGTCTTGACCTTACTACGCCGCTTTGATCCCACTCTCTGCGAGAGGGAAAGAAATGGCTATCACAGGAAGATCAAATCTTTTGCGTCTGCTGGGGATCGTCCTGGCGATTGGTTTTCTATCCTGCGGAGCCTGTTCCCCTAAACCATTCATCAATTCTATCTCGCCTAACGTCGCAACAGCGGGAAGCAATCAGTTCCTGTTGACAGTCAACGGAATGGACTTTCGTCGAGACTCCATCGTGAGTTGGAATGGTTCCCTTCGCGTGACGACATTCGTCAGCGTTCATCAGCTTGTAGTGGCAATCTCCGCTGCTGACATTGCGGCGCCCGGCACGGTGCTTGTCTTCGTCTTTAATCCGCCGGGTAACAACGCGATCTCTGTTTCCGGCGCCATCGGAAAAAGCAACGTCACTGTATGCAGCGCTAAGAACTCGAACGCGGTCTCTTTCACCATTAACCCGTGAGTGCGCACAGAGCTTAGTTAGGTCTCCGAGAACCAACCAGCTCCACGGCTGACCCTCTGAGGTTCCAACCAACAACAACGGCGAGCGCTTAGAACAACCTTGAAGCGATGGCATCTTGCTCCGTTTCGGCCCTGTTCAATCGATTTGCGGTAACGCGTGAGATCAATGATGGATTGCTGGCCGCCGCCGCTTAGGTCAAACAAGCAGCGCGCGAGATTCAGAGCTGTGTGCCAATGATTCTTTTCGGCACAGGCTGGACGTGCTGAGAACGATGGCTTCGTAAACTTACGGTTTGGTGACAATTCTCTGACAACCGCTACCGTTGCGCGTCTTATGATCAACTTAAAATCGTGAACAGGCCTACTGCCCTGTTCAGACACAATTCCAGCGTTTGAGTCATTCTTGATCGAAGTCGTCGCTGGAGCAGGGCGTGATTCGACGCGGGAGACAAACCAAGCCAAAATCTATGTAACCGAATCCGATTATATGCTGTACTTCATCTTACGGTTCATTCGGTCGAGAACGGCAGCACTGCTAATTTTCCTGATTGTTCTGTGCACAACGGTCGCAGCCGACTCCTCTGCTGCGTCCTTGGACCGTGGTTTTCAACTATTCTACAACCTCGATTTCGGCCGGGCGCAAGAACAGTTCGCCTCATATCAGCAACAGCATGCCGATGACCCGATGGGTCCGGTGGCGGAGGCCGCGGGTCTCTTGTTCTCCGAATTGAACCGTGTCGGACTCCTGGGAACTCGCTTTTCGACAGGGATTCCTCTTTCCGATCCCGACCGCTGTCCAAAGCGGATCCCGCCCTCCGTGATCGCTTTAACTCTGCGCTTCAGCGCGCCGAGGCGCTTGCCCGGCCGCACTTGGCGAGTGATCCTAACGACCGAGGTGCACTGCTGGCCATGACTCTGGTTAATGGTCTGAGGGCCGACTACACCTCACTCTTTGAAAACCGTTCCCGAGTTGCCTTGCACTACACGCGGGACGCCACCAACTACGCTCGCCAGCTACTGGCCATTTGCGGGGATTGCTACGACGCTTATATTGCGACTGGAATCAGCCGTTACCTGATCGGTTCCATGTCGCCGCCGCTGCGTTGGATTCTGCGGATGGGCGGCTTCTCGGGCGACAAGAAACAAGGCATGGTTGAACTGCGGCTGGTCTCGGAGCGAGGCCATTATCTTGCTCCTTACGCTCGCATCCTTCTGGCCATTGCCGAAATCCGCGAGAAGAACTTTACGGGCGCACGACAACTCTTGAGCCAGCTTCGCGACGAGTTCCCGGGGAATCCACTGTTTACCCAAGAGCTCGCGCGGCTGGACACGGGAGCACACTGAGGACGGCATGTCCAGTTTGACCAGGATCCAGCTCGTACTTGCGCTGCTGTTGGGCGGAACGCAACTGGCTTTGCCCGTTTGGCCGCAGGTCCACCCCATAGACGCTCAACATTCCGTTATTACGGTCCACGTGTTCAAATCCGGTCTGTTCTCAGCATTCGCCGACAACCACGAAATACGGGCTCCCATCTCCGGCGGCTTCCTGGACGAGGCAGGGCGGCGGGTAGAGCTGGTTATCGATTCACGGAAGCTCGTGGCCTTAGATCCGCGTTTGGCTCCGGAAAAGCGCCATGAAGTGGAGCAACGGATGCTTGGGCCCGAGGTTCTCGATTCAGATCGTTTTTCCGAAATCCGTTTCGAGGCGAGCAAGGTGGAACAGACAGGGCAGGACCACTTCCTGGTGAGCGGCTCATTGTCACTGCACGGCAGGACGCGGCCAATATCTGTGCATGTCCTGCGTTCCAACGGACGCTACCACGGGGACGCCGTCTTGAAGCAGCGGGATTTTGGCATCAGTCCAGTTAGCGTGGCCGGGGGTACAGTAAAAGTCAAAGACGAACTGAAGATCGAATTTGACATCGCGAGTGAAGCGGGACCAAATCCGGCAGAGAGCCACCGCTAAGTCCTTCTCTGTCGGGTATGGTGCGTTATTCTCTCCGCTTCATCTCCTTCCTGGAGCGAGAGCGCCCTATGCCTGACCAAATTGCCGAGAAGGTGATATCGATTATTACATCCGTCAAGCGGATTCCCCCCGATGCAATCTCGATTGAAAGTACCTTCGAGCAGCTAGGGATTGATTCCCTCGACGGTATCAACGTCCTCTATGAACTAGAGGGCGCCTTCAATATCAGTATCCCCGATGAGCAGGCGAAGTCGATCCACACCGTACGACGGATGGTGGATGGCATCAGGAAACTGATAGCCTGGCGGATGCCGCGTCCAGTCGGAGTAGCGCATGAGCATGCGTCGAGTCGTAATCACTGGTATAGGAGTGATTTCCGCGCTTGGCCTCAACACTGCAGAATTCTGGGCGGCACTGCGCGAAGGCCTGTCAGGGATTGCGCCAATCGAATCCGTGGATGTTTCGAAGCTGCGTTTCCACAACGGTGCCGAAGTCCGTGGCTATGACGTGCGCGCCCATTTCGATGACGGCAAAGCTTTCTTGATAGAACCGCGGTTGTGACCGGCTCATGCGTGGGCGGCCAGTCAACTGAGGACACCCGCTTCTCTGACCTCTATCGCTTCAACCGTGATCGTGTGAATCCTCTAACTATTCCGCGCATCATGGCCAACGCCGGCGCGAGCTATATCTCGACGGAGTTCGGCATCACCGGCTCGGCCTACACAGTCTCTACGGCCTATTCTTCTTCGAACCATGCGCATTGGCCAGGCGTTCTGGATGGTGCGCGGGGGCCATGCGGAGTTGGCATCACGGGCGGGAGTGAGGCACCGTTCAGCTTCGGTTTCTTGAAAGCCTGGGAAGCAATGCGTGTGGTGGCACCGGACACGTGCCGGCCGTTTCGGCCGTTTAGTCGGGAACGGAAGGGAATGATCTTAGGCGAGGGTGGCGGCATGCTGGTCCTGGAACCACTTGAGGCCGCGTCAGCCCGGGGGTGGATCCATCTACGCTGAGATTGTGGGCTTTGGCATGTCGTCGGATGCCAACGACATTACTCAGCCGTCCGCCGAAGGACCTGCACGCGCAATACGGTCAGCGCTTCGAGATGCCGAAGTCCAGGCCGACTGCGTCGGATACATCAATGCCCATGGCACGGGTACGCCGAGCAACGATTGCACTGAAACGACTGCCATTCGGGCCGTGTTCGGCGCTCATGCTGATAAGCTGGCTGTCAGTTCCACCAAATCAATGCACGGCCACGGCCTGGGTGCGGCAGGTGCCCTGGAAGCGGCAGCTACGGCACTTGCTCTCCGTAACGGCATCCTGCCACCCACCGCCAACTTCACCGAGCCAGACCCAGAGTGCGACCTGGACATCATTCCGAATCAGGCCCGCTCGTCAAAGGCGGAACGCTCTTTCGAACCTTTGCCTTCGGAGGACTCAACGCCGTCCTGCTTTTCCGAAGATTTGACGGCCAGCAGTGCTGTACTAAATCAAAAGGTTGAATGTACTGGGGCGAGTTTAGATGGCCTTCTCTCCTCTTTCGCCGGTGCGGATGCGAATTACATCGTCCACTCACGCCCATACAGGCAACGCAGGCGACGGGAAGATCTTTGTTTAACCAACTCTGGCAGATAAACGCCAAAGGTATTACCACGGGCAACTACGATGGCGGCAAAGGTCCTCTTCATGTCGAGCGCGAAAGAAGAACTGAGAATGCATGGGGAGGATAGGATAATTCAAATGTGCACACGATCCGCGCTAAGCTTCCGCCGGCGCATGAGCGATCGGAGCCTAGCAACCAGTTCGCCTGCGTCAAAAGGCTCCTCAACATAATCGTCGGCGCCAAGCTCGAATAGTCCAACCTTTGTCGCGATATCGGTGCTTGGACCGAGGACAATCAGCGGTATGTCTGGATCTGTCTTCCTTATGGCCAGGCAAGTCGCCTGCGTAGAGATAGTGTCTTTCTGAAGCCCGAGGAAGAGAGCGCTGGACCGATCAGAGGTAAGAAGGGCGCTTAAGGTCACTCCGTCTGTAACCGACCGAACGTCGTAACCTGCCCTGAGCAACAGGCTGTTTAGACTTCCGCGAGTACCGGAAGAATCAAGCACCAGAATCGTTTCCATCGCAAGATGTGCCACTTCTACCTGCAATAGTCTTTCGGCGTAGCTCGTTTTTTGTGCTTCGGCCTTGTTTTGGCGACAGATACCGTCAATCCGGAGGCCGGGAGGTATGCACTCTACAGCTATTGAGCATTACGGTGCACCATGGCAGACATGGAAGTGTCACGACAACGTAAAGTCTTCGTCAACATCTTGTCCGCGCGGAGGAACGACTAACTGCTATTGGATTCGGGCGCAAGTACACTGCCAAGGCCCGGCAGCATGAGGCGAAGGGGACTTTGCGTTCTCAAGAGCTGCTGCCTCAGTGTAGCCAGACATGAAGATGCCGGCAAAGGCGTTCCCTTTCTGTTTTAACTTCTCGACTAACTCCGGACCGCCCATGCGCGGCATTACGAGTCGGTCACTATGATGTCGATTTTCCCCAGCTTCCGGAAGCCATGCTCCTAGCTATATGATGGCAGCCCTCGACTTCAGCTTGGCCCAGCACAAGCAGATCGTCATCGCGGTGCTCCCGGGCGGGCGAAACCCATGAATTGCTGCGTTTGGTCTGGCAACGCTTCTTAGCGTTCCGCGTGTTGCTGTTAACTGATGCGACCAGGGCCAGCTGCAACTTGCCCGCTGGTTGCCCTTGCTGTCGATTATGAGGCACAAGCAGGGACGCACCACCGGCTATATTTGCGAAAACTATATCTGCATTCTGCCCACGTCTGGTGAGGCTCTTGGACTCAAACAGCGACATTAACTTCTTGACGGAAGATTCGCCGATTCCAGTGTGGGCCAAGGCGCGCAGGTTAACACGGCTACCGCTGGGGACATCCCCACCCCTCAGCGTTTACCTAAAAGCATGCTTACCCCGCAGCGCAGAGAACCCCCAATCCGACAGTAGGCTACAGCAAGCTAACCCGAACCCACGTAATCCGCCGTCAAGCCCTGGGGCAAACCGCATTTCCGAAAACATATCTCGAAGATAACAAAGGCCTTATGAACGGTCTGCATTGACGAACGTCAACCCGGATCACACATTTCCAGCGCACAGCCGTCTGCAACTAATTGATTACAGAGGCGCTTCTGGCGTTAGGAGGTTAAACAAACCTTCAGATGCCTCACTTTTCGGATATTTTCTTCTTTTCGCGCCCATAAAGATGATCGGCCTTGTCCCAGTGTCCCGCGTCCCAGACCCCTATAAAGAAAAAACTGGGACGGACGGAAATGAGAAGATCAACCCCTCACAACCCTAGAACCTCAAGAGTTCGGTTCGTCGGGTTTGTTGTGCGCGGGACAAGGGACTGTCCCACTTACTGCCCCGCTGCGCAGTGTGGTTCATCGCTGTGTTACGCGGTGGGTTCGGGAGCGGCGACTAAGCCTGACTGAGTTCGCTATCTCGCGGATCGTTTTTCCCGCGGTATGCAGCCGCTCTATCTCTTTGCCAGCGTCGGCATCAACCAACCCTTTCATTGGCTGGTGCTCCTTCAGCGTCCCCGCCATCCCCGGCTCCAAAATCATCTTGAAGTCACCCGTCTGATCTATATGAGGCCGGCCTTCCAGGGTAAAAGCTCCGACCGGATCAAAGTCCCGAGGCTTGAGGTTCTGTACATACAGCCGCGTGGTTTCCTGATCTACCAACTTACTTCCCCACGCCGTCGAGAGCATCGCCCCGAGTTCGTTCGTCCCGCGCAAGGCGTTTTCGAGGTTCATGGTCTCCGCGTTTTTGGAAAACTTCGGAGAGTGGTGCAGCCCCACCACTGTGCGGGCGCCGGCGGATAGCAGCGTAGAGAGGTTCTTTGCAAACACCCGCTGTTCCGTTGAGGAGTTTACGCACGGCAGATCAGTCTGGTTCAGAAGATTCGGCACGCAAAAGGGAGGGGAGACGCGAAGACCGCCTCAAAAATGGAAACACAATTGGAAAAGCTCAGAGCTTCGCATAAGAAATGAATACCTCTCCGCAATGTTGGGTCTCAACCGTCTTTACACCGGAGTGGCTTACTGCAATAGGAAGCAGGAGCTTGCGAAAGGACTGTTTCCAGACGGCCTTGTGTTTAGCCGAGAAAAGAAGTTCTTTGAACCGCAGAACGTGCCCTTAACTGAAATGGCCTCAAGGTTTTTGGAGTCCCTTGAGGCCGGTGAAACGTCTATTAGTCCCATTGGAGCGGGAGACGGGATTTGAACCCGCGACTTCGACCTTGGCAAGGTCGCACTCTACCACTGAGTTACTCCCGCTCGGTGCCATCGATTATAAACAACCCGCCATGACCGGGCAACGAAGCTGACTGAATTCAGATGAGAATAACTCTCCCGAAAGATGATTCTTCCTGAGACCTGAGACTTGGACCCGAAAACCCGGATACCAGAATGATGAGATTGTTAACTGTGCCCACCACCGTCCTTCTGCAAAATGTCATTCGCTCTGGCAGTGATCCGGTTGCGCACATCCCAAAGATCTTTATAAAAAAGATGCTCCATCCGCTGATGAAGAACTTCCACCGGCGTTCCCATTGTGCCCACCACGCCGCCGCCGATAATCCGCTGTGCCAATTTCAGGTGGTGAAACCGAAACAGGTGAACGCGTTCATCGAAATCGAGCAGCCGTTCGGCCACCTCATGTAATCCAAAAAATTCTTCGTGACGAGCATACATGTCGTCCAAAGTGAGATCGGCGGCATGCAACTGTGCGTAAAAAGCCTCGCCCAGGCGCGGACCGATGTGCAGCAGCGCGAGAAAGCCTGGAGAATCAAGACCACTGCCATGCCCCAGACCGGCGCGGATCAGATGATAGTCATAGGGCGAAATGGTTTCGAGCACGTGCAACAGGTAGATGGGATGGTCTAACATCTGGGTCGCACGCCGCATCAGGCGACCCGCGTCCAAGAAATAACCATCGCCAATCAGTTCGCGAGCCCGCTCCAATTCCCAAGCCACACCCTTGAGCAGCAATTCCGAAGCCTGATGCACCACTTGGAAAGTCAGCTCATCCTTATGCAAAAATTCTTCCGGAAGTTTTTGCAGCGACAGCAACTCATCCGTGCGCAGATAGCGCTCGTAGTCCGACGCCCCCTTGCCAGGCAGGATTGGTTTTCGCAGATCTTCCGAACTCGTCATCGTAAGTTGTTGATTGTTGAATCAAAAATCGACAATCGAAAATTCTTCTAGTGTCCCTTCCACTGTGGATCCTCCTCCGGCGCCACCATCTCGCCATCCCGCATGTGAATGATGCGATCTCCATAACTAGCGGCTTCCGGGTTGTGGGTAATCATGAGTACTGTCTGTCCCAAATCCTGGTTTGACTGTCGTAGCATCTTCAGCACAATTTCTGAATTCTTGGAGTCCAGATTGCCCGTGGGTTCATCGGCGAGAACGATTGCCGGCTTGTTGATCAGCGCTCGCGCCAACGCCACACGTTGCTGTTCGCCGCCAGAAAGTTCGGACGGCCGGTGATGGAGGCGCTTGGCGATCCCTAACAGTCCAACGATCTTGTCAAAGTATGCCGCGTCCCGAGTGCCATCCGTGCCCGCGATGTCGAGTGCAATGTCGATGTTGGACTTCGCATCCAGCGTAGGCAGCAGATTGAATTTCTGAAAAACAAATCCAATCTTGCGCTTACGCATACGGGTACGTTCCGCATCGGAAAGTTTTGCAAAGTCGTCGCCATCAATGACAACGTGGCCCGAGTCAGGTTGGGTCAGCCCGCCCAGCAAATAGAACAGTGTGGACTTGCCGCTGCCCGATGGCCCTACCACGCTGACGAATTCCCCCTTCTCGACAAAGAAGGAAATGGAGCGCAAAGCAGGTACTTCGATCTTGCCCACTCGGTAGGTCTTGCGCAGGTCTACGGCTTCGATAATGGCGGACATCCAAGTAATGGATATTACACGAACCGCAAAGAGGTTGTGGCAGGAGCGGATTCTAGTCAGATGGAAAACGTAGCGCCGGCGTCCCGCCTGCTATCGGGCAGCTAGGACAGACAAAATTCCATCTCTAAACTGGATCATTGAATCAGCAAGGGATCACAGACGGTCCAAGCACTCAAGCAACGCCGACTTCACTGGGAACGCGCGGCGTTCGTGACTGCGCCCGCTTGGGTCCGCGCTTACGCACCAGCAATAAGCGGATCCGCTCCAAAAGTTCGGCGGGAGCATACATCCCTTTCGGAAGGAAAACATCGGCGCGAGTGTCGCGATCGTAAATCCTGACCCTGCCGGAGAGCAGAATCGCGGGAGTTTGGGGCGAGAGCCCCTTGATCTGTTCGATCAGCCGAGTTCCATCCAAGCCGGGCATGATGAGATCGGTGAGCACCAGGTCAACTCCGCCCTTCTTGAATCGTTCCAGCGCTTCTTCCCCTGTGGCGCAGGTGAGCACCCGGTAACCGCGGGTTTCCAGAAGAACTTTGCGGATGGAAAGGGACTGTTCGTTGTCGTCAACACAAAGAATGGTTCGTTTCGGCTTCATTTTTATTTACGGAGTGGCCGCCCACAAAACCATATCGTCGCGGCAGGCCTGAGAACCTTTCAATTATTGGCTGGGAAATTCAGAGTGATTGCATCCTAAAGCGGAAAGCGCTCTCTGTAAAGTGACGCCGATGCTAATGGGGAACTTGCCCCATTGATTTTTTTTTCCGCTTGTGCATGGCGCGATTTTCCGGCACAAAGCGATAGAAAACTTCAGAAGAAAATTTTTCCGCGCACTACCTGGACCACATTGCCACCCACGCGGACGTTAACCACTCGGTCATCCGTGCGCGACGCGCGGACAAAAATACGGCTGGGCCGACGCATTTCGATTCCCTGCTCGATCAGCGCCTGCTCCTCTGGATCTGCAATACCATTGGCCACCATCCATGCGGCGGCGCACCCCGCGGCGGAGCCCGTGGCAGGATCTTCACCGTTGTAAAACATCATCCGCGCATGCAGTCGGGCCGCGGAGTCCACGGTTTCCCGGGTGACGAAATAAAAAAACTGCCCGCCAAATTTTTGCAGATACTCTTGCGATCCTCTGAGATCCACTTGCAGCCGGCTCATTACCTCCAGCCCGCGCAAAGGCACAACAGTGAATGGAACTCCGGTTGAAACCGTTTCAATGGGCAAGGATGGGTCGATGTCGCCGTCGCGCAACCCAGCCGCGCGTACCACCGCCTCGCGATCATGCCGCGGACCAAATTTCGGATCCATTTGAGTCATTTCTCCGAATACCGGCTGGCCGCGCGTTTCTACGAAGCGGACCGGAACTTTGCCGACGTTCAGATCAAGCACAATTTCGCTGGCCTTCGCCTTGCGCAATACGAACGCGGTTCCCAACGTCGGATGACCTGCAAAGGGCAGCTCTTCCTGCACCGTGAAGATGCGCACCCGCACTCCACGCTCGAGCTCCACCGCCGGATCATTGGGCAAAACAAAAGTTGTCTCCGAGAGATTCATCTCCCGCGCCACCGCTTGCATCTCTTCGTCGCTCAGCCCTCTAGCTAACGCTTGTCATCCTGAGCGCGGAGTCGAAGGACAGCTACAGTCACTCCCGAAGCCAGCAGTGATTCTTTGATTTACTCTCTGGAGCGCGCTCAAAGCAGCAAACCCCATTTGACTGCACTCTACCCTCCGCGTATCCTTCTTCTATATGCGCATGTGCTCCGTGCCGGTCGTCGTGTGTTGTTGTACTCAGACGCCGGTGTGTGGGTAGCACGCGAAGGTCTTTAATACCCACCCGGCGCTGATCGGGTGGGCTTCTTTTTTCGTCACCCACCCATTTTGAATGCCGCGGTGGCATCCCGTCCTGATATTTCGGGACGATCAATTCCACTGTTTGAGGAGAATAACTATGAGCACCGCAACCTTAACTCCAGCCGTATCCTCCGTCCCCCGTATCAATGACACGGCTCCCGATTTCACCGCCGAAACCACACAGGGCACGATTCGCTTTCATGAGTGGATCGGCGACGGTTGGGCGATTTTGTTTTCTCACCCCAAAGACTTTACCCCCGTATGCACCACTGAACTCGGTTACATGGCAGGACTCCAGCCCGAGTTTGCCAAGCGCAATACCAAAATTATTGGGCTCAGTGTGGATCCTGTGACCAATCATGCCAAGTGGGCAGCCGATATCGAAGAAACCCAGGGCCACAAGGTCAACTATCCGATGATTGGCGACCCTCAACTCAAAATCGCCAAGCTCTACGGCATGTTGCCCGCCGAGAGCGGAAATACTTCGGAGGGCCGCACCGCCGCGGACAATGCCACGGTGCGCACCGTATTCGTGATTGGTCCGGACAAGAAAATCAAACTTCAGCTCAGCTATCCCATGAGCACCGGCCGCAACTTCCCCCCGCGAATTGGAAGCAGGGCGGCGAAGTCATCATTCTGCCCTCGGTGTCGAACGAAGAAGCGCAACAAAAGTATCCCGATGGCTGGAAGTCGCCCAAACCGTACTTGCGCATCGTCCCCCAGCCGAAGTAGCGCCGGCATCTCGCCAGCACGGGTGCCCCCATTTCTCGCGTTCTTTGCGAGAAGTGGGGTCCTCCACAAAGTACGTGGGACGAGACGATTTGAAAGGGCACGAGTTCACTCGTGCCGAATCGCCCCTCAACGTCATTACACCGAGGCGGCGTCAGCCGCCCAGGGACCGCGACGGCCGAAAACCCTAAAGAAGCCGGGAGCTTTGAAAATGACACTTCGCGAATTCTATGTTCAACGCCAGCAAGCCGAATTACCGCTTTTCTTGAAAGCCCTGAAAGCGCTTCCAGAGGATCAACTCAGCTACAAACCCCACGACCGCTCTCCCTCGGCGGAACAACTGGTCTGGAGATTGACCAGCAACCTTCAGGCTTGTCTGGGAGCCGTCATCGAGAACAAATCGGAATGGAAGGTCCTGCCGCCGCCGCCACTGGACGAGATGCTGAGTCTGTTCGAGCGCCGTTCAAACGAGCTCACCGATCGAGTTTCCAAGATGGATGAAGCGTCGTGGAACCGCAGCGCGCAGTTCTACTACGGGGGCAAGCTCGCGTCGGAGCAGCCAGTAGGTACCTTTCTCTGGTTCATTCTCTTCGATGCCATCCATCATCGAGGCCAGCTCTCGGCGTACCTGCGCCCCATGGGGGGAAAGGTCCCAGCCATCTACGGCCCCTCCGCCGACGAGCGCCAAGCCGCTTAGCGCCGGCGTCCCCGCGGTGATCTAAGTCGCTCTTTACCGGCTGACCGACCAGATCTTCGACTCTTTTTCCGCACCGCTGGTCATCAGCAAGCGTCCGTCCGACAAAAACTCACCGCCGTTAGGCACGATGCCGGGCTCAAGGATGCGGGTTCGAGCCGACTGCGTCTCAAGATCCCAAATCACTACCGGAGCAGGCTTACTCGGATCGTCGGCATTGACGTAAGCTGCTGCGAGACGTTTACCATCGTGTGACTGGCGAAGATCGAGGAGCACGTCATCTTGCTTGGCAAGCGATCGCAGGAGTTTTCCGTTGCTGGCGTCGATCACGTTGATCACCTTGTTAGCTCCCCCGGTCAGGATGCACCTGCCGTCAGTGGAAAACACAATCGCGAATGACTCCAGGAGCAAATCGTCCACGGTATTGCGCAACCTGCCAGTGCGCGCATCGTACATCCGGATGCTGGTGTCGCCGCGTATCTTGACCACTTGCTCGGTCGCCGCCACGTCCCATACTTCAACAGCCTCTCCGAGCGGTGCGGCCGCTATCAGCGTGCGGTCGCGAGAGATCGCCAGCCCGGACCTGGCTGGGACCGCTGAACTCCAGCTTGAGACTTGCAGATGGTAGCTCCCAAATTCTTACGCGGCCACTACCTCCGCCTGCAGCCAGCAATCGGCCGTCATCGGAGAACCGCATGCTGATTAGCTTTTCTCCAGCAAGGTCGAGGATCTGCGACAACGATCCGGAGGAAAGATCCCACAGCCGTAATTTCTGATCACGACAAACGCCAGCTACAAAAGTGCCCGTCGGCGAAATCGCGGCATACCTGACAACAACATCTGCGGGCAAGGCGATGGTCTTCTCTAAGTGCAGTCCTTCGGCAGACAGTAAGGATACGAGCAACAGCACGACCGCAATTGCAGCCGGAGCGCGCCACATCAGACACGCTCCAGACAGAGCTCGAAATTCACCGCCGCATGGATATCTTTTGGATCGCCCACCAGCATCACCGGCCGCACCAGTTCACGGCTGTGGATCAGCGGATCGCGATTGAAGTTCTTGTCGGGATCGCCCTCAAACACCGGATCGGTCGCAAAGTAAAGTTGCGTGACCAGCGGCTTGTGTCCCGGCGCCGTGACCAGATAATGGACGTGCTGGCACACTCGGTCAGGATAATGCCCCGGCATAACTGATTCGAATTTGTAGTTTCCGGAACTGTCAGCCGGCAGCTTGGCTCGATAGCGATATCCATCCAGATCGTAGTGGCCCAAGTGATCGGTTTGCCAGACTTCAACCACAACGTTCGGGAGCTTCTCACCCCGCGTGTCGAGTATTTGCCCGGACACCGAAAGCGGCATGCCAGGATCACCCGGAGCCCGCAACGTCGCTGTTTCCGGAGCCCGCTTCTTGTAGAAAGGGCCAAGTTCATTCGCCGGCGTCGGCTTTCGCAGTTCTTTTTCCTCAAATGCCAACAGCATCGCCGCTCTACTACTCGATGCGATGAGAGTTATCGAACCAAGCGCCAGGCATTTTTGTAAGATCTCACGACGATTGAGTCCACCACGATCCAGCATGATCGCCTCCTCACGCAGTGGCAGTACGATACTCTTCAGCCATCTGTCCTCTCAAGTGTTGAATGCCCCATCGTGTGGTGGTTTCGAGCCTGGCGCCAGCTTTCACATTCTTTCTGAAACTAAATGGATACCGCTTAGTCCCCGGATTCTTTCCCCTGTTCCTTCATGAATGTCCGCAACGCCCGGTTGATCCGCGTCTGGTAGCCGTGTCCTTTTTTCTTGAACCAGGCCAGCACATCCGCGTCCAGACGAAGTGTGACCGGTTTCTTCAGCGGCTTATAGAACTGCGCCAGGTCGTCACTGAGATCATGCGTGCGTTTCCCATCGTCGGCGGAAGCCTTAAGCCGGGCGATCTTGCGACCTTTGATAACTCTCACGCGCCGTTTCATTTGTCTGTATACGTATACTTATGTACAGACAGTATTGCAAGTACAAACGTTCCACGTGGAACACTTCGACGATTGTGCAGGCCTATGCACCAGGCAGCACTCCAGCTAACATTGTCCTGCGTCCGGAAGCGCATGCGGTCCGGTGATCGTCCCGGTCTTCAAAGCTGATCGCTTCGTCGTCCCTTGAATGGAACCATCGGCTTGGGCTAGCTGCTGGGCGCACGTTTGGGTCTCATTTGGCCCGGTCGGCCGCTTAACGTGCACATTAACATGCACCAAGGCTAGTCCAGTGCGCCAAGCGCAGAGCCGAAGTACAATTGAATGCTTGGGGGGATCCAGATTAGAAAGCTTTAGTTGCGCACGGAAAACA
>WNGJ01008784.1_pt1 | contig 16077 bp, 8 predicted proteins | sample 5400611 | NCBI WGS metagenome assembly WNGJ01 (sample SAMN13153375, study PRJNA577476) | soil metagenome | isolation source: 40 cm soil or saprolite under Garry oak tree replicate 1 | place: USA:California | collected 2016-06-15 | reverse complement strand
GACATGTGTATTATTTATTCAGTTTTCCGAAGATTTCTTTCTCTGTTAATATAATAAATTTCCAATCGCGATCTTCACAATAAACCTTAGCTGATTTCCATTTAGCCACATTCCGAGCATAGGTAATTGATTCTTTTAAATGTCTTCTTTTATTCTTGGCTTGAGATGGTTTAGTTTGCTTATGCGGTTTAATCTCAACAAGATAAGTTTTTCCATCTTGATATTTTACTTTAAAGTCAGGATAATATCTATGAACAGTCCCCCGAGTTGGATCATAGTAGGGGACAGAAAGCTCCTCTGAACCCCACTCAATGACTTTAGGATCATGATCAAGCTGCATCATTACTTTTAATTCCCATTGTGATCGATAGACAATGTTATGGGGATTACCACCATACTTCTCGGGATACCGGGGACGAAAAAATCCTTTATACGCCACCCAATATTTATTAAGGTCTTATATATTGGTCATTAAGTCGTTTTACGTCCATTCTATGCTTCCTTATAAATAAATGACATAGTATTTTCATAAGGATAAGAATGCCAGCGAACACCTCTTTTGACTTGGTCAATCTTGACTTTGATGCCCAAAAAACAGCCTTAATCAATTTTCTGCAAACTCAATCAGAATTTAAAGATTATGATTTCACGGGATCAAACCTCAATGTTCTCATTGACTTACTGACCTACAATACCTTTAAGAATGCATTTTATCTGAATATGGCATTATCAGAAGGATTTATTGATTCTGCCCAGCTTCGTCCTTCAGTTCTTTCCCACGCTAAAGAACTCAATTATCTTCCTCGTTCCACCCGTAGTGCCAAGGCAAACATTACCGTTTCCTTTCAGGCTACCGGGGCTCATGCTCCATATGTCATTCAACAAGGACAGACATTCACCGCAAGCATGAAGAATAATAGCTTTATATTCTCAATTCCTAATACAATAACAGTTTCTTCAGCCAATACTTCTTATTCCTTCACCACCGATATCTATGAGGGTCCATATGTCAAAGAATCGTTCATTTTTGATACTACTATTGATCTTCCCCTGCGTTTTAAACTTACTAATCCAAATATTGATATTGATTCCTTAACAATCAATGTCTTTGAGAATCAATTTACTATTGGAACCCTATATAATCGAACCATTTCATTACTTGGTTTAGATGGTACGTCCCAGGTTTACTTTGTTCAAACATCTCCAGTTGATGGAAATTATGAATTTCTATTTGGTGATGGAATTGTCGGTTATCAGCCAAAAAACGGTTCTCTTGTGGTCGCCGACTATCGAGTTTCTTCCGGTTCTCCTCCAAATGGGGCATCTCGATTTTCAATCAATTTTGATCCCACCAATCCATTTAACGAACTTGTTGGTAATGTCACCCTAGTAGTTAATACAAACGCCCTAGGAGGAGCCCCCATTGAAGATATTGAGACCACACGGTTCTATGCCCCCCGTTGGTTTCAAACCCAAGAACGTGCCATTGTTCCAACCGACTATCAAGTCCTGATGCAAACACAATTTCCAGAAGTTCAGGCAATCAATGTCTATGGCGGGGAAAAACTAACTCCTCCTCAATTTGGAAAAGTTGTTGTTGCAATAAATCTGTCAAATATTCAAGGTCTCCCTCAAACAAAACAAGACCAATATACCGCTTTCTTACAGTCTCGAATGCCGATGACCATGATCCCAATATTTGTATTGCCAACATTTACTTATATTGACATAAAATCAACAGTTAACTATAATATTAATACTTCAGCCCAAACACCAGCCACACTTCTAACGACCATTCTTAATGCAATATCCGCATTTAACATCGCAAACCTGAACACCTTTGATTCAACATTCAGGTTCTCAAAATTTACATTTGCAATTGACAATGCCGATCCAAGTATCATTAGTAATATAACAAAAATCAATGTTTGTAAAAAGTTCTTTCCGGTATTGGGAACCCCCCAACCATTTACTACTAATTTTAGTATGCAATTAATAAACGATCTTTCTCCAATAATCTACCCTCATGCCATCGGAGAAGAAACGTGTCTAACAAGTTCATTATTCACCCTGAATGGAGACCCCGTTTCCCTTGAAGATGACAATAATGGAAATATTAATATTGTGAAACAGAGTCAAAACGTTGTGACATTGGTGAAAAAGTCCGGAACAATTAATTATGATACCGGCATTATTGTTATCCCCAATTTCCAATTAGATCAATATAGTGGAGCGGCTTTCCAAATATTTGTAACCCCCCGAACAGATGACGTGTCATGCAATTTGAATACAATATTACTAATTGATATGAATCAAGTTAATGTTACAATTGCTCAGGTCAGACAATAATGGGTTCAATACCTATACAGGAAATCATCCCTGATAAAATATCAAATCTGATTCGACGCCAATTTCCAGATTGGTATCTTGAGCATGGACAAGTATTCGTTGATTTTGTTCAGGCATATTATCAATATCTTGAATCACCTAACAACCCTCTATATTATTCTCGTAAATATTATGATATTAAAGATGTTGATTTCACATTAAGTCAGTTTGTTGTTCATTTTAAAGAAAAATATCTAAAAAATATTCAGCTTTCAACTCAGGCAAATACTGCCCAAATTATTAAGCATTGTCTTGATATCTATCGTTCAAAAAGTACTCAACGATGTGTTACTTTACTGTTTCAGCTTGTATTCAATCAACAACCCCAATATTATTATCCCTCAACAGATTTATTCAAGCTTTCGGATGGTCAATGGTTCCTTCCTCAATATCTAGAATTACTTTTATCCGACAATAATGTTAACATTGTTGGCAAACAAGTTAAAGGCGTTTCATCCGGAGCAACGGCGTTCGTCGAAGACGTGGTTCGACGATACACTGTGAACCGACTTGAAGATGTTGCATATGTTTCTGCTATCCAAGGAAACTTTAATGTCTGGGAAAAAATCATTCCAACAGACGCTTCCCTTACTATTCAACAAAGTCCAACTATCATCGGGTCTCTAACAAACGTTCAACTCCCAGTAACAGGTGTCGGACAAGGATTTTCTCCTGGTCAAGTTGTCACTCTTTCAAGTCAAAATGGTAATGGAGCTATTGCGGTAGTTACTGATACCGTTAATACTTTTGGTCTCATTACAACATCTTTTAATGATGGGGGTTATGGTTATACAAACACCGCCATTGCAAATGATAATATTTACATCGCTAATGCAATGTTTACTATTTCAAACTTACAAATTGTAAACACCGGATTAATTCAATATTTTAGTCAGTTTGACTCTTTTGTCCAACCTCAAGTATATCTCAATTATTTGAATGCAACTGGAGCATTTAGTCCAGGAGACAGTATATTTACATACTTTGCTAACGGATCAACGAGGGGGCAAGGTACTGTTATTCAAACAAATGCCAATACTGCAAACCAAGGAACCCTCCTCGTTGGTGTTGTTTCTGGTAATGTTGCTTTTGATCCATTCTTTAATACCGGTAATGTTTCAGCATCAAATCTTCAGGTTGTCAACGCATTTATGCAAGCGAACGCCACTGGTATTTTTATGGCGAATGATGATTATATTTTCGTTTATACTAATAATGTTGTAAATGGTATCACTTCGTTTGTTAATGAAAACATATATCAACCTTCATGTACCGCGATAATACAGGGAATTGTGCCTTTTCCAAACGGAATTACTCAGTTTCAAATCTCAAACATTGAAGGCGTTTTTAAAAAAGACTATTCATTCACTGGACTAAGTTCAGGAGCAATGGCGACCCCAACTTCAATTTCAATCGGAGTTGGACTGTCTAATGTCTCCGCAGCATTATTTTCAACTTATGCAAACAATACAGTATATTGTTATACAAATAGCTCATATTCAAATTTAAAGGTTCAAGGAACAATTTCAAAGGTTGAACTAGGCTCGGGATTTTCGATATCTCTGGGAAATAGTCTGTTGTTCTCAGAAACCATTCTTCTTAACAACGATCTTCTTGCAAACTATCTGACAACAAACATCAATGCTACTGCTTATGGGTTTCCCGCAAATACAAGTGCAAATCTGACATCACGGATCGTTGACTCGTTGACATACGTAAATACAACAATTGGAAAAATTCAATCTGTAACCACATCAAATCCCGGTAGCAGCTACACAAAACCTCCTTTCATAGCCCTTGATTATCCAATTCGAACACTGCAATATCATGACATTTTAATACAAATTTCTGGAGCAACTGATATGTTCCAACCCGGAGATATAGTCACCCAGACAGCAACCAATGCCCGAGGAATGGTTAAACTAACTACTGTTGAAGCCGATGAAACAACAAATACCACCCAATTGTATGTTCAAAATATGCGATTTTATCAAAATAATTGGTTTATTCCAACAACAAACAACACCACAACAATTGTTGCCTCAAGCACAGGCACCTCTGCAAATATTGTTAATGTTTTTTCAGATGACGATGATCCAGCCGTAATGGGTTATAATTTTGATATGGACACAAACTTTACTGTTGGGATTGGAGCCATTGCAAACCTTACTATAAGAGATTCAGGGTTTGGCTTTGTGAATAACGAAAGTATTTTTATTAATGGAGATACTTTTACTAATGGAATTGCAGTTCTCTTAAATCAGGGGATTTCTCAAGGACGTTATCGTAAAAAAGGAGGGTTCCTTTCCGACCAAAAGAAACTATTTGATGGGTATTTTTATCAAAATTATTCATATCAAATCATTAGTTCGTTAACCCTTGACAGATATCAAACAATGCTTCAGGAAATAACCCATCCGGCAGGCACTATTATGTTTGGTAAGTTGCAATATAATAATATTGGTAATAATGTAGTAAATGTACAACATGCTGGATTATCAATATTCAACGTCTATCCTCAGGTCATTTCATCTATCATCATTAATGCAAACCCCTTTATTGCAAATACCTCTAAAGGTAGAGCTAAGACATTAAGCCTAACATTAAACGACGGCATTTCACTCATTCGTTCAAATGTTAAAACCAAGGCTATTAATGTTACATTACTTGACACAACTACAAGAATCCATAATCTTGGACGGGGAAATCCTAAATTAATTACCGTTACCTTGTCGGATGCAATTACAACAACCCGAAACATTGGACGTGGAAACCCCAAATCCATTACCGTTACCTTGTTGGACACAGTAAGTCTACCACCAAAACAAATCAGAAAAATCATAAGTCCTATATTCACAGATACCGTTCAAGTAATTAAACCTATTCGAAAAATTGTAAGCCCTATTACATTAGCCGACACAGTCCAAAGAACTAAAGCTGTCCAAAAAGTATCCTCTATTACACTAGCCGAAACTGTCACGCTTCCAAACAAAACTACTTCAAAAATTGCAACTATTACACTAGCCGACACTTTGTTTGGAGCCACAAGAACTATTTCAAAAGTTGCAACTATTACATTAATAGACACTCCTAAAATAATTAAATCTGTCAACAAGAAAATTGTAAGTATTACCTTGCATGATACAATAACCTTGGCTCATACCCCATAATAATAAGGAAATAAATAATAAGTCATGGCTAACACCAACCTCTTATCAAATTCTTATAGATTCCAACAGGCAAACAATCTCATTAGTTCTGTAGTTAGTAATAACTATTATTTCTTTGTTGGTGATCATGTTCCTCATGCCAATCAAACGCTTCAAACCCTCAACGATGATTCTAATGATAATTTTTTAGCCCCCTATACTAAAATGATTATGGGGAAAGAAATCAAAATCGAGGATGTATTACCAGTGATTCGGGACGTTCCTTGGTCATCGATGATATTTGATATGTACGACAATAATGATATCAATCTTTCAATCGAGAATTTTTATTGTACAGTAAACGAAGGCTTTTATTATCATGTCTGGAAATGTTTAGACAATAATAATAGATCAATAAGCACCGTCCAACCATCGTTTGCTGCTGGATCAACGTCTACTCTTTACCAGACATCCGATGGTTATCGTTGGCAATATATGACATCTGTTGACTCCGTGACTGTTCATAAATTTCAAACTGCCACTTATTTTCCTCTTATTGCAAACTCACAAGTATCAGCGAACGCCAAAAATGGTTTTATTAGCATTATTAAAGTTGTTGCCAACCAACAGGGAGAGTTTTATAATAACTATATTGATGGAATCCTAAAAACTGGAGACCTCCAGGTAAACGGCGATCCTACTCTTTTCAACATCTCAAACACCGCCGTTCAGGCTGTAAATGGATATTATACTGGATGTGTTATATCCCTGACATCAGGAACTGGACAAGGGCAATTCAAAGTTATTACCGATTTCGTCAGCAATACAACAGGAAATATTCTCCGAGTAGCCAACACTTTCGTTATTACTCCTCAGAATGGAACTACTTACCAGATTCGTCCGCAGGTTAATGTTGTTTCAAATGGTCAAGAAACAATTAATTGTGTGGCTCGTGCTCTGGTCAATTCTCTTAGCTCCAACTCGATATACCGTGTTGAAGTCCTTCAATATGGAGCCGGAATCGTAAATGCTACCGCCAGTGTGGTTGCCAATGCCATAGTGGGGGTTCCAAATAATGAAATCGCCGTTGTTCAACCTATTATTGGACCATATGGTGGTCATGGATTTGATATTTTTAATGAACTTTTCTGCCATGATGTTGAATTTGCTGTGCAATTAGCTAATACCGAAGGTAATACATTACCAACATTAAACCAATATCAACAAATTGGAATAATACAAAATCCTTTATTCCAAAATGTTGAACTAACTTTGACGTTCGTAACAGGATTGTTTTCATTTGCCGATGCTTTGATGATCGTCGATCCTATTCAATTAAATACTAACTGCACCTGTAACGCTAACTCAACTTTTATTAGCAGCAACAATGCTAATTTTTTCTTACAAACACCTCCCAATACTCAAATTATCGTTACCTCCGGAACAGGGTTAGTTAATCAATTATTAACTATCAATTCACTCGTAAATACTACGTTAATTACCACAACCACAAATTCGACCTTTACTTCAAATAATGCAACACTTTATCTATCAAATATCTTTGCAAATTGTGTAATCAATAGTATTACAAATTCAACAGTAATGGTCTTATCAAGTTGTCCTCCTCTCCTAACAACAGGGAGTACCGTTATGGGGTCTCAATCGGGGGCTCAGGGAACAGTTATGAGTATTAAAAGAAATGGTATAATTAAAGATTTTAGCACTTTTATTGGCATGTATAAATATACAGCAACCCAAATAGCGGGTACTTTTATAATAAATGAGAAGATATTACAAGGGAATAACTCGGGTTTTGTGCATCATGTCGAAGGAACAGGTACAATTACAATATTCCTTTCTATTATGACACCATCCCTTTTTGTAGTAGGACAACAAATAACAGGTGTAACGAGTGGAGCAACAGCAACATTGAACACCGTGTTTAGTCCTGAGGTCATTTTTGGGTCGGGACCTGTACAATATATTGAAAATGTTGCTCCGATAACTCGGGCAAATCAACAGAGTGAAGCATTCCAAATAGTGATGAATTTCTAAGGTAAAAAATATAAATGCCTATTAAAACAAATTTAAACATTTCGCCATATTTTGACGATTTTGATAAGACAAAAGACTATTATCGCATTCTATTTCAACCTGGAGTGTCAGTTCAAACCCGTGAACTAAATCAGCTTCAAACTATGTTTCAACAACAGGTTGAACGATTTGGAGATAATATCTTTTCGGCTGGAACAATCGTCTCAGGCTGTAACTTCTCATTTAATAACCCATATCCATATATTAAAATCCGGGATTTGACGTTCGATGGCACTACCGCAATTCCTTTTGGTTATGTGAACTTTAATATCATTAATGATACCACTGGATTAACAGCATGGATTACAAATTATGCCGATGGGTTTGAATCAACCGACCCAAACCTTAAGACACTTTATGTTAATTATACCAATACTGGTAACTCTAGCATCACAATTACTGCATTTAATGCCGGAGATGTTCTTCGAGTTTTTGACCCCGTACAGAATGGTATTGAACAGGTTAATATCATCAATGGTGGAGTTGGATTTGCAAATACCGATACTCCAATTGCTATTTCTCCATTCCTGATAACTGTCGCAACAGGAAGCTTCAATGTTGGGGACTTTATCATCAATAATCAAGGAGCAAATGTTCAAATTACTGCTCTTGATGCCAATACCTATGCAAACGCCGGTCAAATTCTTGTCCAAACAAAACCTCGTAATCTTGATCTTGCAAATAGTTCGTTGAGTAGCGCAAACTGGTCATTCATAACTGGTCAATCAATAACCAACATTTCAAACACTGCATCAGCAGTAATCAATAATATTATAGGAACTGGATTCCGTGGTGCTATCACCACTGATGGTGTTGGTGTTATTAAAACAATTAAAGTCTTGTCAAAAGGAACTGGTTGGACTGGTTCTCTAGCTCCTTATATCACGACCATATCCCTGAATAACACAACTGGATTTTCTTCGCTTAATCTACAGGCTCAAACTTATAAAACCAAAGTTGTAGTTGCATCAACACCATCTTCTGTTGGTAATGGTTATGCCTTTACTATTACTGAAGGTGTCATTTACCAAAAGGGAGTTTTCCTTCGAGCGGTTCCCCAAAGTATTATTGTTAGCAAATATTCTCAAACTCCCGATAATGTTGCAGTTGGTTTCATCACAAATGAACAAATTATTAATTATAATATAGACCAAACATTATTAGATAATGCTAATAATCAATTAAATTTCCAGGCTCCTGGAGCGGATCGTCTAAAACTGATTCCTACTTTAAATTTAACAGACGCAAATACTGCGGCAACAAATTCGGAATTCCTAACACTTGTTCAATGGAAAGAAGGACGACCATTTAAACAGAATCAATCAACTGTTTATAGTATTCTCGGAGATACGATGGCCCTCCGAACATCGGAACAATCCGGTAATTTCGTTATTGATCCATTCCTAATAACTACTCGTTCTCCCTTGGTTACAACTAATGAAGGTTCATTATTTAATGTGCTTATCGATCCAGGTAAAGCATATATTGAGGGATATCGTATTTCCTCAACATCAAACTTTAATATTGATGATGCCAAAGGCACAGACACTGTTGTAGCTAACAGTCATATCATTTCGTTGAACTATGGAAACTATACCGTAATCAATAATTTAGGAGGAACCTTCCAGTTCAATATTGGAGATACTGTTAATCTTTATGATACTGCCCGAGGATTTCTTGCCAACACCGCTCTAATTCGTGCTCAAACATTGATACCTCCCGGAAATGTGATTGGCACTGCAAATATGCGATCTTTACTTCGTCAAGATAATAGTGGGGGAACGTCTGCGGCAACATATCGACTATATCTATTTAATATTAAAATGAATGTCGGAAAAAACTTTTTCCGAGACACTAAAGCTGTTTATTATAATGGAACAAATAAAGGTGTTGCGGATATTGTCACTGTTGTCACTCCTATATCTACTGGTAACACAACAGTAACAGCAAACGTTGCTCAATTAAGTAATACCATATATGATCGGCTAACATTTGATTCTGGTGTTGATACTATTTTTAATGCTAATAATTGCAATTACACTTATCGAACCATTGATTCAACAGTTACTATTTCAAATGGTAATATCGCCAATGGAACCCTAATAAAAGATATTAGTGGAAATCCAAATGAAGTATTTCCTTATACTGGAGGAGGAGCCCTAAGTTCAACCCAGATGCTGGATATTTTTGTTACTCCAGTTTCAGGTGAAATGGTTGCAACTACAGCGGCTCCCGGAACAGTTGTGGCAAACACAACAACCACCAACGTTGTCGGAACTACCACAACATTCCTGACAAACTTTGTTGTTGGAGACTGGGTCTATGTTGGTGCTAACTCAACGGGAGGGGCTGACCTTCACCAAGTTTCATCAATTGTCAACAACACATTCCTATCTATCGATAGTAATAATGCCTTTACAAATGCTGTTGCAACACTCACCCGAGCATTCCCTCAGAACGTTCCAATTCCTTTTGGTCAACGTTCTGGACTGAATGCAAACGTAAATCTCTCTCAGACTGCCCTGACACTCGACTTCGGAATGCCATTCACATTTTCTGGCACACGAACTGCCTCATTAGCTGTTAATATCAATCGATCAGCCGTCAACCAATTAACAAAATCTCCTCTTCGAAACCGGTTCGTAATGATCAATACCTCAAACAATGCCGGAGGATTAATTGGTCCATGGGCTATTGGAGTTCCAGATGTATTCCGATTAAACGGTGTTTATGTTGGTAATTCTACCGTAAGTAACACAACTGGAAATCAAGTTAAAAACTTCTTCGTTGATCATAACCAAAATGCTGACTTTTATGATTTATCTTGGTTGTATATGATACCTCAATCTTCTGTTTCATTAGCAGCAAATACTTTTATTTTGGTGCAATTTGATTATTTCCAATCTTCTGGTCCTGGATTTTATGATACCGTATCTTATACTCAAACAACAAATTCTGCGACTCTATTCATTCAGGATTCTCAACCTTTATCAAATCTAGCATCAGTTATTAACTCGTTTGAAATTCCTGAAATGTTTACTGATGATGAAAAGAAGTTTCCTCTTCCAGATTCAGCCTTTACCACCAATATGACATATTGGATTGGTCGAATGGATTCAATATTCGTGGATAAAAACACAAACTTCTCAGTTGTTCGTGGAATTGCATCTCAATTTAAAGAAAAACAAGCAATTCCAGTTACACCCCCAGGAGCTATAAAACTTATTGATTTGATTATTCCACCATATCCAAATCTTCCGACTTATTACAGCACTCAAATTAATCAAATTCTTAATACCCGTGTTCTAAACCAGAAATGGTTGACTACTCGTGTTAAAAACAAAACTATTTCTGCTCCGACTGCAAATACTGTCTTACCATATAATCAGCCAAAAGTTTATACAATGTCTGATATTGGTAATATCGACCGTCGATTAAAAGACGTTGAATACTATACATCATTGACAGCCTTGGAAGCAGGATTAAACCACAAATTTATCGCATCTTCTTTCAATCCAACTCAAAATCGTTTCAAATTTGGCTTCTTTGTTGATGATTTTACTACTTCGACTTACTCTGATTTAACAAATCCTCAATATTGGGCTCTAAAAGAAGGTTCCGACATTGTTCCTCCAAAAATGACATGGGACGTTTCGTTATCCGGAGGTTACCCAGACTTTATTGATAGCATTATTATTGCTCAGGCAATTGCGACCGTTGGAGGTGTGGATGATCCCTTGGGATTAGGACCAATTTGTGCTCTCAATCTTGCAAACACCGTTGCATATCAAACTTTCTTCCGAAATGCATCAGACGTTCTAAAATCAGCAAATCCAACTTCTGTTTCAGATACGGTCAATTTGCAACTCGCTGACCAAGCCACTGTCTTTAATACTGTCAACTTTATTACTCAACCCCTGGCAGCTTGGTTAGCAACCCACCAATATCAACAAATTAGTGGGGATGTGTTTGTTAATGATCCAAACTTCTTAGCATATTATGGGGGAGGATTTACAGGGGTTTCATCATTCTCTGATTTGATAGGGGCTGTTAACAGTATTTTAGCTTCTGTATATTCGGGGGGGACTCTGGGACCAGATGCTGGATTACATGTTCTACAAGAAGGATTTAGCATTGGTTCGACCTATGGCGGTCAGTTTAATGACTTATATAATTATTTGATTGCTATTCTACAAAATGCAGCAAATAATTTAACAATTTCAAAACCAGCCGGAGGACAATTTGCTGCTCAGATTTATTATCCTCCAGTCGTTGTATATTTTTATAATTATGATCGACCAAACTTAATACAAATTTACCAAAATGGAACATTAGTTGCTGATACTAATAGTGCTCAAACCTTAACTGCCGATGATATTAACCTTCTAACAGGTCCCGGAGGTCAGCAATGGTTCAATGATAATACCCAATTCTTCTTAAAACCATTCCAATCAACAGGGGGTGGTTATACTACTTATGCTGGTAAAATCACTTTCAATTATAATCCAACTAATGGTCAAAACTTTAAAATTGTTGCAACATCTCCAACCTCAATTCGCTGGCGTTATGTCGTTGCATATCCTATCGACGGTAAGTCAGTTGGATGTGTACCCCCAACACCAATATATAACATTCCACCAACATTTACTGCACAATATCAAACCGTTGGATTAGTAGCATGGTGTGGTAATGCATATGCCGTAGATGCTGGTTCGGTTAATATTCTATCGGGTTATACTGAAACGTGGAACCCATACGCGGTTCCAGCCCCAACCGTATCGGTAGTTCCATTTAATATTGCTCAAGATTGGTATCAAGGACCTAGAAAAACTTAATAAATATTTCAAAGGACAATTATGGCAGTTATTTCAGTTACCAATACAGCATTAACCTCGGCAACATCAAAGGTTCAAAAAGTACGATATTTCTCTATAGAAGTTGTAGCAACCAGTATGAAACCTTTAACCCAATATAATATGTTTGTTGATGGTGTTTTAATGAACGCTTTTTGTAAGCCATTTGGTCTGCCTTTAGGAGCCCCGATGGTTGCGGATTCAACTGGAAAATTAATAGTTCAATATCATATGAGTATTCCATATAATCAGACATATCTTACTGCCAAAGTCGATAAAGGAATTGGTTATATTTTAAAGACTAAACAAATTCAGTTTGTTGATCCCAATGGAACAACAGCAACAACCTATATCCCTGTTAGAATAAAGAGTCTTGCCTAATGACACTTTTTAATGTTGCCCAAACATTCTTCGTTGAACCAAACCTTAAAGGTGTGGTGAAACTTAAACTATCAGGATTTGATGTATTTTTCAAATATAAACCTGCTGCTACTGGTAATCGGTCTGGCATCAATTATCCAGGAGTAACTGCATATCTAACAGATACAGATAATGGTATTCCTATCATTAGTGATAAAACATATCGACAATTTGCCCGTGCAGAATGGAATGATATTTTTACAAGTTCTGATGCAACCGTTCCAACAGCATTTCGATTTAATCAAGGAACTTTCGATATTGATACTGGAAAAACCTACGCTATGGTTCTTTCATTTGATGGTAATGAATCTTTCTGGCCCTGGACAGCAAAAATTGGATCGTGGATTAATGGTCCAGGTCGTGTTGTTTACGGGGGACCAGCCGGGGATTTCATCGGAAAATATTTTGAATTTACACAAACTTCAGCCAATAGTGCTCAAGCCGCTAATAATTTTAGTGATTATGCTGCTCATTGGCGTCCCTTAACTGACACAACACTAACTTTTGATGTTACAGCCGCTCGTTTCTGGGTTAATGGAACTCCAATACATTTTGCAAGCCTACCAGGAAATACCTTTATTCATTCAACAAACTTAATTCAGACTTCAAATGCGAATTATCAGATTGACTTTGTATATCCCGGAATACCAACAGAACATGTTACATTCAGCTTGGCTAACTCAACACTTAATGAATTCATTGGAGCACAACGGGTTTATCAAAACACAGTATTCTATCCGGGAGGATTTGCCAACAACTCAACATTCGTAACCATTTCTACTGTTGCTGGTAACTCAATTGTCACTGCAAACACCAATTATCCAAATGGAACTCTATTTAACTGGAATACCGTTTTTAATAATTATACCGGTATAAAATATGTTACAATGTTTGATCCTAGCGGAACAAATGTTCGCATGGTTCGCTCAATTTTGAGCAATACACAAATTCAAGTAACCGAACCTGCTACATTTACCAACAGCATTGCAAAATTTTTACTTTCCCCTATCGCAACCGTAGATAGTTTGGATACAAGTTCTCCATCCGGCAAAAAGACCGAATTTATGCGAATGGTGGCAAGTAATGCAAATTCTACTGTGCGCTTTGTCAATAACTGTGTCGAAGCAATCACCGTCAATGTTGGTGGCACTGGGTATCTTAACTCAGATATTTTATACATTACAGGATTTGAAAATGTCGTCGGAAAAGTCATTGGTGGATATATGGCAGTTGCTAACCTTCAGACAAACTCTACTGGAGGCATTACAACACTCTTCCTCTCAAATATTGGCTGCGGATTCACAAACTCAGCAACGATGGTGGCAGTCGTATCAAACGCAACATCAGGTAATACAACAGGTAACACATCTGTTGGAAGCGGCGCTACATTCGTATACTCAGTCGGAGCCACCCTGCAAACCGAACTAACATCAAATATCTTCAAGAATTGCCAGTTAGTCAATATTGATCTTGCTGATGCCATTCCATTCTTTGATATGTTCGTACCTCCTGGCACCGCAGCAGCGCTTGGATTGAGAATGCAGTATTATATTCAACAAGACCCAACAGTATTAAGTGGATTTTCTTCTTTTGTATTTCCAGGTGGACAATACTTTTCTAACATTCAATTAATGAAACGTAATCGATTTAAAGTTGATCAACAACCCGTATTTTTGAGTTATTCCAATGAATTTATTGTTGCTTACAGTAATGGTGCAATAAATGACCAAGTAAATTCTTTATCAGTCATGAGTAATAACTACATCTTAGATATTAACTCAACCTCAAACAATGATTTTCTTATCATAACAACTGATACCACTCCAACAATTGAATTTGGAAAATATATTCTTAATAATGATTACACACTTGAAGAAACAAACTTCGGTAACTGTTGGGCTCGGCATCTTGCAACTCGTAATACTTTTGCTCGATTGTCTGAAGACATGCGTGTCTATATTGAAGCATATCGACCAGCTAATACCGACCTTCAGGTTTATGCTCGTATTCAAAACTCGGGTGACCCCGAACCATTTGATGATGAAGATTGGACTCGCTTAACTATGGTCGATGGAAGTGTAACCAGCTTCTATTCATCTCCTTCGAATGAAAGCGATTATAATGAATATGCATTTGGATTCCAGCCATATCCAAATACTTTCTTCACCCTAGGCGGCCTCGTTACCACAACCAATGCCTCGGCAGCAATTGTCGGCGCCAATACAACATTCCAGGCAAACCTGAATCTAAATGATATGGTTCGAATCTATGACCCATTCTTTCCCAATGCCAACTTTATTGTTGCAACAGTCAATTCTATTACTGACAATACTCACTTAACAATCGATCAGATTATTAATTCTACCATCAATCCAGCTTTAACTCAATCAAACTATGGTTATAAGATTGAAAAACTTAGCTGGTCAACTATAGTCGCAAATCCCCCCAACCAAGCTTTTAATAACATCCAGAATGAAAACGTCGTTCGTTATTATAATACATCAATTGTCAAATATGACGGTTATGATATTATGCAAATCAAAGTCTTATTCTTAAGCTCAAAACTCGGAGTTTTTCCAAAACTTCACAGCTTGCGTGTAACGGGAGTTAGTGCATAATGGAATTAATTAAGACAAATATTCCCGGATTATTAAAAGACCAAAAAACCCAATTGATAATAAATAACGATGAAAATGATTTTAATCGAGCAAAAATGGCTCGTGAGCAAACTAAAGAGTTATCTATTCTAAAAGCGGATGTGGAAATAATCAAAAAACAACTAAAAATAATAACAGAAAAAATTAATGAGTAAAGTTTATCCTGACATTAACCTAGCGTCTGATATATGGCAAACGGCTTTAGTTCGTATCAATAACCTTGTTGATACGTTGGCAACCGAAATAATCACTGCCAATTCATCGAGCGCAGGGGGACTTACTATTGGTAATGGATACGTCTCTGGTATTTTTGGAGGGACAACAATTGTTGCCAATGCCATAACAGGTGGCACAGTTTCTATCTCCACAGTCCTGAGTGTGGCATCAAATACTAATTATCTTCCGGGGTCTCAATTCTTTGCCGGCAATGTTACTATTAATGCCCTGGGTTGGTATGTTGGTGGCACGAACGTTTCGGCGAATTCAACCGCACTTCAGGTTGGTAATAATACTGTA
>WNGJ01014507.1_pt1 | contig 16080 bp, 10 predicted proteins | sample 5400611 | NCBI WGS metagenome assembly WNGJ01 (sample SAMN13153375, study PRJNA577476) | soil metagenome | isolation source: 40 cm soil or saprolite under Garry oak tree replicate 1 | place: USA:California | collected 2016-06-15 | reverse complement strand
CGATCACAGCGAAACCTGACTACGCGGAAGCCTTCTACACTCTAGGCACAGTCCTCAAGCAACAATCAAGATTCCAGGAATCCGCAAATGCCCTTCGCGAAGCCATACGGCTCCAGCCAGATTTCGCCGGCGCTCACACGACTCTTGCAGCGGTCCTTCGTCAACTCGGTGACACGCAAGGAGCAGCGTCCGAAGCGAGGCTGGGCGCCGGGTTGACAAAACAAAAGACGGACCTTCAGGCCGCCGTCTTTGCAACAAACTCCGGCCGGCGTTTGCGAAACGCGGGTGATTTGCATGGAGCGGTTTCACAATTTCGCGCGGCAATCCAATCCGTCGCGGACTACGCTCCGGCACATTTTGAACTCGCCATTGCACTTCGCCGGTTAGGGAAAAACGAAGAAGCCGCTGCAGAATTCCAGAAGGCCTCGGCGCTCGATCCGAAACTGGCCGCCCCGCAGCCTTAATCTAGCAGCCGATAAATTACCTGGATTGTTAGTTCAACACACGAAGTGCGACCACCGAAGATTCCACTGGCACGCCTCGTGCTACCTTCACTTGAATCACCGCTTCGAACGGTTTCAATTCGCTCGCCTGCGTTACATTCATCTTCTTTAAGAGCTGGCTAAGATAATTTTCCCGCGTCACGAATTCCACCGCGGCTTGTGTCCCAATGGTTGTTGTCCCCGCCAAAATCAACTCCGAATGCTCCGGATTAATCCCTTTCACGAAGGCCACCACGGCATAATCTTCCGCTAGCGAAAAGTTTGAGGGACTCAGTACATACCTTTCCGCTTCGCCTTTTGCGGGGTGCAAATTAACAATCGACACGTTTCCCTCTTGCGGCCCGCTTTCCACTTTCTTGAACACAAATTCTGTCGTGCTCGGTATATCAAGTAGCGTCAGATTCTCCGAAGGCGACCCGATAAAAATTAGATCGTTGTTCTTTGCGTCATCCAGCGAAAACAGGCTCCCGCGCTTCACGCGCAACGATTGATGCAAGGCGGCGAAGACCATGTCGAGATTGTGCACCGCCAGCACTTCTCCCACACCCGTGTAGTGGTCGAGGATCGGTGAATTCGCGTCTTTCGATCGATCGTAGTACCGCATCCCGGTATTCGGACGGCCAACGAATGCCGCGTTACTGAAAATCACCCACGGTGCTTCCGCCCCGCGCACAAATCCTCTCCAAAATATCCGAACAGGTGCGGGGGCCGAAGTATCTGCGGCGGCGCTTGCGGACGAAATTCCCGAATCGCGACGCGTCCACAACAACCAGCCGACCATCGCCAGTGCCGCTGCAAGCGCTAAGCTCAATCCCCTCACCAGGTAGCGCCTAGTCGTGGCGGAAGCCGCGCTTTCTACGGGATTCGTCGCCCAAGTCCCCGCCGAGCTGCCGTTGCCGTGTGTCGTGCCGGCGCGCTCATGGAACGCCACGGTATAGCTACCTTTGGGTACCTCGACCACAAATCGATCTGACGCCCCTTCCGTGCTGTAATATTCCGCGAGTTTTGTCCGCAGTCTTCCCGCTTGCACGCGAACCATGGAATCTAGTTGCGGGTCGAAGTCAGCCTGCCGCGCAAACACTTCCGTCGCAATTTGATATTCCTTGACTGGAACTCCCGGATGTTCGAGTGCTTGCCTGCCCAGGTAACGCAACAGCTTGCACAGCGATTCCGACCCGTGCAGCGCGTGGCTCGCCACAAGCTTTTCAATTTCCGCCTGGTATTGGGTCCTGTCGGTCAAAGCGTCCCTGTTACGTCGATGTCACATGAGCGTACCAACTCGCGCATCTCCTTGCAACATAGAGATTTAAGCGGTGTAACCGTATCAGACGCACAGAGACTTGCCTGTAGCAGCCAAAAGTCCGATAAGTTGCATAATATTTTTGGCTCGAAGTGTCCATTCGCAAGGGACGCAACGAGGTATGGGTGTGGTCGCCGGTTTTCCATGCCGCTTAACCGCCCATTTTCGTCACCTTGTGATTTCCTTCGAGCAAGTCGTGATCGGGAGCAGCTGGGGGGGTGCCTTGAGGGAGTGTGCTGGTACGCGCTTCGCTTTCCTTTTCGTGCCCTTTCTCCCTGATTTTCAGTCGTCGAGATTATTAGAATTTCGTTCCAAGGCGAGAAGTGTCCGCCATACGGCTGGGGTAGCTGACTTGGTGCGACACGCAGCGAGTTGATCAGGAGGGGTGGAATGAGAAGTCGTAATTTATCGGGGTGTTTTCTAATTCTTTCTCTCGTCGCGGGTATGGCAGCGACGAAATCTGCCGCACAAGCTGTCTACGGAAGCATTCTTGGCACCGTTACGGACCAGCAGGGCTCTGCGGTCGCCGGAGCCAAGGTAACCGTAACGTCGATCGCCAAAGGTACGATTGACGAAACGACGACTAATGCTGATGGCAACTACACGGTCTCGCATTTAATTCCGGACGTATATAACGTTCACATCGAGGCCACTGGTTTCAAGTCATACGATGTGAAAGGCATCCAGGTGTCTGCTGATACGGCTGCCAAGGTCGACGGGAAAATGGACGTCGGCGCGATTTCGCAGTCAATCGAAGTCACCGGTGAAATTCCTCAGTTGAAGACCGACCGTTCCGATGTCTCCATCACCTTCAACGAGAAATACGCCACCCAACTGCCTATTCTGAATCGCAACTTCACCAATTTTGAATTGTTGTCACCTGGAACCCAGAAGCTCGTTGGGTGGAGCCACGCAGCGACAGAAAATCCTCAGGGCGGCCAGCAGATTTTCGTAAACGGCCAGCACTTTAGCGGCACCGCGTTCGAACTCGACGGAACCGATAACCAGGATCCGATTCTCGGCATCATTGTCGTCAATCCGAACCTCGATGCGATTCAAGAAGCAAAAATGTCTTTGCAAAATTACGACGCGGAATTTGGCAAGGCCGTCGCCGGCGTGGTCACTGTCCAGACCAAGTCCGGTTCGAACGATTTTCACGGCTCTGCATTCTATGATTGGCGGGGCGATGGGCAGCAGGCTCGCGATCCCTTCAAGAACAAACCAACCGACCCTCTTCCGAATGCTAGCTTCAAGCAATTCGGCGGAGCGCTGGGCGGCCCAATCTGGAAGAACAAGCTCTTTTTCTTCGGCGATTACCAGGGAACCAGGCAGACGGGCGGCATCACGAATCAACTAACGATTCCCACAGCGCTCGTTCAGCAAACTTGCAATCCCGCTACGAACAGCACCGGGTTTTGCGACTTGAGCGAATATCTCGGTGCGGCAGGTATCAACGGCGGCGGTCAGGTCTTCGATCCAGCCACCGGCATTTCGGCTGACGGTTCCGGTCGCACTGCTTTTGCTGGCAACCTGATCCCCATCGACAGGATTTCCCAGCAAGCGGGCAATATCCTGGCGGCATTCCCAGCGCCCACAAGCTCCGGCGTGCTCAATAATTTTATCAATTCTGGTTCGGGTCCTTACAACCAGAACAGCTTTGACACCCGCATTGACTACAGCGCGCCTCGCGGCTTCCAGGTTTTCGGGCGCTTTAGCTTGGATTACTTCTCGCTCTCCGGCAATGGAGCGCTCGGAGATCTTGGTGGGCCAGGGTTTGGACCGGGAGGCTTGAACGGGAGTTCCACGGTACACAATTACAGCTTGGCCACCGGCTTCAACAAGGCGATCGGGACAAAGTGGCTTACCGACGTGCGCTTCGGTTGGTTCCGGTATAACCCGCAAACGGCTTTCTCCGATAGCAGTGCTTCCCCGATGGACGCTTTCGGTGTTCCCGGCTTGAACAGCGGTCCGGGAGTTGCCGGCCCTCCAACGACCGGCGGCTTGTCCCGATTCCATTTCACTGGAAACGGCTTGAGGAATGGCACGGGTAGTAACGTAGCCGGAGCTGATTCCGGGTCTTTCGGTGACGGTTTGAACGTCGGTCGTTGCAACTGTCCATTGACCGAAAAGGAAGATCAGTTCCAGGTTGTGAATAACTGGACGCGCATCCAAGGGAATCACCAGATCAAGTTCGGAGCAGACATTCGTTATGCGAAGAACCTCCGGGTGCCGAGCGATTCTAACCGCACCGGTGAGCTGGAATTCAATTCCGGTGGCACGGCGAACGCGGGAAACGGCGGCCTTGACTTGGCCACGTTCTTGCTCGGCGATGTGACCCACTTTAATCGCTTTGTGAGCACGAGCCTCAACGCCGCCGAGCGGCAAAAGCGGTGGTTCTTCTATGGCCAGGACACTTGGCGCATGACCTCGAAGTTGACCTTCAATTACGGGTTGCGCTGGGAAATCTATTTTCCAGAAACCGTTAATGGCAAGCAGCAAGGTGGATTCGCGAATCTCGATGAAGGAATCATTCGAGTTGCGGGCGTCGGTAGTAATAGCGAAAACGGTAACACTGACAACACACTCAAGGCCTTCGCTCCGCGTATTGGCGTCGCGTATCAAGTCGATCCCAAGACCGTTGTGCGTATGGGCTACGGTCGCAGCTTCGATATCGGTGTGTTCGGCTCCAACTTCGGCCACGTCGTGACGCAGAACCTTCCGGTTCTCGCCAACCAAGACCTTTCCGATTCCAGCGTCAACGGTGGGACCAACGACCGCAGCGCCATATTTACTCTGGCGCAGGGTCCGTCTCCATTCACTCCGGTGACGGTTCCTTCAGACGGCATCCTGCCACTCCGCGGACCGCTCAACAACGTTGATCCACGCGTGCGGCCGCGCGTACAGCGTTTGCCAACTCTTGACGCGTGGAACGTTACGCTTCAGCGTCAGCTGACTCCAACGATGAACATTGAGATCGGATACATCGGCAACAAGGGCAGCCACATCTTTGCCGGCAACGGTCCGGCTTACAACGCCAATGAAGCAGCGATCGGCTCCGGAACTGACGCTTATAAGTGCACGCCAATCACGGGCGGATTCGATTGTAAGGCAGGTTTCGCGCCATCAATCCCGCAAGCAAATCGCCGTCGCTTCAACCTGAACGGTGTGCCGGCGTTTACTTACCCCAATTTCCCCGTGATTGACCCAGTCACCGGGCTTCCAAAGCTCGATGCATCAGGCAACCCTATTCCACTAACCTGCTGCTCGTCCGACATCGGCAATTACTTTGGCAACGACGCCAGCAGTCACTACAGCGCGCTGCAAGTGAAGGTCGAAAAGCGTTTCGCCTCTGGCTTGCAGTTCCTCGGACACTATACCTTTTCACACGCTTACAACTACGACAGCTCATACTATTCTGTTGATCCCCGCTTCTCCTACGGTCCGGATGATTTCAGCCGCAACCACGTATTCGTGATCAGCACCGTTTACGAGTTACCAGTGGGACGGGGAAAGAAATACATGGGCGACATCGGCCGCGCTGCCGATTTCCTGATCGGCGGTTGGCAGATTTCCAACACCACCAATTGGAGCGGTGGCTTGCCCTTTACCCCCACACTCGGTCATTGCGGCGAAATTTCCGATGCAGGTCCGTGCCGTCCAGATGTCCTTCCTGGACAGTCCTTCCACATCGGAAAAACAACGGATGCTAACGGCAATATCTTCTGGTTTACGCCAGTGAGCTCCTTGGATCAATCTCCGGAAATCATTTCGGCGACTGACATCACCGGAACCGACACTTGCCTTGTTGCTCGTCCAACCTCCGGTCCTTTCGCTCTTCCCGCTTGCGGTCATATCGGGAACGCGCATCGCAATTCGTTCCGCGGTCCGCATGCTTTCTTCTCCGACTTGTCGTTGGCGAAGAGCTTCAACTTCACAGAGAAGGTCAGGGCGCAGTTCCGCTTCGACGCTTACAACGTGTTCAACCATCCGGTCTTGGGCTTCAGTTCCACTCAGGGTAACCTCTGCGTCGACTGCAGCGGCGCCGGCCAGATCACGGCAATCGAGGCTGACGCTTCGCCCAACGCCCCGAACGGCATGCGCCAACTGCAGTTCGGCCTGCGATTCACTTTTTAACCCCTAACACCCCAAACAAAACGGGGAGTCCGCTCGCGGGCTCCCCGTTTTTTATGTTCTAATCGCTTTTGGACTACGGTTTACCCTGAGTGAAGATCACGAAGGGCGGTTCTTTGGAGTGCGGCGGCTCGACGCCGCTTTCACGTTCTATGCCCCATCATAAATTCAAAGTACACTGGCCCTCGGTACGGTTCGTTTGTTGTGTCTTCCTTTTCCTTCCACTCTCTTCGCTCTCTTTCGCTCAGTCTCCTCTCTCCTCACCGTCATCTCCTGCCTCCTACGACCAGATTCACCGCCTCACCGACCAGGGAAAATTTGATGAAGCGCTCTCCGCCCTCAACGAAATCCTAAAATCCAATCCTGCCGCAAAAAATCTCTCTCACGAATTTGGCATCATTTACTACCGCAAAGGCGACTATCTCAACGCCATATCTTCCTTCCAGCGCGCCGTCGCCGAAAATCCAAATGACAACGAGGCCACGCAGCTCACCGGTCTCTCCCTCTACCTCGCCGGCAAACCTTCGGACGCAATTCCGTATCTTGAAAAAGTCCAATCCTGGTATCCCAGCGCCAGTGTCGACGCTTCCTACATTCTCGGCATCGCTTACATCCAAACAAAAAGCTACTCCAACGCCCGCGCCGCCTTCGCGAAAATGTTTCAAGTCCCGCCCGATTCCGCCGCGGCCTATCTTTTCACCGCGCGCCTTCTGCTCCGCCTCGATTTCGGTCCAGTTGCGGAAGAGTACGGCAAGAAAGCCGTCGAGCTTGATCCCAAGCTTCCGCTGGCCCATCAACTTCTCGGCGAGCTTTACCTGTATCAATCGAAAATTCCCGAAGCCACTGCGCAACTCGAACAGGAGCTGGCCATAAATCCCGGCAATCCCGTCGCATACTACAAACTTGCCGACGCCTATTCCCGCGTGCAAAAATTCGATGAAGCCGAAAAACTCTTGCAGCGCTCCATCTGGCTCGATGCGACTTCTACCGGCCCGTATATTCTTCTCGGCAAAGTTCTGCAGAAAAAAGGAGAAACGCAGTTAGCGATCCGCGCTCTGCAGCGTGCGATTTCCATGGATCCCAACAACAACATCCCTCATCACCTTCTCGGCCAGGCCTATCGCGAACTCGGTCGCACCGAAGACGCCGAGCGCGAACTCAAACTCGCTGAACAGCTTCAGTCCCGCGAAGATCCCAAGCTCAAGCCATGATTTTCGATCGCCCAACTCATAACGTCTTTCGTGCCCGTCGTCTTCGTGTTTCGAATTTCTCTTCCGTATCATCGCTCGGACGTCGGCCGGTTCTGTTTTCTCCGGACCTTGTAGTGGCCGGGCTTCAGACCGGTTCTTTTCTCCGATCTTTTGTTTTTGCCTGATCCATGTCTCCCTCTCAAACTCCGCGCCCCATCGTAGTCGGCCTCGGTGAACTTCTCTGGGACCTTTTCCCGAAGGGCAAACAACTCGGCGGCGCTCCCGCGAATTTCGCATACATCACGGCGCTGCTCGGCGATTCCGGCATCGTTGCCAGCCGTGTCGGTGACGATCGCCTCGGTCAGGAAGCGCTTTGGCATCTCAAGTCCAGCGGGCTGGACGTCAGCCGCATTCAGCGCGACCCGACTCATCCGACCGGTACCGTCAAGGTTGAAGTCGATCTCAGGGGCCAACCCGACTCCCGTCCTTCGCGATCGGCATCTTTGATGTCAACCTTCGCCAATCGTATTTCAGCGGCGATCTCCTTCGTGATTCCGCGCGCCACGCAACGATTCTCAAGCTCAATCACGAGGAATTTCCGCGATTCCTTGATGTCTTGCGATGTCCGCTCAAGGGCTCCGAACGTTCCGACATTTTCGCCGCCCGTTGGCTCTGCCGCGAACTTGGAATTCGTCTTGTTTGCATCACTCGCGGCCCGGCGGGCAGCGCATTGATCACTGCCGAGTCGCACCATGAGCACCCAGGATTTTCCGTCAAAATTGCCGACACTGTCGGCGCGGGTGACGCTTTCACCGCCGCCCTCGTGCACCATGCGCTGCGCGGTTCATCACTCGCCGCAATGAATGTCGCTGCAAACCGCATGGGAGCGTGGGTCGCCTCGCAAGAAGGCGCAATGCCCGCGGCCGACCCCGAAATCCTCGCCGAAGTCCGTGCCGCATAATCTGCGTTCAGTATGTCTTCTGCCACCGGTCGAATTATTTAGCGAAGCTTCCGTTAAGTCTTTTAGAACCCATACTTACGCAAACTACTCCTGCCAACTCCTTCAGGATTCAGTACCTACAAAAAATAGGGGGAGGGATCGAGGTGGTCTACAGTCAACACATAGGGCCAAAGCTCTCGGGACCAGTCACTAGTCACGACTCCAGTCACGCATCACCCATTAGTTCGCCATAGCGTGCAGCTGCTCTTCCGCTAGCTTTTCGACCATCGCTTGTGGCAAATCGTGCAAAAACACCAGGAACACGGCGTTCGTCCAGCCGAATCCCACAACGTTGATGTTGTAGCCGGCCTTCACCGCGGTTTCGGAAGATCGCGTCGTTGCGTTGTACTTTTCCCGAATCGTTCCGTCGTGACGAAAATTTTCCGCCACCATGCTGATGAAGTTGTAGCTGATCCGGTCCGCGTCCGAATTGAACCCATACTTCCGCATCCCTTCAATCGCCACCAGTTGCGTCGGGGCCCAGGCGTACGGAAAGTCCCACTGGCCTTCCGTCTCGTAGGGACTCATCACCAACCCGCCGGGTTGCTCGAGCTTTCCAACGTTCTTCATCACTGCGGCTGCTTGCTCCTTCGTTGCCGCTCCAGCCCACAGCGGATAAAAAGTTGTGATGTATTCATACGTCGAGCGTTCGTTCCGGTCGATGTTGTAGTCGAAAAAGAATCCGCGCTGCGCATCCCAGAAATATTTCTGAACATTCGCGCCGCGCCGCTCCGCACGCTTTTTCCATTCCTCCGCATCCTTCGCGCGACCCAGCATCGTGCTGATCGCTTCCAGGTCTCGTTCGTATTTGAACAGCAGGCTGTTCAGACACACGGCTGCATAGTGATGCGTGGCTGCGCCGTGCGGCCCAAATCGGAACGACACGTCGAAACCCGATTCGCGCATCGATCGGTCAGCCCGATAAAAATCCCGGCTCAGCGTGATTTCCTCCGCCTCGTCGCAGCCCGTTCGATCCGTTGTGCCCACGTCGCAGATTTGCACAGAATAGAGTTTTCCAACTGGGGGCACTGATTGATCCTTGGCAGGTGTGGCTGATTTCCGCACCATGTATCCGCGATCCTGCGCAGGATTATTCAGGAAGTACGACGCGACTTTGCGGTAGTGATCTGTTTCATCCTTCAGGCTTTCCGGCGCGGGTGTGTCGCCGAAATCGTAGTAACGCGCCAATCCGGTATCCCCGGCAAGGTGTGGCTCACGCGCCCACATTTCCCAATCCTTCGCAGCGTAACTGTACGCACGTTCCAGCCATTTTTTATCTTCGTGTCCGGCAGCCTTCTCGGCGTCGTGCACCGCAAGAATCATTGAAGTCAGGAATGGCGGTTGCGACCGGCTGAGGTAGTAACTGCGATTCGCATTCAGTACCGTCCCGTAATGCGCGATCTCAAAGAAAAAGTTCTCGATCATCCCTTTCGCCAACTCGACACGGCCGTCGCGAACCAATCCACGCACGATGAAATAACTGTCCCACCCATACATCTCGTTGAATCTTCCGCCCGGCACCACGTACTTGTGCTCCAGGTACAGCAGCCCAGGCGGATCGAGTTTGCTGGTGTCGATCTGGCCGGGGTGGTCGATCTTGTGCGGAAGAGCCTTCACCTGCACGTGACACCTTCTCTGCATTTCTGTCACTTGTGCGGGCACGGAAAACCCGGCGGGAAGATACAAAACCGAATTTTCCGCCAGCTTTGGATCAACCACCGTGCTGCAGTCTTCCAGCGAACGCGTGAGCGTATCCCACGATTTCGAGATATAGTCCAGTATTGGTTCGAGGCCCTTTGTTTTCGCAGACTCCGTTTCGCCGCCCTCACCGGCAAACACACTTGCCGGCAGAACGATCGAAACTAACAGCAGGAGAAGTACCATCCGGCACCTGCGTTTTTGCTTGGATTTTGTCATTAGAATTGGACTCAGAGGAGCTATTGTCCTCGAGCCTAGAATATGGCCAAGCTATTGAAAAGTAAAGTAGTTAGTTGCCTATTTGGCCTCGGCACTTGGCCGAGTCAGGGAGTGAAAAAAGCTCAGAATTCATCCTAGCCTGGGAGCCTGATTTCTTAGCTGTGCCCGCCGAGAGAAAGTTCCCGCACAATATTTCCCACCACGCCCTTCGCATCGCCAAAAAGCATCAGCGTGCGGTCCAGGTAATACAGCGGATTTTCAATGCCCGCAAATCCAGCCGCCATGCTGCGTTTGATGACCATCACGGTCCGCGCCTTGTCCACATCCAGAATCGGCATTCCATAAATCGGACTGCTGGTATCGCTGCGTGCGGCAGGATTCGTCACGTCGTTTGCGCCAATAATCAGAGCCACGTCCGTCTGCGGGAAATCTCCGTTGATCTCGTCCATAGCGAGCAGCTTGTCGTACGGTATATCGGCCTCCGCCAGCAGCACGTTCATGTGGCCTGGCATGCGTCCCGCGACAGGGTGGATTCCAAACTTCACATCCACGCCTCGTTTCGTCAGCGAATCATAAAGCTCGCGCACTTTGTGTTGTGCTTGTGCTACCGCCATTCCGTAGCCCGGCACAATCACAACTTTGTTCGCCGCTGCAAGAATTGCCGCTGCCTCTTCGGCCGTTGCGCTGCGCACCGGTTTGGCTTCTTCTTTTCCTGCGGTCGCCGTTTGCTCCTGACCGAACGCGCCAAAAAGAACATTCGTAAACGAGCGATTCATCGCTTTCGACATGTTCACGGAAAGGATAAAACCTGACGCGCCATCGAGCGCACCCGCAACAATCAGCAGCTTGCTGTCCAGCACAAATCCCATTGCCGCCGCGGATAAGCCGGCATAGGAATTCAGCAGCGAAATCACCGTCGGCATGTCCGCTCCGCCGATCGGAACGATCATCATCACGCCGAAAATCAGGGGAATCACCACAATCAGCGGAAAAAGATGCATGCGTGAGGGATCGAGTACCAGCAAAACTGCAATAACCACCGCGATTCCCAGCAATGAAAGATTGACTAAGTTCTGGCCCCTGTAAGTAATTGGCCGCTGCGGCAGCAGCTCCTGTAATTTTCCCGCGGCCATCAAGCTCCCGGTTAGCGTCAAGGAACCCAGAATAACTTCCAAGGAGAGGACAGCCATCATGAATTTAGGAACAGCGGGCGCGCGCAGATAAAATTCAGCGGTGCCAACAAGCGTCACGCACAGTGCACCGAACGCGTGGCTCAGCGCGGTTCGCTGGGGAACAGCGGTCATGTGCACGAAACCGAGAGGAATGCCAATCACCGTTCCCAGCACGAGGGCAATGGCGATCCAGGTGTAGTCGACGATGCCGTGATGCAAAAGGGTTCCCGCGACAGCGAGAAGCATGCCGATTTCGCCTGCCCGCACACCACGACGCGCGGTGGCCGGAGAACTCAGCCACTTTAAAGACAGAATGAAAAGCACCGCGGCGATGAGATAGATGATTTCTAGGAGAGTCTGGCTGCTCAGTAGCGTTCTCATGCCTTTTTTGACCCGCTGGCTTTGAACATTTTGAGCATGCGATCGGTGATAAGGAAGCCGCCGACGATGTTGCTGGTAGCGGCGACGATGGCGATTGTGCCGAGTATTTTGGCCAATGTTGCGTGCTGCTCGTGAAATTCGCCGGCAAGGATGATCGCCCCGACGACGGCGATGGCGTCGAGCGCATTCGTCAACGACATCAGCGGTGTGTGGAGCAGCGGAGACACGCGGCGAATGACTTCGAACCCGATAAACGCCGCAAGCATGAAAACGTACAAACTCGCCAGCAAATCAAGTTTCATTTGCTTCAGACTCCCTTTGGCGCCGCGGCAAGCGCCGGCAGGCCAAGAAATTCCCGCACTCGCGCGTTCACAATTTCTCCGTCTCGCGTCAACAATGTTTCCCGGTGAATTTCGTCCGCTTCATTGAACTGCACTTTTCCGTCCTTCACCAGATTCAGCAGAAACGCTGTCAGGTTCCGCGCATACATCTGGCTGGCATGATAGGGAACTGTGCTCGCGAGATTGAGCTGCCCGATGATCGTCACTCCCTGTTCCACAATCGTTTCGCCGCCGCGTGTGAGTTCGCAGTTTCCTCCGCGCTCCGCGGCCAGATCGACAATCACTGATCCCGGCGCCATCCGGGCGACCATCTCTTTCGTCACCAGCACGGGCGATTTTTTCCCGGGAATTACAGCAGCCGTGATCACCACGTCGTTCGCGGCCACCGCATCGCCCAGCAATTCGCGCTGCTTGCGATAGAATTCTTCGCCCTGCGCCGTTCCGTAGCCGCGTGCGTCCTGCGCATCTTTTGCTTCGATGGGCAACTCTACAAATCGTCCGCCCAGGCTCTGCACCTGCTCTTTCGCCGCTGGCCGCATGTCGTACGCTGAAGCAACAGCGCCGAGTCGCCTTGCTGTCGCAATCGCCTGAAGCCCCGCAACGCCTGCGCCAATAATCAATACGCGTCCCGGCGTGATCGTCCCTGCGGCGGTCGTCAGCATCGGAAAAATTCGCGGCAAAGTATCCGCCGCCATCACCACCGCTTTATAGCCGCAAATCGTTCCCATCGACGAAAGCGCATCCATGCTTTGCGCTCGCGTCGTGCGCGGCATCAATTCCACGGCGAATGAAATCACTGCAGTCGAGGCGACTTCTTTCAAGGTCTCGAGGGCACCGAGCGGCCGCAGAAATCCCACAAGAATCTGCCCGGGCCGAAGCAGCGACAAATCCGCTTTGCCCGTCCTGTCATTTGAGCCGTGGCAGAGAACTTGCACCACGATTTCGGCCGCAGCAAAAACTTCAGCTCGGCTCCCCACAATCTTCGCGCCCTTCTCCGAATATTCGGCGTCCGGGTAGCCCGCTGCGGCACCCGCGCCTGCCTCGATCGTCACCTCGATCCCAGCCTTCGCCAGGTTTGCCAGCACCGCTGGCACTAGCGCAACGCGTCGTTCTCCAGGGTAACTTTCGCGGGGTACGCCGACGATCATGTGCAAACCTCAATGAAAAGAAGAAATCGCCAGTAATAAATCGATTTAGGTGTGTTTTGAGACGCGCCTGCCACGCGGATAAGAGTATCAACTCCTGCGCGCTGGGGAAAGGTTTGTGCTTTAAGCCATGCGTCCGAATCCGGTCTGAACACGATCATACCGTGTACACCGCCCCCGCATTCTATCCACTATTTCAGGAATGTCCACCAAAACCTGCCGGCGTCCCCGTTCCGCTCATTCCATCTTTTCATAAATCTGTTTTGCTTCATTCAGCCGCCGCAGCACGAGTTCCTTCTCCTGCGTGGAATTCCAATCCGGGTAGGCTGTTGTAATGTCGATCGTGCGGCCGATCCACGCCGCAAAATATTTGGCGTCGTCCGGGGAACGAGGTTTCGCTCCCGCGACGTTTACATAAATCGGACTCGTCGTCGCATACGCGTAATTGTCCATGACAGGATATTCCGCCTTCACGCTCCACGCGCGCAAAATGCACCAACCGCTCTGTCGCACTGGAATCGTGCCGCGGACATCCGCCGCCTCGCGGGATTCGTCGAGCTTCAGTTCCCGCATGACCTTCCCGTTGCAAACCACTTCGACGTGATCCACAGGTACGATCGATTGCAGCCGCGCGGTGAAGGGAACCGCCTGAGGAGCGTCAAACTTCAATTCGTCGCCTACAACCTTTCCACCAAGAGTGAAATGGACTAATGGTCCATTCGTCGCGAACGATTTTCCTTTTGCTAGCGCGTCCGTCCAAGTCCCGAAATTCAGCGTTCCCGCAGGAACGTGAACATAAACGCGATCAAATCCCACATTCCCACGAATCGGTGCCGCGTAATTCGCCGTGGCGTCTGTTCCTCCACCCGCAGGAATGCGAAAGCCCAAATTCAACAATCGGTACCAAACCGCTGCTGTGGATTTGTGATCGCTGAAACCCACAATCTCCATGTAATCCAATTTTCCCAGTGCCACATCCACCGGAAGCTCATCCGTAATTCGTTGCGCAGGATTGGCGAACGGATCCGGTTCTTCATCAAACGGATGCACCGCTCCCACCAGAGCGCCCTGCGCATGCGCCATGTCGTACACGTCCGCATTCATCGGGGACAGACTCGCGGCCGCAGTGTTCGGATATCCTACATAACCGGGAAGTAAGATGCTCTGTCTCAGCTTGAGTATCCCGCGATGGCCCCAATAGCTGGTATGAAACTCCTGTCCATGCACGATCAGCAGATTCTTTTCCGAATATTCATCGAGACCTGTGGCCGAATATGCGATATCAGGGAATCGTTGCTCCTTGTTGACGACAAGATTGTTTACAACTTCCACCTGCTCGGCCGCTGCGGGAATGGTCAGATACTTTGAATCCATCCAGTATGTACCCCCGTAGTTCATATGTACGTGGAGATCGCCGCTTGCCCATCGCTCTGTTTTCGGCCACGGCACAGCGGCACGTTTTAGCTGCACGGTAACGACCTGGGTTTTGCCAGCTTCCACATGGATTATTTTTTTTTCGGCAAGGTACTGAAGCCCGTGAGAGACTTCGAGAGTGACATCTCCCTGCGGCGCAATAAAATGATCGCCGTCGCGCACATAAACGTAGTGCCGTTCGAAAGGACGCTCGTTTCGATCAAATCCGTCATCGGCATGCACCACGGAACTTTCCTGATAGCAAAATCTTCCCGCACCATCGACAAGCGAAACCCGTGCACTCGTTGCTTTACCCGTCTCGTCTTCAACAAAAACGCGAATTCTTCCGGTAGGTGTCTTGAAGTGGAAATATTGAGCCTCAGATGGCATTACCTGCGAAACCGTCCCACCGGGAATCTCAATGGTTTCAATTGCAGTTGAACCGGTAAAATTCGAGATGAAGGCGATTTTGGTTCCATCAGGCGACCATCGCACGTTCGTGTGGTCGAAATCGCCATACGAAATTGCGAAGGCATCGCCGCCATTCGCGGGCAGCAACCACAAGTTGTGCCACTGCCCCCCAAGATACGAACTGTAGACCATCCGCGAGCCATCCGGCGAGAAATCCGGCCGCGCTTTCCAGTTCGTTTCTTCGTAATGTATTTCGCGCGCCGTCTCGCCCGGCTCCGCTTTCATCCGCCAAAACCCACCCGTTCCGTGGATGTGTCCCTGGTTCGAAACGAAAAGAATTTCCTGCCCGTCACGCGTCCACGCGGGATTAATTTCAGTGTCGTACGGGCTGTAGTAGTAACGCGGAAGCTCGCTTTTCGTTTCGCCCGTCAACCGAACAATATTCTTGAGTTTTCCATCACGAACATCCGCGCGAAAAATATGAAACCGCTTGTTGAATTGCGTCGAAACAAAAACAATTCGTTTCCCATCCGGCGACCACCGCGGTTCAACATTCACCACCCCGGTACTCGTCAGTTGCCTAGTCTTCCCGCTCGCAACATCCAGCAGCCACAACTCCATCGCATCTTTCTGATAAGAAACATAGACGATGCTCTTCCCGTCCGGAGACCAATCTGGCTGATAGTCGTAGCCGGGACCATCCGTCAGTTGCGCCGCCTCCTTCGAATCGAGTTTCTGCCGCCACAGCGAGCCAGCCATCGAATACACAACCTCCTTGGAATCCGGCGCCCACGCAACGCTGCTCGGCCCGCTCGTTAATTGCGGCAAGTAAAGTTCGCGGTAGTAATAAGGATGAGGAAGGTCTATCTGCGGCAGCACGGGTCTGCGCTGGGCTGCGAGCGACAAAGAAAAAAGCAAGCACGGCAAAAGAATAAAAGCGAAGCGAACGGATAATACGGTGACGCGGCCGACGTTGTGATTTTTCAATGAACCCAATCCGTTCGTCTCAACATGACGGGATCCTCTCCGACAAGTGTTTGTCGTGGAGTGGCAGGTCTGCACGCGCCAAGTATCGTGGGTTCGGAAAGACGACGCAAGGCCCGCCGCTGCGCCAAACGCGCACGCAGTTTCTTAAACCAGATGGTCAAGCATCTCGCGAACTTTTCTGCCCAGAAC
>WNGJ01003540.1_pt1 | contig 16087 bp, 13 predicted proteins | sample 5400611 | NCBI WGS metagenome assembly WNGJ01 (sample SAMN13153375, study PRJNA577476) | soil metagenome | isolation source: 40 cm soil or saprolite under Garry oak tree replicate 1 | place: USA:California | collected 2016-06-15 | reverse complement strand
GGTAGCGACAGTAGTCAGCTATGTGCGGCAAATCGCCTCGGCGCTGCAATATGCGCATGAGCAGAAGATCATTCATCGCGATGTCAAGCCCGAAAATATGCTGATTGGTCGGCAACATGAAATTCTGCTCAGTGATTTTGGTATTGCCCTGGTTGCCCAGAGTTCACACTATGAAAGCACGCAGGGCATACAGGAGCTGGCGGGAACCATCGCATATATGGCTCCTGAGCAGATTCAATCACAGGCTGGCCCGGCCAGTGACCAGTATTCCCTTGCTGTTGTTACCTACGAGTGGCTAAGCGGTGCGCGACCCTTTCAGGGGTCATTCGCTGAAGTTGCCGTGAAACATACGATGGTCGCTCCTCCCCCTTTACGTGAAAAAGTGCCAACGCTTCCCGCCGAGGTCGAAGCAGTGGTGATGAAAGCGCTGGCTAAAGACCCGAAGGATCGCTATGCCAGTATTCAGGCGTTCGCGTCAGCGCTGGAGCAGGCCTATTTGCAAACTGTACAAACCTCATCTCTGCCGGGTAATCTGCCTACTATTAAATTGCCCATGACCGGTGAAGGGGAAAATGTATCCGATCAGGAATCGGTCCCGTTACCTGTTAGCGCGGAACAAAGTAGCCCTGTCCCACCGGTCGCGTCTCTGTCTCCTGCGACGACAACACTTTTGAAACTGCTTCGCCGGCATCCAGTTGAGACGACGGGCTTAAAACAATCGCTGACAACTACGCCTTTGCCTCCTGGTACGGAAACTTCGCCGCATGTGATAACGCGCCGCAGATTGCTCATGGGATTGGCGGGAATCGCTGCAGTGGGAGTGGTTGCAGGTGGACTGGCTGTGGTCACACATCTACCCGGTTCTCCAGGTACTGGTACTTCACCCAACATTACCCAGGGCCAGGCGCTTTACATCTATCGTGGTCATACAATGCGCGTATGGTCAACTGCCTGGGCGCCTCGAACCCAGCGTATCGTCTCCGCGAGCAGCGATGACACCGTCCAGGTCTGGGATGCAATGACCGGTGATCACCGCAATGTCTATCGCCAACATACTGATACAGTGTATACCGCGGCGTGGTCGCCCGATGGCACGCGTATCGCTTCAGGCAGTTATGATCAGACGGTACAAATCTGGGATGCGACCTTTGGCGATCACTATGTCACCTATAATGGTCATACATCGTGGGTATGGTCGGTGGCGTGGTCGCCTGGCGGCAACCGCATTGCCTCGGCAGGTGGCGACGCGACAGTGCATGTCTGGGATGCAGCAGGTGGCGGCCATACCAGCATCTACCGGGGGCATACGGCTCCGGTGTATGCTGTAGCGTGGTCGCCCGATGGCACGCGCATCGCCTCGGCAGGTGGCGATGGTATGGTAGCCATCTGGAATGTGGCCGATGGCAAGCTGCTGTATGCCTACGAACCGGGCAACGCGCCTATATGGTCGGTAGGCTGGTCACCCAATGGTACACGCATTGTTTCGGCAGGAGATGATAACACCGTGCAGGTCTGGGATGCTGCCGATGGTGGGCATCTCTACGTGTATCACGGTCACAGCGATTTTGTCTATGCCGCCGCCTGGTCGCCCGATGGCAAGCGTATCGCCTCGGCAGGCGCGGACAAGACGGTGCAGATCTGGAATGCGATCGACGGCGGCAATGTCTTCACCTATACCGGTCATTCCGATGCCGTGCGCTCTCTCACGTGGTCGCATGATGGCAAGTACCTGGCCTCCGGCTCCTGGGATGAGACGGTGCAGGTGTGGCAAGCGAAATAGTATTCTGCTTCATACTTTAGTCAATTTCCTCTTGACAATCCCCTTACTCATCAGTACACTTTCTAATAAGAGATCAGTTGTCAGACATCTGACATCAGAACACAAGTGAGGGGCGTAGTAATATGGTACGCGCGACAATAACACGGCAATCAATAGTGCAGCAGATGCATGACGCGTTTATAGACCTGTTGCAAAATGAGCAATACACGGCTGGCAGCGGCATCCCATCTGAATTAGAACTGGCTGAGCGCTTCAATGTCAGCCGGGCCACAGTTCGTGAAGCTCTCAAGGGGTTGGTGCAAGAGGGGTTGCTGGATTGTCGTCATGGAAAAGGCTATTTTGTGCTGTCGCGCGAGGCAGTCATTCATAAGCCTATCACCCAGCTTCAGAGCGTCACCGACCTGATGAGTGATATGGGCTATACCGTCGAAAATCGTGTGCTGCGTGTGCGAGAAGAGGTGCCTACGCCCCAGGTGCGCCGTAATTTACAATTGGACGAAGGGCAAAGCGTTTTGCAACTGGAGCGCGTGCGCTGTTCGCGCGATGAGCCGCTCATCTACTCGATAGATCTTTTCCCGCGCGCGTTTATTCCCGGACTCTGGCAAGACCAGGATTGGACAGGCTCACTGCTCAACCTCTTTGATGAACGCTGGCAGGTACATATCGCCAGCAGTCGCACGAAAATACGCGCGGTTCTTCTCTCTCCGGCATTGTGCGCTGAGATTGGCGTGCCCGTGCATACCGCGTGGCTATGCATGGAACAACTGAATGTGACTAAAGATGGCAGGCCGGTACTCTTCTCACAAGACTACCACCGGGGTGAAAATTTCGAGTTTAACGTCACAAGGCGGAGGTATTGATCTTAAAGCGTTATCCCAGGTATGGAAGGACACTAATGAGTGACTTACTGCATTTCAACGTTCCATTGAAAACCACATCCTCTCCGGCGTCTATTCCCCCCATTCCGGCAGAGGACCTTACACGGCAGTATGCCTTGATCGAGGAGGAGGTGCTTAAAGCCATCAACCGGGCATTACCTCGGGGCCGCTACACTATGGGCCCTGAGTTGGCCGCGTTTGAACAGGCATGGGCTGCATTTTGTGGCACGCGCTATGCCATTGGCGTCAGCAATGGCACTGATGCGCTGCACCTGGCGCTCACAGCATTTGATATAGGCCCAGGAGATGAAGTAATTACTGTTCCAAACACGTATATTGCCACTGCCTTTGCCATCACCTATGTTGGCGCAACACCCGTTTTTGTTGATGTTCTGCCGGACACCTACAATCTCAACTCCGACCTGCTGGAAGCAGCTATCACCGAACGCACCCGCGCCATCATCCCCGTGCATATTTATGGACAGCCCTGCGACATGGAGTCCATACTCTCTATTGCGCGCGAGCACGGATTGCGCGTGATTGAAGACGTTGCGCACGCGCATGGAGCATACTATCACGGAGCTTCAACGGGATCATTTGGTGATATCGGCTGCTACTCCTTCTATCCGACCAAGACCTTCGGGGCGCTGGGCGATGCCGGTGCAATCGTAACCAACGATGCTGAACTCAACGATCGCATACGCCAGCTGCGCTATATGGGGCAGAAGGTCAAACACGTGCACGAGATACTTGGTTTCCAGAAACGTATGGATGAAATTCACGCCGCAATTTTGCATGTCAAGCTCCCCCATTTGAGGCAATGGATAGCGCGCCGCCAGGAAATTGCCGCCCACTATAGTGAATTGCTGGCGAATACACCTGTCATTCTTCCCTATGTCGCGCCGGAACGCACGCATGCTTATTATCTCTATACCATCCTGGCTCCGCGCCGCGAGGAATTGCAAGCATACCTGGCAGAGCAGGGCATCGGCACTCAGATCATTTATCCCATACTTGTCCCTGATCAGGGCGCGTACCGGAATGCGAACTTGCGCTGCGGACCTATACCAGTAGCGCGTGCGCTGGTCGGGCAGATACTTTCACTACCCATGTTCCCTGAACTACGCGACGATGAAGTTGAACGCGTCGCCGCCGCCATTTGCGCATTTTACGAATAGTTGGAACTGACACGTTCACAGGCATGATTTACGGAGGTACACATGTCGGCTATCACGCTCGCGGTCCTGGGTGGAAGTGGAGTTGCAACACCAACGCTCATCCAGGCATTGCTGGATTGGACAGGACATGTCCAGCATCGACCAGAACTGCGCGTAGTGTTACTGGGACGCTCCCCGGAGAAGCTGGAGCGTGTGCGCGCGGTGTGCGAGCAGATGGTACGGGATGCACATCCAATCATAGAGATAGAAGCAACGACTGATCTGCGCGTGGGACTGAAAAAGGCGAATTATGTGCTGAATCAGGTGCGCGTTGGTGGGCTTGAAGCGCGTGCCCATGACGAAACCTTTCCCCAGGCGCTCGGTTTTCCCGGAGAAGAGACGGTTGGGCCGGGCGGTTTTGCCAATGCGCTGCGCACTCTTCCCGTTGTCGTTGCAGCGCTGCGCGTGGTGAATGAAGTTGCGCCCAACGCTGTCGTGTTAAATCTCACCAACCCTGCCAGCCTTGTGCAGTACGCGGCATCGCTTTACACGCATACGAATATTCTCAGCCTGTGCGATTCACCCATCACGCTGGGAGAAGACCTGGCAAAGCTGGTGGAGCAGCCGCGTTCAGCAGTGGAAATTGGATACCTGGGCATGAATCACCTGGGTTGGGTTGTCTCCATGTGCAACGCGGAACAGGATTTGATGCCTCTCGTGCTGGAGCGTATTGATCGCTACCCTGGCGTGGATGCCACGTACATGCGCGCCAGCCGCGCCATTCCAATTCCCTATGTGCGCTATTATCTCCATCCCGAACGCATGCTCGCGCAGCAGCAGGGGAAAACACCCCGCGCTCGCCAGTTGTTGGCACTCGAAGAAGAATTGCTGAGCCATTACGAGCGTCTAAGTGCGGCAGATGATGGCGGAGTCTCTGCATCAATAGCAGTGGCGAAACGAGGAGCCGTCTGGTACAGCGCCATCATAGTACCTGTACTCGATGCGTTCATCAACGATCATCCTACCACGGAGATCGTAAGCGTTGCCAACGGGCACCTGATTCCCTGGCTGCCGCCTGAGACAGTCGTAGAGGTTCCTTGCAGGATTGACGCTCAGGGCGTCCATCCTCTGCCTGTGCCAGAGTACCTGCTGCCCCTTGAATTGCGCACGCTGCTCTATTCTCTGGCTCTCTATGAGGAACTGGCAGCGCCCGCCATTATCGAGCACAACCGCGACCTGGCATTGCGCGCACTTGTTGCTCATCCTATGGTGCACACCGTCGAACGCGCCGAGCGTGTACTGAACGCCGTGTGGCCCACCGGAGGTATCTAATCATGGAGGATGACCCTGGCGATCACCCTGGTGAAACCTGCATCGGCGCGCTCGATATTGGAGGGACAAAAATCCTGGCGGGGATCATCGATCCATCGGGGAAAATTGTGGCGCGCCGTAGTATCGGGACGCTGGCGGAGCTCGGCGCTGAAGATGTGGTTGCGCGCTGTGTCTCACTGATGCGCGAGTTAGCGCGAGAAGCGCAGGTGGCGGTTGAGATGCTGGCCGGTATTGGTTGTAGTGTACCCGGCCCGTTAGACCCCGAGGGTGGCGTAGTGCTGTTCTCGCCCAACCTTGGCTGGCGCAATGTACCCCTTGCGCAATGGTTACGGCATCAATGCGGTGTTCCGGTAGAGATCGAGGATGATGCCCGCTGTGCAGCGTCAGGTGAGGCGCGCAGGGGCGCGGCACGCGGTGTAGCAATGGCTGTCTATATCACCATTAGCACGGGTATTGGCGGTGGCCTGATCATCAATGGGCGCGTCTATCGCGGCGCGCATGGTTTCGCGGGTGAAATAGGGCATATGACGCTGGAAGCTAACGGCCCTCCCTGTTCATGCGGCAATAACGGCTGCTTTGAAAGTCTGGCGTCCGGTTCCGCCATTGCTGCGCGTGCGCGCCAGGCTGTACTGCACGGGGACGAAACTACCCTTGCCAGTATTCGCGATAGGCCGCTCACTGCCGAACAGGTCATTCAGGCGGCGAAAGCAGGCGATGCCGTTGCCACGCGTATCGTTGAGGCGGCAGGCGTCTACGTAGGTATTGGATTGGCAGCAGTAGCTACTGCCTTTGATCCGCAAATTATTGTGCTAGGTGGCGGCGTTGTACGCCAGGAGGGAATACTGCTCAGGCGGGCGTATGAGACGTTTCGGGAGCGCGCTATTGCGCCGCTTGGATCGCTTGTGCCCATTGTACCCGCCGCATTGGGCGACGAGAGCGGCCTTTGGGGTGCGGTTGCATTAATTGAAGATCGTATCAGGTAATCAGGTAGATATCTAATTACGCAGCGCCCGATTACTGGCGCATTTGCCGAACAGCTTGCGCTGAAATCTGATGTTTGAAAGGAGGTGAAAGACGTAAGGGTGCAATTCATTGCGCCCCTAAAGATCATAATCTAGGATGTGTCCAGTTCTTCGTACTACATTTGGAGGTAATATGGCTAGATATGCCGAGGGCGCCAGTTCAGCGCCAACCGTCTTTGTTCGCCAGGCGACAGGCCTGGTGCGGGAACTCTCCTGGTTCGATACCTTCATCATGGTGTTCGCCATCCTCAATGTGCCCCTGGGTCTCTCCGAGGTAGCGGCCTTCGCGACAGGCTCAAGCGCGTACCCTTCTGCGAATATGCCACTGGCGTTCATTCTTTCCGCCCCGGCCATGCTCACGCTTGGTATGGTGTACGCACTATTTACGGCAGCCATGCCGCGCTCCGGAGGAGACTATGTGTGGGCCAGTCGCATCCTTCACCCCTCGATTGGCTTCGGCGTCAACTTCTTCGTCTCGTTTATCCTGCTGTCGAGCGCCGGGCTGAATAGTTTGTTGATGGCGACGTGGTTCTTGCCGCCCGTCTTTCATATCATCGGCCTGGATAACGTAGCTGCATTTTGCGCCGATACAACGGGCTTTGGCGCGGTTACCGTAGGTACCATTGTGACGCTGTTATTGCTTGGCGTATTCTTGCTCGGTTTGCGCAGGGTGCGCCAGATCATGTTTGGCCTGTTCGCGTTCATCATGGCTGGCACCATTTTCTGGCTGATTTTGCTCTTCGTCTTACCGCATAGCGATTTTGTGGCGAGCTTCAATGCTGGCCAGGGCAGTGGGGCTTACCAGTCTGTACTTAATAACGCCGCCAAAGCAGGCTTCGCAATCTTGCCGAGCGCGGTCTTCCTGAATACCTTCTCGGCGGTCATTTACGCCTTCCAGAGCTACAACGGCTTCCAGAACTCGGGCTACTTTAGCGGCGAAATCAAACAGGCCTCCTCGTCGGTGATTCGCGCTATGTTGTGTGCCCTCATCTTCGGCGCGATTGGTTTCAGCCTCGGTATGATCGGCATCTACCACTATTACGGGCAGGATTTCATCGGCGCTCTTGCTACCAATGGCCTGGCCTTCCCCAATAGTAATCTGCCTTTCCCGGCGGTCATGCCCGCGCTGGGGTTGTTCATGACCGGCAACCCGGTCGTTCATATGCTTATCGCGTTGACCTTCCTGGCGGCCATTTTCTGGATTCAGCCACCGGCCGTATTGATTGGCACGCGCAACCTTTTCGCCTGGTCGTTTGATCGCGTCCTACCCGGCAGGTTGGCTGATGTTAATGATCGTCTCCACTCGCCGGTCATTGCGACAGTCATTGTAGCCATAGTTATTGAATTGTTCACCTTTATTACCATCAAGACCACCTTCTTTGGAAATCTGCTGGGACTGGCGGCCTTCAGCGCGCTAGTAGGTGTGATTATGTCCTTCACGGCCATCATCTTCCCCTACCGCAGGCCCGACATTTACGAGAAATCACCGGCCATTGTGCGCGCGCGCTTCCTGGGCTTGCCCGCTATATCCATCTGGGGTGCGCTTTCCTTGATCGTAAACGCTGTGCTCTGTTACATCGCTTTCAGTTCACCTCCCTTTGGCGGAAGCTCGAATGTCCTTGACCCCACGTTTCTGAAAGGCATCTTCTTCAGTTCCCTGGGTCTGATTATCCCCATCCTGTTCTACTTCATCTCACGCCTGGTGACTCGAAGTGTACGTAAACTGGATATCGCCCAGGCCTTTGAGGAAATTCCGCCAGAGTAATTCTTAGGCCAGGGATTCCGTAGGGGCGAGGGAGGATGATGTGGAGATGGGAGGGCCTTTATGGTCGCCTGGGGGAGGGGTGTGGTCGTGTTCCCCCAACATGGAAGCGAGATGAACAGGACGCGGGCGACCCTAAAGGCCCTCCCAACCCCACGTCCACCGCTCTCGCCCCTACGGATGTTGATGCGTATTAGGTAAGGAGATACACGTCATGAGCGGATTGCGCATTTATTTCGCGACGGATATTCACGGGTCGGATGTCTGCTTTCGCAAATTCGTCAATGCGGCAAAATTCTATAAGGCTGATGTCTTGATTCTCGGTGGGGATATCACGGGCAAGCTGATTATGCCAATACAACGCGATGACGCGGGCAACTATACCTTTCGCTGGCATGGCGAAGAGCACCATGTGAGTGAAGCAGACCTGCCGCGGGCACAGAAACAACTGCGGGATGCCGGGTATTACACGGCCATACTGACGCGGGAAGAAGTTGTATGGCTGCAATCCGATCAAGCGCATGTCGAAGAACTCTTTGTCAAGCTTGCCTGCGAGTCTATTAGCCGCTGGATGGATATCGCGGAAGAGCGCCTGCGCGGGACGGGCGTCGAGTGCTACATTTCCCCCGGCAACGACGACCCGCCCGCTATCGACACTATTCTGAACAGAGGTGGACTGGTGATCAATCCTGAAGAGCGCGTGGTCATGCTGCGCGGCGCATGCGAAATGATCTCCTGCGGCACCACCAACATCACCCCCTGGCATAGCCCTCGCGAGCTTCCCGAAGATGAGTTGGAAGCGCGGCTCGATGCACTGGCGCGGCAGGTCAGGGACCAGGCGAAGGCCATCTACAATATCCATGTGCCGCCTTACAATACCAGCATCGATAAAGCTCCAAAACTCGATAGCACCCTCAAGCCCATCGTCATTCCTGGAGGAGTGCAGCAGGCCCCCGTTGGCAGCACAGCAGTGACGAACATTCTCAAACGCTACCAACCTATGCTCGCATTGCATGGTCATGTGCATGAATCAAAGGGAAATGTGAAGATTGGCCGTACGCTGTGCATCAATCCGGGCAGCGAGTATGGCGAGGGTGTGCTGCGCGGCGCGCTGGTGCAAATCGGCAAAAAAGGTGTCGAAGATTTTCTCTTAACATCCGGCTAGAGAAGGAGATTTGAATATGTTACAGGCAGGCGCGGCGCGCGTGGTGATTACGCCGCCCATCGGCGTACCGCTTTCAGGCTATTTCGCGGCGGAAGGGCGTAAAGAGACCGCGCGAGAAATACATGACGATCTTTATGCCCGTGCCCTGGTAGTAAGTGATGGAGAGTGCACCATCGCTATCGTTACAACTGACCTGATCGGGTTGGGTGACGAAGAGTTGACGATGGTCCGAAAGGTAGTACAGCAGCAAGCAGGCATATCTCCTGAACACCTCATCCTGACCTGCACGCATACACATTCAGGCCCGGTTGTCCACCCGTTCCCACCCGGTGACCTTGTGCCGGGGTATGCCGACGAGGATTATTTTCGCCTGCTTCCACGCTTGATCGGCAGTGCGGTGACAATGGCCTTGCGGCGACAGCGAGCTGCACGCGTCGGCGCGGGCGCAGGTAGCTGCTTCATCAACATCAATCGCCGCGAGAAATTGTCCGATGGCACACTACGCGGACTACCTTTTCTGGGGAGAAATCCAGGTGGTATTACTGATCGCGAAGTGGGTGTGATGCGCGTAGATGATGCGACAACCGGAAAGTCGCTCGCTGTACTGCTCAGTTACGCGTGTCATCCGGTAGTACTCGGCCCTAATCTAGAAATCTCCGCCGATTATGTTGGCTACGCCGTCAACTTTTTGGAACAGGCTCTCAGCCCTGGAACAGTCGCGCTCTTTGCTAATGGTGCGCAAGGTGACATGAACTCCATCGTCCACCCTGGAACCTTTGCCGACGCGGAACGCCTCGGTACTACACTCGGCGCGGAAGCCTTGAAAGTCGCTTTGAGTGCCGAGACACGCGGTAATGTCCAGATTATCACAACCAGGCGGCGAACGGAATTGCCGCTCAACCCTGCCTCAACTCCTGAGCGTCAGCGCGAATATATGCGCTTCCTGCGACAGGAGTACCAACGCTTTACCCAGGAAGGAGATGAACAGCGAGCCTGGGATATCGAGATGCGTCTCGCCGTAGCCAACTATCGCCTCTATAATCGCGAGAACTTGCAACATCCCTACATGCCAGCCGAAGTGACCGCACTTGGCATCAAGGGTGATGGTGTGAGCATTGGCCTTGTCTCTGAACCCGCGGAATTGTTCTGTGAATACGGCATGCGAGCGCGGAAACACTCACCTTTCGCAACCACACTGGTGCTGGGTTTAGCTAACGGTTTTATTGGCTACGTTCCCACACCCAATGTCTATACTGAAGGTGGCTATGAATGTGAAGCCACGAATGTTGCTCCAGAAGCCGGAGACCAGCTCTGCCAGACCATGATCGATGCTTTGAACGCTGTTGCATGAAACCATGCTTGCCGGCAGACTGAACGCTGTTCGCCGTCTGTTGTGCCAGTCGAAATAAGGAGACTATTTACATGTCCATACTCGAACGCTTGCCACATGCTAACGTCAAACGCCTGGAATTTGGGCACGGCATCGCCGACAATATCGGCTCACAATTCGGACGCTATATCGTAACAACCATGGCCATCCCCTGGGGATTTGCCGGCCAGCGTATCGGTGCGCCGCCTGTGCACGTTATCGATGTGCAGGATATGGACCTGGACCGCGCCCAGGCATTGGAAGCCGCTGCTCCTCCCTGCGATACAGTTGTAGCGATTGGTGGAGGGCAATCAATGGACATGGGGAAGTACATTGCCTGGAAACGTGGTATCCCCCTTGTGAATATCCCCACTATTGTTTCGACCAATGCCTATGTCACGCAGGCCGTTGGTGTGCGGAACCGGGGGAAAGTTGAATACATTGGTGAAGTGACTCCCGAGCTGGTGCTTGTCGATTACAACCTGATTCGCACCGCTCCACCCGAACTGAACATCGCGGGATGCGGTGATATCCTATCCATCCATACCGCTTCGTTTGACTGGCACCTGGCCTATGCCGCCGGGCAGGAACCGCGAGGCTATGTCCCTGCGGCAGTGGAGCGTGCGCGCGCATTAGTACAGCGTTTAGACAACGCGGCAAGCGAGATCCGGGCCTTAAGCGATGAGGGTATACGCACCATCGTCGAATGCTACCTGGAGATCAACGACATCTGCATTCCCCTGGGTCACTATCGCGCTGAAGAGGGGCCAGAACATTTCTTCGCTTACAATGTTGAATATCTGACCCGCCGCACATTCGTGCATGGCTGGATTGTGGGGCTGGGCATTCAGTTGATGAGCCAGTTGCAGGACAATAGTCCGGCTGCGATTGTTGCCATCATGGATCGCCTTGGCCTACCGCACACTCCACGCGCCAACGGCCTCACCCGCGTGGATGTTATCCATGCCCTGGAGACATTAAGAGATCGCACGCTGGCAGATGACCGCTGGTACGGCATTATTCATGAGCGCGATATCACACCAGAATTTATTGAGCAGGTGACAGGTGGGCTGGAGTATGCAGATCAGGAAATGAGCTAATCCTTTCCAATTAAATGGTTTCTACGGAACCAGCACCACCTTTCCCAATACCCTGCGCTTCATCATATCGTAGAGCGCATCGGCAGCCCGTTCGAGCGGATAGGTCGCGGAAATATGCGGTTTCAAGCTGCCTTCGGCCAGCCATGTGAGCAATTCCTTGAGGTTTTCCTGGTTGTGCTGGCTTTCTCGCTCGGTAAACGCGCCCCAGAAGACGCCCACGATCGAACAGCCCTTGAGCAGCGTCAGATTGAGTGGAATGCGTGGAATATCGCCCGCCGCGAAGCCAACCACCAGGAAGCGGCCTTTCCAGGCCATGCTGCGCAGCGCAGGCTCGGTGTAATTCCCGCCAACAGGATCGAACACGACATCGATGCCCCTGCCCTCGGTCAGTTCTTTAATGCGCTCGCGCAGGTCCTGGCTGGCATAGTTGATCACCTCGCTCGCGCCATGCTGCCTGCACATTTCTAGCTTTTCATCGCTGGATGCGGCGGCAATCACTCGCGCGCCCATCTTTTTGCCGATCTCCACAGCCGCCAGTCCCACACCGCCAGCCGCACCAAGCACCAGCAGCGTCTCACCAGTTTGTAGCTGCGCCCGGTCTTTCAATGCGTGATGCGCCGTGCCATACGTCAGCACAAAGGCCGAAGCGATAGGAAAATCCAGCCCCGGAGGCATGGGGATCAGTTTCACCGCGTCTACCACCACCTCTTCCGCAAAACCACCCCAGCCGGTAAAAGCAATCACACGATCACCAACCTGTACGCCCTTTACGCCTTCACCAACTTCTTTAACAATACCGGCAATCTCGCTTCCCGGCGAAAATGGTGGAGCCGGTTTGAACTGGTATTTCCCTTGAATAATCAGGGTATCGGGGAAGTTGACTCCGCACGCCTTTACGGCGATAACGACCTGTCCCTTTCCGGGATGAAGCGGCTCAATCTCTTCGACGACCAGTGTTTCTGGCATGCCATAGACTTTGCACAATACGGCTTTCATGCTGAAGTTCCTCCTGCACGTTTCTATCATTGTTTGTAACATCATATCATGCATACCGCGTCTGGGCCTAATGGGAAAAGTTTAAGTATTCTTTCTACCTCAGTCAAACGTGTAGGAAAAAGAGTTACCAGAGAGTGCATTTCCTCACGGATTGAGAAAGGAATAGTGCTATGAAACCGAATGTAACGGTTCCCAGGCAAGTGAACGAGGCGAAATATGCAGCTAACAGGGCCGCCAACAGCAAGTGGGTGACATGGCTCGCGCGCCTCGGCTATGCCGTAAAGGGAGTTGTATACCTGATTATTGGAGGATTAGCGGCGCAACTGGCGAGTGGTCAGGGCGGCGCAGCCACTGACCAGCGCGGGGCGCTGCAAACCATCTATGAGCGGCCATTTGGCAAATTTTTGCTGGCAGTTGTTGCTATCGGTTTGCTTGGCTTCGCATTGTGGTCTTTTATTCAGGCGATTTATGACACCGAGGGTAAAGGGCGTGATGCCAAAGGCATTATCGCGCGTCTCGGTTACGCGGCAGTGGGTGTCGCTTATGCAGCCCTGGCTTTTGGCGCGTATCAACTGGTCGCAGGTACCGGCAATGTGGGACAAGGTTCAACCGCCTCGACCCAGGACTGGACGACAACGTTGCTTAAGCTCCCCGCCGGTGTTGCCATTGTGGTCATTGTGGGACTCGTGGTGCTTGGCGTAGCCCTCTACCTGTTCGCAAAGGCCTATACTGCGAAGTTCCAGCGTCGGCTCAACCTCGCTGGTGTCAGTGCGCAGTTGAGAAAGTTTGTAATCTTTCTCGGCAGGTTTGGTTATGCCGCGCTCGGCGTGGTCTTCACCATCGTCGGGTTCTTCCTTATTGTGGCGGCTATCCAGTATAATCCACAGAAGGCAAAGGGTCTGGATACCGCGCTCAAAGAACTCCTGCATCTGCCATTTGGCCCGTTGTTGCTGGGTATTGTGGCGCTTGGCTTGATAGCCTACGGCGTGTACTCCTTTGCTGAAGCACGCTATCGCCGCGTTGGACGAGGATAACAATTTGGGGACGAGGGCGACCGCGAAGGTCGCCCAATACGCATCAACATCCGTAGGGGCGAGGGTGGACGACGAGGGGTTGGGAGGGCCTTTAGGGTCGCCCGCGTACCTGTTCATCTGGCTTCCATGTTGGGGGGAACACGATCACCCCCACCCCGCGGGCGACCCTAAAGGCCCACACCACCCCACGTCCGCCTCCCTCGCCCCTACGGATGTTGATGGGCTTGTTCTTCGATTGATGCGTATTGGGCGACCTTCGCGGTCGCCCTCGTCCCCAATTACTCCCCCCTTTATACTGGGGGCTCTAACAGCAGCGTCGCTATCTCCATTTCAGTAACCGCACCACCACGTAGCAACTTTACAGGCAATCTCTCGCGTTCCTCGCTGGAGGCCAGGGCTTCCAGCAGCGCGGCATTACTCTTCACGCTGGTTCCTGCTACCTCTAACAGGATGTCACCGACGAAGAGATCAGCATGCTTTGCCTGCCGTTCTGGTCGAATGCCAACGATCAGCACACCAGATGCCTGAGAAGATGGCAAACCCTGGCGCATGTTGGCCGGTAGGTCTATGGCTTGTATCTCGACGCCCAGCGTGACGCGGCGTCCGGGCAATTCAGCCAGCCAGTTGTTAACAACGCTGCTGGGAATGGACACCGATAAATCTCCACCGAAAATCATGGCGTTGATGCCGATAACATGGCCGTCCGCGTTGAGCAATGGTCCGCCTGAATTGCCGGGCGCGAGACCCACATCCGACTGAATGTAGTGTGTGGTAAAATCATCGGCCAGCTTTGCTGTGCGCATGCTGCTCATAATACCCGCCGTTACCACCCAGCGCTGACCCCAGGGATGCCCGATGGCGAAGACCCACTCGCCTATGCGGAGCTTCGTTGAATCGCCGATAGGCAGCCTTTTCAGGTTATCCCCGTCGATTTTCAGCAACGCCAGGTCGAGGCGAGGATTGCTGTGCAGGACGGTGGCCGCGAATGTACGACCATCCGAGAGTAGCACTTCAACATGTGCCTTGTCGCCGGCAACGACATGATGATTGGTGAGTATACGCCCATCTTCATGCCAGATGATCCCCGTCCCACCTCCGCGTCCCCCTGTGCGTACCTGCACAATGCTGGGCTGCGCCTCCTCAAAAATGGCTGTCAGCCCGGACGAGAAGACATCGGGGAGCGGAAATGAAGAAGATGTTGAGAAAGTAGTTGTTTGTGTCATTGTATGTACCTGTCTCTCTGTAGGGGCGCGATTATGAACATGAATAAATGAATCAAGGATCAAAATGTAGGGATGCGATTGATCGCGTCCACCCCTGGTCACGAATGGCCGTTGCTGCCTGCGGAAGCCAGGATCAAAATGTAGGGACGCGATTTATCGCGTCCACCTGGGCGCACATGGAACCGGGCCTGGACGCGATTTATCGCGTCCCTACATATCCTCTTCATTTTTGAAGGTTCATAATCGCGCCCTCCTCGGAACCGCGTATCGTTACTTGCGCTGTCCTACCGTGACCGAGAGCGTCTGGATGGTGTTGCCGCGAATAACCTCAACCGGGACCGCCTTGCCCACACGCTCGCCTGCCAGTAATACCTGCAAGTCTTCCGAATCTCGTACCGCATGCCCATCAAGGGCGACAAGAATATCGCCGAGCAGGATGCCACCCTCTTGCGCCGGACTATTTTCATCGACTTTGACGATCAGCAAACCGTGCTCGTATGCGCTGTTCGCGCGTTGGGCAGTAGGTACTTCTACCAACTGGCTGCTGATGCCCAGGTAGCCGCGCTGAATGTGACCCTGTTTGACCAGCGTTTCAGAGATAGCGCGAGCGATTTGCATGGGTATTGCCAGCGCGACACCGTTCCAGAGACCGGTGGTCAGAATACCCAGTACGTGTCCCTGCATATCGATCAACGGCCCGCCTGAGAAGCCAGGATAGGGTGTGGCATCGGTACGGATATAGCGTTCGAGGAGCGCGCCGCGCCCGTTACGCAGTGGGCCGCCAATCGCGCTGACGACGCCCGAACTCGCCATCGGCCCCTCTTCGTTTGTGCGCCCGACGGCCATAATCAGCTGGCCGACACGAGCGGTTTCCTCGGAGGCAGTAGCCGGTGCAAGTCCTAAATCTGCCACGCGCAGTACAGCCAGGTCGCTTGATGTATCGCGTCCCACAACTTGCGCGGGAAGTGTGCGCGCATCATGGGTTGAAATGGTTATATTTTCTTCGCGTTCCAGCACATGGGCCGCCGTCAATACCAGGTCCTGTGCATAGACCACGCCGCTTGCCGGTTGTCGCTCTCGCCCATTGACGAGCACGATCGATGGCCCAACCTGCTCGACGGCATCGGCCATCTGGTCTGAAAGTATACGTAAGAGATGTGTAGGGGCCCGATTTATCGCGCCCGTGTCTGATTGAGACATAGCGTTTTCTCTCTGCTTCTATGGTAAATTGTGGAACCATGCCCAAACTATACCTTTTTGGCAAGGCCT
>WNGJ01011564.1_pt2 | contig 16091 bp, 17 predicted proteins | sample 5400611 | NCBI WGS metagenome assembly WNGJ01 (sample SAMN13153375, study PRJNA577476) | soil metagenome | isolation source: 40 cm soil or saprolite under Garry oak tree replicate 1 | place: USA:California | collected 2016-06-15 | reverse complement strand
GAGAAATTAATAAGTAGCAAATAGCGCTAAGCGGTTAGTCACAAACAAATCTGATCACACCTAGGGTTCAACCAAACCTTTCTTAATGTTTCGCTGCCAGGCCTCGTAGTTTCGCACGCGGCGCTTAGCCTGTTTCCGCGTCAGTTTTAACTCGTTCGCTACGGAATCGATGCGCGCGGTTCGGTCCTTTTTCTTATCATAACGATCGCCTGGAGCTCGCAGGTAGATCTGGTAAGCACGGGTCCACTCCGACTTAACATCGGCAGTTGCCTGTTTACCACGTTGTTCTGGCATATGTTGTCCCTTCGAGTGCGAGTTTTGATCGGAATTCTAGCAGTGATAACTATTGAGCGGTAGCGAAAATTTGGTCAGTCTCCAGTGTACATCTCAGCGTCGTCTACGCTTTCTAAAAAGGGAATGACTTATTTGTAGGAAGGCGAAAGTGAAAAAAGAGAAGCGTACTTAGCGGGCTGCGCCTTTCGGAAACATTACTTTATTCGGCTCGGTGTTTAGCTCTGTCAGCATTTTCTCTATTAGTTTACTCTTCACTCGTCCTGCTCGTCTTGGTTCGACCAGGTAACGCACGATTGCTTCGAGCCAGGTATTATCGTTTACACGAAACAAAACGTTGGGATACTCCCTGACCTCCAATTGGTCGACCGGAGTTTCTGAAAGCAGTGAGCGAAAGGTGCGGACGCGTTCAATCATCGCTTCCCCAATCTCTTCCTCAGCAACTTGCCGCATGATTTTCGCCACGAATTCAAGATCGGATTCGTACGCGACATTGAATTTGATCTCGTTCCAAATGTAAGGGAATAACGGCCATGAATAGTTATAAACAGCAGACCGAAGCACGACCGAATTGGGAAACTTAATGACCCGGCCACTGGGATGGTCGGTCGATAGGTAATCACCGCCGAATTCCCAAAGAGTCGTATCAAGGTAACCTACATCTATCACGTCCCCGGTAGCATCTTCGATCCTAATCCGATCTCCAACGCGATAGGGCGCGCGAACAAGAATATAAATCCAGGCAAAGAAACTTGTAATCGGAGTCTGCAGCGCAAAGCCAAGTATGAGCGATCCGAGACCAAGTGAAACCATTGCGGTATACCAGTTCGCGAACAGCACGGTTATGACAATCAAAGCCACTAGCAGGGCGGCGAGAAGTTTGACGATGCGCCGGATGTTGTACTTTGAGACGGAGTCTTGTACGCGGCTGATGAAATAAACATCGAGCGTTCGCGCCAGGCCGAGAGTGATGACGATTGCCATTGAACCGACCAGTACCCGCTGAACGAAAGGTCGATATGGGTTGGCAACGTAAAACAGTCCCAGCCGAAGCAGGTAGTAAAAGCCGCTGAGCAGCAGGAGAAGCGTGAAGTAGGTCCCCAGGAAAAGTTTTTGTTTTCTCTTGGCGGGGACCCCGATGAGTTCTTTGGGAACCGCGGTCTGTTCCAGAGCCTTCTGAATATCGCTCTGCTGTTTTAGCTCTTCAACCTTATCTTCAGTCGTAACAGAAGCTGGCATGATCTTTATCTACCGCATGACGGGCATGCCGAGCCTCTCCATTTGGGATTAGTCACCGAGCGACCAACGCTTCCCCATTTATGAAGAAGCGTTGCCTGCCTTGGACGATGCTCTGGCTTTCATGCCAGGTCTTATCGAGAAACCGGCGCAGAACAGCATGCCGCTGCGGTTTGGTTCGCTCTACTACCTGGCAGAGTAGTTTGGCTTAGCGCTAAACAGTTCGCCTACCGGAGATGAGATTGATGATGAAGATAATCAACGCAATCACCAGTAACAGGTGAATCAGTCCGCCGCCGACGTGAGCAATAAACCCGAGTAGCCAAAGCACCAGCAAAATTACAAGAATCGTCCACAACATAGGCTGTCTCCTTTGTCAGAAAGCTGAATATTTAGGCCTTTTGGAACACCTTGGTGGGAGCAATGAGCATGCCATTTGGAGAAGAGGCTGCGAGCAGGCAAATTCCGCCCAAAAACAGCGCGATTTGAAGTATTCGACTGATCCCTGGTAGCTATTGATGAACGGTGATCAAAGCAGGCTGCACTAGAACCATCCGCTTTAAGTTTTGACGCATCTAACTGTTTGCGCGAATTTGGTTCGGACAAAGGCGGCTATTGGATGGGGCTGATTCCCGATGTTGACCTCAAAGGACGTAGAAAAACGTCAACGAGACCTAATCAGGCGTTGCCAGTACACGGAGGTCTTGCCGGATAAGGTCTTGACAAATCCGACAACTGTAACTATATTGGTTACAGACGAATCACCGATTTCCCGAGCTCTTGATTTCTTATGTCGACCAGTAGCCGGTTTGCAGTGGCAGTCCACGTTCTCACGTTAATGGCGTGGGCTGAGGATGAGCCGCTCAAGTCTGAGGCTGTGGCCGAGAGTGTTAATACCAACCCGGTGGTCATCCGGCGGATGCTCTGTGAGTTAGCGGAGTCGAAACTTGTCGTTTCACAAACCGGTGCGATGGGAGGCTCGAAGCTGGCGCGCCAGCCCGATCAGATTACGCTGTTGGACATCTATCAGGCCGTTGAAAGCCGCGGAGTCTTCTCGTTACATCGGCATCCGCCAAATCGTCATTGCCCGGTTGGCGTGAATATCGGAACTGTGCTTAACCAGGTCCTTGACGAGGTGGATTCGGCAGTTGAACGAGTGCTGGCAAATATCACCATAAAGGATGTGGTCTCGCGCTTGAAGCCATGCGTCAGTAGCGCCGTAAGTAAAAGGAAGCCGGTCGCCAAGCAGCCAGTCTTGTCGGTGAGAAACTACTAAGCGCGTGTAGTCGTATTACCATTGTGCAGGATGGCGGAAATCGGGAGTTCAAACGAGGGAGCTATGTTGCGAGATGGCTCTCTGGATTAAAGCAGCCTCGCATGAAAGGACGGTCCTCAATTGAGTAGGCTTCAGAAAGATCAGGATGGGGTTGAGCCGATGGATTCGGTAAAGCCGAGTTTTCCGGGAGCTCACGAAGAGCTTCTGGAGGATGCAGTGTCGATAGAGGATATCGACGAAGTGTTGGAGAAACTAGCCACCGCAGGCATCTCGGGAACCGAGACAGACGAGCCGGTCATCGGTGAGGCTTCGTCTTCAGCGACCCAGGCGGAGGACGATGATTCAGTGCCTGAGGAGATGGAATTGGATCTCTCGGCGGGTGAGTTGGATAAAACGTCGGATCCAGTTCGAGTCTACATGCGCGAAATGGGAGTGGTGCCACTGCTAAAGCGGGAACAGGAAGTTTCCATTGCCAAGCGGATAGAGTGGGGCCAGAAACGCGCGCAAAAAGGCATCACTCGTTCGCCGATGGCGGTCGCGGAATTGTTGAAGATTGGTGCTGAACTCGAAGCGGGCACCATCGGTATCCGCGACGTAGTTATTTTCTCCGATCAAATGGAGACAGAAGAACACGAGGATAAGACGGAAGAGTATCTGGCGTGGACGATCGAAGGCATTGGAAACATCCGCAAGCTCTATAAGCGCGGGCTTAAGGAACTTGCCCAACTCAATGCCGAACAAAAACTGAGACGCGGCAAAGGTTCGAAAAAGTTAACTCGACTGCGGCGGAAAGTTGCGCGTACGAGGCTGGAGATTGTCCAGGAGATAGGTCAACTTCATTTGAAGGAAGCTATCAGGCAGCGTTTGATAAACGCTATTGCCACACTTCATCGCGAGACGCGCACGCTGGAGCGGGACATTGAAAGCAATACCGCGAAACTCGGCAAGAAACGCATTAAAGCCGAAGAGGCGAAGGAATTGAAGCGACAGATTTCGGCCGCCAAGCGCCGGCTGAAAGATATTGAAGCCGAGCATCACGTGTCACCGCTTGAAATCAAGCGATCGCATCAGATGATCGTGACCGGCGAAGCTCAGGCCGCGCAGGCGAAGCACGAGCTGACCGAAGCAAACCTGCGCCTGGTCGTTTCCATTGCGAAGAAGTATCAGAACCGCGGCTTACAGTTTCTTGATCTCATTCAAGAAGGCAACCTGGGATTGATGAAGGGCGTCGACAAATTTGAATGGCGGCGCGGCTACAAATTTTCCACCTATGCGACCTGGTGGATTCGGCAAGCCATCACACGCGCTATTGCGGATCAGGCGCGTACGATTCGGATTCCGGTTCACATGATTGAGGTGATCAATAAATTGAGAAACACCTCGCGCGAACTGGTGCGTGAGCTGGGTCGCGAGCCGACCACTGAAGAAATAGCAAAGAAAATGGGTATGTCGGTCGAGAAGGTCAGTAAGGCGCGCAAACTTGTGCAGCAGCCCGTCTCGCTGGAGACGCCCATTGGTGAAAGCGGAGACTCGCAACTCGGCGATTTAATCGAAGACAAATCAAGCACCAGTCCGGCCGAGCGAGTTATAACTTCAAACCTGCGCGAGATCACCGGCGACGTCCTGCAAACGTTGAGTCCACGAGAAGAGCGGGTGATTCGGATGCGCTTTGGACTGGACCGGGAAGGACATGAACGTACGCTGGAAGAGGTGGGCCAGGACTGCCTGTCCTACAAATAGCGGCAGTAATCAGTAGGACAGACTTTCCAGTCTGTCCTCATAGATAAAGGATGACAGGCAGGAATGCCTGTCCTACAAATAGCGGCAGTAATCAGTAGGACAGACTTTCCAGTCTGTCCTCATAGATAAAGGATGACAGGCAGGAATGCCTGTCCTACAAATAGCGGCAGTAATCAGTAGGACGGACTTTCCAGTCTGTCCTCAATAGATAAAGGATGACAGGCAGGAATGCCTGCTACAAATAGGGATCAGGAGAACGTAGATGAGTGAGAAAGTTTCAAGTGTGACAGACAGTTCTTTCGAAAAGGAAGTACTGCAATCGAGTAAACCAGTGTTAGTGGATTTTTGGGCGGAATGGTGCGCGCCCTGTCGTATGCTGGCGCCGACGATCGAAGCGATTGCCGAGCAGTTTGGCGACAGCGCTGGTGTAGTAAAGGTAAATGTGGACGACAGCACCAGCGTCGCGCAACGCTATGGCATCAAGGGAATTCCGACTTTGATTCTCTTCAACGCCGGAAAAGAAGTCGAACGCGTAGTTGGAGCGACGAGCAAAGAATCAATCTCGCGCATGATCGAGAAGCACGTCAGTCTTGCGAGAGCCTAAGACAAATTCACTTTAGCTAATGCTCGAAAAGAGGAACCAGTTTGACTGGCTCCTCTTTTTCGTTACCGAGTGGTCTATATGGCGACAAACTGATGGTAGTCGGACAGCAGTCGACTTGATTAGAGCCGGCAAATGAGAAGTTCGCGCTCGTAGATCGTCTCCGGAGGCAGCCGGTCATGTAAGTCGAGAAAGAGCTCTTCGTGTCCGAGCACTTCGTCGCGCCAGGCGGCGCGGTCAAAGGCCTGCAATTCCTCAAACTTGCTCTTAGGGAAGTCGAGACCCTGCCACTCAATATCTTCGTAGTGAGGCATCCAGCCAATCGGCGTTTCCCTGCCGAGGGCCCGACCATGTGACCGATCGACAATCCATTTGAGCACCCTCATGTTTTCACTAAAGCCGGGCCATATGAACGCGCCCTGATCGTCCTTGCGAAACCAGTTCACATGAAAAATGCGGGGCGTCTCGCTCAGCGCCCGTTGCATCTGTATCCAGTGGCGAAAGTAATCGCCCATGTGATAGCCACAAAACGGCAACATCGCCATTGGATCGCGGCGTACCTTCCCGATGGTCCCTGCGGCGGCGGCAGTCATCTCTGAACCCATAGTGGCTCCGGCGTAGACACCCGAGCTCCAGTTGAACGCCTGATAGACCAGTGGCATGGTCGTGGCCCGGCGGCCGCCGAAAATGATGGCGCTAATCGGCACGCCGTTGGGATCTTCCCAGGCCGGGTCTATCGTCGGGCATTGTGAAGCGGGCGCGGTGAACCGGGCGTTGGCATGCGCTGCTTTGGCCCCCGTTTCTTTCGCAATTTGTGGTGTCCAGGCTTTTCCTTGCCAGTCAAGACATTCGGCGGGCGGCTCGTCAGTCATGCCTTCCCACCACACGCCGCCTTCCGGCGTAAGCGCAACATTGGTGAAGATGCTGTTCTTTGACAGCGCCGCCATGGCGTTAGGATTCGTCTTTTGTGACGTGCCCGGTGCGACCCCAAAGAAACCAGCTTCAGGATTGATAGCACGCAGGTGGCCGTTTGCATCTGGTTTGATCCAGGCGATGTCGTCTCCTACGGTCCAAACTTTCCAGCCCTCGAAACCCCTGGGCGGAATCAGCATGGCGAAGTTCGTCTTCCCGCAGGCACTGGGAAAGGCAGCCGTTACGTAAGTCTTTTCACCTTGCGGACTTTCAACACCGACTATCAGCATGTGCTCGGCCATCCAACCTTCATCACGAGCGATGTTTGAAGCTATGCGCAGGGCGAAACACTTCTTGCCCAGCAAAGCATTGCCGCCATACCCGGAGCCGTAAGACCAGATCTCGCGCGTTTCGGGAAAATGCACGATGTACTTTTCCTTGTTGCAGGGCCACACTACATCCTTCTGACCAGGCGCAAGCGGAGCTCCAACCGAATGCATGCACGGCACGACCCGCTTCGCGTCCTTATCAATCTCTGCATAAATCGGCAATCCAATACGCGCCATGATGCGCATGTTAACTACTACGTAAGGCGAGTCGGTAACAACTCGTGCTACGTCACTGGCATCCGAGCGTGCGTAGTAACAACCTGGCCAAATTTCTTCATTTAGTTTGATGAAAGTACCAGCCGCTACCATCTGCGCCTTGAGTGCCTCGTCCTCTTCCACCGAGCCATCGACCCAGTGGATCGCTTCAGGCTGGGTGAGCTGGGCCATTTTCTCGACCCATCGCAATAGATGCTCATTGCTACTCAGAGGAACGGCAGGATCACGACTAACTATGATAGGACTGACGCCAGTCGCCACGGATGCACTGTTGTCATGGGGAATGGTAATCATAAGGGCCTCTTATTTTTCGGAGTAAGCGTTAGTCGCCGGCTGCATAGATTTTTACCGGAGTTGGCGGCAAAAGCAACAGCGCAAAGGGGGACGGTACTGATGCAGTTTAGAGTACAAACTTTAGTTTGCGTGCCGAGTCACCACGGCAAACTAAAGTTGTACTCTAAACCTCGTCGCTCAACCGGCGATCGGCGTCGGTACGCTTGCACGACTGCCGTAGCGCTTCATCAGCGCGAGGCGCTTCTCGTACGCTTCTCGCGCGATCTGCACGTCTTCGAGGAAATGAGGCAGCTCTTCGAGTTTAAGGGCCTGTGGCCCATCAACCAGCGCCTGAGCGGGCGACGGATGAAAGTCTACAAGAACCATGTTAGCGCCGGCGATAACTCCCTGCGCCGTCGCATGCATTACATCAAGTATCCCCTCCGGTCCAGTCGTTCGGTACCCGACGGAATGGGAAGGATCGATGCAAACCGGCATGCGCGTCAGGCGCTTCACGACCGGCACATGGGCAAAATCGACAAAGTTGCGGTGCGGCTCACCGATATTTGTTTTCATTCCGCGCAGTGCAAAGATGATCTTGCGATTGCCCTCACTGGCGAGATACTCGGCAGCGTGGAGTGATTCATCCAACGTAATTCCAAAGCCTCGCTTCAACAAAACCGGAAACTCCTGCTGGCGTCCGACAATTTTCAGCAACTCAAAGTTCTGCATATTACGCGTGCCGATCTGAAGCATGACTCCGGTGGGGTTGCCGGTATCCTTGAGTGCCTGCTGAATCTCATCAATATGCGATTCATGCGTCACCTCCATCGCGATTACCTTGATCCCATACTTACCGGCCAGCTCGAAAACGTAGGTCAGGCAGGCCTTACCATGTCCCTGAAAAGAGTAGGGACTTGTACGCGGCTTGTAGGCTCCCATGCGTGTGCAGATTTGTCCGTGCTCGCTCAGAGCTTGCAATGTCAGTTCGACGTTTTCCGGCGTGTCCACGGCACACAGTCCGGCGAAGACGTGAAGCGTATCCTGCCCGAAGCGCACGCCCTGGTATTCGAAGTGTGCGTCGCGTTCATCACCTTTATGTCGCCCGATCACGCGATACTCCTCTGATACGCGCACCGCCCGTTCCACGCCGGGCAAGCTGCGCATGTCGTCGAGCGAGACGGCCGCAGTGTTACCTATCAGATAGATTTCCGTCAGGGTTTGCTCCACGCCCTGCTCGCGATGAACGCGCACCTGAATGTTTTCCAGGCTATCAAGGTGCGCCAGCAACTGCCGGTAGATGGTACCTTCCGGATTAGTGTTGGGAGTCAGAATCAGAAGCATGTTCTTTCAATTCCTTACAATGATTGCGATGACTTAATTCTCTGAACCGGTAGTCAATTGGCCACGCTTTCCAGCAGAGTCCAGAATTCAGGCAACGATACTGCTACTGCGCTTCGGGCACTTTCGATGTCTGATGTTCCGCTAGCGCCGAGGGCTGCCACTGCACACGCCATGGCGATGCGGTGGTCACCAAATGAAGAAAGGCGAGCGCCATGTAATTTACTACCAGCGTAAAGTTGCCAACCGTCCGTTCGCTCTTTTATGCGTGCACCCATACGAGACAGATTATCGACAGTGGCGGCAATGCGGTCGCATTCTTTGAACCGCAGTTCCTGGGCATCGCTCAGACTCATCGCGCAACCAATGCTTGCGGCGACGAAACCGAGCAACGGTAGTTCATCAATCAGATTTGGAACAATGGCGCCGGATATTTCCAGGGCCGGCAAATCTTTCGAAGCTTTGCCATGAACATGAAGTGCGCCGACTGGTTCGCCACCTTCGAGGCGTTCGTCCGTAACGCCGATGTCTGCGCCCATCGCGCGCAGGGTGGCAAGAAAAGCAGAACGGGTTGGGTTAAGACCGACATTGTGAATGCAAAGATCCGAGTGGGGCAGCACAGCCGCGGCAGCAATGAAAAAAGCCGCCGAGGAAATGTCACCGGGAATGAAGAGTTGACAGGGGTGCAGCGTTGGGCCGCCCTGAATGCTGCAAGCGTTTCCGTTCCGGATCACCTGCGCCCCAAATTCCAGTAGCATGCGCTCCGTGTGATCGCGCGTCTGCGATGATTCCTTGACAGTCGTGATGCCTTTGGCCGCCAACCCGGCTAATAATACGGCGGACTTAATCTGCGCGCTGGCTACCGGCAGTTGATACCGGATCGATTGCAATGGACGTTGTCCCTCGATGCGAAGCGGTGCACACCCGTTAGCCTCGGCCGCCACGCGAGCGCCCATTAAACGCAGAGGTTCAGCAACGCGCAGCATTGGACGTGTACGAAGGGAATCATCGCCAGTGATAGTCGCCGCAAAGGGCTGACCCGCGAGGATGCCCGCGAGCAGGCGCATCGTGGTACCGGAGTTTTGCGCATTTAGATTTTGGGCAGGTGCTTGTAAACCTGCTGGTCCTACACCCTGAATCACAACAGTGGAATCAGCTTTGACTACATCTACGCCGAGCGCCTGAAGACACTCAAGCGTCGCCATACAATCCTGCGCAGATGAAAAATTTTGCAGGATGGATTCACCGCTGGCGAGGGCGCTCAGCATTGCTGCCCGATGGGAGATGGATTTATCTCCCGGCAGACGCAACTCACCTTTGACACGATTGATGGGCGACACTTTTACAGTGTCGTCACTCGAACTAGTGCTTCTCGAAGGATCAATCCGGGTCATGAGTCGCATTTTCTTCCAAGAGTTTAAGCATACTACGGAAAAGATTAGCTGACAGCGGCTGGATAGCAACCCAGAACGCGCACTTCCGAGGCACGCTCGCCGAGTTGCGCGAGCGCCTCGATCACTTCTACATCATCCATCGATCCCTGCAAATCCAGATAAAAATAATATTCCCATGGCTGACCCTTAATGGGTCTACTCTCAATCCTGACCAGATCGATTCCACGTTTCGCAAACGGCTCGAGCGCGTGATAAAGCGCGCCACCCTTGTGCGGCAGTTTAAAAACCAACGAGAGTTTATTGGCGCCAGGTTTCATGTCACTTGTCGCGGTGAGCAAAACAAAACGAGTGTAATTGTTAGGATGATCTTCCAGGTGTTCGCGCAACACCACCCCACGGTACAGTTCAGCTGCGCGTATTCCGGCGATGGCAGCGCGAGTTCGGTCGCCTTCCTTTACCACACGGGCCACGCTGCCGGCCGTGTCTTCAGTCGCGATCCTTTGAAGCTGCGGGTACGCGGCAAAGAAGCGCTCGCATTGAGCCAGAGCCACGGAATGCGATTCGACGCTGTTAATGTCATCGAAGATCGACCCGGAGCAACCGATTAGAAAATGTGCGATGGGAATGACAACCTCGCCGGAAATGTGTAGCGAACTTTCAAGCAGCAGATCGTAAGTGCGGTGGACAGAACCGGCAAGACTATTCTCGACCGGCGCGAGCAGGAAATCGGCGGCCCGCTCGTCGATCGCGGTGAAGAGAGACTCAAACGTCGGACGAGGTACGAGGCGAATCTGGTCCCCCAGGAGCTTGACCGCGGCCTCCTCACTGAAGGCGCCGCGTTCCCCCTGGAAAGCTACGCGAGCTGTGATGTTCATGTGATCCATAGTCTCCGCGTCTTTATTGGCCGAGATGCTCATCCTGTTTCATTGCCTGAGTTTCGACCCGCCGCGATTCGTGAATTATGCAACTGAACAGTTCTATAATTGCGCCTTCATCAAGAGGACCCTGATTACCACGGCAAGCTCGGTCAATAACTTCTCGTTCCCGGACGGGGTCGAGAATCGAGAATCCCGCGACCTTCTTCGATTGGCCAACTTTGATGGCCAGCCGCGCACGGATATTGAGCAGGCGAAGTAATTCATCGTCAATGGCGTTAATCTCCGAACGCCAATCCTCAATGCTCATTTGGTTCGCTCCTTCTCAAGCATGTTTGGTGCAGTAATGGTAGATTGAATCCCCCAATTTGATGGTTCAACCTTAAGACTGCCGCCTGCCGCCAAAAGCTTAATAAGCTTAATGAATAAATAATAGCTGCCTAAGGCGGTTTGCAGCGCGCTGACTTGTCACCGCTTTGGCCGACTGCGACTTGTCGCAGTCTGCGGCGAGCTGGAATTGGTTGACAACATTGCAGCGCAAGCCACCGCAGACCAAAGCGGTGACTGTCGTCGCACTCCACCAAATGGCACGATTGCGGTCACACCTAAAGCTACCAAACCATCATGCAAACCAAAAGCTGCCGGTTGTGTTCGGCCCTTGTCAATGTTCGCAAGAAATAGTTTTAGGCGTCAGCCAGGCAGGGCCGAGGGATGGGAATTTGGAATCGCTTTCGTCTGAGCCTCGCTACTCGTCAGGAAGAGTGCAGTGTTTTTAATTTGGAAAAGTGCCGGTCCGAGCTGAAGATGATTGAATCCGGATTCTCTCGCGCTAACGGGCGACTTGCGCATGAGATTCGTTTTTACTGATCCGATGTTGTGACCAAAAAGCAGTGTGGCGTCCAGACAGCCCGGAAGGTCGACCGGGATGGTTGTTCAAATGGCTCACTTCAAAGAAAGCAGCCGCAACTCTCACCCAGAAGTTGCGGCTGACTTGGCTAGTCCTTTGGCTGCGTCTATTGTGATCGACAGACAACTGCTACCACATGGCCGGTGCCCTGCTGACCAGCTGAAGGCCCGTAGCCTGGATTTGTCTGCACGATAACTATTTCCTTCACGTTTCCAGTGATGACGGAGCCCTTCTTTTGTATAGTGCTGGAGACGATTACCGCCATGAGCCCTGGCACCGTCGCAGGTGGGTTCGAGCTGTTGCCTGGCGTGCTCGACCAGGTGCCCCCACAGGTCGGCGCCGCGGTTCCGTCCTCGAAACCCTTGAACGCATTTGACGCCGATCCGCCGCTCATCGAGTTGTTCTGTGACCATTGCGATCCCCAGAAGTTTACCGTAGCGCCACTCGTTAAGTTTGCCAGGTCACCGACAACGAAGACTCCTCCTACCGGGTACGGGACTGGCGTGCACGCGTCACCCACGCCATCACCATTTGAGTCACGTTGATCCGGATTGGGAGTATGGGGACAGTTGTCGCAGACATCACCGACACCATCATGATCGGAATCTAACTGGTCGGCGTTTGGTGTTGTGGGACAATTGTCGAATGCATCACTTACGCCGTCTCCGTCACTGTCCTGAATTCCGGTGCAAGGGCCGGTATTCAGTAGAACCGACACCATGTTAGAACTGAAATTCGGCACGACCAGATCCAATTTATTATCACCGTTAAAATCATCTGTTGCGACCGAATTCGGATTAAAGCCGGCGGCGAAGTTGGCAGTTGCCTCAAACGTGCCGTCACCCTTACTCACCAGAATTGAGACGTCGCCCGAACTATAATTCGCCGTAACGACATCGATCTTTCCGTCACCGTTGAAATCGCCTGCAATAGCTGACTGAGGAGTACTTCCCACGGCATAGTTAACGGCCGACTGGAAGGTACCGTCGCTGTTCCCTAACAGAATTGAGATGTCGTTGGAAATGAAATTTGCCACTGCGAGGTCCTGGCGGCCGTCTTTATTGAAGTCAGCTGAAGCGATGCCACTGGCGAGAGTTCCCGCTCCGTATGTACCAGCGGATGAGAATGTTCCGTCGGCGTTGCCTATCAGAATTGACACATCGCTGGAAGAAAAATTCGCCACTGCGAGGTCGCGTCGGCCGTCGCCGTTGAAGTCTCCTAATGTAATGGCATCCGGAGCACTACCGACTGCGTACGACGCAGCGGACGAGAATGTGCCATCGCCATTGCCTGACAGAATCGATACGTCGTTAGAACCGATATTAGCGACCACGAGATCTACGGTACCGTTTGCATTCAGATCGCCGGTGACAACGAAGTAAGGTAGATTCCCCGCAACATAGCTGGCAGCTGCGCCGAATGTGCCGTCGCCATTGCCCAGTAGGACTGACAAGTTGCTGGAGTTCACATTTGCTGTGACCAGATCCATCCTACCGTCGTTATTGAAATCTCCTGTAGCCACGGAAGTGGGACCACTGCCGACCCCATAGTTAACAGCCGGTTGGAATGTGCCGTCGCCGTTGCCAAGCAGCACTGATACGTTGCTGGACAAGTTATTCACGACCGCAAGGTCTTTCTTACTGTCACCATTAAAGTCGCCGGTGGCGACCCAACTGGGGCCGTTTCCAGCGCCGAAAGACTGCGGGGAGCCATAGCTCAGGGTGCAGTCAGCAGCCATGCATGGAATCGGGAGAAGCGTTGCCAGCACCAGGAGGCAGAAATGAAGAGGGAAGCGAGCGAACAGTGGGCGAGAGTGGCGAGCCATGGTCATATCTCCTTGTCGTTAATGTAACTTCTGGGTTAAGACTGACCGCACTCAGTCGAGAACTAGTGAGGTTATGTCGGTCGCGTGGGCCTACTCAAAATCGCGATGCCGAGTAATGGAGCATCTTGGGCAGTGTCGACTAAGACTATGTGCAGGAAGGTCGATGTTCTTGTGTGGTATTTCCGCGTCAGCCGTTGGCTGGAATTTCCCTTCGCGTCATCTGCACAAGTCGAAAGAACTAAGGTAGTTTTCTGAAGTGGGGTAATCTCGCGTCATCAACTGGTCCATACGAGAGAAGGGCTCTTTTAGGCTTATACACCGCGGGATTTGGCACTGTCAATGAACACTGTTGTACACGTGGGCAATTCGGTCTTATTGGCAAAGGAAAGCGCTCACTTTGACTGAAATGGGTGTTTAAGGGTCTTGAAGATGGGATCGGAAAAGCCGGGGTTGGGTTGGTATTGGAGGCGGCGATCGGAATCGAACCGATGAATGAAGGTTTTGCAGTCTACTCGAACTGTCTGTGCAAAATTCAGACCCTTAGCGAGCCACGGAACCCCCTGGCGGCATAGTAAGATTCTGCACCGTTGTGATAAACGAAGACATTGCCGTAGCGGTAATCAGCAAAGATGGCACCACCGAGCTTTCTGATATCAGAAGGTGTTTTTATCCAGCTCGATGTTTTCGTATCGAAATTTCCAAGCTTCTGCAGCTCCCGATATTGTTCTTCCGATAAAAGCTCAATGCCCATGGCAGCAGCCATATCAATAGCGTTATTTTTAGGTTTATGTTCTTTCCTCGACTCCAGCGCTTCGCCGTCGTAACAAAGACTTCTGCGGCCTTTAGGGCTTTCCGCTGAACAATCGTAAAAGATGTATTCGCCCGTCTTTTTATCAAACCCGACAACATCCGGTTCACCGCCAGTTCTTTCCATTTCATTGAGCGACCACAGTTTTCCGGCATCCGTTTCCAGCTTTGCTTGTACTTTAGCCCATTCAAGATCTTTATGGCGGTTCATGCTTTTCTCAAAACGGGCTTTTAATGTGTTGAATAGCTCTTCACGTTGTTTTGGTGACAACTCCTTTTTCATTGTATTCATTTATTGATTAACTGAAATGATTTTTCTATCCGCAGGCCTGAAATACCACCATACCACAGTCAGGATTAGAAGTAGCAACGAGGGAAATATTTCATTCATGGAATCACCCGATGCGATATGTGAAAATACCGCTCCCGACATGGCAAAGAAAAAGCCTGCAAAAGCCCATTCCTTTAGTAAAGGAAATTTAGGAATAAGCAATGCTATTGATTTTATTGGAGGCGGCGATCGGAATCGAACCGATGAATAAAGGTTTTGCAGTCTTGGCGAAGCTTTTCGCGCAAGTTCAGCCCTGTTTTTTTGTGTCCGTTTTCATTGGCGTTTTCGGCATTTCGAGTTTGCGTGTGATCGCCTAAATTCGGGTCCATCTCGGCTGGTAGTGATACAAGAGTGATACAAGAAAACGAGCCGCACGATTATCCAGTCTGATGATCACTAAGATTGAAAGCTTGGCTACGACCTCTCGACCGCGGTAATAACTCACTTTAAATATGAGATACAAAAAAGAAAAAGCTTACGGAGAACACCCCGAAAGCTTTCCCTACGTTTAAGTCAAAGCCCTTTTTTTTCTACGACTTCATGATAGTTTTCACCAATTTCTATTCAATACCCCAGCTTTAAGTAACTTCGACAGCCATATACTATTCCTCTCATTTTCAATGTCAAGGGAAATCTGGTAGTGGCCTAAAATTAGGCCACTACCGGAAATCTGTCGTGAAGTTGTGTTGCCGGGATACTACCAGAAATCAATCGGCTACGGCCTCTCGTAGACGACCTTACCCTCGCGCAGGATCGAGGTCAGAAACGACCAAGGCGACCGCGCCGCGCTCTCAATGTCGGCCGGTGTGTGAATCAAAATATCTGCTTTGAGGCAAGACTCTTTGGCGTAGGCGCCAATCTGTAGCTCCAACTCCGTCTGGCGGCAGTCCAACGTGCTGATGATTAAGAGGTCAACGTCGCTGTGGAGATTATGTGTGCCGCGGGCGCGTGATCCGAACAGGATTATCCTCTCTGGATCAGTCAAGCGCACGGCGTAGCTGATGATCCTTGCGACTGCTTTTTCCATTTGTCATTTTCTCAAGGGCCCACGTAACAAAGCAGAAACACGTCATCGATCTGATTCGCGTTTAGCGACCTGAATCCAGCGGGCGACGTCGAGTCGGAAGCTCTCAGCTTGAGACGTAATTCACCCAGCGCAGTCGGTTTTGGATCCGGGAATTCCCGGTACAACGTCGCCGCACCGACCGGCGCAGTGTGGAGATCCGTATCATAGGCCGTACTGGTTACCCTCATCTTCATCTCAAACTGCCTGACTAGTTGGCTTTCAATAAAAACCGCTATCCTCCTGATCGAGAGCGTGCGGATCCGGCCGCGCAGGAAAAACGGATACAGCTCTGGCCTGAGCTGTATGACCAGTTCCTGATCCTCGCCGGCTACGGGGTTGAAGAATTTGTACCATTCATTGGAAAACTGATGCTTGAGGCTTATCAACTTGATCGTCGCGCCTGGCAACACGGTCAGCAAGTTAGCCCGCGCCAGGGCTGCCAGCGCACCGTCGTCGCGGGCAGTGTACTTCACGTGAAGAATGACGTCGGAGATCGTCGCAAAGTCGAAGTGGTTATTCTCCGGCGGCATTTTTATCTGCCAATTGCTGATTACACCCGCGCCTTCAAACGGCAGGAATCTTTCGTCAGCAAAGTTTAGTTCGAACATGCC
>WNGJ01009201.1_pt1 | contig 16095 bp, 18 predicted proteins | sample 5400611 | NCBI WGS metagenome assembly WNGJ01 (sample SAMN13153375, study PRJNA577476) | soil metagenome | isolation source: 40 cm soil or saprolite under Garry oak tree replicate 1 | place: USA:California | collected 2016-06-15 | reverse complement strand
GGCCGAACCCGGCGCGGCCGGCCGGGCCGTCCAGCCGGGAGGTCAGGACCAGCTGGACCGCGCCCATCCGGTCCAGGTGCCGGCTCAGCTCGGCGGTATGGTTCTGCATCCCGCCGATGGCGTCGTAGCCCGCCGACCTGCCGCTCAGCGCGGCCGGCTCGAACACCGAGCACAACCGCAGCACCCGCATCCCGTCCAGCACCACCGGGCCCCTGCCGCCGGGCTCAGGCAAACCGGTCACGCTGTCACCGCTGCCGGCCATGACCAGCCCCTTCCCGCACTGAGCGTCATACCTACCTTCGCGACGACCAAACGCGCTCCGCCGCGACCGGCTACCAGTGACGTGACGCGGGCGACCGGCCGGCAGCCGGCCTGGTCGGCCTGTTGGCGGCGCCAAGCAGTGGACCCTAAGAATCCCGAGGCGCAGGGTACGGTGCCCGATGTTCATGATCCGTCGAAGTGACACGCCCCGATGATGCTGACGACGGACATCGCGCTGAAGGTGGATCATGAGCTGATCGCGGACGACATCGCGGCCCTCAGGGGCAAGATCCTCACCTCGGGACTGTCCATATCCCAGCTGGTCACCACCGCCTGGGCGGCGGCCAGCTTCCGCGGCACCGACAAGCGCGGCGGGGCGAACGGGGCGCGGATCCGCCTCGAGCCGCAGCGGAACTGGGAGGTCAACAAGCCAGCCGAACTGGCCAAGGTGCTGCAGGCTATCGAGCAGGCCCAGCAAGACTTCAACGGCTCGCAATCCGGCGGGAAGAAGGTCTCGCTCGCTGACCTGATCGTCCTGGGCGGTGCGCGGCCGTCGAGCAAGCGCCGAAGAGCGCCGGATACGACATTACGGTCCCGTTCACGCCGGGTCGCAGGGACGCCGCGCAGGAGCAGACCGACGCGGAGTCGTTCGCCGTGCTGGAGCCGGAGGCGGACGGGTTCCGCAACTACCTCCGCGCCGGAGAGAAGCTGCCCGCGGAGACAGCAACGCTCACCCCCGGCGGCTGCACCGGAGGTCAGCCAGCACCGGGCATAACTCCCCGGTTATCTGGAAGGAGAAGGCCGAAGAACTGCGAGCCCGACCGAAGAACTGCGAGCCCGACCAAGGCGGCCGGGGTTCCCGAGTAAGGGCGCCTGGCCGCCGGGCTGTTCCGCCGAGGTGATGCAGGTGCGTGAGGTCACGTTCCCGTCGAGAAAATCAACGGCTTGCCGGTGGTGATCACCCCGAAGAGATCGACCTTACCAACGCAGACGGGCTCCGGGCCGCCCTGCTCCGGGCGGCCGCACAAGGACGGAAAACCTACGTGGTCGACATCACGCGGACTCGCTTCTGCGACTCCGCCGGGCTCCACGCGCTGCCCGGCGCCCGTCGGCGCGCCCGGGCTGAAGGCGGCGAGGTCAGGTTCGTCGTCACCGGTCCGGCTGTCCGCCGGATCCTCGCCATCATGGCCATCGACCGGGTGATTCCCGTCTTCGGCAGCTTGGATGAGGCTCTCACGCCCCCGGCCCGGTCCGACCTGTCAGGATGACCAGTCCCGGCTGTCCGCCAGGAACTCCCGCTTGCGCTGCTCGATCACGGGGGCGGACGCGCGCCAGCTCGTTCGGGTCAATTCCTGTCTGCGGACCGGATCGTTAACTTGCGCTCCGGTCTGGCTGCCCAGCATCGTGTCGGCCCAGCAGGCTGCCGGGCAGAGCCGCGAGCAGGTCAGCCGGGCCCGGGTAGACCTCGGCCGCCCCAGCCGTGGTGAGCTCGTCACCGCTGATGCCACCGCTCAGCAGGCCGATGCACGGGACCCCGGCCTTCTGGCAGGCCCGTACATCCCAGACCGTGTCGCCGGTGAATACTGCCTCTTCGGCCAGCATGCCGACCCTCTCCAGCGCTACCTGGATCAGGTCCGGGGCGGGCTTGCTGGACTCGACGTCCCCGGCGAAGGTGGCCGCGTCGATCGCGTCTTCGGCGTCCAGGGCGCCGCGCAGCGCGTTGAATTCGGGTTCATCGGCCGAGCTGGCCAGCACTACCGCCAGCCCCCGCTGCTTACACGCCCGCAGCAGGTCCGCGGCACCCGGCAGCGGCCGCAGCCGGGACCAGTATGTGGCGTACAGGGTGCTGTGCGCCGCGCGCACATCTGCGTCGGTGTCCTTGTCCCGGTCGGCCGGGAGCAGCTTGTCGAGCATCTGGTCCGAACCCATCCCGATCGCCCGGTGGATGTCCGCCATCGCCGGCTGGTAGCCGGCCTGGGTGAACGCCTCCCACCAGGTCACCGCGTGCAGATAGTTCGTGTCGACCAGGGTGCCGTCCACGTCGAACAGCGCCACCCTTACCGATCGGCTCATACCGCCCCCAGCTTCGTCACCATAGTCGCCGTCCCTACCCCGGCGGAGCGTCCCAAACGGCTCACGTTTGCGGCCGACGGCGCGGGAAAGGATGACGGCCGCTTTCCGGACACTGACGGGAATCGGCCCGTCCGGGCGAGCCGCCCATGACTTTCACGCCGGAGAACCCGAATTCGGTGAACCCCGACTGGCCGTTCCGCGGGATCGACCACGTGCTGGTCAGATGCGGCGGCTCCGGCGGACCATCACTGCCGATCCGCAGCTGCTGCCGGATCTTCGACCAGGGAGCTACCAGCGCCAGCGACCACTACGGCCTTACGTGGCCGAGTTCGACCTGCCGCTGACCTAGCGCCTTCCAGCGCATCCGCCGCATTCTCGCCCCTTCCGTTAAGCCAACACCCGGGCTTGGGGGCCGCTCCCCTGCTCTCGTTTTCCGTCTTCAGCCGGGAAGCTTCACCAGGGTGAGGAAGAAGTCATCAACCTGCCGGATCGCTTCGGTGAACAGGTCGAGGCTCACCGGCTTGGTGATGTATGCGTTGGCGTGCAACTGGTAGCTGGCCGCGATGTCCGTCTCTGCCTGGGAGGTGCTGAATATCACCACGGGGATGGTCAGCAGGTCGGGGTCGGCCTTTAGTTCGGCTAGCACCTCGAGGCCGTTGCGGCGCGGCAAGTTCATGTCAAGCAGGATCAGGCCGGGCCTCGGCGCACCGGTGAACTCGCCGGTCCGGCGGAGGAAGCGCAGGGCCTGCTCACCATCGCCCACCACGTGCAGCGTGCTGTGCATGGGGGACATCTCGAACGCTTCCGTGGTCATCAGCACGTCCCCTGGGTCGTCCTCGACCAGCAGCACGTCGATGACCTGGAGCCTGGCAGGATCGAGGGGGTATGTCACCTCAGGCATCTGCCAACCTCCGGGCCAGGATAAAGGGCGCCGGAAGACCGGGTTGCCTGCGTTGAGATAGGAAGGCAGGCAGCTAGCCCGGGACGACCGGACCGGCTAGTTCTCAACCGGTGCGGCGATGTTACTGCATGTCAAGGTGACGGTCCATCCGCTGACTATCGCAGCTGGCCGCGTACCATGTGAACTGAGTTGTGACCGTGCGTGGACGGGAGGTGCCGTGGCTACCGGGATCGAGGTCCTCGATGTCGGGCGCCGCGACCATGCCGTCCTGTTTTACCGTGACGAGCAGGAGCTCACCGAGCGGGTAACCAGGTATCTTCTCCCCGCCATCCAAGACGGCGGCGTGGCTATCGTGGTCGCCAGGCCAGATCACCGCCGGTCCTTCGAGAGGTACCTTGTCGGCGTCGGCGTCGATGTGGCTGCAGCCAGTGCCCGCGGCTTCTACCTCGCGCCTGACGCCAGCGAGACTATGCGCGGTTTCATGGTCGCCGACCGGCCCGATCCCGCTGGTTTCTGGCAGGCGATCAGCCCCATGCTCCGGCAGGCGGCCAAGGCCGGGCGGCCGGTTCGCGTTATCGGTGAGATGGTCTCGCTGCTGTGGGACGCCGGCCTGATCGACGCCGCCATCGAGGTCGAGGCGATGTGGAACGAGCTGGGCGCCCAATATCCGTTCTCCCTGCTCTGCGCCTACCCGGCACAGCCGGCAGCTTGTGCTGACCAACTTGACGCCCTGACCGAGGTGTACAGCGCTCACACGCAGGTCACCGGCGTCCCGCCCGAGGCAGACTAATCCCGGCTAATCCCGGCACCCCATCTGTGACCCACTCACGCCCCACACCTGAGTCCTAGGCCAGGCTCCTCCTCCGACGGTGGCGGCTGCCACCGGAGAGACCTGCTGCCGGGGCACAGCCCGCTGGTCGCCAGAAGAGGGGGCCAGGTGGACCAGAGCCTGTCGGCCTTGAGGAACCGGGCGTTACCGCCGGAGCGGACCGGGCCTGGGTCGTGTGGCGCTTGCTGGCGCCGAGAGGGCCGCGGCAACGGCGCTCATGACGTGGCCTCCGTCGCGGCCAGGCGGGTCACGTTCGGGTGATCGGCGCATGGGTTGACGTCGGCGAATGAGGCAGGACCGCAGGCAAGCTGCGAGCCGCCGTTCCCCGGCTGAGGCGGCCGCCCACCTTTTATGGCGAGTTCGGGGAGAACAGCCGCCCACCTGAGCACATCACGTCGGCGGCTGCCCAAGCTCACCTGCCATCTGGCCCGGGCATGCGGGCATCCTCGCCGGACGCGGCGAGCACGCTGAGGAACGGGCCGATCCGGTGCCCGTCCTGGGCGGGGTGCCGGAACATGCTGTCGTGGTTGACGGTGTATCGGGTGCGCCGCCCGGTCCGGGTGCGGGTCAGGTAACCGGCAGTCTCCAGGTCGGCCACGATGGCCTGGACCGTGCGCTCGGTCAGCCCCACCACCGCGCTGATGTCCCGGATCCGGGTGCCGGGGTTGCGGGCGATCTCTACGAGCACGTGCCCGTGCCCGGTCAGCAGCGTCCAGCTGCCACCGCTCTGGTCACGGTCGCTCATGCTTCTAGATTATATAACTCGCGAGAGAAAACACGCGAGATTTTTCTCGTGTTTCTATTGACAGGCGCCTGGCTCGCGGCCGATCCTGGTAATGCTCCTGGCCGGGTCCACCGCCCCACCTCCGCCTCGCGGCGGCCCAGGCGCGGCGGCGGCGGTCCGGCAGCAGCGGCGTTCAGCGCAGCAGTACTCGCAGCCACGGGAGGTGACGCAGGTGCGTGACGGCAGGTGCCTCTTTGAGGTGGTCAGCGGCGTGCCGGTCGTGACGGCACCGGAGGAAATCGACATCACCAACGCCCCGGAGCTGAGGTCGGCCCTGCTGAAGGCAGCCGCGCACGGGCACGGGACCCTCGTGGTCGACATGACCCGGACCCAGTTCTGCGATTCATCTGGGCTGCATACGCTGCTGGCGGCGCACAAGCGCGCCCAGGCCGAAGGCGGCGAACTGCTGCTGGCTATCGCCGCCGCGCCTGTCCTCCGCGTCCTCGCGCTCACCAGCATCGACCGCATGATCCCGAACTTCACCAGCCTTGACGAGGCCCTCGCGCAAACGTCCGCGGACGGGCCGGACGGCCGCCGGCGAGCTGACGCCCTCGGAGGGAATGAGCTCGTGGCCCAGTACGGCATTAGCGAGCTCGACGGAGAAGCCTGCTGACTGAGACGCTGCCGCCAGTGTGCTCCGGACCGTGTCGGACCTGCTGTTACCGGTCATGAGTTAGAGCGTCGCCGCCGAACGGCGAGAGGATTGTTCAGCTGGGCGCGCTCGGACCAGTTATGAGTTAGAGCGTCGCCGCCGAACGGCGAAAGGATCGTTCAGCTGGGCGCGCTCGGAGGTGCCTCACTAGCTGCGCCGGTTATGCCCCGAGGGGATATTCGTCCTCGTCCGTGGTAGGCAGAGGGCATGGATCACTCCGCTGTCCCTTGCTAGACGCCTTGGTCGATTACCACGCACGGGACCGGTACGGGTTTACCCCGCCGGGACACCGCCAGGGGCGGGGCGCGGATCCGCGTACTCGCGCCGCGCTCGGCGAGGACGCGTTCCGGTCCGACGTCCTGGCCACGGCCGGGCTGGATGACCGCACCTCTTCGCGCGGCTACCTGTCCAGGGCCGAAGAGCTGATGGCGGACGCGGTCGGCGCGGAGCAGGCCTTCTTTTCTACCTGCGGCAGTTCCCTGTCGGTCAAGGCCGCCATGCTGGCCGTGGCCGGCGGCCAGGGTGATCTGCTGATCAGCCGGGACGCGCACAAGTCGGTGGTAGCCGGCCTGGTCTTTTCAGGAGTGCAGCCGCAGTGGATCCGGCCGCGCTATGACACCCGGCTGCACGTGGCGCACCCGCCCTCGCCGGAACAGGTGGAACAGGCCTGGCAGAAACGCCCGGACGCGGCTGGGGCCTTGATTGTCAGCCCGACCCCGTACGGCACCTGCGCCGACATCTTCTCCATCGCCAGCCTGTGCCACCGGCGGGGAAAGCCGCTGATCGTCGATGAAGCCTGGGGCGCCCACCTGCCGTTCCACCCGGACCTGCCGACGTGGGCGATGGATGCCGGCGCCGACGTGTGCGTGGTCAGCGTGCACAAGATGGGCACCGGGTTCGAGCAGGGATCGGTGTTCCATCGGCAAGGCGACCTCGTCGACCCTGACCAGCTGTCCGCCTGCGCCGACATGCTGATGACCACCAGCCCGAACGTGATGGTCTACGCGGCGCTGGACGGCTGGCGCCGGCAGATGGTCCAGCACGGACACCATCTGCTCGACGCCGCGCTCACCCTGGCCGGGCAGGTGCGGCGCGACATCGACGCGCTGCCCGGCCTGCACGTCCTGCGGGAGGAGTTCCTCGGCGCCGAGGCATCGCACGACCTGGATCCGCTGCACGTGGTCATCGACGTGTCTGACCTGGGAGTGACCGGATACGACGCCGCCGACTGGCTGCGCGAGAATCACCGCCTGGACACGGGACTCAGCGACCACCGCCGGATGGAAGCCACCCTGTCGCTGGCCGATGACGACCAGACCGCCGCCCGGCTGATGTCAGCGCTGACCGACCTGACCAAGCAGGCCAGCACCCTGCCCCCGGCCCGCCAGGTCGCGCTGCCCAGCGCCGCCGAACTCGAGCTCGAACCCGCCATGCTGCCCCGCGACGCGTTCTTCGCCCCGAAGGAAACCGCCCCGGCCGGCCAGGCGGCCGGACGTATCTGCGCCGAGCAGATCACCCCGTACCCGCCCGGCATACCGGTCATCATTCCCGGGGAGCGCATCACCGCCGAGCTCCTGGACTACCTGCGCAGCGGCGTCAGCGCGGGCATGCAACTCCCCGACGCCGCCGATCCCGCCCTCGACACGATCAGGGTCGTCAGCCGGCACTGACCGCGAAATCCGGCACCAGGACAGACCAGATGCTCTCGTCCTGCAGCCGGGCCGCCCCGCGCCATCTACGGACCGCACTGGGTCAACGAATCTGACTCGTCTTCCCGCCCGCCATCCGAGGCATATCTTGCCCATGACATGCGCCAGTGCCGGCAGGGCTCGGGGCACGAGCGCTTTGATGGCGTCTGCCTCAGGGGGGGCCATCTCGGTTGCGGCCTTCCTAAACGCGAGATGCCGATCCAGCAGACTGCAGAAATCTTAGGGGCAGGTGCATAGCGGTCGCGTGGACGGGAAGGGAGCGCGACTCGGGTCAAGCAGTGGCCTTGCAGACAGCCCGCACCAGTAGGGGACCTGCGGGCTTCACATGGAGAGGAGCTACCCATGTTCTTCCACACGGCCCGCCTGCAGTTCGAGTCCAAGTCCGATAGCCCGATCCGGTGTATGCGCGCACAAGCTGCAGGAGCTACTCGGCGGCGCCTACGGTGAGATAACCGTTGCCATGCGGTACCTGTTCCAGGGCGGGAACTGCCGGATGCCGGGCAAGTGCAAAGACCTGATCATGGACATCGCGACCGAGGAAAATGGGTCACGTTGAGATGATCGTCACCATGGTTGCCAGGCTGCTGGAAGGAGCACTGGCCACCGCTACCATCAAGGCTGCTGCTGCCGATCCGGTGGTCGGCGCGGTTGCCTACGGTACTCAACGCGGTTAATGCGAGCCAGCTGGGCGGGTAATTGCGCGCTGCCTCCGTTTTCCGGCGTAACTACTGTTCGATTCTTATCTTCCTCTTGTCTTCCTCGGGTTTAGGAGTGACAGATTAACCGCATTGCCGTGAGGAGCTGGCATGACCCCAACACCGACCCCAACATCGACCATGTACACACCCCCCACCCAGTTGGACGGAACGATCACCGGTATCATATTGACCTTGATTGTCGCGGTCTTGGGGCTCGCGGCATTGATCGCACTGGTCTTCTGGGCAGCCAGGCAGAAACCCAGCTAGCGTGACTCTCGCTCTGACTCGGGACGGAGCAAATCCGCTAACGTAAGTCTCCTTACGGACCAGGCGGGACCGGGCGCTGGGTAATTGCCTCGTCGTTCCTGCCCCATTTCCAATTTCCCCAGCTCCGGTTCCATGACGCATATGTCCCCGGCTCGGACACTCCTTCGAGTCCGTGGTGCTCGGCCCCCCTGATTTGCTCGACCGGCGCTCGAGGGTATCCGGGTCCGTTGCCGGGCCGGGGTCAGGATTGCCTGGCAGGGTGGTTGCGATGCAGTTCGGCGGCGATGGTGTGGCTCAGCTCGTTCCAGCTCTTCTCGAACTTGGCGAGGCCTTCGCGCTCGAGTTGCCCGGTGACGTCCTCGAAGTCGACGCCGGCGGCTGCCAGCTGATCGAGCACATTGCGCGCGGCGTGATACCGGCCCGTGATGGTGTCGCCGGTCACCTGGCCATGGTCGGCGAAGGCGGCCAGGGTGGTTCCGGGCATGGTGTTGACGGTGCCGGCGGCGACGAGTTCGGTTACGTACATGGTGTCGGGATAGGCGTGGTTCTTGATGCCGGTGGAGGCCCAGAGCGGACGCTGCGGCTGGGCTCCGAGCCCGGCCAGCTGCTGCCATCGCTGGCTGGCGATGACTTCTTCATAAGCCTGGTAGGCCAGGCGGGCGTTGGCGATAGCCGCCTTTCCCTTGAGCTGGGTGGCCTGGCCGGTCGCTATCTGGTCGAGCCGGGTGTCGATTTCGGAGTCCACCCGGGAGATGAAGAAGGAGGCGACAGAGCGGATGGCGGCCAGGTCCCGGCCGGCGGCCGCGGCTTGTTCCAGGCCGCTGAGGTAGGCGTCCATGACGGCGCGGTACCGGGCGAGGGCGAAGATCAGGGTCACGTTGACGCTGATGCCCTCGCTGGTGACCTGCGTGATAGCGGTGAGGCCTTCGGGGGTGGCCGGGATCTTCACGAACATGTTGTCGCGGTCCACTGCGGACCGCAGGGCGCGGGCCATGTCCGCGGTTGCGGCGGCGTCACGGGCCAGCCGGGGGTCGACCTCGATGGAGACCCGCCCGTCTTTCCCGCCCGTCTGCCGGTAAACCGGGGAAAGGACGTCACAGGCGGCGCGGACGTCATCGGTGGTGACCGTGAGGACGGCGGCCTCCGTGCTGGCACCCAGCTCGGCCAGGTGACTCAGCTGGGCGTCATACCGGTCGCCCTTCGCCAGGGCTGAGGCGAAGATCGTGGGGTTGGTCGTCACGCCGACGACGTGCCGGCCGGTGATGAGCAACTCGAGCTCGCCGCTGGCGAGTAGCTCACGGGAAAGGTCGTCGAGCCATACCGCCACGCCCTGGGCGGACAGCTCGGCGAGCGGGTCATGGCGGATATCACTGGTCATGTTCGGACCTTCCGGATCAGGCAGCGCAATCGCCGGCGCGGTCGCCAGCGGCCGGGGCAAAGGTGGGCGGGGTGGCCTCCTGGCCGGGCGCCGTTCTGGGCGTCGTGGATGCTGTCTCGTGCAGCGGCGACCGTGGCGGCAGTGATGCCGACCTGGCGGTACAGGGTCTGGTATTTAGCGGAGGCGCCGTAGCGTTCGGCTTCTACGCTGCGGCCGGCGTCACCGATGACCTTTCCCAGCCGCTGCTGGCCCGCTTCCACGCCGACCGCGCCCGGATACCGGGCGGCAGGACCGTATTGCGGTCGTCCGCCGTCTGCAGGGGCTACGTGCTGCTGGTCAGGCGATGACGGCGTCGATGGTCTTTTTCAGCGCGCTGGGCTGGGCAGGCGACCTGGGTGCCTTCTTCCGGGCCTGCTCGAGCTTGGCCCCGAGTTCCTGAAGCTGCTTGCGGCCCAGGCCGGCCCGCACTTTGGGGAACCAGTCCTGCTCTTCCTCTTCGATGTGATGCGTGACGTTCTCGATCAGCACCGTGGCCTTGGCGTCGAAGCGCTCAGCCCCGGCCGGCATGCCGGCTAGCTCCATGCACAAGATGTCGGCCACGTGATGCTCTTCGTAGGACTCCAGCACGTCGTCCTTGAGGTCGGGGAGCAGCGCGCAGACCTCGGGGTACATCACCTCGTTCTCGATATAGGTGTGCACCGTGAGCAGCTCGATGATCTGCTCCACGATCTTTTCTTTCGCCTTGACCGCCTTGTCCCCGGCGGCCTGGAACTTGCGGAACAGGTCGCGGATTTCCTTGTGATCGGCCTTCAGTATCACGATTGCATCTGATGACATGCTGCTTCTCTCTGCTCGCTGGAAGCGCGGCGGCTACCCGGCAGGCCCGCCGCCAAACGCATCTGCCGATGCACGCCAGCCAGCCGCCGCGTGCCGCCATCGTGCATAGGACGCGCAGTAGCGGATAGCGGGTGCCGCCCACGATGTTCGGCACCGGCGGGGATCTGTTACCGCCTGCCGGTACGTGTCAACTACAGGCCGGAGGAGCTACGCGATGGCCTCTTCGCACGTTGCTGGCGACGGTCGTGACGGGGCTGCCAAGCAGACCAGGCGAAGCATCTGGTCCGGGGTGCTGGCCGGGGTAGGCCTGGTGGCGTTCATCGACGAGACGGTCTTCCACCAGTTGCTGCACTGGCATCACTTCTACGACAAGTCCACGCTGGCCGTCGGGAGGTCTGCTCGGTCATGGCGCGCCAGCCTGCCCTACCTGGGCGGCGCGGTCATGCCGCAGGTCAGGGTCCTTCGGCGCGGACGTATTCGGCTAGGAGCCGCTGTGCTCCTCCGTGAGGATGGTTGCCTGCCCGCATGGCCACGTGGGCCACGCATGGACGTCACTCAACACCCATCTGGGCTACGCCCACGCTGGCCAGCGCGAATGACACGCGGGAGGCAGCAGGGAACACTTAGATGATGACCGGCGTCCCCCCACCCACCCTGTACCACCGATGGCTCGGCTGGCACGCCCCCGCCATGCGGCGTGCGATCACGGTCCTGATCGCCGGGCTGATCGTCGCTGTTGTCCTCCTGCCGCTCATAACATGGGAGCTGGCGCTGGCCGGAGGCTGGAACGCCACCGCGCTCATCTTCCTCCTGACCACCTGGTCGATCATCATCCGAGCCGACAGCTCACGCGCGCCGCAGCTCGCCGCCCGCGAAGACCAGACAGAAGGCTCCGCCCGGGTGCTGCTGGTCGGGGCCAGCGTCGCCAGCCTCCTGGGGGCGGGCTACGCACTTCACCTCGCGGGACAGAAGAGCGGCGCACCGCGGATGCTGCTGATCGGCGCCGCCGTGCTGACCGTGGTGCTGTCATGGGCCGTGATCAACACCGTCTACACCCTGCGCTACGCCGACCAGCACTTCCGGTCAAAGCCCGGCGGCATCGCGTTCGGCACCGAAGACGGCCTGCAACATCCCGGCTACCGCGACTTCGCCTACGTCGCCTTCACCATCGGCATGTGCTACCAGGTATCCGACACCACGCTGCGCGACCCCCAGATCCGGCACACGGTGCTTGCCCACGCCATCCTGTCCTACGTGTTCGGCGTCGTCATCGTCGCAGGCTCGGTCAACCTCATCTCCGGGCTGTTCCGGTAACCGCCGGCCGACGCATCCTCACCGTCGGCGCCAGCCTCTGCACTTTCACCCGGGCCAAGGCCAAAGCGGCATGACATGAGGTGCAGTACAAGCCGTTACGGCAGGAACGGTTCGGGAGGGACGATGCAATCAGGTGCGCGCCGCCGCCAGGACAGGGCGGGGCAGCACGCCTGGAGAGGAGTTCCCATCAGGATCGAGAATTACGCGCTGATCGGTGACCTGCATAACGTGGCAGGTGGCTTGGGGGCTGGTTCATCGCGGTTCGGGGAAACACGGACTGGCGGCTGACGGCATCGTTGCGGCCGTTACCGGGCCTGAATGGGAGGGAGAGGGAGGGCGGTGAGGCGGGCGGCTTCGTCGGCGGGGACGCCGAGCAAGCGCAGCTCGGCCTCGGCGAGCTGGTCGACCGTGGTATCCGTGACGCGGTCGGGGTGCCGCTGACACATCCGCAGCAACCCGATCAGGCCTCCGGCCACCGCGCTGAGCGCGATCTCCGGATCGGGCACGGTGAACCGGGCCGCCGCCTGCCCCGCCTCGATGTCGCGCAGCGCCCGCGGCGCCAGGCCGCCGGGGATGTCCAGGGCGTCCAGGCCGGCGCCCGTGAGGAACCCGGCGATGTCGGGGTGGGTCCAGCCCAGCCGCCCGGAGATCCGCGTGCCCGCCGCAAACCGCTCGGCCGGGTCGGTAATGCCGGCGGTGGCCCGGTCGATCAGCTGTCCCCAGCGTTCGAGCACCTCTTCTGAGGCCGTCTGGAACAGCTGCTCCTTGCTGTCAAAGTGGTTGTAGAACGACCCGAAGCCGATGTCAGCTTCCTCAGTGATCTCGGCGATACTGGCCCGGTCCCCGCGGCCCTCGGCGATCAGCCGCACTGCAGCGTCGATCAGGGCCTGACGGGTCTGGGCCTTACGCCGGTCCAGCCGCGATGCCCTTGGCGCCTCGCTTGCCGGTACCGCCTTTGCCACTACCGTTCCTCCTGCCGTGCCGCCTCACCCGGTTTTCGTCAGCACTGATAGTCTAATACAAGACTGATTCACCCGGGAATCCAGCGCGCCGGGCGCGACCGACCCCAGCAGCGCGGCCGCGTCCTAGAAACCCAGGCCGTGCACCCGCAGCTCAGGAAGCCCGGCCAGCTTGGGCTCCTCGTCGGTCTCGCGCACGGCGAAGACCAGGCCTACCGGTTCCGCGGCGAGGCGGCGAGCCACGAACTCCAGCGTCCGGGCCGACGCTTGGTCCAGCCACTGCGCATCGTCCATGACGCAGATCAGTGGCTGCTCCTCGGCCGCGGTTGCTCACGGCGTGTCAACGATTCTGTGATGGGAGCCAGGTGGGAACCATCATCAGCCGACATCAGGCTACATCGGGCAGACCGCAGCGTTCGATTCCTGAGAATAAACAGTTATGGAGCCACAGCCAGCCATGTCAGACGACGCTGGTGACTATCGTTCGCATCGAGGGTCAGGGGTTCAAATCTACTCAGCTCCACCGAGTTCTTGCACGTCAGGTGGCCTGCTCGGAGGCTTCCGGTATGGCTGGGGCTTCGCGCCGTGGCTACGGCGAAGCGGCAGCTCTTTCGACCGCGGGGACGGCTGCCGGGACAGTGCCTGCCCAAGACCTGTGCCGGGCGCGCTACTGCTGAAGAGCAGGTCTGAGGAAGTTCAGACTGTCCGTGGCGGCTGGTGCCAGGTAAGCCGTGTGAGGTCGACCTGGGAGGTTGGCCGCCATGGCGACGATACGCAGGAAACAGGGCACCAGTCCAGCTGCGGGCGTGGATGGCCTGGTGGCGTGGGCGGAGGGGCGAACCGCAAACCGCCCCGGGCTGGAGGACCGGCCCGGGGCGGTTTGCGGTTCGCGTTTTACGGGCGGGTGTCGACGGAGGACTGGCAGGACCCGGTGACGTCGCGGGCGCGGCAGTACGAGCAGGCCCAGGCGCTGGTCCGGGGACACGGGGTGATCGCGGCGGAGTTCTTCGACGCCGGGCAGAGCCGCACGGTGGCATGGGGCCGCCGCCCGCGAGCCGCCGCTCTCATCGCCCAGCTGGCAGACCCGGGGCGGGGCTGGGACGCGATCGTGGTGGGGGAGTATGAGCGGGCGTTCTACGGCAGCCAGTACGCGGCGATGGCCCCACTGTTCGAGCATTACGGCGTCCAGTTGTGGATGCCGGAGGCGGGCGGCCAGGTCGATTTCGCGTCTGAGCATGATGAGCAGGCGATGACGGTGCTGGGGTTGTCGTCGAAGCGGGAGGTGACCCGGACCAGCATCCGGGTACGGACCGCGATGGCGGTCCAGGTACGAGAGCAAGGCCGGTACCTAGGCGGCCGCCCTCCGTACGGGTACCGACTGGGTGATGCCGGGCCGCACCCGAACAAGGCCCACGCCGCCTGGGGGCGCCGCGCCCGCCGCCTCGAACTCGACCCCGAGACAGCGCATATCGTCCGGTGGATCTTCGCCAGGCGGCTGGCGGGCCATTCGGTGGCGCGGATCGCGCGGGCGCTGAACGAGGCGGGCGTGCCCTGCCCGTCGGCGGCTGACCCGGGCCGGAACCCGCACCGCACGGGCGCGGGATGGGCGCTGGGCACGGTCACCACAATCTTGTGCAACCCGCGGTATACGGGCCGTCAAGTGTGGAACCGGCAGCGACCGACCGTGACCTGGCCGACCCGGCGGATGTGAGCCTGGGGCATAAGAGCGTGCAGCGGTGGAATCTGCCCGACGGGTGGGTCATCTCCCGCAAGCCGGCGCACTCAGCGCTGGTCAGCGAGGCGGATTTCATCGCCGCCCAGGACATCAGCGCCGCCCGCGGCCCCGCCCCTGATAAGGGCCTGGCTGCGCCGCGGCAGCGCCGGTACCTCCTGGCCGGGTTGCTGGTATGCGGTGGCTGCGGGCGGCGGATGGAATCGGCGTGGTCCAACGGCAAGCCCGCCTACCGGTGCCGTCACGGCCATACCACCGCCAGCAGGCGCGGCCCGGGCCGGCTCAAGAACGCCTACATCACGGAGGACCGGATCCTGCCGCACCTGCCCGCCCTCCACCTACGGCACACCGAGCCAGCAGCGGGACAGCGTAGGCGGCGCACCCGCCGCGGCCTCGACGTCCGGTGCCAGGTCAGCCCCGAAGATGTAATCGGATACCTGCGTGAACACCAGATCACCCTTACTTACGACCCGGCTCGTGGCGCCCTGAATGCAGGAACCGTAGAGACCACCCGGACCATCGCCCTGACAGCAAGCTGATCCCGGCTTCAGCGGCCGGATCCCGAAAGGAGGGAGTAAAAGAAACGCCGACCATCCGGCGCTGGCGGCAGCCTGCGCCCGGGTGACATCCCGGCATCCCCGGAAACGGGCGAGTATGGGGAATTACTGTGTCCGAGGGACTTGAACACGGAAACCGGTGCGATCTCCCCGGATCGGGGAAATCATGCAATAAAGGTAACAGGAGCAGGGCAGACGCATCTGGATATTCCGCGGCGTGTTCGCTGTTTCGCCCGCCACCTGGCCTATGGATGGCCGGGCGGCACGTGCGGGCGTCTTCCCATCGCCGTTGACCGCTCGGCTGCCGCAGCCGATGGGGAGCTGGGCCGAGCGAGGTTTCAGTAGCTGGGCTCCGCAGGCCGCTCAGAGCTGCCTTCCGTGATGAGCATGGTGGCGTACGCGTAAGGCATCGCTCCGTACGAGTACTTCGCCGGTAGCAAGGTGCTGGCGGTTGTGGCCTGCCATCTGTCCGGTGTTATTGCCGGGTTCGCGCACCCTGGGCGTCTGTGCCGGGCTGGCCCGGTGGCGATGGGCGAGAGCGCGGCGCCGGGTCCGGTTTTCGCACCGGGCGGCGTGCTGTGGGTTCCGCGCTGTGTAGGTGGCGGCTCAGGATTTCTGGGAGCCGGTGCCGCACTGGTCCCGGACGATGTCTATCGCCTGCCGTTGGGTGAGCCCGGAGCCGGCGGAGAACGCCTGGTCGAACTGGGCGGCGCTCAGCTCCTGGCGGATCTGGGCTACCAGTTCCTCCTCCAGCCGCCGCAGATCTGGCCAGGCCGGCAGGCCGACCCGCTGGCGCAGGCCCTCGGCCGCGCCTTTGAGCCGCGCGGCCCGCTCTGGGTCACCCTCCGCCAGCGCCAGCCGGGCATACGCGGCCAGGCACAGCGTCACGAACGGGGTGCTGCGGGCCGCCAGGCTCAGGTACAGCGCCTCCGCGAGCAGCGCCCGGGCCTCATCGAGCCTGCCCCGCAGGACCGCCAGGATGCCCAGCTGCACAGGGGAGGCCGCGAGAAGCCAGTCACCGCCGGGCCGCTCCGCCAGGCCGCGCGCCTCGCGCAGGTGGCGCAGGGCATCGTCGTAGCGGCCCAGCGCCATCTCCAGGGAACCGACGGCGAACTCGGCCATGGCCGTGAACACGGGCTCATCC
>WNGJ01004026.1_pt2 | contig 16095 bp, 13 predicted proteins | sample 5400611 | NCBI WGS metagenome assembly WNGJ01 (sample SAMN13153375, study PRJNA577476) | soil metagenome | isolation source: 40 cm soil or saprolite under Garry oak tree replicate 1 | place: USA:California | collected 2016-06-15 | reverse complement strand
AAGTCGATGAGGTACACGGCCTCTTCGCTCAGCAGCACGTTGTGCGCGTTGAGATCCCTGTGGCACACGCCGAGGTCGTGGAATCTGCGGACGCAGCGCCCGATGGAGATCCAGGTGAGCACCGAGAGCGCTCCCTTGCGCAGGCATTCGGTGAGCGAGCCGACTACGGCCACCCGCTCGGTGAGGAGGTCGCCCGTGTAGGTGAGGCCGCGGTGGCGGTAGCGCGCGGCGAGCGGCGCCGGCACCGGCAGCCCGGCACGATGCAGACGGTACGTGAGCTGCCATTCCTCGAACGGCCGCGTGTTCTCTGCGCCCCGCCAGATATACTTGTCGGCCGCGAGGTGCGCGATCAGCCCGCCGCGCCGGTAGTGGCGCAGCACGAAATGCCTGCCCGCGGACTTCACGAAATGCGTCGTGCCCCGGCCGCGTGCGGCGCCGTCGAGCTCGCCGCGCTCCTCCCAGTACTTCGGATCGAACCAGCCCGGATTCAAATTGCCGACGCGCGAGGCGTCATATAGCATGGCGCCGCCCTCGAGCTTGCCTTGTTTGACCTCGGGGCCCAGCGGCCAGCGCCCGCTCATGAACCCTGCTCCATGATCCCCTCCCGGGCCGAACCGCCGCGTACTCTTTGCATCCTCAGGCTCTCGGCGATCGGCGATACCTGCCACGTCGTGCCGGTGGTGCGCACGCTGCAGCAGGCGTGGCCCGCGACGCAGTTGACCTGGATCATCGGCAAGACCGAAGCGCGCCTCATGAGCCTCATCGAGGGCGTCGAGTTTATCACCGTGGACAAGAGCGCAGGCCTCGGCGCGCTCGCGGCGCTCCGCAGGCAGCTGCGCGGCCGGCGCTTCGACGTGCTGCTGCACATGCAGTTGGCGCTGCGCGCGAGTCTCGTGGCGGCGTGCGTGCCGGCGACCGTAAAGCTCGGCTTCGATCGCGCGCGCGCCCGCGAGCTGCAGTGGCTGTTCACCAATGCGCGCATCGCCCCGCGCGCGCGCGAGCATGTGCTCGACAGCTTGTTCGGCTTTGCGGTCGCGCTCGGCGTCGGCGAACGGCTGCTGCGGTGGGATCTGCCGTTGCCGCCCGCGGCGCGCGCCTACGCCGAGCGGCTGATACCCGACACCGGTCCGACGCTCGTCATCAATCCGTGCTCGCGGCACGTGCGGCGCAACTGGCGTCACACCCTCCCGGAGCTGCTCGCGCTGCTCTCGCGCGCGACGGTGCTCGTGAGCCCGGACTCGGGCCCGGTGCACATGGCGACCGCGGTGGGCACGCCGGTCGTGGGGCTCTACGCCGCGACCAACCCGGCGAGGAGTGGCCCCTACCTGTCGGGCCGCTGGTGTGTGGATGCCTATCCGCGGGCGGCGCGCGCCTTCCGTGGCTGCGATCCCGCCGAGCTCCCGTGGAACCACAAGATCGAGGAGCCGGGCGTGATGGACCTGATCGGGGTCGATGAGGTCGCCGCGAAGCTCGATCAGTTGCTAGGATCGCGCCCATGAAGGACATCCTGGTCCCCATCTCACCGGGAGAACTGCTCGACAGGATCACCATCCTGAGGATCAAACAGGCTCGCATCCTCGATCCCGGCAAGCTCGCCAACGTGAAGCTGGAACTCGCGCTGCTCGAGCAGACCTGGCGCGACCGCGGCGGCGGGAGCCACGACCTCGCTCAGGATGAGCGCGCGCTCGAGGACGTCAACGAGCGACTGTGGGATATCGAGGACCGCATCCGCGACAAGGAGGCGAAGCAGAGCTTCGATCGCGATTTCATCGAGCTGGCGCGCGCCGTGTACGTCTGCAACGACGAGCGCGCCGCGATCAAGAAGCGCATCAATCTGCAGCTCGGGTCGCGCCTCGTCGAGGAGAAGTCCTACAAGCCGTACCGCTAGGGCACCCCCCGGAAATCAAGCATCACACGAGCTGCGCCCGGGCACCCCGCCCGCGTCAGCGCTTCAGCGTGTACTCGGCTCCGCAGTACGGACACTTCGCCCAACCGCTCTCCTCGACGGCTAAATACACGCGCGGATGCGAGTTCCAGAGGTACATCTGCGGCATCGGACAGCTGAGCGGCAGGTCCTCGGGGCCGATGTCGTAATGATTCTGCGCGTTGGGCTCGATGAGGGGCTTGGTCGTCGCGACCATGGGCGTTGGACGGGCGTTGAATGCGACCGGCGGCCGGGAGGCGGGAATTATACCCGCGCGAGCGCGCCTCAAGCGGCCATCGTGGCATTCCAAAGCCGCGTCACCTGCTCGCGCAGCTCACGGAACTCCACCGCCGGTACGATCGGCGCCGGGCCGTCGAGGGCCAGGTGATGGGTGCGGGCGCGGTAGGCACGGTACGCGCGGGTGAGGAGATCCACGCTCGCCTGCGGAACCAGGTCGGCCGACGCCACCGACTCGAGCTGGCGGATGGTGTCGGAGTACATCGCCACCGGCGGATACTCGGCGGCCCACTTCAGCGCCCAGTACTGAGCGAGAAACTCGATGTCGGCGATCCCTCCGGGATCCTGCTTGATGTCGAAGCGCAGCCCATCGCCCCGGGAGAGCTCGCGGCGCTGCCGCTCGCGCATGCTGCGCACCTCCTCGCGCAGGCGCTCGCGGCGCACGTGGCGGGAGAGCACCTCGAGCCGCACCCGCTCGAAGCGCGCGCGCAGCTCCGGCGAGCCTGCCACGGCGCGCGCGTGCAGCAGCGCCTGGTGCTCCCAGGTCCACGCCTCCTCGCGCTGGTAGTCGGCGAACGCGTCGATGTTGGTGACCAGCAGCCCTCCCTTGCCGCTCGGCCGCAGCCGCACGTCGACCTCGTAGAGCCGGCCGGCGGCGGAGTGCATGGTCAGCAGGTGCACGATGCGCTGCGCGAGCCGCACGAAGAACAGCTGGTTGTCGATGGGGCGCGCGCCGGTGGTCTCCTGCCGCTCGCCCTGCGAGTCGTGCAGGAACACCAGATCGAGGTCGGAGGAGTAGCCGAGCTCGATTCCGCCGAGCTTGCCGTAGCCGACGGCGCAGATGTTCACGGCGCGCGCGGTATCGGCGTCGCCGCATCGTGGCAGGCCGAACTGCGCGGTGATCTGCCGCCAGCCGAGATCGAGGGCGCGCTCGACGATGAGCTCGGCGATGTCGGTGAGCCGGTCTGACACCTGCATGAGAGGCAGCGCCCCGCTGAGATCGGCGACGGCGACGCGAAACAGCGCCGCCCGCTGGAACTGCCGCAGCGCCTCCACCTGCTGCTCGGGGTCTTCCTCGCGCAGCTGCTCCATGCGCGATTCGAGCTCGCGCTCGAATCCTGCGCGGTCCGGCGGCGGCGTCCGCAGCCGCTCGTCGATCAGCTCATCGAGCAGCAGCGGGTGTGCGGCGATCTGCGCCGCGAGGAACTCGCCGTGACCGCAGAGCTCCACCAGGCGCGCCCGAGCCGCGGCGTTCTCCTTGAGCAGCGCGAAGTATGCCGAGCGCTTGCCGGTCGCCTCGATGATCGCAAGGATGCGCCGCAGCACCGGCAGCTGCGCGCCGCTGCGCGAGACGTCCGCGAGCAGCGCCGGCAGCAGCGCCTGGAGGCGTTTGCGTCCGGGCTCATCGAGTCTGCGCACCAGCGACGAGGAGCGCAGCTCGAGCAGCAGCCGCGCGGCCTCCGCGCTGTCCTCGAAGCCGGCGCCCGCGAGCGCCTCCGCGAGCGCCGCGGTCTCGGCCTGGCTGTCCCAGAACCGTCCGAGATCGATGCGCACCGCGCCCTCATCGGGCTCCGCCCCGCCGAACACCACCAGGCGGAAGTGCCGCGTGACCCGCCCGCGGTGCTCATCGAGCTCGGCGAGGACTGCCGGCCAGTCGCGCGAGCCCATGGCGAGCGCGATGCGCTCGCGGGAGAGGGCCTCCGCGGGCACGCGGTGCACTTGGGCGTCGGCGAGCATCTGCAGGCGATTCTCGAGCCGGCGGAGGAAAGTGTAGGCGGCCCCGAGCTCCTCGGCGGCCTGCCGCGGAAGCAGGCGCGTCTCGCCGATGCGCGCGAGAGCGGCGAGGAGCGAGGGCGTCTGCAAGCGCCGGTCGCGCCCGCCCCGCGTGATCTGCAGCGCCTGGACGATGAACTCGATCTCGCGGATGCCGCCGGGTCCGAGCTTGATGTGGTCGGCGAGCTCGCGCCGCTGCATCTCGCGCTCCATCAGCGCCTTCATGTCGCGCAGGCTCTCGAACACCCCGTAGTCGAGATAGCGCCGGTAGACGAACGGGCGGATGGCGGCGGCGTCGATGTCGCCATAACGCTCAGCGCTCGTGACCGGGCGGGCCTTGACGTACGCATAGCGCTCCCAGTCGCGTCCGTGGCGCGGCAGGTAATCCTCGAACGAGGCGAAGCTCGAGACGAGCGGACCGGAATCCCCGAAGGGGCGCAGCCGCAGATCGACGCGCAGCACGAAGCCCTCGGGGGTCGGCGTTTCGAGGAGACGCACCAGCGCCTGCCCGAGGCGGGTGAAGAACTCCTCGTTGGCAATGCTGCGCGCGCCGTCGGTCTCACCGTGCTCCGGGAACAGCAGCACCAGATCGACGTCGGAGGAGAAATTGAGCTCGCCCCCGCCGAGCTTGCCCATGCCGATGACGACGAGCGGCTGAGCCTCGCCGCCCGCGGAGCGCGGCTCGCCGTAGCGCGTCACGAGTGCGCGACGGGCGTAGCCGAGCGCGGCGGCGATCGCGGCATCCGCGAAGGCGGTGAGATCGCCGAGCGTCTCGGTGAGGTCCGCCCAGCCGGCGAGATCGCGCCAGGCGATGCGCACGAGCTCCCGCCGCCGCCAGCGGCGCAGCTCGGCGAGGAAGCTCGCCTCGGGCGCCGCCGGATCCGCGGGCAGTGCGGGAGCGCGCGCGGCGAAGTCCTCCGCCGCCAGGCGCCGCTCGAGATCGCCGCTCTCGATGAGGCCGGCAAAGACTTGCGGGTCACGCGCGCAGGATTGCGCCACGAAGTCGCTCGCGCTGAAGACCGCAGCAATCGAGTCGCGAACGGTGAGCGGCGCTCCCCCGAGCGCCTCTCTCGCGACGTCGCTGGCGTTGAGCGCTTCGAGCGACCCTGCAACGACCGCGGCCAGCTCGGCGCTGAACGGAGGTTCCCGACCCCCGCGGGTCAATTCCAGATGTTGCCCCCGAGATCGTGGAACGAGGCGCTGTCGGCCCGGCGGCTGAGGCCCCGGAAGCGCGTGGACGTCGCATACACCTGCGCGCCCTCGGAGGCATCGATGGCCGCGGCGTCGCCCTCGATCAGGCTGTTGTCGATGTGCACGTTGGCGGCGCGCGCCGACACCCCGACGCCGGTGGCGCTGATGTGACTGTTGGTGATGTGAATCTCGCAGCCGTCCTGGGCGCTCACCGCGTCGCCGTCGAATTCGAGATTGCGATTGTCGATGTGCAGGAGGCGCTGGCCCTGGCACACGATCGGCTCATGCCGACGCTCGATGGCGGCGCTCGTGACGGCGGTATCGCGCAGCCGCCCGCCTGCGGCGGGCGCCGGGGCTGCGGACGCCTTGATGCTGTAGCCCGGTCCGGACTTCAAGACCTTTCCGCCACCGGGCGCCTCCACCCTCGCCCTGGCCGGCGCGCTCTCCGCGGGCCGCGCGGGCTCGGTGCTGGATGGCTCGGGGACTGCGGCCTCGTCGGCGCGGGCCGCGCCGGTATCGGCGCCGAGCGGCTCTGCGGAGGCCGCCGGGCCCGCCGGGGCGGCGGGCGCCGCCTGGGGGGCCGTCTTCGCGGACGCGGAGCCCGTCGCCGCCACGCCGGCGATCAGCTGGTCCGCACGCACCACGCGCAGCTCGCCCGTGTCCTTCATCCTCACAGTGAAGGTGCGGCTCTGCTCGTCGGCCGCTACGACTTCGAACGCAGCGTTCCGCCCGAGGGCCGACCGCGCCCAGCTCATCTCGCCTTCACCCTGACGCGCGCACGCAGCGAGCGCCAGGAGCGCAATGCACGCCGGAGCTCGCAGGGCCCGGTACCGGACAGTAGCCATGGCTTGGCCTCCTTTGCCTCCGGACGATAAACCCGCGCGGGGGTGCGTGGAAGTAGGTGCACTGCGACAGGGCGACGAAAAAAACAGGCCCCTGTACAGGGGCCTGCGAGGAATGCGCGGAATAGGGGGTCTTGTTCCGCGGCTTTCGGGGTGGAGCCCGGATGAGTTCCGGGCACGACCCTTAACTGTTATGTAAAGCGTATCGGCTGCTGATTGCGGAATCGATACCTCTTTAGAGGGGGTGTTACATGTCCATTCCGCCCATGCCGCCCGGCGGGCCGCCGTGGCTGTGCTCCTCCTCCTTCGGAGCCTCCGCAACCATGACCTCGGTCGTGAGCAGCAGTCCCGCCACCGAGGCGGCGTTCTGCAGCGCCAGGCGCGCCACCTTGGTCGGATCGAGGATGCCCTCTTCGAGCAGATCCCCGTACCTGCCGGTAGCGGCGTTGTAGCCGAAGGCGCCCTTGCCTTCCTTCACGCGGTTGAGAACCACCGCGGCGTCCTCGCCGGCGTTGTCGACGATCTGGCGCAGCGGCTCCTCGATGGCGCGGGCGAGAATGCGTATGCCGACCATCTGGTCCTCGTTGGCGGCCTCGAGCTTCTCGAGCGCTCTCTGCGTCCGCAGCAGCGCCACGCCGCCGCCCGGCACGACGCCTTCCTCGACCGCGGCCCGGGTCGCATGCAGCGCGTCCTCGACGCGCGCCTTCTTCTCCTTCATCTCGATCTCGGTGGCCGCGCCCACCTTGACGAGCGCGACACCGCCGGAGAGCTTCGCCACGCGCTCCTGCAGCTTCTCCTTGTCGTAGTCGGAGGTCGCATCTTCGGCCTGCTGGCGGATCGACTCGATGCGCGCCTTGATGTCGGCGGGCTTGCCGGCGCCGTCGATGATGGTCGTGTTCTCCTTCTCGACGACCACCTTCTTCGCCTCGCCGAGGTCGTTCACCGTCGCCTTCTCGAGCGTCAGTCCGACCTCATCCGAGATCACCGTGCCGCCGGTGAGGGTGGCGATGTCCTGCAGCATGGCCTTGCGGCGATCGCCGAAGCCGGGCGCCTTGACGGAGGCGACCTTGAGGATGCCGCGGATGTTGTTGACGACGAGCGTCGCCAGCGCCTCACCCTCGACGTCCTCGGCGACCACCAGCAGCGGCCGGCCGGATTTCGCCACGGCCTCGAGCAGCGGCAGGAGCTCGCGGATGTTGGAGATCTTCTTGTCGACCAGCAGGATCAGCGGCTTTTCCAGCTCCGCGGTCTGGTTCTGCTGATTGTTGATGAAGTACGGCGAGAGGTAGCCGCGGTCGAACTGCATGCCCTCGACCACTTCGAGCTCGTTGTCGAGCCCCGAGCCTTCCTCGACCGTGATCACGCCCTCCTTGCCGACCTTCTCCATCGCTTCAGCGATGGTCTTGCCGATCGACTCGTCGGCGTTCGCCGAGATCGTGCCGACCTGCGCGATCGCCTTGAAGTCCTTGCAGGGCTTGGAGAGCCTCTTGAGCTCCTCGACGACGGCGATGACCCCCTTGTCGACGCCGCGCTTGATGTCCATCGGGTTGCGCCCCGAGGAGACTGCCTTGAGCCCCTCGCGGATGATCGCCTGCGCGAGCACGGTGGCGGTCGTCGTGCCGTCGCCGGCCTCGTCGGAGGTGTTGGACGCGACTTCCTTCACCATCTGCGCGCCCATGTTCTCGAACTTGTCCTTGAGCTCGATCTCCTTCGCCACTGACACCCCGTCCTTGGTGACGGTGGGTGCGCCGAAGCTCTTCTCGAGCACGGCATTGCGGCCCTTGGGGCCGAGGGTCGCCTTGACGGCGTTGGCGAGGACGTTCACGCCGCGGAACATGCGCTGGCGTGCGTCATCGCTGAAACGAACTTCTTTCGCTGCCATTGTCGTGATCCTTCCGCTTACTTGCCTTCAATCACGGCCATGACGTCTTCCTCGCGCATGACCACCAAATCATCCCCCTCGACCTTGACCTCGGTTCCGCTGTACTTGCCGAACAGGATCTTGTCGCCGACCTTCACGTCGAGAGGCCGCACCTTGCCGTCTTCGAGAATCTTGCCTTTACCGACCGCGACGATCTTTCCCTGGATGGGCTTCTCCGCCGCGGTATCGGGAATCACGATACCGCCCGGGGAGGTACGCTCCTCTTCCAGGCGCTTTACGATGACGCGGTCATGAAGAGGACGAATCTTCATGGTTAACGCTCCTTATGGTCTTTCGGTGAAAATGGTTGAACTTAACGCCCCGGGGGCTGTTAGCACTCCCCCGTCGCGGCTGCTAATGATATGCTGGGAAATTCGAAATTCAAGTCGTCGCCGGGGTTTTTTCGATTCCTTTGCCCCCCTCCGGGACCTGCGGCCGGGGCGGGGGCGCCGGCCGGCTTCCGGGGAACCCGTGCCCGCTCGCTAAGGATGAACCGCAGTTCCTGCCGTTCGTCAAAAGGCTGAGCTATAAAAGCCCCCGAAATCCGTAGGACTTCCTGCTTGCCACCCGTGACACGACATATTCCGACTGTGCTGCTTCTCCTCTGCGTGAGCCTGGCCGTGCGATCCCCGGCCGCGCCCCCGGATCCGACTCCGGCCCCCGCTCCCGCCTCGGCCGGCAAGGGGGGCCTCACGGCGCTCATGGACTCACTCAAGCCGAGCGGGGACGAGTTTCTGCAGCCGGACCAGGCGTTCCGCTTCGATGCGCTCGCCGATGGCGCCGACCGCGCGCGGCTCAACTGGGAGATCGCCGAGGGCTATTACCTCTATCGCACCCGAATCAAGGTGAGCACGCCGAGCCGTCAGGCCCAGCTCGGCGCGCCCCAGATGCCGGGCGGCGAGTTCAAGACCGACGAGTACTTCGGCAAGCAGGAGATCTACCACCACGAGCTGGCCGCCACGGTGCCGGTCGCACGCTCGGGCGGAGGAGCATTCGAGCTGCCGCTCGAGGTCACGTACCAGGGCTGCGCGGAGGCGGGCCTCTGCTACCCGCCGATCACCAAGCGGGTGAGCGTGACGCTGCCCGCGGGCGGCGCCTCGACCGGCACGGCTTCCCAGGGCTCGCCCGGCGGCTCCGCGGACGGCCGCCTCGGCGGCAGCTCACCAGGACCTGCCGAGCAGGACTGGTTCGCCTCGCTCGTCCGCAGCGGCAGCCTCCTCAGCATGCTCGGCTGGTTCTACCTCGCCGGGCTCGTGCTCGCCTTCACGCCTTGCGTGCTGCCCATGGTGCCGATTCTCTCCGGAATCATCGCGGGCGGCGGCAGGCACATCACCCCCGCACGCGGTTTCGCCCTCTCCGCAGCGTACGTGCTCGGCATGGCGCTCACCTACACGGTCGCCGGCATCGCCTGCGCGGCCGCGGGCCGTCAGGTGCAGGCGGTGTTCCAGCAGTGGTGGGTCCTCGGCTTGTTTGCACTCGTCTTCGTGGCGCTCGCGATGTCGATGTTCGGCCTGTTCACGTTGCAGATGCCGGTCGCGATCCAGACACGCATCGCCAGCCTCAGCAATCGCCAGTCCGCGGGCACCTTCGGCGGAGTCGCCGTCATGGGCGCCTTGTCGGCGCTCATCGTCACCACCTGCGTGGGGCCCGCGCTCGTCGGAGCGCTGCTCGTGATCAGCCAGAGCGGTGAGCTCGCGCGCGGCGGCGCCGCGCTCTTCGCCATGAGCATCGGCATGGGTACGCCGCTTCTCGTGGTGGGCGCCTCGGCGGGCCGGCTGTTGCCCAAGGCAGGCCCCTGGATGGAGCTGGTCAAGAAGCTCTTCGGCGTCATGATGCTCGCGGTGGCCGCGTGGATGCTCGTGCGCATCGTGCCGGAGCGCGTGGCGCTCCTCTTGTGGGCCGTGCCCGCCCTCGTTCTCGCGGCGCTCCTGTGGGCCGAATCGCGGGCGCGCTCGGCCGCTGCCTGGGGTTTGCGCGTGGCGGGTGTCGTCGCGGGCCTCTACGGTGTGGCGCTGACCGCCGCCTCCGCGCTCGGCGGAACCGATCCGCTCGCGCCCCTTCCCGCCCTCGGCGCGCGGGCCCACGCGCTGCCGTTCGACGTCATCAAGTCCGTCGCCGATCTCGACCGTGGCGTCGCCGAGGCGAAGGCGAGCGGCCGCACCGTGCTCGTGGATTTCTCTGCGGACTGGTGCACCTCGTGCAAGGAGATGGAGCGCTACACCTTCACCGACCCGGCCGTGCAGGCAGCACTCCGCAACACGGTGCTGCTGCGCGCCGACGTCACGCGCAATGACGCCGACGATGAGGCACTGCTCCGGCGCTTCGGGATCTTCGGACCCCCGACGATCGCCTTCTACGGGGCGGACGGCCGGGAGCGCAGCGGGTATCGCGTCGTGGGATACATGAAGGCGGACGCCTTCGCCTCGCGCACCCGCGCGGCGTTCGGCTCGCCGCCGTGAGCGACGGGGGGGCCCCACACAGTCGCGCCGGCACGGGCGGCGCGTCGTTCGCTGCCGCCGTGTTGATCGCGAGCGCCGCCGGCGGTTTCCTCGCCTATCGTCTCGCGCACCCGACGCGCGCGGCGCTCCGTGCGGCATCGCCCGTGCCGGCCGCGCCGCCAGCGGCGCCTACGGGGCCGCCCGCCGCCGAGGCGACGCCCTCTGCTGCCGCCTCGGCCGCATCCCCGGCGGCTAAGATCCCCGAGGTGTTGCCGGACCTGACTCTGCCGGGACTCGACGGCACACCCCACCGGCTCACCGACTGGAAGGGCCACGCGCTGCTCGTGAATTTCTGGGCCACCTGGTGCGAGCCCTGCCGGCGGGAGATCCCGCTGCTCAGGAGCCTGCGCCGCGAGCGCTCGGCCGACGGCCTGGAGGTCATCGGGATCGCGATCGACTATTCCGACGCGGCCGAGAAGTACGCCCGTGAGGCACGCATCGACTATCCTGTGCTCCTCGGCGAGCAGGGAGGCTACGAGGCGGCCGCCGCCTTCGGGATGGAGCCGGTGCTGCCCTTCAGCGTCTTCGCCGATCGTACCGGGAGAGTCGTGACGCTGAAGGTAGGCGAGTTGCACCCGGATGAGGCAGGCTTCATCCTCGATCGGGTTCGGGATGTCGAAGCCGGGCGCTTGAGCCTTTCGGCCGCGCGCGAGCAGATCGAATCCGGAATCGGCCGGCTGAACGTCCGGCGGGCCGCCTCCGTCCGGGAGGGGGCGCATTAGACCAAGTCCTGCCAGATCCTCGCAAATCGCAACAAGAAGTACCCAAATACCGGCGAATTAGGTTACATTCGCGCGGTTTCGCAGGTCCGAAGGACTCCTGAAGAAGTCGCGCGCATGGCCCGAGTGCTGCTGCTGAACGGCCCCAACCTGAACCTCCTCGGCACCCGGGAACCTGCCCTGTACGGCACGGACACGCTCGTCTCCATTGAGCAGCGCGCCCAGGAGGTGGCCCGGGAGCTCGGTCACGAGCTCCTCGCCTTCCAGAGCAACGCCGAGCACGAGCTCATCCAGCGCATCCAGCGGGCGCCCGCCGACGCCGTCGCGTTCATCATCATCAATCCGGGAGCGCTGACCCATACCAGCATCGCGCTGCGCGACGCGCTCGCCGGCGCGGCCCTGCCCTTCATCGAGGTGCACCTGTCCAACATCTTCGCCCGCGAGCCGTTTCGCCGGCATTCCTATGTCTCGGACATCGCCGTCGGTGTGATCACCGGCCTCGGAGCCTGCGGCTACGAGGCGGCGGTGCGCGCGGCCGCGGCGCGACTCGCGCGCTCCCCTTGAGCGGGCGCGCATTTTCGCAGTTTCCGGTTTTTCCCGAGGGCATGAGCGGCATGGACATCAGAAAGATAAAGAAGCTGATCGAGCTCCTCGAAGAGTCGGGCATCGCCGAGATCGAGATCAAGGAGGGCGAGGAGGCGGTGCGCATCAGCCGCATGCCGACCGGCACCGGCGCCGCTCCTCAGCTCACGCACGTGGCGGGCCTCGGGTCGCCGCCCGCCGCCGCCGGCAGCGCCGGGGGTGCGCCCGCGACGCCGCCTGCGCTCCCTGCGGCCGGGAGCGCGGCCCCGAAGCCGAGCGAGCATGTGATCACCGCCCCGATGGTGGGAACCTTCTACGCCTCGCCCACCCCGGGAGCCAAGCCCTTCGTCGAGATCGGCGATGAGATCAAGGTCGGGCAGGTGCTGTGCATCATCGAGGCGATGAAGATGATGAACCAGATCGAAGCCGACAGGGCCGGGCGCATCACCTCGATCATGGCGCAGAACGGCGACCCGGTCGAATTCGGCCAGCCACTGTTCGTCCTCGAATAAGCCGCTCATGATCGAGAAGATCGTCATCGCCAACCGCGGCGAGATCGCGCTGCGGATCCTGCGCGCCTGCCGCGAGCTCGGCATCAAGACGGTCGCCGTGCACTCGACCGCGGATTACAGCCTGAAGCACGTGCTGCTCGCCGACGAGTCGGTGTGCATCGGGCCGCCGCCTTCCCTCGCCAGCTACCTCAACATGCCGGCGATCATCAGCGCGGCCGAGGTCACCGACTCGGTGGCGATCCATCCGGGCTACGGCTTCCTCGCCGAGAACGCGGACTTCGCCGAGCGCGTGGAGAAGAGCGGCTTCGTGTTCGTCGGCCCGAAGGCCGAGACCATCCGCATCCTGGGCGACAAGGTCTCCGCGATCCAGGTCATGAAGTCCCACGGGGTACCGTGCGTGCCGGGCTCGGACGGGCTGCTCGGGGACAACTCCGACGAGAACCTGCGCATCGCGCGCGACATCGGCTACCCGGTGATCATCAAGGCCTCCGGCGGCGGCGGCGGGCGCGGCATGCGCGTGGTGCACACCGAGGCCTCGCTCCTCAATGCGATCGGCATCACCCGCGCGGAAGCGCGCGCCGCCTTCGGCAACGACCAGGTCTACATGGAGAAATTCCTCGAGCGGCCGCGGCACATCGAGTTTCAGGTGCTCGCGGACGCGCACGGCAACGTCATTCACCTCGGCGAGCGCGACTGCTCGATGCAGCGGCGCCACCAGAAGGTGCTCGAGGAGGCGCCGGCGCCCGGCATCACGCCGCGCCAGCGCCGCTTCGTGGGCGAGTGGTGCGTGGAGGCATGCCGCGCGGTCGGCTACCGCAGCGCCGGCACCATGGAGTTCCTCTATCAGGACGGGGAGTTCTACTTCATCGAGATGAACACGCGCATCCAGGTCGAGCATCCCGTCACCGAGCTCATCACCGGCATCGATCTCGTGAAGGCGCAGCTGCTGATCGCCGCGGGTGAGCGGCTGCCCTACAGCCAGAGCGACGTGCAGATCCGCGGTCACGCCTTGGAATGCCGCATCAACGCCGAGGACCCGAAGACCTTCATGCCCTCGCCTGGGCCGATCCGGCTGTGGCACGCGCCGGGCGGCCCCGGCATCCGGGTCGACAGTCACGTGTACTCCGGCTACAACGTGCCGCCCTACTACGATTCGCTGATCGGCAAGATCATCGCGCACGGCGATACGCGCGAGACCGCCATCGCGCGCATGAAGAATGCGCTCGCCGAGATGGTGATCGAGGGGATCAAGACCAACGTGGCGCTGCATCAGGAGATCTGCAACCACGCGGCATTCCAGAAGGGCGGCACCGACATCCATTACCTCGAGCGGCGTCTGGGACTGCGCTGACCCAAGCGCGCGCCGCCGCGCCTCGGATGAGCCCCGCGCGCCGGGTGCGATTCCGATGCCGGCGCATAATCCGCCCATGTATCTCGAGCTCTCGTTCGATCTCGGGGCGGTGGACAGCCAGGCTGCGGAAGGGGCCTGCTGGGCGTGCGGCGCGAGCGCGCTGACCTTCGTCGACGCGCGCGATGATGCCGTAAACCACCCCACGAAATCCGGCCCAACGTGCGAGGCGAACTCCTCGCCACTCGACAAGACGCCGTATTTCGTGGGGACCCCGGTGCTCGAGCCCGCCCCGGGGGAGTTTCGTCTCTGGCCGAGGACGCGCTTGAGGTGCCTGTTCGCCCGCGAGTGCGATGCGCCGGCCATCGCGCGCGCGCTCGGCGCCGCGCTCGGGCTCGACCCGAAGAGCATCGAGGTGCGGACGGTGGCCGACCGCGTCTGGGAGCGCGAGTGGCTCGAGCACTTTCATGCGATGCGCTTCGGTCACCGGCTCTGGATATGTCCGCGTCACGAGCGCGTCGGCGCTCCCGGTGCCGTCGTCGTGGCGCTCGATCCGGGACTCGCATTCGGCACCGGCACTCATCCGAGCACCGCGCTGTGCCTCACGTGGCTCGATGCGCACCTCGCGGTGGGTGCGCGCGTCATCGACTATGGCTGCGGCTCGGGAGTACTGGCGCTGGCGGCCGCCAAGCTCGGGGCGGGCGAGGTCCACTGCTTCGATATCGACCCCCAGGCGCTCTGCGCGGCGCGCGAGAACGCCGCAGCGAACGGCGTCACTCGGGAGGTGCAGGTCCACGAGCACGCCGGCACGCTGCCGCCCGCGGCCGACGTGGTGCTCGCGAACATCCTGTCCGGACCGCTGTGTGCCCTGGCCCCGCGGTTCGCGTCGCTCCTGCGTCCCGGTGGGGAGATCGTCCTGGCAGGGCTCATGCAGCACGAGGTCGAAGACGTGACAGGTGCTTACGCCCCGTGCTTTGATGTTGCTCCGTTCGGCGAGAGCGACGGCTGGGTGGGCCTCGCGGGACGCCGCCATTGATGCCCCGGACGGGGCGCGGCTCAAGCCCATGCTTACGATCTGTCCGAAGTGTGCCCTGACTCTGCTGGTGACGGCAGAGGACCTGCGCGTTGCGCAGGGTTACGTGCGCTGCGGGCGCTGCTCGAGCGTGTTCAACGCGCTCGCGCGGCTCACCGAAGAGCGCCAGGAGCCCGAAGGCCCGCCGGAGCGTGCGCCGACGCAGCCCTCGCTCGAAGAGAGCCCCGCGAGCGCCCCGACGTCTGCCGCTTCGGCGCCGGCTCAGGCCCGGGAAAACGACGCGCCGCCGCCACCACCCCCACCGGCGGTGAGCGATGAGGACGCCATCCCGGACGATGCGCTCGAGTTCGATCCTGCGACGACGGATGCGTCGTCGGTGTTCGTCGAGCCCGCGCCGAGCCCTGAGTGGTCGGCGGCGACCGGAACTTTCAAGGCCATGATGGCCGCGAACCAGGAGGCGGTGCAGCCGCAGGAACCGCGCCCCGCAAAGCGGGAGCAATCACCCGCGGGGCGGCCGCCGGAGGCCGCGCATCCGCCGCCACCGCGGGCCACGCACCCGCCGCCGCTTGACGCCACCGCCTCGCCACTCGAGCTCGCTTCCGCGCATGAGGAAGGGCGCGCCCCGCAGCGGGCGCAGGACACGCCGCGCCCGAAAGCGACGTCCGCGCCGGATCCTGATCCCGACATCGAGGTCGAAATCGGTCCGGAGATGCTCGCTTCCATATTGCGCCTCGAGACGGCGGCCGAGTCGCGCGCGCCGGCGAGCCCGAAGCCGGCGCCCGCCGCGCCGCCCCCGCCGCCCGCGCCACGCGCACCGTCTGCGACGGTGAGGCCGCTGCGCTCGAGGCCGGGCGACCGCCCCAAGGCGCCGCCGACGCCGTCCGCGCGATCCGCGCCCCCGACGCCCCCGCCCGCTGCCACCGCGCTGACGCCTGGGGAATCGAAGGCGCCACCTGCGCCCGCGCCGTACAGGCGGGTGTTGCGTATCGTGCGGCCTCCCAAGGGCGAATGGCTCGTGTCGGTCGCCTGGGGCGCCGGAGCAGTCGTGGCGGCGCTCGCCCTGCTCGCGCAGATCGTGGACCACCATCGGGACGAGCTCGCCGCGAACGAACGCTTCAACCGTCCGCTCACCGCGCTCTACGCCGCCCTCGGGGTGCATCTCGTGCCGCGCTGGGACGTCAAGGCGTACGACGTGCGCCAGCTCGGCGCGTCCGTCGAGCCGGGGGCCTCGGGTCTCATCACGGTGCGCGCCAGCGTCAAGAACGCGGCGGCGCAACCGCAGCCGCTGCCACTGTTGAGGGTGACGCTGCAGGATCGCTTCGGCAACCGCATCGCCGCGCGCGATGTGGCGCCGCGGTTCTACCTCTCGCGCAGCGCGCCCGCCTTTTTGTCGGCGGGTGAGCGCATCGACGCCGAGATGGGTTTCGTGGATCCGGGCGCCAATGCCGTGGGCTTCGAGATCGACGCCTGCCTGCCAATCCGAGACGGCGCCGTCACCTGCGCCAACGACGCCGC
>WNGJ01024930.1_pt1 | contig 16096 bp, 16 predicted proteins | sample 5400611 | NCBI WGS metagenome assembly WNGJ01 (sample SAMN13153375, study PRJNA577476) | soil metagenome | isolation source: 40 cm soil or saprolite under Garry oak tree replicate 1 | place: USA:California | collected 2016-06-15 | reverse complement strand
TGCTCCCAATGGAGCGTGGTCGGCTCGCCGACGTGGGCAGCGGGGCAGGATTTCCCGGCCTCCCCCTAAAGATTGGATATCCAGAGCTGCAGGTCACTTTGGTGGAACCTAATGTCAAGAAGTGCGCTTTCTTACGGGAAGTCCAGGCAACTCTGGGCTTGTCCGGCCTTGAGATCGTCCGAAGTCGTTACGAGGACTTCGGCGCCCCGCCAGTTTCCTTTGATTTTGTCTGCTCACGGGCATTGGGCGGTTACAAGCGATTGCTCCAATGGTGCAGAGGGGTGCTTAAGCCAGGTGGGCATGTGATTCTATGGCTAGGGATTGACGACTCGAACTTATTGAGTCGAACAAAAGGCTGGAATTGGGAGCTGCCTGTCAGAATTCCGGAATCGCGTCGCCGAGTTGTCCTGATTGGCAGGCCCGCTGCATAACCGCATAAATTGTTTCACGTGAAACAATTTATGCCAAAAACCAGAATCTTTCGCCCGGCCTCGCAAAAATGTTCCACGTGAAACAATCTCGAACCCGACAAGGTCGGCGCCTTTGAGATATGAAAAATGTTCATGTGAAACTTCTTGCACATGAGCAGGTTATCGATTCCGACCCACAGGGGAACAGCACCACAGGCTTGGGATTTCAGAAGGACCCCTCCCGCCGGACTCTGTATCACGCTCTGGCACTTGGAGAAAACCTAAGCACAATCATCCTAAAGACCCAAGTGGAGGGATTAGACCTGATTCCCTCGGACAAGAACTTGGCCGGTGCGGCCGTAGAGCTCGCCGCGGCCGAGAACCGCGAACATCGATTCAAAGAGCTCGTCGACCAAATCCGTCCGGACTATTCGTTTATTATCATTGACTGCCCGCCTGCGCTCGACCTGATTACGCTGAACGTCTTGGTCGCCAGCGATTCTGTTTTGGTGCCGATTCAGTGCGAGTACCTTGCGCTGGAAGGCGTTTCCGAACTACTGGACACTTTGATGCGAATCCGTCGCACGCTCAATCCTGGTTTGGCCATTGAGGGAATCGTCCTGACCATGTACGATGATCGGACAACACTCTCGCGTCAGGTTGCCGCCGACCTCAGGAGTTTTTTTGGCACTCAAGTTTTCGACAGTGTAATTCCCAGAAACGTGCGATTGGCCGAAGCACCCAGTCACGGAAAGCCAATCGTATTTTACGACATTCATAGTAAAGGTGCCGAGGCCTACATCCAACTCGCAAAGGAGGTAATTGCCAATGGCCAGAAACGCGCTGGGGCGGGGGCTGGGAGCGCTCATTCCTGAGCCGGATCCGCTGGCTGCGGAGATAGCAAGGCTTCCCGTCGTCGCTCATATCGAGGCGACTCCAGGATCGGCGGGTTCGACACTGCTCGATATTGACCTGATCGAGCCAAGCCCCTACCAGCCCCGCACGCACTTTCGCGAAGAAGCTCTGGCCGAACTTGCCCAATCCATCCGGGCCAGTGGGATCATCCAGCCACTGGTACTCCGGCGAGTCGGATCACGTTTTCAGCTCCTCGCTGGCGAACGGCGATGGCGCGCAGCGCAGCGCGCCGGCCTCAACCGAGTACCTGCGGTCATCCGCGAAGTCAGCGACGAAGCGGCGCTCGAGATAACACTGGTTGAGAATATTCAGCGGGAAGACCTCAACCCGATTGAAGAGGCGCGGGCCTTCGAGCGCCTGATCAATGAATTTCACTTGACGCAGGAAGAGGTAGCCGCAAAAACCGGGAAAGATAGAGCAACCATCGGCAACGCGACACGGCTGCTGCGTTTGGAAAAGCCGATCCTGGAGCTGATTGAGGACGGATCGCTCTCGGCGGGGCATGGCCGAGCGCTTCTGAGCATAACTGATCCACAGCGGCGCCTTGCATTATCGCGGCGAGCTGCACGTGGTGGGATGACCGTGCGGCAACTGGAACGGAGCGCTTCTCGGCGGGGCCGCCTGCAGGCCTCTCAAGTCGACGAACCGCAACTCGATGCCAATACCCGCGTCGCCATCGAGCAAATCGAACATATGCTTGGAATGCGGGTGCGACTCCGCCAGCCCACGAAGAGTCGCCCTGGCGAGCTCGCCATCGAGTACCATGAAGAGTCTCAACTCGTTTGGCTCTACGATCGGCTAGTTATCCAGAAGTGAACACGACATGTGTAGTACTTCCGCACAGTCCTTGTGTCACCAGACTTGGTTTTGAAACAATCTACGGCGCCTGCAAAATCCTTTGAGGTGATTTCTGCCGCACACGCTAATTTTGGGCGAAGACGCCCGAGTAGAAGGCCAGATCGAAGGCCAGGACGTGGTGATCTCAGGCCATTTCAACGGGGTAGTCTTCGCAAAAGGAAGAGTAGAGATTCACAACAAAGGAATCGCCACCGGGGAGATCCACTCGCTTTGTTTGGTGATCGAGCCGGGCGGGATTTTTGACGGACAGTGCCACATCATTGCACCGTCGGAAGCAAGGCCGCTCACTATTCCCATCCGCGCCGCCCAGGCCGGGTGAGCAGACTCTTTCTCTAGCGACCCGCAGCATCTACACTCACGCGGAATTCGGCGGTCTCCGGTTTCTGTACGCTTTTCGCAGTGCCACAACAAAAGCCGTTATCACTCCCATGTTGATCAGAGCGCCCGCGATGGATAGTTGGTAAGGAACGACTCGGATATAACGGCCCACATTTACGAAAATCAGGAAATAAGTGCCCAGGCCAATCCATAGCCAACGGATTCGACCGTTATCACTTCCGTCTCCATTCAAAGCCATGTGAGCTCCTTGCGCGCTTGAGAATTGTGCCTAGAGTTTGCCTCGGCTCGGTAACTAAGACCGCAGAGAGCCGGCCAACGGCGGCGGTGCCGGTTGCGTGGCAGCGGGCTTCGGTTTGCCCATGGCGGCGTCGACGCCTCTACGAATCGTATCGTTCCAATCCTGGTGCGGAACAGGCGAGTTCTGCGCCGCGATGTATAGCCGCAGGGCCTGCTGGGGCTGGCCCAGTTGCTTGAGCTGAATTCGTCCCGCGGAGATCAACGCGAGCAGAGAGTTACGATCCTGGGGCCACGCTTCAGCGAGTTTCTCGTATTCGCTGGCGGCGCGTTCCCACTGCTGAACGTTCTCGGCGTGCCGACAGAGTTCAAGCCAGCTCGCCGCCGGCATTTTAGCTCCGCCGGCATGCACGTAATCTTCATAGTCCTGCCACGCGGCCTCTGAGTTGTGGAGCTTCAGGTGAAGCTGACATATGGTTTCCATCGCTTCCAGGTAGGATTGTGTATCTCCCTTCCGCAAATAGACGCTAGGCAGCATCTCATAGGCGTCTACCGAAGTGGGCTTCTCGGCAATCAAGGCCTTCAGCTCAGAAACGGCGGCATCGAATTGCTGCTCTTCGAGAAGATTAGTAGCCTTGACGATGCGGGGGTCGGCAGACCAGCCCACTTTCTCCTCGATGGCCTGATTGGCTTTTTGTTCGATCCCGCTATAGCGCAGGATTAGTGCCATTACGAGGCCAAATCCGAAGCCGCCGATGTGCGCCCAGTAGGCCACTCCGCCACTTTCGCCCGCCCTTACTCCTGCGAGGAGCTGAACCCCAAGCCATAAGGGCAAAACAGCAAAAGCCGGCGCTTTGAAACGATAGAGACGCGGCCGCAGAATCCAATAGAAAAACCCAAGCTGAATCTTCGTTTTCGGGAAGCGAACGAGAAAGGCGCCCATCAGAGAAGCAATCGCACCCGATGCGCCTATGACGGGTATGACGCCGTTTGGATATGCCAGCGCGTAGCCCCACAGTGCCGCGACACCGGAGATGAGATAGAAAGCGGCATATAAAGGCCGGCCCCACGTGTCCTCGAGTATCGCGCCCGCCAGCCAAAGGAACCACATGTTGAAGATCAAATGCAGCCAGCCGGCGTGCAAAAAGTTCGCCGTCAGATAACTGAGAATGTCGGAAGCTTTCGACTAACTTCTGCTCCGCTGCGTTCATGGGAGTATCGGGATGCGCGGCAGTCAAAAGAATGATGTGCTCCCGGATTTCCCCCATTTGGCGGACTTCGCTCTCCATGGTCCAATGCGTAGCGAGGAAGAAGATTGCATTCAACGCGATTATGCCAATCGTCACGTAAGGCCAGCGCCGCCCGTGCATGTTTTCGTGATTTAACGAAATGATCACGGCGATGCCTCCAGACTAAGGTTTGAGCCGAGAAGCTCCGGCCCACCGGCCCGAGAGCCGGCTGCAGACGCCATCTGGCATGCGCGATACGGCCGCGCTGCGGAAGCCTTCCTGATTCTCCACGGTAAAAGCGGCGGGCTGTGCCGCCAAGTTGAGCCCTAGCGTGCTGGATGCGCTCCTGCGGCGCTTGCCCCGGCAAATCGACGACAACGTACTCGTCGGATTTGAGACCAGCGATGATGCCGGAGTCTACCGGCTCAGCGGTGGACTTGCGCTGGTGCAGACGGTGGACTTTTTCACTCCGATTGTCGATGAGCCCTTTGCGTTTGGCCAGATTGCCGCGGCCAATTCGCTCAGTGATATTTATGCGATGGGCGGGCGGCCGATTTCGGCGCTCTCGATCGTAGCCTTTCCCGAAAAGGGGGATCTCGAAATTCTCGAACAGATCCTTCGCGGTGGCTTGGCAAAAATGACTGAGGCGGGCTGCACCGTCATTGGCGGTCACTCCATTCGCGACGAGGACATGAAATTCGGTTATGCGGTTACCGGCCTGATCGATCCGGCGCGTATTTGGCGAAATGTAGGTGCGCAGCCCGGCGACGCTTTGCTGCTCACCAAGCCGCTTGGTGCGGGCGTGATTTCGACTGGCCTGAAGCAAGGACGGATTGCAGAAACTTCAGTGGCGGCGGCGACGGCCGCGATGTCACGCTTGAACCGCGACGCCGCCGAAGCGCTGGCCGAAATCGAGGAACGAAGTCCCGGAACGATTCACGCGGTTACCGATGTCACAGGCTTCGCGCTGCTCGGCCACGCGCGCGAGATGGCCGTCGGAAGCGGTGTGTCTCTGGAGATCGATCACGCCGCGATCGAATACTTACCGGGTGCGGTCGCCGCTTCGCGCGCGGGCTTCTATTCGGGCGGACTCAGGAATAATCGGCAGTTCATCGGCGAATGCGTCGCGTTTCAGCCGTCGGTTCCGGAGGAGTTCCAAAATCTCCTTTTTGATCCCCAGACTTCGGGCGGACTGCTCGTGGCCCTCGCAGCAGCGGATGCCGATGCAGCACTGGGCGCACTGGCCGCTCACGAAGTTTCCGCCCGCCGCATTGGCCGGGTGCTGTCCAAGCGATCTCCGCTGATGGAGGTCAAGTAGCTTGGCCGCGCCCCGTTTGCGCCGAACTTCTCCCGTCCCCTGATGGATACAATCACTCATGGGATTGTCGGCGCGCTGATCGGCAAGGCTTTCTTCGCCGGAGAACCTTCACGGGCGCCGCTTCCGTGGCGGGAGCCGCCCAGGACCGCTGACCGCATCGCTATTCTCTCCTGCACCGCGGGGGCGATGTTTCCGGATATCGACGTCTTCGCGGGACCGCTGGCGCACAACAACCTCGCGATAATGACCTGGCACCGCGGCATTACGCATTCGGTCGTTATGTTGCCGGTCTGGGCGCTAGCCCTCGCTGGCCTATCGTGGTGGGCGGCGCGCCGCGCGCGATGGCCAGCTCCCGAATTCAGGGATCTAATGGCAATTTACCTGGTGGCGATCGGAAGCCACATCTTTCTGGACGTGATCACGGCATTCGGCACCATGGTGTGGAGTCCAGTGACCCATTCGCGTGTCGCCTGGGATTTGATTTTTATCGTGGATCTCACGTTCACGTCGTTGGCGCTAATGCCGCAACTCGCCGCCTGGGCCTTCCGGCCGCTCAAAGATAGTTGGAAGCGCACGGTGTCAATGTGGTTGGCGTTTTCGGCGGCAGGTTTTGCGATCGGGCCGCTGGTGCGGCCGATGGATATTCCCTTTCCCACGGGCGCATCCGTTGTCTTGGCAGGGGCTTTGGGCTGTTTTTTTCTGCTGCCGCTGAGGCGCGGAAGCGGTTCGCGCGCGGGACGCGTGAAATGGTGCCGCATCGGGTTAGTATTGACGGCCGGGTACTTGGCCTTGGCCGCCACAATGCAGCATTCGGCTTTCCAGCATGTCTCCGAATTTGCCACCCAGGCGCGGCTCAATGTTCAGAATATAGCCGCGATACCCCTGCCGCCTTCTCTGGCGCGCTGGGCGGGCCTGATCGAGACTCCCGACGGCATCTATCGCGTCCAGTTCGCTCAGTTGGGAGATGAGCCCTTCCACATTGACTTTTTTCCCCAGGCGCCTCAGAACCAATACATCGCCGCCGCCTGCGGTTTGAGTGAGGTGCGAACATTCTTGTGGTTTGCGCGCTTCCCACTTTTCAGATTTTTCGAGCGCGATGGCAGACCAGTGGTGGAGATCAGCGACCTGCGCTTCTACGGAGAACGCCGGCCCGCGCTGCTGCATGGGGATATCGAGCGGCCGCCGAATTTCACCTATGAAGTCGTCTTCGCCCCCGACGGCAGAATCCTCTCTCACGGCCGCTTGCGGGAAGACTGATGCGGGGGGCGGGATCGGCCAGGGCTAACCCCTCCTGATCTCTCGCGATTTCTTTGACGCGCGTGGGGAATCTCTGGCGCCCTTAGCTCGCCCCTTTGATTTCTGAATCGGCAGGGAAAATCACGACTTGGCGCATATCGCCTTCTCCCTCGCTGGTGGTGTGAACTCCGGGCTGATCCTTGAGGGCCAGATGAATGATGCGGCGTTCGCGCGCGGCCATGGGCTGGAAGCGAAAAGGCTCGCGCGTCTGGCGAACGCGCTCGGCGGCCACCTCCGCGGCGAGCCGCAATTCGGCGATGCGAGAGGCGCGAAAGTTGCCGCAATCGAAGCACACTCGATTGTGGAGCTGAGGATCGAGCCGCAGCCAGCGCACGGCGATATGCTCAAGAGCCTTGAGCAAATCTCCGTTGCCCTCGAGCAGCAGGGTCTTATCCGGCCCGTCAAAGTGGACCACAACCTCGGCTGTTTCCAGATCTTCGTCCCCTGATTTCGGAGCGATATCCACGCGATAACTCAGCTGGAAACGCGCCAGGCGCAGGATGGTATCCAGGCACCGCCGGAGTTCGCCTGCGGCGGCTTCACGGTCGAGTTGGCCATTACGAACAACGCTGGCGGACATGGCTGGTTCTCCGACTTTCCGGCGGAACTTACTTCGTCAGCGCCGCGCGTGTCATTTGTTTTTTGCTCCGCGCAGGAGCCTTCAGGGGCGCACTCCGATTCAGATGCCACTGCTGGATCACAGCCATAATATTTTGCGTGACGATATAAAGGATCAGGCCGCTGGAAACCGGAATGATGAAAAACATGCCCGTGAACATGATGGGCATCAGCGTCATCATGCGCTGCTGGGCCGGGTCGGTGACGGTCATGGGCGTCATCTTTTGCGCCGCGTACATCAGTAGGGCCATGGTGATGGTCAGGATGAAGTACGGGTCGCGCCCGGAAAGGTCGTGAAACCAGCCGAACCACGGGGCGTGGCGCAATTCAATGGTCACATTCAGCATTCGATAAAGGCCAAACCAGATGGGCATCTGGATCACTTGCGGCAGGCAGCTGCCCATGGGATTGACGCCCTCGCGGCTGTACACCGCCATGACTTCTTTGTTCATCTCCTGCTTGCGCGGATCGCGCATGGAATATTTCTTGTAGCGGTCCTGAATGGAGCGGATTTCTGGCGCCACTTTCTGCATCTTCTGCATGGACCGCCAGCTCTTCACTTTGAGCGGGTAAAGCAGCATGTTAATGGCGATGGTCATGACCACGATGGCCCAGCCATAGTTGGGAATATAGTGGTAGATCCAACGCAGGATGTAGAAGAGCGGTTCGGCCACGAAACCAAACCAGCCGAATTGCACGAGCCCATTCAACGGCGGACGAACGGATTTCAGAATGTCGATGTCTTTCGGGCCCACGTAAAGCCGCAGCGCAAGCGGTCCCGGCGTGGTCGAACCGACGGCCATTTCCGGCAGAATTTCCTGCTGTGTCTTCCCATCGCCCTGGATAGTGTGCGTGGTCTCCCGCGCCGAAAGCGTCAGGTCGTCAGGGATGGCCTGGCCCGGAGGCGGCTCGGGCGGGAGAAACGCGGCAGCGAAGTACAGATCCTCGATGCCCACGGCGTCGAAGGTTCCGGGCACTTCGGCCGGGATATTGCGCTGGTTCGGCGCGCCGATGTTCTTGGTTGTGATTGTGCTGACGCTGCCGGCGCGGCCATCGAAGACGAGCGTTTGCAGGGCGGCACGAAATGCGGTCACGTCGCCAAAACCGCCGCGCCAGGCGACACTGTAGCTGGCCGGGCTTCCGTTTTGCCGCACTGAAGTTTCCAGTCCGATGATGTAGCTGCGATCGAACTTCAGCGTTTTTGTGACGTCGAGTCGGCCATCACTCCAGTGGAATTCAATCTGGGCGGGAGCCGTAATCGTGCTATCCGTATTTTCGGCGCCGCGGTCGGAAGAAGCGTTGACCACGTAAAGGGCCTGATTGGCAGCGGTCGCGAGTTGCGGGTCCGCAAGCTGCAAAGAAAGGGGCCAGCCATCAGTCTGGCGCGCAAGATCCGCATTGACCAAATCCAGCGTGCGCGGCGGATTGCCTTCATCGGTATATTTCTTGAGCTGCCAACTGTGCACCACGGCGCCGCGATTCGAGAGCTCGACGCGATACAGATCGCTCTCGATGGCGATATTCTTTTCGCCACTGGCTGACGCCGGCGCAGCAGACGTCGCGCCGGTCGAGCTTGCCACCACCGGCTGGTTGGGTTGAGTAATCGGGGCTGCAGCGCTGCTCGGCGCAGCAGGAGCATGCTGCGCGGCCGCGGATCCGGGCGGCGGTTGCGGCTTCGGCGGATTCAGAAAATACCAGCCGACCATCACCAGCAGCGCTAGAGCGAATGCGAGTGCGATCCGGGCTTGGTCCGAAATCTCTCTCACGAGCGCACCTCGCTACGCGCCCTGTTTCCGGCCCCATCGCCCACCCCATTACCCAGAAGTTCGACCCTATCCGAAACGAGATCCGGAACCGGATCGACACCGCCTTGCGTGAAAGGACGGCAGCGCCATAAGCGCGCGAGCGCAAGGCGAGCACCTTGCTTGGCGCCGTGACGCGCGATCGCCTCGGCGGCGTATCGCGAACAGGAAGGATAGAACTTGCAACCCAACGGCATCAGTGGAGCGAAAACCGCCTGATAAAAACGGATCGCAGCAATCAGCAGCCAGACCGCCGCGCGGCTCGCCGCAGTCGCCTTTGGCGGAGCCACTTTCAGCACGGGCGCCTTCACCGGCGAAGGCTCCGCACCAGCGCGAGCAACTCCTCCTCCATCGCTGCAAAAGCAGTCCGCGTCATGGAACTGCGCGGATGAATTACGATGTCCCATCCAGGGGAAATCTCCGAATTATTGCGCCGAAGAATTTCTCGAATGCGGCGGCGGATCCGGTTGCGGAGCACCGCGCCTCCCAGCGCTTTCTTCACGCTGATGCCGAAACGGCTTCGCGGTCCGCCATTGGCGCGAAAAAAAACCACGAACTGCGCCGAGGATTTCCGCCCGCCGCCGCGATAGACTGCCTCGAATTCGGCGCGGCGTACCAGACGCGCGGGCGCGCTGCCAGGACTCTGCGGCCCCCTTTGGTTTTCATTCGGGCGCGGAAGCCATGGGTTTTATGGCGCCGGCGCACTTTGGGTTGAAAGGTGCGTTTGGGCAACGATGCTCCTCACAGCAGGCCCCCGATTCCTACGCCGAACGCGCCATACAAGGGGCCGCAGTCACTGCGCCCGTCACAGCGGACCAGCAAAACGTTTAGTGTAAGCGAGCCTCTAGGGCCGGTCAAGGCAGCGTCGGGATAGCGTATACGGCCGGGAAAAAGGGGCCACCCCCTTCCCCTGCCGAACTCGAAAGAACCGCGTGCCGCATTCCGCTAGAGACGAGACCCGCGTGCCCACATTCCGATAATGCCGTTTACTGAATGCGAATGTTTCAGTGTGAGCCGATCAGCACTGCTTCACTCTCGCCAGCTCGCTGAGGGATTTGTTGAGGCGTTTTTCGCGCGCGAAGCGCGACCCATGATGCCAGGTAGAGAAGACCCGCAACAATCAATAGGGATCGAATACCCGTCCACATTGAAAGAGATTCTAGAAGTCCCCCAACCAGAGCGCCAAAGAGATTCGATCCAAGTGCCATACCTTGAAATCCCACTGTTGCGAAACTTCTGATAAATATGATGCCCGCGAAAAATACCGGAGCACCGAACACTGCAACCGCCAGCAGAACTTTGAGCCAATAAGAAGCGACGAATAAGGACTCTATCGGGAGTAAATAAGATACGAGGATCGAAGCGAAAATCCCGGCGTATGCGAATGCGATATTGAAGTTCTTTCTGCGCTCAACTACTAGGTTCGAACCGACGATTAGAACGAGAAGTCCGGAAATTGCGATGGAATTGACCAACCATGTGGTCCCAAACAGCAAAGCCATCTTGCTGATGATCTGCGCCTCAAGTAGAAAGAATCCGGCACCCAGGAAAAAGAAATGCCAGTCTAGCGATCCTGCAGATATCCCGGTATCACGGAGGAAAAACCAGCCCAAGAACACAAGCACGAGAGACATCAGAATCACTGCCGAGGGAATGCCCGGTTGGTGCTGATAGAAATAAGGCCAGTCGTCGGTCGTCAGAGCGGCAGGGGTGGCGGGAAGGGAGGCTGCATTCGCTTTTGCATAGGCGAGGAGTTCAGGATCCGCCGACAACGCCGTATTTACTCGCTCGCGCGAACCGCAAAAATAGAAGACGCCCGGCGTACCGTAAAAGGGATTCTCGACCGATAAGATCAACGACCTCCGACCAAACACCGTTTGTGTCAGCTGGTCGAGTCGGCTTGCAATCCACGGCGTGTCTACCCAAAACTTTAAAATGAGGACTCCATCGGGTTTCAGCAGTCGCTTCGCCGCCTGTAGCGCTTCGACGGTGTAAACATAATTATCGATGCGGATATTTGTGTAGTACGAGCTCGTCGTATGGGAATCCAGCAACGAAAACATGATCAGGTCAAATTGTTCGTGGCTGTTTTCGATGTAGCTTCGGGCGTCATTAATGACTACGTCGACGCGTGGTGAGCTATACGGTTTCTCAAAGTGGAGCTTGCTGCCCAACTTTTGAATGAGCGGATCAATTTCCACGGCGACGATGCGCTCCGCGCCGTTGCGTACGGCAGCGGCAACATCGTTGCCGGTTCCGGCGCCGAGAACCAGCACGGAGCCTGGCTTAGGGAAAAACCGGTACGGCAGATTATAGGGATTCCATTTTGCAGGTACATCGCGGAACAGGTCGGGATGTTTGGCACCGAATTCGGGCGAGAGATTGTAGATCTGTTGATACCAGCTATCGTTCGTGCGCAGTTCATACGAGATAAGTTCCCCGTCAGTGAGATAAGCCGCACGAAGGTTCAGCCTCTGGTACGGCGACCAATAGACTTCGCCGGGGTGTGGAGCAAGTGCAGTTAGAGCGACGCAGACTGAAAATACTGCTAGGGCGGCCCAACGCAGTGGCGGCCGGTTCCAAAGAAGCCACATCATTAGAACACCGGCTGCCGCCAGCCAAGTCGCGGGTGGCTGATTCAGAAAGCACAATCCCGTATAGGCGAGAATCCCCGCGAGGCTTCCAACGATGTTAAGCGTATACCCCTTAATGCCCCGAGGAGCCTTTTCAAGGTACCAGCCGACGAGCTGGCCTAAGGGAACAAAGATAAACGCCACCAAGCCGAACAGGGGCACAACTATGATCATAGATTTCGCGAGGGCTAGGAGTTCGTTTCCTTGATTAGGCAGCGAGGGTACTCCCCAGACATCCACCTCCGATAGAGCGCCAATCAAGGTGGGCATCGACCTGACAAGTTCGCGCAACCCGGGCCAAGGCAGCGACACAACGACTGCTATAACTAGCAAAGGCACAAACCACGCCATCGCCCTTACGCGACGACGGCAAAGGTAGCAACCCAGCCCAAACCCAAGGAAGCAGGCAATCAAAACAAAATTTTTAAAGTAGGCAAAGACCCGAATCTCGGAAGAAATCCAGCGGATCATCAAGACTTCCAGGAATAACGCTGTTGCGCTTACTAACCCAAGTTGACCGTAGGAGAATCCGCCGAGATCCCACGGATCGAAATCGAGCCAAGCCCTCCAACTGGGCGTGACCGAATCGCCACTGACAAGAGGGCGCCGGTAGAGCATGAAAAGGTACACGTTCGCGAAAACAAGGACGACTGCAAGGCAGACGAAGGGGGCCATAAGCGAGGTTATTCTCCGCCGCTCTCGCCGAGTTCTCGCTCGGGAATTTGATCCTCAGCACTAAAGAGTAACGGTAGCTAATATGGAAGCTATTTCTCAGACATTGGGCTAAGACGATAAGATAAAGACGGGGAGAGGAGACCGATGAGGCGACTTTTAGTATTTTCTTGTGTCGTCGTGATCGCTGGGATGGCCTCGGGCCTGCTGGATGCCCAAAGCAATCCTTTCGTCGGAACGTGGAAACTAAATCTCACAAAATCGAAAGACACCGGCGCGTTTCCGAAAGAGGAAACGCTTACGGTCCAACTAGTAGGTGACCAGCGTCGGGTGACCATAAACGGCACTGCGACGAACGGCTCGCCCATTTCGTTTAAGTACGAAGTCCCAGACAAGGGCGGAGTAGGAAAGGTTCTAGCCGGCGGCCCGTACGATGCTGTTTCTGGGAAGCGGATAGATGACAACACCCGCGAGGTCAGCTATATGAAGGGCGGCAAAGAAGTGCTACAGCTCCGCACGGTGGTGTCGAAAGACGGCAACACCATGAGGCTCACAGTCGAAGGAACAGACTCTCAAGGGAAGCCCTTTTCTGGTGTGGCGCTTTTCGAAAAACAATAGGGTCCCCTTATCGGAAAGTGACTCAGAGTGTCGAAGCGGCAAATTCACCACGAGTAGGCTTAACGCGCAAAAGCTCGACTCTGTTGCGCGGCGAAAGCTCTGGGGCGCGCAAAAGTCTACCCTCGTGCGGCGAAAGTCTACCTAACAAAGGCGGGAGGGGCCACGCGGTGCCACTTAGGTTTGTAGCGGCCGTCCCTCTTAAGCCATGCAGAATGAACACTTGCAGAAAAATGGGGGTGGGGTAGCCCTCCCGGTTTTCGATGACCACCGACGTCGTTGCCGTTGGTACCGCCTGGATTCAAGCTTCTCGCGGCACCCGGTGGGCTGCTCGATTGACCGCGACTCGAGCGTCTCCTAAAATGAGATTGAGTCGCTGAATCATGTTTGAAAATCTCACCGAAAAATTTCAGCGCGTTTTTAAGAACCTGCGCGGCCAGGGGAAGCTTACCGAAGAACACCTGGGCGCCGCGCTGGGCGGGATTCGCGAAGCGCTGCTCGATGGCGATGTCAACGTCGGCGTTGCGGACGAGTTGCTCGCCCACATTCGCGCCAAGGCCTTGGGCTCGGAAGTCCTGCTGCAACTCTCGCCCGATCAGCAAGTCCTAAAGATCGTGCGCGATGAGTTGCTGGAATTACTCGGCAAGCATGCGAAGCCCGCGTTTGCGGCGCGGCCGCCTTCGGTATGGCTGATTGTCGGGTTGCAAGGCTCGGGCAAAACCACCACGACGGGGAAGCTTGGCAAGTGGCTGGGCGGCCATGGGCACCGGCCGCTGGTCGTCTCCACGGACGTTTATCGGCCTGCCGCGCGGGAACAGCTGGCGCAGGTGGCCAAAGCGGTAGGCGTGAGTTGCTGGCCTGGCGCCGGCACCGATAAGCCTCTGGAGATCGCCAAAGGCGCAATCCGCGAAGCCAGGCTTTCGGCTTCTGACGTGATCCTGGTGGACACAGCCGGACGCCTGCATATCGATGACGAGCTGATGGCCGAACTCAGCCATCTCAAGCGCGAACTGCAGCCGAGCGAAATTCTGTTCATTGCCGACGCCATGATCGGGCAAGACGCGGTGCGCTCGGCCGGCGATTTCCACCGCCGTCTGGGGCTGACCGGCGTGATTCTGACCAAGCTTGATGGTGATGCGCGCGGAGGCGCGGCGCTTTCCATCGGGAAAGTGACCGGGGCGCCTGTAAAGTTCGTGGGCGTGGGCGAGAAATATGACGCGCTCGAAGCCTTTTACCCGGAGCGCATTGTTTCTCGTGTGCTGGGAATGGGCGACATGCTCACGTTGATCGAGCGCGCCGAGCAGGCCATCGATCAGAAGAAGGCCGCGGAACTCGAGCGAAAACTTCGCCGCAGCGAATTCACGCTGGCGGATTTTCGCGATCAATTGAAGCAGGTCCGCAAGATGGGCCCGCTCGAGCAGGTGCTCGGCATGCTTCCGAAGGTGGGCCCGTTTGCCAATCTGCCGCGTGACGCGCAGGTTGATGAATCGCGGTTGAAGCACGTGGAAGCCATCATCAATTCCATGACTGCGGCAGAGCGTGAGGACCATGATTTGATTGACGGCAAGCGGCGCAAGCGCATCGCGCGCGGGAGCGGCACTTCCGTGCAAGAAGTGAACCAGGTGCTGAAGCAATACCTGCAGATGCGCAAGATGATGAAGCAATACGGCGCGCTTGCGGCGCAAGGGCGGCTGCGCGGGCTGAGCAAAGTGCGCGGGGCGCTCCAGCAGATGCAACAAGGCGAGGAGCCTGCTGAAGAATGAGCGGAGCGAAACGCGCTGCTGCCGACGGTCGGCCCCGCTGCGCATGGCCTTCGAGCGCCATCTCTATTGCTTATCACGACCGCGAATGGGGCGTGCCGCTCAAGAATGACCGCAAGCTTTTCGAGTTTCTGGTCCTGGATGCCGCGCAGGCGGGCCTGAGCTGGGAGATCATTCTTCGCAAGCGCGAAGGATTTCGGGCGGCGTTCGACGATTTTGATCCGGAAAAGATCGCCCGCTACGACGAAAAGAAAATCCGAGAACTACTCGCCAATCCAGGGATCATCCGCAATCGCCTGAAAATCGAATCCGCCATCAGCAACGCCCGCGCTTTTCTGGCCGTGCAGAAGGAATGCGGCAATTTTGCGAGCTATATCTGGCAGTTTGTCGGCGGCAAGCCGAAGATCAATGCCCGCCGCTCGCTCAAGGATATTCCCGCGACAAGCGAGGAATCGGATGCCATGAGCCGGGCCCTGAAGAAGCGCGGATTTCGCTTCGTCGGATCCACCATCTGCTATGCCTTCATGCAAGCTGCCGGGATGGTCAACGACCATGCCATCGACTGCTTCCGGCATGCCGAACTTACGCGCCGAATGCAGCGTTGGAGAATCCGCTATTCCGAGATACAATAAATTGAAGGAGGAATTACTGAGTGCTCGCTATCCGCCTGGCTAGATATGGCAAGAAGAAGATGCCGAGTTATCGCATTGTGGTGATCGATAAAAGGCGTCCCCGCAACGGCCGGTTCACGGAAATTGTGGGAACCTACGACCCGCGCAAGAACCCGGCAGCAATTAAACTGAACGCCGAACGGATCCAATACTGGCTTGCTCGCGGTGCGCAGCCGAGCGACACCGTCCGCAGCTTCCTGGTAAACCAGAAGCCCGCCTAAGCGTTGCACTCTACACGTCCATTCTCTCATCTCATAGTCAGAAGGTTCCCGTCGCGGATCCTTCCTGCAGATGTGACGAGACAGGTGCAAGCGAAAACCGCTGCTGACTGCTGATACCTGCGAATGGCGGAGGGCCCATGAAGGAATTGGTTGAAGCCATCGCGAAGGCGCTCGTGGATAATCCTGAACAAGTGCAGGTTCGCGCTGTAGAGGGTGAACAAGTTACGGTTCTGGAACTCCGGGTTCACCCTACCGATCTTGGCAAAGTGATCGGAAGACAAGGCCGAACGGCAAAATCCATCCGCACCATCCTCGGGGCGGCTGGAATGAAGCTCAAGAAGCGCCTCACGCTCGAAATTCTCGAGTAAGTGCGCCCAGAACTGTTTGCCCCGGTTACGCTCGCGCGTATCTTGCGCCCCTGGGGCAGGCGAGGTGAGGTAGCCGCTGAAATCCTCACGGATTTCCCGCAGCGGCTCGCCGAGATGCGCGAGGCTTGGCTGGCAGG
>WNGJ01003534.1_pt1 | contig 16100 bp, 11 predicted proteins | sample 5400611 | NCBI WGS metagenome assembly WNGJ01 (sample SAMN13153375, study PRJNA577476) | soil metagenome | isolation source: 40 cm soil or saprolite under Garry oak tree replicate 1 | place: USA:California | collected 2016-06-15 | reverse complement strand
CAAAGTAGTTGCTGCTCTTACGCTGCTGTTGCCGTGGCCTATTCCCTATGCCTACAGGCACAGGTAAAGGCCCAGACGGATGTGAGAATGGAGGAACCTGCCGTGGAGGTGCTTGCTGTTGCCTCTGCGCTGGTTGATACGGCAGAGTTGGAGCACTCGCTGCACCTACGCCGCTCACCGGACCAGACGTTCCTAGTGTATAACTACTGACGTTGCCAGACACACCAAAGCGTTTGAGTAAAATGTCATCGATATCGCGCTTCATAGCCGCCGCGCTCTGGTAACGTTGATTGATATCATTCATAAGCGCACGCGTAAGTACGCGTTCTATGTCCGGCGAAAGCTGCGGATTCAAGGTGCGCGCTGGTGGATAGGTAAAAGGCGGGTGGTTGCGTGGGTCGCGATTGGTCAACACGTGATGTAAGGTCGCGGCCAGGGCATAGAGATCCGAACGAGGATCAGCATTCCCCTGGTATTGTTCGGGTGGCGCATAGCCGGGCGTACCCAGGGCCGAAGTTTGTTTACGTTGGGCGTTGCGAGTGACATCGGCACGAGCAATGCCAAAATCTACCAGGTGCGCTCGTTTATCTTTATTCCCGATGATGATATTCGCAGGTTTGATATCTCTATGTACAATTGGCGGCGTCTCCTGCGCCAGGTAGTCCAGGATATCCAGCACCTCAGAGGCATAGCCGAGCGCTTCGCGCTCCTTCATGGGCTGATTCACGCGATCCATGCGCTCCTCGAGGTTTTCCCCCTCTACATACTCCTGCACCATAAAGTAACGTGAGCCTTCCTGGAAGTGGTCGGTCACATTTGGTATCAGAGGATGATCGAGGTGCGCCAACGTTGCCACTTCACGTTTGAAGTTGCGCACATCTTCTTGCATTCTGGCTGGATCGGTGTTATCTGAGAGCAGTTCCTTGATAACGACGGACTTACTATCCAGGCGTATGTCGGTCGCCAGCACGGCCGTTCCCATGCCGCCTTGCCCCAGCATCTTTTTGAGGATATAACGTCCACCCTGTAAACGTGAGCCAGGCGTAAGTGAGCGGGAACCGATGTTTGTGCTTCCAGTGCTGCTTGATGATGCTGTACTGGCTGTGGGCAGCGGTCTGCCACAATTGTTACAAAAGTGAACTCCATCGCGATTCTGTGTATTACAATAAGGGCATTCCATAACTCATTGCCTGCCTTTTCCCTAGACGCAAAACATTGTATTATGCCTGTATTTGTGACCTATCTCAGCAGATTATACGTTGTTTCTTGACAAGAGTCTACAATACGGCTGCTGAATAAATATGTGTCTCACTGAGAACATACGTATTTGATGCGGGAAAGTTCAATGCGTAATAAAATAAACACCGCTCAATGCCTGGCCTGCTTCCGAGCGATGTTTATGCTGTTATTATTCTATAGATATTGGCAGCGCAGGGAGATAATGCCGGGGGCGAAATGATTGGCCTTTTGCAAGTATTCCTGCTCATTGGCCTCGATCATCAGCTTGTGCATCACTACCACATCACCATCAGGTAATGGTTCGGCAGGTTGCAGGCAAAGTTCCATTATCGCGTTTCCACGCTCAAACACTTTTACCAGTCCGCCCGAGCCAGGAATACGATAGATGCGGTTGTCATAGTTGGGGCTGACTACTTCGAGGTAGCCGGATTTAATGAGCTGCTGGTACTGGTTCTCTGAGAGCATCTCCCGCAGCAGTACTTTAGCGCGGCTCTCAGCGGAGAGATGTTCACTGACGGTATCTCTTAAGCGGCCTACACGGCCATCAGGAGATTGTGAAAGGTAGTAGATGGCCAACAAGAGAAATAGCAGCCAAATACCTAGAAAGAGACTCAAAGTTTCTAACATAGCCACTTGTACTCCTTAGGGTACAGCACAACGGATCTCTACAGCGCGATTAATCGCTACATAGGTTTACCAGCAACTTATTACACTGATTATAACATAAGATTGAGCGAGGTTGCCATATTTCTCTCGCCCGGTCACTTTTTTTCCGTCGGGTAGTACTCGCGTTCCACTTACGATAGCAGGCAAGGAAGAAGGCAGGTGAAGGTACTTCCCTGGCCAGGGGTACTTTCGACGCTGACCCGCCCACCGTGCAGCTCAACTATCATCTTGACAATGGCAAGCCCCAGGCCTTGCCCACCGGAACGGCCAGAGGTTGTCTGGGGAGCCTGGTAAAAGCGTTCAAAAATGCGCTGTTGATGTTCAAAGGCAATACCACTGCCCGTATCACTGACCTGTATTTCCAATAGCCTGGCCTCATCTGCATCTGAGGATAGTGCCACTTCGTCATCACCCACTTGATGCCTGGTGCATGCAGTAATCGTGACCTGCCCGCCTGGAGGCGTGAACCTCAGTGAATTACTAATCAGGTTGCGCAGCACTTGTTGCATGCGTACCGCGTCGACATAAATCGGCGGGAAATCGCCGGGAACGTCAATATTGATGGTAATGGCATTGTCAATTACCGTAAGTTCCAGCTCTTCAACAGCATTGGCAACAATTTCTTGGAGACTGGTGACATCGCGATTCAAACGAACTTGCCCAGAATCGGCTCGTGAGACAAGCAACAAATCCTCGACCAGTGCATACAGGTGCTCGCTGCCGGCACGTGCTCGCTGCACAAATTCTCGCTGTTGCTCATTGAGGTCTCCTGCGATACCTGTCAAGGTCAGGTCAAGGTAGCCATGAATAGCGTTGAGCGGTGAACGCAGTTCATGGGTAATCATCGAAAGGAAGTTTGCTTTCATACGGGTGGCATCCCGAATGGCCGTCACATCACGCGCTATTATCAAGCAGAGCGGCTTATTTGTTGCGGAAACAGGTGTAATGCTCAATCCAACGGAACGTGGTGCGCCCTTGATAGAGACATCAACTTCTACATAAGGCAGGGCTTGGTCCTGCTGAAGGGCCTTGCGTACCATGCACAGATCACGACAACAGCCATGCGAACCTTCATCTTCGCAACAAAACAGTTCCATACATTCCATACCAACCACCTGCTCCGGGTCTACGCCAAAGAGGCGCCCAAAGGCAGGGTTGACTTCTATAAAGCATTTATCGTCACCTATAATGGCAATACCATCCGAACTGGAGACCAGGATCGCACGCAACTGCTCCTGGTCAGTTCGAACCCGGTAAAAGAGTTCTACGTTCTCCAAAGCAGCGGCTGCCATATTACTGAGATTGCGTACAATACGTAACTCTTCGCTGGTGAAGGGCTCTGGACGTTGCAGCGCCACCACACCGTAGAGGACATGCTTCGAGACCAATGAGGTTGCCATTTCCGCCAGGCTGTTCGATGATGGTGAGGCGCTATTTTCGCCCTGTGTTAATTTGACCGGGGCGCGTAGTATGGGATGTCGATGAGCCGCCGCCCATGCCGCTGCCGAGACTGTATTATGCAGGCTAACTTTTTCACGCTGTATATTTTTCGTTTTTACCGAGTAAGTACATTCCTCTTGATCACAATCGACAGACGAAGAGGAATCTTGGATAAGTTCCGCTACAGGATAGAGTTCCTGTATCTTGCCATCATATTTATAAATAGTGGCGTTCTCACAGGAAACCAGGCGGCGAATATCGGTCAGGATGGTACGATACAAAGCATCAGCATCTAAGCGCGTGGTAATGCCACGCGAGAGATCCAGCAGCATTTCAAGTTGATTTGCCTGCCGCTGAGCTAATTCCGCGTGCCGCGCATTGGTAATTGCCAGCACCGCCTGCTCGGCAAAAATCGTCAACATCTGCAGTTGGCGGGTGCTGAAAGCATTAATGCCGGCGCTGCTGGCTGTCAGCGTACCAATAAAATTGCCAGTATCAATGAGCGGGACGCATACCATAGAGCCAATGGGAGTACGTCCTAAGCGTTTGAAGCGAGGATCAAGGCCCACATCATTGATAATGAGTGGTTCACGATGCTCGGCAACCCAACCGGCCACGCCCTCATTGAGTTCAAAACGCGTATGACGCGGTTTATGTCCATTCTTCTGGAGGGCAGCCAGGGTGACAAGTGCACTTCCTGTTGCATCGGTCAAGGCCAGTGAGCAACTCCCGACCTCTAATAATGCGCCAGCGTTCTGCACAATTTTCTGGAGTAAACCCGCCAGTTCTTGCGGTTCGTTCTCGCCAGGAACTAAACTCTGCACAAGTTGGCGATCATTGATAGAGGAAATTCTGCCATTCATACGCATCCTTCATTCACGGAACAGGGTACTCCTTGTAGGCACCCTGTCTGGTGGGCAGGTGACGCCCTGCATCTCATATATTTCTGATGTAGGGGTAGGGCTAGTGCCTACCCTGGAGAAGTTATTATCCCCTCTCCTATTGTTTCCTTATCGGCTTGTGGGGCAATTTAGTTGAGCCCTTGCTCGCACGAAAGTATAGCATTATCTCTGCCCTCAGTCGAATGAATGAACAAGATAGGCTACTGTTGCATTGGTACGGTGATAGCGCCGCTGATGGATGTCGGCGCAGAAAAGTCCAACGGCAGGGTGAATACAAAGCGGGCGCCACTACCTGGTACATTCTCAGCCCAGATGCTTCCTCTATGAGCCTCAATGATCGCGTGCACAATCGCCAGCCCCAAACCGCTCCCACCGGTGATCGCCTGGCGCGAGGAATCGGCGCGGTAAAAGCGATCAAATACACGTGGTAAAGCGCCCGTAGGTATACCTTCACCGCTGTCTGCAACCGATACTTCCAGGTGATTGCCACGTTGGATAGCCTCGATGGTTACCGTTCCCCCCGCGGGCGTATGATGCAGCGCATTATCGCAGAGATTCGAGAAAACACGCGTCAGCATATCGGGGTCTGCCTGAACCAGGGGAAGGTTATAAGGGATGGCGTTGATGGGCTCTACATTCGCACGCTCAAATTCCGTTGCCAGCGCAGCTAATACCTCGTCAACAAATGCAGCCAGGCGCACTGCCTTCCATTGAAGTTGCATGGCTCCTGCCTCGGCCTTCGCCATCATATGCAAGTCTTTGACCAGGCGGCGCAGGCGTAACGTCTCACGCACAATAATGCGCCCGGTTGCCTCATAGTCTTCACGGCTCTGGTTGACCCCGTCCACCAGCGAGTCCCCCAGACCCGCGATGGCTGTCAAAGGGGTGGCTAAATCATGAGTGATGTTCATTATCAGCTCGCGCCGCCACAGTTCTTGCCGCCGTAGTTCATTCATATCGCTGGCCAGTTTGGATGCCATCTCGTTAAACGTGTTGGCAAGCTCACCTAGCTCCCCGTGTGCCTTGACACTGACTTGCGTACTATAGTCGCCCGAGGCAAGCACATGTGCTGCGTTCGTCAGCTTCGCCAGGGGACGTGTTATCGTCCGTGCGAAGAGAATTGCCGCCAGTGCTGCCAGGACGGCTACGATAGCAGCAGCAATCAAAACGAATTCGCCTACAGCCGCCACAAATGGAGGAATGGTATTCTCTGCCGCTGAACGCGAGACGATGACGAGGACCCCAATGACTGGCCCATTACTCTGACCCTCTGAAAAGATGGGTTGCACGACAAATGGTCGAGGAATAACTCCAGGCGTGCCCTGCCCAATATTACCGATAGAGGAGATGCCTTGCTGACCATTTTTTATGGCATTGAACAGTCCGGCAAAGTCACTCCTTCGTAAAGAAGGATCGTCCAGTGCTACTATGAATGCCTGGACCGCACTCTGTCTAGACGAAAAATGTGGATAGATGGTTTGACTGCGGTGATTGAATACGATTAGAAGATATTGTTCGCCTTGAAAACTTTGAATCAGCCCATGGGGCAATGTATTCGTTGCTGCTTGATAAAGATTACCGGGGCTCTGCGTATAACTCTCGCCAATGCTTTGTGCTTTATCGCTGGCAAGACTGGCCAGCCGCTGGCGCTGGTCCACGCCATAATAATAGGTAATAGCCAGTATTACCGACAGTGTCAGGAGTATAGTCGCAAGTAGTGCTACCAGCATGGACCCTAATGCTAATCGCCAACGTATACTTTGCCTCCAACGTATGCGCATGACCCTTTCCTCTATGCTTATGTTGCCGTGTCTTTCCGGGTAGGGACAAGCCCTACCCCTACATTTATGTTGCCGCTGGCTTTCCGGGTAGGGACAAGCCCTACCCCTACATTTATGTTGCCGCTGTCCGCGCCTTAACTTCGAATCTATACCCTACACGCCAGACGGTTGTGATGTAGCGTTGCTCAGAGTTGGCTTCTAGTTTCTTACGCAGCGCGCTAATATGGACATCAATGGTATGCCCATCGCCGAGGTAATCGTAGCCCCAGACCTTATTCATCAGTATTTCACGCGTAAAAACCCGTCCCGGCGCTCTGGCCAACAAGGCCAGCAGGTCGAATTCTGTTGGGGTTAGTGCAACCTCGCTACCATTTACCTCCACACGACGCGCAGACATATCAATGCTAAGACCGGGGAAACGCAGTATGTTGTCGGCAGTTGCAGGAGACGAGGAACTATTGGAAGGGGTATGTGCCTCTCCCGCTTCAGAAGTTCCGACCCGGCGCAAGATAGCTCGTACTCTACTGACCAGCTCGCGTGGGCTAAATGGTTTCACGAGGTAGTCATCCGCACCCGATTCAAGACCTGATATACGGTCGTCTTCGCTGCCACGAGCTGTTAACATGAGAATGGGAGTATTCGACCATGCACGTATGCGGCGGCAGACTTCAAAGCCATCTAGTGCCGGCAGCATAATATCGAGGATGACCAGGTCAGGATGTTCCCGCGCATGTAAGGCCAACCCATCGGCCCCATCTCTTGCCACTACCACCTCATAACCTGCGTCCTTTAAATAAAGATTGAGCAGGTGGATAATACCTTCTTCATCTTCAATAATAAGGATTTTTTGAGACATATATAGTACCCCGACATAGACAGCATTTCATTTGTACTAAATAGTACCATACCATTGCCCCCAGGAGATACTTCTACACGTGAATTGGCGTCCTTCTCGCAAATCTTGAGCAAATCTTGAATATTACCTTACAAATCTTTCATATCCAGGAAGTATGATATAGGTGTCACACAGGAAGGCACTTTCTTCAGGCGAAGGTAAAAGTAAATAGAATACATACCTTTCCTTCTTCTCTCTCGTGCTAACAGAAAAGGTAGGTACGACTTGGCTCGTACCTACCTTTTCTGTATGTTCTGGGCGTAGGGACCCGATTTATCGCGTCACACGGGGAGGGGGGGTCACACGGCGGGCACAACTGATGCGACGGGTACCCCACGCCTGGGCGCGATAAATCGGGCCCCTACGAACCCCGCTCTAGTAATTCCAACAGAACCCCATTGGTTCCTTTGGGATGGAGAAAGATGGCACGGCCCTCGGCGGCGATACGCGGCTGCTTGTCCAGCACGAGCGCCCCTTTCTGTTGCATTTCTGCCAGAGCGGCATCAATATCGGCTACCTCCAGGCAAATGTGATGCAGGCCTTCACCATGCTTCTCTAAAAACCTGGCCAGGCTGGAGTCGGGGGTGGTTGGCTCAATCAATTCAATCTCGCTCCCACCAGGCCCTCCCATGGGGAGAAAGGCGATACGCACCTGCTCTGTCGGTACCTCTTTTATCTCACTGGGGGGGATACCCAGCGTATCGCGGTAAAATACCAGTGCCTGCTCGATATTGCGTACGATGATGGCAACATGGTCAATGCGTTTAGGCATAATAACCTGCTCCGTTCTGCCTTTGTCATCAGCCCTTTTAGCCCTTTTAGCCCTTTTAGCCCTTTTCGCACTTTGCAAGGTGAAAATCCGTTTGACGAAGCAGGTGGGGGATGGTCGCAAACAGACCGACACTGAGCTGGATGGAGTTTGTTATGCTACGCATAGCCATTAATGCTCCAATTCGTGTCTCCTCACTATAGTGCAAAAGATCGGACATTTGCTCAAACTCGGCTTGAGTGAGGATTTCATATGTTTGATCCGGCTTGACAAGAATGCTCAAATCCAGGTCCACATAGGATAGACGATCAACTTCAATCGTGACAGGTTCAATAATTGAGGCATAGGTATACTTCAGGATACGACCTTCATAAAAGGCACTGAGCATATACCAGCGTCCTGGCCAGAAAAATTGTAAGCAATTGTAGCGCAGCGGATATGTTCTGGTTGACCAGTGCATGAGTGTACCGGCAGGCAGCCACAATTGTATACAATCGCTGGCTACCTCTGCCAACAATTCATCGCTGAGCTGCGTTTTCTCATGTAGTCGATAAGCTTGCCACGATCCACGCACTACCTGATCGTAACTGCGACTCTCCACGCGAAAGTCTGGTTGCATGATTGCTGCTCTCCCTTCCGTCAGACCACATAGTACGCAAATTCGTCGCTGTCGTCAAGCCCGGCAACAAATAGTCCCATGATAACTGCCAGGTTTATAACAAGCCTTTTCATGGACCCCCTACCAGGTAAAACGATTAATGCCTCTCTCTTTTACTATTGCCGTGTTGTACAATAAGGAAAAGGGTAGGAGTGAGTACCACAAGGAACATCCTACATTTTCTACAGATAGAATATCAGAGAACCAAAAACAAGGTATATATGCGCTGTCCTTATTGTCAAACCGATAATCCATCAACAGCAAAGTTTTGCCTCGAATGCGGCAAGCGTTTTGCCATCTGCCCCAATTGCGGCACAGCTAACCCGGCTAAGGCTAAATTCTGTATCGAATGTGGTACCGCATTGTTGCCAAAGGCAGAACGCGAGAAACCGCAACAGGCGATGCAACACGGCGACAAAGAACGAACACAACCACTTCCTGAGCTACCTGCAATACCTCGGGAAGAACGGCGTGTTGTAACTATCATGTTTGCCGATATTACAGGCTCGACGCCCCTGGCAGACCACCTGGACCCGGAAGATATGCGGGCCATACTCACCGGTTACTTCAACCTGATGACCGAGCAGATACGCAAACATGATGGCACGGTCGAGAAGTATATCGGTGACGCTGTAATGGCCGTATTTGGGGCTCCCTTCGCCCATGAAGATGACCCTGACCGTGCGATCCGTGCCGCACTGGATATGCAGGCCGCACTCACTCAATTCAACGAGCAGCGACAGGCACAAGATCCAGAGGCAACACGCTTGCAGATGCGTATTGGCATTAACACAGGTGAGGTTGCCGCTCCCTCTCCCAGTAACTCACAGTACAGCAGGCGTGATTTTCTCATCACGGGTGACGCCGTCAATGTTGCCGCCCGGCTACAATCGGCTGCTATGCCCGATACCATCCTTGTGGGCGAACGCACATACCTGGCAACACGAGGAGTATTTGATTTCCAGCCATTAGCTCCTTTGCGCCTTAAGGGGAAAGCAGAACCGATATCCGGCTGGGTTGTACTGGGCTTGCACAACGATACATCTACCATCACACAGCACCCCCGTGGTATTGAAGGTCTGCAAGCTCGTTTCATTGGCCGCCAGTTGGAACTTGAGCTGATACATGCAACCTATGCACGTGTCCAGGCAGAAAAACGGCCACATCTGATTACGCTGCTTGGTACACCAGGTATCGGCAAATCCCGCCTGGTACGCGAATTTATTACCCGCGAACAAGAGGCAGTTAAAAGCGCTTCACACGCTGATAAACTCACTCCTCCTAAAGTGCTACAAGGACGTTGCCCCCCGTACGGCGAGGGCATTACCTACAGGCCATTGGTCGAGATTCTGAATTCCTTGCTCCATGTACAAGAAGCTGAAAACCACGATACCTTGCAGGAGCGCTTTATTGAGTTTGTACGCAATACGCTGGCCAATGCCAGGAGCAGCGAGGATGCCACAGAGGTGGCTAATGCTATTTTCCGCAGTATAGGTAGAAGAACCGAAGACACAAGCCTTGCACAGATACGCACGCATACCGAGGGACGAGATCTTCGCAGTGCTACTGCACTGGGTAAAAATACGGAGCAGGTTAGTATCCACATGGCATTGATGCGCGCCTGGCGTATCTTCCTGGAGGCGTTGGCGTTGCAACAACCACTCATCATTGTAATCGACGATCTCCAATGGGCAGATGAAGCGCTCCTTGACCTCTTAGAATATCTGACGGATCGTGTCACCAATGTGCCTATTCTTTTTCTCTGTCCTGCTCGTCCTGATTTTTTCGAGCGACGACGCGATTGGGGAGGTGGACGGCGCAACTTTACAACACTTGCCCTGGAATCACTCTCTAGTGAGGAAAGTAACGAACTGGTGGATGCCCTGCTTAAGACAGAAGATCTCCCTGGCGTGCTGCGCTACACTATTCTCACCCGGGCCGAAGGGAATCCCTTCTTTGTTGAAGAGATCGTGCGTATGCTTATCGATCAGAAAGTGCTTATCAACGAAGATGGCTGCTGGCGTATCGGTGAGCATAATGAGGATATCCTCAACGAGTTAGCCACTCCTGCCGCGCCTCCTGACGATACGCTGATCGACCTGCACTATGTCTTTCCGCTCCCGCGCGTGCCTGACACTATTCAAGGGGTGCTCGCGGCCCGTATCGATCTGCTCAGCCAGACGGAGAAGCTTGTACTTCAGCATGCCTCCATTATTGGTCGTACTTTCTGGCTTTCAGCGCTCTGCGAACTTGCCGCCAATCTCTCTCCCACTACTATTCTTAAGACGATTGACTTGCTCATCGAACGCAACTTTATTTTCGAGACAGAAAAACAGGCCCGCAACCCGGTAGAACATGACCGGGAGTTTGCCTTTAAGCATGTTTTGATCCGTGATGTGGTCTACAACAACATACCGCGTATACGCCGTTCACAGGAACACGCACAACTGGCTCTCTGGTTAGAAGAAAAGACAGCCGCTGATAGAGAGCCCTTCGTTGAATTGCTGGCCTATCACTATCAACAGGCATTAACTACCTGGTCGACAGGTTTTGTGCCAGGTACTGCTGTTACCAACAACAGTTTGCCTGAACCGACTCTTCCTCCTGCACGTTTGACGCGACCCGAGTTACGCCGCCGTGCAATTACTTATATAACGATGGCAGGCGACCAGGCGCTGCACAGCTATTTCACCATTCGTGCCATCCAGGCATACAGTGAAGCATTAGAGTTATTGATTGATAGTAATGCCGACCCGCTGACACTGGCCCAGATGCACCAGAAGTTGGGGCATGCTTATACGCAGCGTGGGAATCTGGACGATGCCTGGCAAGAATACCGGCGGGCTCTCCAGCTTGTGATCACAGAGCCAGGGGGAGAAAGTGATCTCCTGATTTACCTGTACAACCACCTGTCAGAGTTAGGGTCACGCTGGATCGAACTATTCAGCAGCAACCCTGATATGCAAGAGGTGCGCACCTATATCGATGCAGGTCTGAAGTTGCTAGAGGGACGGCCGGTAAGCGGTCAACATGCTGCATTTCTCACCTACCAGGCATTCTGGTACGTTTTTCAACAGTTACAATCGGCAGATACACAACAGAGAGCCGAATTTGCCGAACTGGCCCTACAAAGTGGACAAGAGGCGCAGCGCATTGCCGAGGAACTGAACGATCCCAGGGCACTGTGGCTCACATTGGACGCGCTGGGCTATATCTACCACAGGCTACACAAATATCATGAAGCGCATAAAGCACAACATTATCGCCTGACACTGGCTGACCAGATAAAGAGCCGGGAAGAGCTCTACGATCTCTATTACTCGCTGGGCTGGGTACATGAAGCAGTCTGTGACTACTCTTCAGCAGCAAAGTGGTTTGGTGAGGCCTGGAATATTGCCCAGACGATGGAAAGCCCTACTTTGCTGTTGAACTGTATGATAGGACGTATGTATGTCTGGAACCGCTGGAACCGCTGGAATGAGGCACAGGAAGCAGCGCAGAGCATCTTACAAATGGTCGAACAATACCAGCATAATGAACAATGGCAGTTAGATGCCCTGCAGTCTCTGGCGGTCATTGCATACCATAGAGGACAGCAGGAAGAAGCTGATCACTATACTCGCCAGTACAAACGCGTACTGGATCAATATTGCTCCCAAACGGAAAGTACAGCCCATATGGCCTATATCCATCTTGCTCGTGAAGATTGGGCACGCGCTACGGCAGAATATCAAGAGAAGTTGCAACAAAGTGAGCCATTTCCTTCTCCCGACATCCTGGCGTCACTGGCTGAACTCGTTGTAATCACCGGTGAAAGCGTAGAGACACAAGAGGCTAACTGTGAGAGAGCCGTGACTGTTGCTGAGCAATCAGGCGGACACGGCAGCCTGGCGATTGCCTTGCGCGCGCGTGGCAGGATGTACCTGGAGCAACACAAATGGGAGAGCGCCGGGGAGAATTTGAAACAATCTCTACTCAAGTGTGAAGAGCTTGATCTTCCCTGGGAAAGAGGAAAGACGCTGTATTGCCTGGGGCTCCTCTACCGGCGTCGCGCCGATGTCCTCTACGAAAATGAGCCCGACCAGCGCAATGCCGACCTTGGACGTGCTCACTTCCATTTCGAGCAAGCCCTCGGTTTTTTCGAGTCACTAAACGCTGTTAGTGACGCAGAGCGCGCTCGCTTAGCCCTGGCGCAAGATAGTAAAGCGCCGGTATAGCTTTCACACCATCAAATGAGGGGGAATATACTATGCTAGATCCTACACCGGTTCCTCAGCCCGCAACAGGCTACGTCGTTGATGCTGAGAACGCAGCAGAAATGGCTCGTCTGGTGAGACAAGCGCGCATGTTGAGCCAGCATCTTGGCCTCTTCCCCGCACAGCTTGACCTTGCGCAGAGCTATCACATCCTCGATGTTGGGTGTGGTCCTGGGGAATGGGCCCTCGAAATCGCCCAACGCTTTCCGGGGAGCCAGATCACCGGAATTGATATCAGCGCACTCATGATCACGTATGCCCATTACACCGCTGAAAGTCAGCCCGTCTCGAATGTGCAGTTTCAGGTGATGGATGCACGCCAACCTCTGGCATTCCCCGACGCTTCTTTTGACCTCATCAATGCGCGTTTCATTGTTGGGTTTATGTCTACCACCACCTGGCCTCAGCTTATACATGAGTGTTTCCGGATCCTGCGTCCGGGAGGAATCCTCTGTAACTGCGAACCTGAGAGTTTAGGCACCACCACCAGTCCCTCCCTCGCTCAGTATAATTTCCTGCTAACGCAGGCGATGCGCTGGGCAGGGCAATGTTTTGCCCCCGTCGGAGACCAGTATGGCATCTCTGCTGTACTGCATCGATTACTCCACGAAGCTGGTTTCCAGCACATTCAGCAAGAAGCATTTGTCATCAATTACTCAGCAGGAATGCCAGCGCATACAGCGATGTATGAAAATTTCAAAACATTCCTGAAGCTTCTCCAGGCGCTTCTGGTACGTAGTGGCCTCACAACACAAGAGGACATTGAAGTGCTCTATTCCCGTACCTTCGAGGAGATGCAAGCCGACGACTTCTGTGCCGCCGCATTTTTCCAAAGAGTATGGGGTAAAAAACCTGCATAGCTCGAACCCATCCTGTATCCCTGCTTGACACTGCCCGCAGCAGGCACTCCGCCACTATTTGGGGCTAAATTTAGAGACTATTACTTGTTTTCAGTGGGAGAGGGAATAGGTGGGAGAGAGGGGCCACCCGGGCTTTTTGCCAGAAAAGCCTGAAGCGTGGGAAATTGCACCATTTTTTCTAGAGTGATGCGCTCCATGGGAATAGTGCCATTCTTACAGGAAGCCGTAGTGGAAGTATTGGATTGTCCTACAGTGGAAGTAGATGTTCCCGCTGTAGCTGGCGTTGGGGGATTGCCAGGATTGGAGTTACTGATAATGCAATCAAAAGTTTGCCCATTCATCAAATATGAACTGTCGGCCCGCTTACCATTATATATCTTAAGAATATATGAACGCATTGCCTCGAACTCCTGCTCGTTTTGAACCTTTGTCGTTGGTAGCCCGGCATAATCACTATAACGACCATGAGCCACTCTCTGGAGGAATGTGGTGAACGGAACGGGAGAACCAGGAGTGGGATTAGATCCCCCCGTTGATGAAGCTGAACCACATGCTTCAATCATGAAAAGAGCGAAGGCGAGGAGAATCAAAAGACGCAATTTTAATGAAGACATGGTCAACTCCTTATCAGTCTGAGCGGCAATAACCAACTTCACAGAATACAGGCTGCGTGTGCAGTCAACGATTGCCCTATGAGGTATCATACCGGATATCTGGGACATTTGAGCCACACATACAGAGGACATCCAGTCACATAATGACCGACGCTGAAGAGTGCAAAATAGTTCCAGGTTCTATTAAATTGTGATCTAACTCCACAAGTCAGGGAATCATTATAGTGACGACACTCGATAGTATAGAGCATGGGAACTTCATATACTATCGGACGTCGTCACTGCTACAAAATTGGAACGGAAAGTGCATCAGTCCATCCGGTCACACCTTCTACAAAACAACTGGAGAAAATCGCAGATGTGACGGTAGACCTTGCGTCCTACTCAACAATAGCCACCGGGTCCTCCAAAGTAGAAGTATGTTCCCCAACTGCCTCCACTTGAAGAAGGTGTGATAATGATCGTATAACACTTGGGGTTTGTTTGGAGAGGTGACAGCGTAGCCCACACTCCAGTTCCGCCACTCTGGTTGTTGGGAATATAGAAAATGGTCTTCTGAAATGCAGCCTTTTGCCATCCCGCGCTGGCGAATTTCCCACTCCCCATCTGGGGCCAATTCGTGGTAGGGGTGTAGGTCTCTCCACCATACTCGATTAGGCTGGACTTCTTTGAGAGGGGCCCGCCACGATAGATCGACCCAGGATAGTAACCAACAGCCTGTATGCTTCCAGAACCTTGCAGGAAGAGCCACCAATTTCCCTGATACTACTTCCATTGCAACGTAAAGCCCCACTGGGTGCCGCCATAGCTGCTATCATTGGTAAACGCACCACCGAGGGCCCAATTGTTATTGGTTTGAACGAAGGCCGTACAGTCAAGGTTGTAGCATCCGGTTGATTGATAATCATTAGCGGTCCAGTAGATGAACAGAACCGACCGCTTGCCAAATTTCCCAGGGTAGTGGATCCAACCCCCTTCAACCGTTTGAGTACCGCTACCAGATCCCCCTACATACCACTGCTGGGAAAGGCTGAAATTGCCACTCGGATTCCATAGATTCAACCAGGAATTGCCTCCATAGTTGGTGACAGACTGATAGCCAATGGCATAGCGATGTGCATTAGTAGCCGCCTGGTCACCTGGGCTTTTTGCCAGGAAAGCCTGAAGTGTAGGAAATTGCACCATTTTTTCTAGAGTGATACGCTCCATAGGAATGGTACCATCCTTACAAGAGATGGAATTTCCGAACTCATCCTTCTGTCCAAGTGTCAGAGGCGAGCCACTAGCCTGGGTCGAACTTCCAGAAGCTGTCGGAATGCTAACTTTAGGCGGCTGCGCTATCTGCTTGATATTCAAGTGATGAACGGAAGATTGCGAGTTAATCGTAATGCAGTCAAAATACTGACCATCAAGGACAAATGAGCTCACCTGTTTAACACCCGCATACGTGTCGAGAATGTAGGATCGCATTGCTCCGAATGCTTGCTCATTCTGAACACTTGCCGGTGCCCGCCCGGCATAATCACTATAACGGGCATTAGCCACATTCGTGAGGAACTGGGAGAATGAGACGAATGTTTGCGACGAAGATGAGAGGCTTGCAGACGCACTTCGTGAGGTCGAGGTGTTTGCAAACGCACTTTGCGAGGTTGCTACTCCAAAGGCAACAATGGCAAAGGCAGCCAGTAAGCACAGAAGGGCTTTCGGTTTCAGCATGACTCCTCCTTGAAGCTGATGGTAAAGCTTATCAAATCAAAACAGGAAACAGGAATTTATATGAAACCCTTTTTGAGAGTGATTCATTGGGATTGCCAAAACATCAGCAAAGGGTTACCACTCTCTCTGCTCAGGCAGCTATGATCACTCTTCAAACGGAATTCATATCAGCGGTTGTGCAAAAAAGCCAGAAGAGCTATTGCCCATTGTTCAGTTCGATGGCACGTACTTCTTAGGAAAGTCGCTCTAATAGCTGATCTGATAGATCTATTCCCCCAATTTGAAGCCTTTTCACACGGTCTCC
>WNGJ01008661.1_pt1 | contig 16101 bp, 16 predicted proteins | sample 5400611 | NCBI WGS metagenome assembly WNGJ01 (sample SAMN13153375, study PRJNA577476) | soil metagenome | isolation source: 40 cm soil or saprolite under Garry oak tree replicate 1 | place: USA:California | collected 2016-06-15 | reverse complement strand
CGGCGAAGCGACGGCACAGCGCCTCTATAACCTGATCGACGGGGAAAGATCGCATCTCGACGGCCTGCGTGAGCAGTTCGTATCTTCCGTCTCGCTGCAGCTCGTATACCTCGATATGCCACCTGAACAGAGCACCGTCGGTCGTGCTCACCGTTATCTGCAGGTAGTTGCCGCCGAATTGCTCTACTACCTTCGGGATACTCGCCATCGTCATGAGGTACTTGACGGTGGCGATATCGAACACGAACACGCCGCCGGGATTGAGGTGCCGGTATGCGCAGCCGAAAAAGCTCTGCCACGCCGAGAGGCTGAGCAGGTGATTGACGCCCTGATACGCGCAGACGATGGCGTCGAATCTGGTACGGAGCGTGAAGCTGGTCATGTCGGCGAGGTACAGCGGCACGCCCCCGGGGAGCTTCGCACGCGCCACTGCAAGCATGCCAGGTGCTATGTCCAGGCCGCTGACCTGGTAGGCGCGTGAGAGTGGCGCGGTGATAGCCCCGGTCCCGCAGGCGACGTCGAGCAGGGTCGCGACCCGGCCGTGACGCCGCTCGAGGATGTCCCGGATAAACGCCGCCTCGGTGGAGGAATCGCCCGTCACCGCATCGTAGTGCGGCGCGAGCAGGTCGTAGGTTGCCATCATCGGAATGTCTAGAGCCCTCCAGGAAACCCGGACATCATCCGTAGCGGACGATGGGCCAGATGAGGTCCGCTGCCAGCATGGACGCCATGCGGGTACTCGACTTGCCGAACTTGCCCAACTTGCCGACGATCTCCAGCTGGCCGTGAGGGCGGTTGATTCGCGCCTGCTGCGTCAGGCCGGATCGGCACGCGGATACCTGACGGTCACGGTCGCGCTCGGCCTGGCGGGCATCGTGCTGATCCTGCTCCAGGCCGACCTGCTGTCGCGCGCCCTGGCCGGGGCGGCGCGCGGCACCGGGATAGCCGCGCTGTCCGGCGTGCTGGCCTGGCTCGGCGTTGTGGTGGCCGGGCGGGCCGTCGCGGCCGCCGGAGGAGAGGCCGCGGCGCTGCGGGCGGCGGCCGCGGTGAAGTCAGGGCTGCGACGGCGGCTCAGCGCCCACGTACTACGGCTCGGCCCGCAGTGGCTTAGGTGATCACGCTCGAAGGCGGGAAGATCGCCGAAACGGGTCACAGGGTGACGATCGCGTAATGGCATGCGGAGACTTGAGAGGTTGTGCTGATGTCTACTTATTACGAGATCCGGGTAACGGGATTTCTGCCACCCGGTGTCCTGCTCGACTTCGAGGAGCTCAGTGCATCTCCGCAGGAGGTCCAGACCGTGCTGCACGGTTCACTCGAGGATCCGAGGGAACTCCGCAAGCTGCTCGACAGGCTTCAGATATTCGGCGCCCGGCTACTGGAAATACACCGCTTCCGTAAGGAAGCAGTCGATGCGGGAGGCCGTCACCCCGCGTGACACGTGCAGTGCCGAGGTCAGATCAGCTGGAGCTGGCGGGCCCGGCGGACCGCCTCGCTGCGGTGCGCCGCTGCCAGCTTCCGGTAGATGTTCCGCAGATGCGTCTTTACGGTGTTGACGGAGATATACATCTCCTCGGCGACCTCGGCCGTGTTCAGCATGGCCGACACGTGTACCAGCACCTCCCGTTCGCGTTCGGTGAGCGGCTCGACCAGCAGCACCGCCGCCTCGCCGACCGCGTCCATGAGCGCCGGGAGCTGGTCAGGGCCCAGCGCCCGGGCCAGCAGCAGCCGGTGGCTGCCGACCAGTTCGGGGTCACGCCGGAGCACCGCCCCGATCCAGCGGCCCTCCAGCGCGAACGGCAGCCTGATCTGCTCACGTTCGGCCAGCCGGAGCGCGGATGCCAGTGACCGCCGACCGCGACCGTCGTCGTCACCGTGGTAGCTGAGCCGTGCGTCCACCAGCCATGCATGCAGGCGCACCCAGTCCGGCAGCTGGCTGTCGGCCGCGAGCACCTGAGCGAGGACGCGGTGCGCGGCCTCGTCGTCTCCCGCGACCGCGCAGGCATGGGCCAGGGTGACCGTGGCCTCTGGCGAGATGCCAGCCCGTTCGGCCGAAGCCAGCGCGGCCTGGATGTCCCCGGCCGCCGCGTACGCGCGTGACTGGACCAGGCTCAGCTGCTGGTCAAGCCAGAGCGGAACGGACCACCCGGACCGGGCCCGGTCGATGATCTGCACGGCCACCGCCGGGCGTCCCTCGGCCAGCGCTCCACCGGCCGCGACCAGGTAGGCCGCCACCCCGACAAGCTTGTCCGGGCTGGCGCCGAGGGCGGCGTCCGCCTGCTTGAGGCAGCTGCGGGCCTCGCGTAGCTCATTGCGGGCCAGGTGCACCCGGGCCAGGGCGATCAGCGGCGCGGGACCGGGGCCGGACGGCCGATGCCCGCTCGCCACGGAGGCCGCTTCCTCGGCCAGTTCGGCGGCGCGCCCGAACCGGCCGCGCAGTGCCTCCACCAGCGCCAGCCGTCCGCTCAGGCTCGCCCGTTCGCATTCCCGGCCGGAAGCAGCCTCGACGGCCACCCCGGCCCCGAGGATGCGGGCCGCCTCGTCCACGCGGCCGGACCACAGCTCGACGGCTGCGCGGCCGGACAGCACCCGCCGCCTGATGTCCGGATGCCGGGCGAGTCTTCGGCCCGGGACCTTGTCGAGCATCAGCTCCGCACGGCCGATGGCCGTCGCCGCCGTCGCCAGGTCCCCGGTACGCAGGCAGACGGTTAGCCGGAGCACCGCGGCGGCTAGCCGGGACGTGGCCTCCTCGTCGGCAGGAAGATTCTTCATCAGGCCATCGGCGGCATCCAGGGCGGCGGCGCACGAGTCATGCTGGCCAGCAGAGAGCGCCACCGCAGCCGTAAGCAGGTGGGGCTGCGGCGTGGTCCAGGCCTCGCCGGATGGCATGCTAGCGAACTCGCCAGCCAGGCACTCGCCGTCCTGCGGTTCAAGAATCTGGCCGATCGCCAGGTCGTCGACGACCACGACCGCAGCCAGCGGCCAGTCACCGGCCGCGATGGCGTGCCGCACCGCGTCGGTGGGCATGCTGTTCCGCTCGTACCACCTGGCCGCGCGCTGATGCAGGGCGACCACCCGGTCCGGATACTCGTACCGCAGTCTCAGCCGGAGCATCTCGGCGAACAGCGTGTGGTAGCGGTACCACCCCGAGCCGATCGGCTGGACCAGCGCGTTCGTGTGCGCCAAGGCGGCCAGGATGCCTGCGGCTTGCTCATCGCCGGTCAGTTCGGCGGCAGCCTCGGCGCTGACATGCTCCAGGATGCTCGTGCCCAGCAGGATCTCGCGGACCTCAGGTGGCTGGACGTTGAGCACCTCGTTAACCAGGTAGCAGGTCAGGGCGCTGTCCTCGGCGATCAGCTCCTTGACGAACAGGTCCGGGTCGGGATGGGCGACCAGCGATATCGCGGCCAGGCGGAGACCGGCGGCCCAGCCCTCGGTTCGCCGGTTCAGGTTCTCCAGCGCGTCCGCCCTCAGCGGCCCGCCGTGCTGCTCCAGCAGCAGGCCTGCCTCATCGAGGCTGAACGCGAGGTCGCTGGCGCGTATCTCGGTCAGCTGTCCGGCCAGCCGGTACCGGTGCAGGGGCAGCAGCGGATCCATCCGCGAGGCGACCAGCAACCGCAGCGCGGGCCCTACGTTCCGGAGCACGAACTCGAACCCTTTCAGCACGGCCGGATCGGTCAGCAGGTGAAGGTCGTCAAGGACCAGCGTGACCGGAGGGTCCTGGGCGGCCAGTGTGGCCGTCAACCGGAGCAGGAATCTCTCATCTCCCGCCCGTCCGCGCGGAACGGGCTGCAGCGCCTTTGGAATGGCGACACCGGCCTGGCGCAGCGCCGCCACGACATAGGACCAGAACATGCCCGGCCGATTGTCGAACTCATCGAGTCCGACCCAGGCCACCGCGCCGGGCTCAGCCATCGCCCACAAGGCCAGGGCCATCGTCTTGCCCGCGCCGGGAGGGCCGGTCACGATCGTAAGCGGGCACCACCGGGTACCCTCGGCGATCAGCTTGGTGATCCGCGGGCGCGGTACCGCCCAGTGCGGCACGTCCGGTGGTGTGATCTTCGAGGTCAGGATAGGGTCGCCGACGGACATGGCAGGCCGGCGGCCACGGGTTGATGCCTGGTTGGCTCCATCGGCAGTCATAGATACCTCCCGGTCGCTGCAGGGAGGGCCTTCACCCCTCAAAACCACCCAACGTCAGCCATTCGATGCGCGCATCATACGATCAGCATGAAAGTCCGGATTCTCGGCCTACGCCGCTGAACGTCCGGTAAATGCCGCGGGAACTGGTCAATTGTCGCCGACTTCTACCATCGCCAGCTTGCGCAGGACCTCCTGGAATCTCGCCGTCTCGCTCATGTATCTCCCCCGGCCTGTACGGCTACCAGTGCACAGTGCACCGGAGGAGAACGTCATCCCACCGATGGCATGAAATCGCCAGCTACCCCTCGAGCAGGCCCAGCTCCCGGGACCGGGTGACCGCCTGATGGCGGGAGGAGGCGCCCAGCTTGCGGTAGATGGACATGGCCTGAGACTTGATGGTGTGCGGGGACAGGAACATTTCGGCCCCGATCTCCGGGAACGACAGATGAGTGGCCAGCATGGGCAGCACGCGCAGCTCGGCGGCGGTCAGGGACGACGCACCGGGGGCAGCCGGGGCGCGCTCGGCCGACAGCCGGGCCCGCAGTTCCCGGGCCTCGCCGACCAGAATGCCGAGGTCAGGCCGACGCTTGAGGATTTCGTCGATCTCGCGCATCAGCGTTCTGGCCCCGGCCATGTCAGCCAGCGCAAACTGCACGCGGGCGAGCTCGAGCCGGGCCTGAACGGCCAGGTGGGGATGAATGTAGCTCTGGAACGGCCGCAGCCGCTGAGCACTGACGAGCTCGCGCCGCGCCGCCGGGAAGTCTCCCCGGTGCCAGGCCACCCGGGCTTGAACCGCGCAGACGAGCATTTCCTCGATCCCGGCCTGACGCTCAAGGGCGCGGGCCCGGTCGGCGAAGGTCTCGGCCGAGCTCCAATCGCCGCGGGCGGTGGCCAGGAGCGATCGCTCGCACAAGGTGTCCGCCAGGACATCGGGCGCGCCGACTCCCTCTCCGCCGGCGAACGCCTCGGCGAAGGCCGCGTCGGCACCGTGCGGGTCCCCGGACAGAACCAGCGCGATTCCCCGGCAGGCCATGGCCACCGGCGCTGCAATCCCCGCCGCCGCGAACCGCCGCACAGCCTCGTCGGCGTCGGCGAGCATCCGCTTCACCCCGTGCCGGCATAGCAGAGCCCGGAGCACGGCCGCCCACGCCTCGGCGCCAGGATCGTCGGGTCCTGGACCCTCCCGGTATTCCCAGCGGTCAACCTCATCGGCCCATCGCTCGGCCTCGGCCGGCCTCCCCTCCTGCGCGGCCAGGAGCGAAGCCCACACGGCGGCCATCGGGTGTCCCTCGATGCCGCCCCTGGCGTCGAGCCACCTGTACCACCGCTGGAGAGTGGAAAGCCGGGACTGCCGAAAGGCCGGCAACGCCAGCTTTCCCACCAGGCGGGCGGCCTCATCGACGTCCCCGGCGGCGATGAAGTACTCCAGCGCTTCCTCGGGCCGGCCGCTGGCCAGGCACCAGGCGGCGGCGCGGCGGCGCAGTACCGGCAGCAGGCCGGGCTCTAGCCGCCCCAGCTCGGCCAGCAGCATGTCACGGAACAAGTGGTGGTACCGGTACCAGTGCCCCCGCCGGTCGAGCGGCACCAGCAGCAGGTTCGACCTAGCCAGCTCGGCCAGTATCGCCGCGGAGCCCAGCTCCTCCAGCACCGCCTCGCACAGCGACCCGCACATCTGCTCCAGTACCGCGGTCCGGGTCAGGAACACCCGGTGCCGCGCCGAGATCCGGGCCAGGAACTCCGCTTCCAGGCGCGGCAGCCTGTGGGGCGGCACGGGATCGCGGGCCTCTGCTCATCCCGGCGGCGGCCTCGGTGGTATTCCTGTTCACCCTATGGGCATCGTGTTCCCGGGTGCCTACACGCTGGCGAACCTGCTGCCTTTCATTTCTCTCGGCTGGCTGCTGGTCGGTGCCATTGCCGCCGGCATCCTGCGGGCGCGACGGCCCGCCACCTTCCAGGCCCCGGGAGCGGCCGTCGCACCGAACCTCGATAAGCAGCTAGAGCCGGACTAGACGGCCGCTTCGACGTTCTCGCGGCTGCCGTAGGCGCACAGCCCGTACAGGGCCACCAGGTCCATGGCGACGATGGTCAGGGACCAGAACGGATAGGCCGGGATGGAGAACATCTGCTCGATGACGTTCAGCCCGAGCACCGCCACGGCGAACCAGCGGGCCAGCTGGTTGCCCGCCATGACCCCGCCTCCGGCGATGAGCAGCAGGATGGCGAAGATGAGGGTGATCCAGCCCCAGGCGCGCAGGTTGCCGAACACGTATTGCGCGTGGGCCACGAACACGTGCGAGTTGGCGATGGCCGCGATGCCGTAGATCAAGTTCCAGAAGCCAGAAACCAGCAACAGCACACCCGCGAACAAGACCAGGCCGTATCCGCGGCCCTCCGCATACGCACGGCCCCTGGCTGACCGCATTGCTGCCGACGTCATTCCTTACCTCCCTGGTCAGGGCGCCGGACTGTCCGGCTGTCACCACGGTGCGTCATGCTCGCGGTTCATGGACCACCCGGAACGGGTGACCTGCGCCGTCACAGGTGGCTGAACCCGCCGGACTCGGCCCCGGACATCGGTACCGCGACCGGGTGCCTGCCGAAGTGCGCCACCGCGTCGCGGAAGTCGTCGAGCAGCGAGGAAGCCATGTCGCGGCTGACCCCCAGGCGGACCAGGATGCGCTGGACGGCGATGTCAGACGCCGTTCCGGTGAGGGTGTAGGCGGGTACCTGCCAGCCGCGGGCGCGCAGCCGGTCGGCCAGGTCGAACAGCGTGTACCCGGGATCCTCGCCCTCGCGGATCCGCCAGGTGGCGGTCGGGATGCCGGTGGCCGGGTCGCTGTCGCACAGCAGCTCGAACGGGCCTAGCTTGACGATCTCGGCCGCCAGGTACTGGCCGATCTCATAGGACGCCTGGTGGATGCGCCGGTAGCCCTCATAACCGAGCCGCAGGAAGTTGTAGTAGCTGGCGATGATCTGCCCAGGTCGGCCATCATATGCACGCACCGGCGCTCGATCTCGGCGGTCTGCGGGTACTCGTCTCTGTCAATCATGTTCTTGTTGACCGCCAGCGCCATCAGGCCGAGCCTCGGGTTCCTCCCAGGTCTGGCAGAACGTGGCCAGGTTCTGCCGGGCGTTGCCGTCCAGGATCAGCTCGTCCGACACCAGCTGGAACGCGTCCCTGGCCACGATCTCGTCACGGGGGAACTTGTACTTCGGGACCGGCTTGGTCAGGTCGCGTCCGACGAACACGCAGTCGCCAGCCGCTCGGCCACGATGTCCCGCGCATGCAACGGCATGGTTCACATCTCCCCTGGTCAAGGCTGGGCTTCGATCCTCGTTGGTGACCCCGGAGCGGTCATCACCCGCCGCGGATGATTGCGGCGAGCGCAAGGACGGACGCCTCGATGTCCCGGCGCGCCGCACGGAAACTGTCCAGCTGCCGGTCGATGCCCAACTTGAAGTCCATGGCTGAATCGGAGCAAATAACCGCGGCCGACGCACTCATCCATCGCGGGTGATTGCTTCGCCGAGCGTCGGCTTCTACAAAGGCAACGTGATGGCACAGGCGAGCGAGAGGGGCGGCGATGGGCGCCGAACGTGAGCGGGTGGACGGATTCGGCCGGCTGGAGGACGGGCTCTTGCAGGCGGGAGAGTGGTACCGGTGGGGGCCGTATGTCAGCGAACGCCAGTGGGGCACGGTCCGGGAGGACTACAGCGCCGACGGCAACGCATGGGATTACCTGCCCCACGATCACGCGAGATCCCGGGCCTACCGGTGGGGGGAGGACGGCCTGGCCGGATTCTGCGACATCCACCAGCGGCTGTGCCTGAGCCTGGCGTTGTGGAACGGGCGCGACCCGATCCTGAAGGAGCGGGCGTTCGGGCTCACCGGCCCGCAGGGCAACCACGGCGAGGACGTGAAGGAGTACTGGTGGTACCTGGACGCCCTTCCCAGCCACGCGTGGAACCGGTGGCGTTACCACTATCCGCAGGAGGCGTTCCCTTACCAGGACCTGGTCGATGTCAACGCCCACCGGAACCGCTACCAGCCCGAGTACGAGCTGCTGGACACCGGCGCCTTCGACGGCGACCGGTACTGGATCACCGAGGTGCACTACGCCAAGGCCGCCCCGGACGATCTGCTGATGGCGATCCAGGTCACCAACGCCGGGCCGGAGGACGACAGCATCCACGTGCTGCCCACCGCCTGGTTCCGCAACACCTGGGCCTGGGATGCCGGCGAGCCCAAGCCCGGCCTGTCCGCCTCGGCCGAGGCGTCGGTCACCATCGAGCACCCGATCGCCGGCACCATGGAGCTGATCGGCGCCGCCGGTCCCGACGGTTCCGATCCGGAGCTGCTGTTCTGCGACAACGAAACCAACATGGCCCGGCTGTACGGCACCCACCAGGTCAGCCCCTACCCCAAGGACGGCATCAACGACCACGTCGTCCACGGCGCGCCTACCGTCAATCCCGAGCGGGCCGGCACCAAGTGCGCGTTCTGGTACCGGCTGACCGTGCCGGCCGGACAGACCGCCGAGCTGCGGCTGCGGCTGCGCCCGGCCGGTCGCGGCGAGGAGCGCACCGTCGCGCTCGGCGCCGGGTTCGACGAGGTGATGGCCCTGCGGCGGGCCGAGGCCGACGAGTTCTATGCCGAGCTGACCCCGGCCGGCGCCAGCGCGGACGAGGCGCTGGTGCTGCGGCAGGCATGCGCCGGCCTGCTGTGGAGCAAGCAGCTGTTCTACTACGACGTCGCCCGCTGGCTGGACGGTGACCCGGCCCAGCCGGAACCGCCGGAGTCGCGCAAGAGCGGGCGGAACGCCAAGTGGCGCAACTTCGACGGGTTCGACATCATCTCCATGCCGGACAAGTGGGAGTATCCCTGGTTCGCCGCCTGGGATCTGGCCTTCCACACCGTCCCGCTGGCTCACCTGGACCCGGCGTTCGCCAAGTACCAGCTGATCCTGGTCTGCCGGGAGTGGTTCCAGCACCCGAACGGGGCGCTGCCGGCGTACGAATGGGATTTCGGCGACGTCAACCCGCCGGTCCACGCCTGGGCGGCGCTGCAGGTCTTCGCCATCGACGGCGGCCGCGACCTCGATTTCCTCAGCCGCGTCTTCGACAAGCTCCTAGTCAACTTCACCTGGTGGGTGAACAGGGAGGACGCCGAGGGCAACAACCTCTTCGAGGGCGGCTTCCTCGGCCTGGACAACATCGGCCCGATCGACCGTTCCCACCTGCCGGCCGGCTACACCCTGGAGCAATCCGACGCCACCGGCTGGATGGGCGCCTACGCGCTGGCCATGGCCTCGATCGCCGCCGTCCTCAACTGGACCGGCAAGCGCGAGTCCCAGGACCTGGTCATGAAGTTCCTGGAGCATTTCGCGGGCATCCGCGGTGCCCTCGACCAGCAGGGCCTGTGGGACGACGCCGACGGGCTGTTCTATGACCGGCTGATCACCCCGTCCGGCTACCCGGTCCCGGTCAAGGTCCGGTCCATGGTCGGGATCATCCCGGCGCTGGCCGCGGCCGTCATCGACGGTGCCATGCTGGACAACGCGCTGTCCTTCAACAAGCTGTTCAAGCGTTTCCTGGAGAGCCAGGGCGTCGGCGACATGGAGAAGCTGACCCAGACGCCGCAGTTGCGCGGCGAAGGGGCCAGCCAGCGGCTGCTGCTGTCGGTGGCCCGGCCGGATCAGCTGGAGCGGCTGTTCGCCAAGCTCTTCGACGAGGCTGAGTTCCTTTCCCCGCACGGGCTGCGCGCGCTGTCGGCCTACCACCGCGACCACCCGTACGAGTTCGATGTCGCCGACTACCGGGCGTCCATCGACTACGAGCCGGCCGAGTCGACCACGTCGATGTTCGGCGGAAACTCCAACTGGCGCGGCCCGGTCTGGATGCCGGTCAACTACCTCGTGGTCGAGGTGCTCGAGCGCTACCACCGGTTCTACGGCGGTGATCTGGAGCTGGAGTACCCGGTCGGGTCGGGCCAGCGGCTCACCCTGGACCTGATCACGGCCGACCTCCAGGACCGGCTCATCTCCTTGTTCACCAGGGACGCAACCGGGCGACGGGCCTGCTTCGGCGGGACCGAGCGGATGCAGACCGATCCCGCCTGGAAGGACAACCTGATCTTCAGCGAGTACTTCCACGGCGACAACGGCGCCGCGATCGGCGCCTTCCACCAGACCGGCTGGACCGGCCTGGTCGCCGACCTGGTCCTGCGCCGCCACGGCGCGGTCCGTGCCCTCGGCGACGTCCTGCGTGACCTAGCCCCGAGGCAAGGGGATCAGTGATGAGCAGCATGCAGGCCACCAGCGCGGCCGCCACCCTGCCCGGCAAGCCCTTCCCGCTCGGCGCCACGCCGGGCGAGCTACTCGGCGTCGCGGGCACGAACTTCGCGATCGCCTCGAGCGTCGCCGATAGCGTCACGTTGTGCCTGTTCGACGACGCCGGCGCGGAGACGCAGGTCCCGCTGCGGGACAACGACGCCGACGTCTGGCACGCGTTCGTACCGGGTATCGGCCCCCTGGGACCCGGCCCGGGGCCTGCGGTGCAACCCGGCCAAGCTGCTGCTCGACCCGTACGCCAAGGCCATCAGCGGATCGGTCTTGTTCGGGCCGGAGGTACTCGGTCAGGACGAAACCGACCCGGCCAGGCCCAGCAGCCTGGACTCCTCGGCGCACGTGCCGCGGAGCCTGGTCGTGGACTCCGGGTTCGCCTGGCAGGACGAGGACCGGGCCAGGCACCGCACCTCGGACACGGTCCTGTACGAGATCCACGTCAAGGGCTTCACCATGCGCCACCCGGGCGTTCCCCGGGAGCTGCGCGGGACCTACGCCGGCCTGGCCCATGAGGCCGCTATCGCGCACCTGCTCGACCTGGGCGTCACCACCGTCGAGCTGCTGCCCGTGCACCAGAACGTGCCCGAATCGTTCCTGCTCGGCCGGGGCCTGACGAACTACTGGGGCTACAACTCGATCGGCTACTTCGCCCCGCACAACGGCTACTCGGCCGCCGTGCAGGCCGGGCGGCCCGGCGGCCAGGTCGCCGAGTTCAAGTCGATGGTGGACGCGCTGCACCGGGCCGGCCTGGAAGTGGTACTCGACGTGGTGTTCAACCACACCGCAGAGGCCGGCCCCGATGGTCCTGCGCTGTGCTTCCGCGGCATCGACAACACCGCGTACTACCGGACCGAGCCCGGCGACCCCGGCGTCTACATCGACACGACCGGCTGCGGCAACTCGCTGAACACCGGCGATCCGATCACGCTGCAGCTGATCATGGACTCGCTGCGCTACTGGATACTGGAGATGCACGCCGACGGGTTCCGGTTCGACCTGGCCCCGACGCTGGCCCGCCAGGCGGGCGCCTTCGACAAGGTCTCGGCCTTCCTGGACATGGTGGCGCAGGATCCGGTGGTGTCGCGGGTCAAGCTCACCGCCGAGCCGTGGGACGTCGGCCAGATGGACAGCTACGACCTCGGCCGGTTCCCGCCGCTGTGGCGGGAGTGGAACGGCAAGTACCGCGACACGATGCGCGACTTCTGGCGCAGCACTCCGGTCGGCATCGGCGAGTTCGCCACCCGCTTCGCCGGCTCCTCGGACCTGTACGGCACGTCCGGCCGCCGCCCCACAGCCTCGGTGAACCTGATCACCGTCCACGACGGCTTTACCCTGCGCGACCTGGTGTCTTACGACGACAAGCACAACGAGGCCAACGGCGAAGACAACCGTGACGGGACGAGCGACAACCGGTCCTGGAACGGCGGGGCAGAGGGCCCCACCGCCGACCCTGGCATCCTCTCCTTGCGAGCCCGGCAGTCCCGGGCCATGCTCACCACGCTGATGCTGTCGTTCGGGGTGCCGCTGCTGCTCGGCGGCGACGAGATGGGCCGCACCCAGCAGGGCAGCAACAACGCCTACTGCCAGGACAACGAGATCACCTGGTTCGACTGGGCCAGTGCCGACACCGCGCTGAAGGCCTTCACCAAGAACCTGATCGCGCTCCGGCGCGCCCACCCGGTCTTCCGCCGCCGGCGCTTCCTGACCGGCGTCGAAGCCAGCCAGCTGCAGTGGTTCGCCCCGGCGGGGACGCCGATGGACGGCGGCAACTGGGCCGATCCGAACGCCCGGGCTATCGCCATCTACCTGGACGGGTCCGATGACCCCGACCGGGCCGAGGACGGCACGCTCCTGATCGACGACGACTTCCTGGTCCTGGTGAACTCCTGGTGGGAACCGCTCGATTTCGCGCTGCCGGATACCAGTCCGCAGGCGCGCTGGCGGGTCGAGATCGACAGCTACGACCTGGCGTCCCCGCCGGAGGTGCGGGATGACGAGCGCAAGCCCGGGGACACCGTCACGGCCGGGCCTCGCTCGGTGGTGGTGCTGCGATCAGGACATCCAGGCTGAGCGCGAGGATCCAGGCGGGGAACAGCAACTCCACCCAGGGCGATATCCCGATGCCGACCATGAGGATCAGCGCGCAGGCAAGGCCGGCCAGGACGAGCCACCGGGACACGATCGCGGTGCGGCGCGCGATGTTGACCGTAGTGAGCGTGAACACCGCCGCCATCCGCATCGCGTAGACGTTCAGCAGGCTCCCGGTGAGGTTGCGGCTCAGCGCCAGCGCGCCCGCGCCGGGCCGGGCCGACGAGGCGGCGATGGTGGCGCCGGCCACCGCCGCGGCCACGAACAGCATGCCGACGAACAACAGGCCGCTGCCCAGGAACACGGTGGCGAACAGGCGATCCTCGCGCTCGCCGATCCGGTCCCGCATCACCCCGATGAACCATAGGAAGGCGATCCCGGCGAACGGGATGAGGTTCAGGGCGACGGCCACCGCCGTCCGCCGCCGGGAATCGGCCAGCCACGCGCCGGCCACTTCGGGATGGGCCGGGACCGATATCCGGAGCAGCACCAGCGCGGTGATCAGGAACACGCCGAAAATGATCCCGGCGACCGCAGCCCCCTGGGATGTCCGTAGCGGGCCCCCGGGCCGCAGCCATCCCCGGCGCATCACTCGGTGTGGCCGAATGGCGGCAGATCCTCGACCTGTTGCTTCGTGATGTTCAGCCGGATCCCGGCGTCGACCGACGCGACGGCGCTGACCGGGATGGCCACCTGCTTGCGGCCCCACAGGTGGCCCTCCATGAGCAGGACGTGGGTCACCTTCTGGTCGGCAGTGTCCACCACGAACCCCTCCACCTGCCCGATATGGCCGTCGACGGCGTGCACGCTCTCATGGCGCTCCACCTCGGTCTCCCCCAGCGGGACGGCGTGCTCGACCACCAGCGGGGTGCGGTGACCCAGGCCCATCCCGATGCCCATCCCGGACACGGAACCGCCCACTCCCATGCCGCCGACGTCGCCGTAGCCCTGAACCGCCTCGGCCTGGCCGTAGCCGCCGCCGTACCCGCCGTCCACCAGCTCGGTCTCCTCGGCTGGATCGAGCCGCCCGAACTCGTCCAGCGTGCACCGCAGCCTGATTTCGCTTGCCGCCGCCTCGACCAGATCCAGCGGCACGAGGCGGCCTCCCGCGCCGTGCCGGGGTCCGATCACCAGATGCGTGACCGTCCGGGCGGCCGGATCCAGGATCGTCCGGCTGACCACGCCGCAGAAACCGTCCGAGCAGCTGGCCCGGGCCCCCAGGGTGAACTCCGCCATCGCCGCGCCCCTTCGCTCAGGTAAGGCCTGCCGAAAGGCTCCCGGCTCGCGACCCAGCGGTCATCACCCACCACGGATGATCGAGGACGACGTCTGCGCTGGAGATCGAGGTCACCGCGGCGCGCCCGGCGGGCGGCTAGGACTCCAGGTATCTGATGGCAGCGATGACCCGGCGGTTGTCGGTGTCGGACGGGGCAGGCCGAGCTTGTCGAAGATGCTCGCGACGTGCTTCTCCACCACTTTCGGGGTGATGAACAGGGTGCCCGCGATGGCCGCGTTCGACCGGCCCTGGGCGATGAGCGAGAGCACCTCGCGCTCCCGGGGCGTCAGCGCGGCCAGGGTGTCCCCGCGGCGGCCGGCGCTGAGCAGCTGGCGGACCACCTCGGGATCAAGCACCGTCCCGCCCTGCGCCACCCGGGGTGATCGCGTCGATGAACTCGCTCACGTCGGCCACCCGGTCCTTGAGCAGGTAGCCCACCCCGGCCGGCGCCCGGGAGAAGAGCTCGGCCGCCGCGGCCACCACGTCCAGGCCGCGCCGGGTCAGGGTCTGGGTCAGCCCGTCGCGCATGATCGCGGCGTCCTCGGCGATGACGACGCGCAGCGCGGCGCCGGCCGTGCTCATCAGGCGTGCCTCGGCAGTTCGACCGTGACGACGGTGGGGCCGCCGGGCGGGCTGTCCAGGCCGAGCCGCCCGTCCACCGTCTGCACGCGCTCGAGCAGCCGAACCGGCAGGTCCCCGCCTGGTGGGCCACGCCGGCGCCGCTGCCTACGATGATCACGTCATAGTGCTCGGTCACGAACCCATCGTGGAAGCGCCGGGCCTGCAGGTCATCACCCGCTGGAGGTGATCGCGGTCAGGGCGAGCGCCGGCGCCAGATCGCGCGCTGGCTGCTGAGGCCGACCGCGCCCACCACGATGAGGAGGATGACATTGAGCAGCAGTTGGACCATGGATCCCCCGGCTTCGCCCCAGCTCGAGTACGCGATCGACAGGCCCACCGAGGCGGCGGCCGGGATGGTGGTAACAGAGATGAACACGCCGATGAGCGCGTTGGCCCGGGACTCGGTCAAAGACACGACGCCCACCACACCGGCCAGCACGGCCACGATGACAGAAAAGACGTTGGGCGTATTGATGAGGTCCGCGACGGGCCGCACGCCGTGCAGGAACGGGACCGGGGTCTTGCCCGACGCGCGGACCGCGAGGCCGAACAGCAGGGTCACCGCGATGGCGGCAAGGAACCCCCAGCATAGGGCGAGCAAACCATCCCGCACCTCGGCCCGATTCCGCTTGGTGATGCCGAGCGCGACGCCAATGATCGCGTTGTACTCGGGACCGACCACCATGGCGCCCACGATGAGGATCTGCGAGTTGGTCAGGATGCCCACGGCGCCGATGAGGCCGGCCACCGTCAGCAGGGCGTAGAAACTCGGCGCGTATGCCTCGCCTTGACGGATGACCGCGTCGACCATTTCCCATATCGGGGCAGTCTCCTGCCTCAGTACGCCGCGGTCTGCGGCCGGGACCGCCTGGCCGGTGAGCGTGGCATCCACCCGCTCGACGCAGATCACCCTGTCGCGATCGAGGCCGAGCTCGCGCAGGGCCTTGAACACGGGATTGGCGGTGCCATCGCGCACGTCGAACTGGACCGCGTCGCCATCGGGTCGGCGCGCGGCTCCGGCCTGTACCACTACGTTCTGCACCCCCGGGGCAACGGCGAGCCGGTCGGCCAGCCGCTCGGTGAGGGCGGCCGGGCTCACCACGCGAACGTGCAGCATCACGAACCGCCCGCCGGCGGGCCCAGCAGGACCATGGTGTCTCCGGTCTGCGGTTCCGGCGGGCCGACCTGGGTGACGGGGTCGAGTCTGCCGTCGGCCCGGACCAGGAACAGCAGGTCACCGCCGACTGGGATCCCGTCGCTGGCGGCCTGGGTACAGATCCGCGCACCGTCGGAATAGCGGCGGCCGACCTCGTATCTCGTCAGCTGGGGAGCGAACAGGATCTCGCCGCCAGTGTAGGGAGCGACCACGCCGTGGCTGGGCAGCCGGGCCCCGAGCCGGTAGACCGGCCCCTCAAGGCTGCCTTGCAGCACAATCGACCCGAGTGCGTTGAAGTCGTCCTCGCCGGTGAGCAGCAGCAGCGCGGTGATGCCCTCGAGTTGGGCGCCACGGCCAGTGGCCGCGGCCAGCAGTTCACCGGGTGCCAGCTCCAGGCCGACCGCTTTGATCCGCTGCCGTTGCTCGTCGAACCCGGCCCACATGAGGACCTCAAGGCCCAGCGACCGCAGGGC
>WNGJ01003533.1_pt1 | contig 16101 bp, 11 predicted proteins | sample 5400611 | NCBI WGS metagenome assembly WNGJ01 (sample SAMN13153375, study PRJNA577476) | soil metagenome | isolation source: 40 cm soil or saprolite under Garry oak tree replicate 1 | place: USA:California | collected 2016-06-15 | reverse complement strand
GCCAAGACCTGGTAGCGGCTCTGGTCGAACTCCGAGCCGCAGACCGCACAGATCGCCATGCCAGTGCTCTTGTGCATGAGTGGACGCCCTGACCGGCCCGGTCTCACTCCCTTGGCCCGAAGGGGAGGCGCTCGCATGTCATTTGCGGTGTCCCGGAGGACCGGTGTGGTCGTGGTTGTGGTCGCCGTGTCCCCAGCCCGGGCGTGAGGGCAGAGGCGGCGGAGGCGCGGGCGCCACCGGGGGTGGAGGCGGTGGCGGAGGTGGAGGCGGAGGAGGCGGTGGCGGTGGTGGTGGAGGCGGCGGCGAGACCCGCGGCGGAGAGACCGGCGGGTGCGATGGGTATCCCGGGTTGGATGCAAGCGCGATCGAAGCGCTCTTCACAAGCCGGGACCGCGCGGAACTCGAAACTCGCTGGGTTCCAGGCGCTCGTGTTGCCGGCGACCCCTTGTGGGCCGAGCCGACAAGCCGCGTTTGTGCCCGAGTAATGCCGTGTTCCGCCTTCTTCGGCGGTGCGATCACAGGCTTTGGGGCAGCGGCCACCGTCGGCAGGTGTCCGACCGGCGACTCGAGAGCGGCACGCCAGAGATAGCCGGAAGCGACCCCCGCGCAGACAAGCAAGGTGATGCGAACGCCGATCCGCGGATCCGACATGCTTCGAGTATTGCGCCTGCGCCAGACATTGCCAAGATACGAAACGTCGCCCGCTAGGGCTGAAGCTGCGGGTCCGCGACGCTGATCCGGTTCTTACCGTCCGTCTTGGCCACGTATAGCGCAGAGTCGGCGCGTCGCAGTAGCTCTTCCGAAGTCTGCCCCGGCACGAACTCGGCGATACCGAAGCTCGCGGTCAGCGAGATCCGCTCGCGTCCGGAGACGGTGATGGGGGCGCCGCCGAGCGCGGTACGAATGCGGCCTGCCGCGACCGAGGCGAGCTCGATCCCGGTCTCGGGTAGAAGCACCGCAAACTCCTCGCCGCCCAGCCTCGCCGCCACATCGACCTCTCGTAGGTGAATCCGGAGAAGGTTGCCGAAGGCCTTCAGCGCCTCATCGCCGGCATGGTGCCCGTAGCGGTCGTTCACCCGCTTGAAGTCGTCGAGGTCCGCGATCACGACCGAAAGCGGCGAGTCGAAGACCCTGGCCCGTTCGAGCTCGGCCTCGAGCGCCTCGAGGAACTGCCGCCGGTTGACGAGGCTCGTCAGCTCGTCGGTCGAAGCCTGCCGCTGAACCTTCTCGTGGAGCCGTGCGTTCTCCAGCGCGATCCCCGCCTGCGCGGCCAGCCACTCTGCAAGCTTCTGGGTCTCTTCCTCGAACCCCCGCCTGGGCGGGTAGAGGACGAGCGTCGTCGTGCCGCTCACTTCGTCCGTCTCGAGGTCGAGCGCAAGCGGCTGGCCTTTGCCGTCCACCTCTCCGATCCAGCCAATCTCCTCGCCGGACTTGAGCAGCTGACCTCCTCGCGCGCCGGTCGCCTCCGTGACGACCTCGAGGATGAGAGGAAGGAGCGCCCGTGGATTGTGCGTCGCCGCCAGCGCATTCCCTACGAGTGCGAGCGCCTCACGCGGGTCTCGCACGTTCGAGTGCCCCCGGCGACGGTCGTGTCGTCGCCTACCGGCTACAAGCGGAGGGTCGTGTTGACGGGTCCCTCGGAGAGTGGCCACGAAGAGAGCGACCGTCGCCAGCGAGACGAAGACAGCGAGGGCGAACAGGAGCGATCGCCGGTCGCCGATCGCGAGCGGCAGCACCCCGACCGCGACCCGCGACAAGAGTCGCCGTGCGCCCTCGGCTTCGCTAGTGACGGCCAAACTCCCCGAACCAGAGGATCGTAAGCGGGGTCCGACCCGAGCGGACTGCGAACGCGAAGCCGACGTCGCGACGTTGGTGAAGAGGAAGGTGACCGTTCCGGAAGGGAGATCGCGCATTCGGCTGAATGATGAAGCGAGCCGCGCAGCTTCGCTGGGGCCGTGGCGCAATCACTGGCGCGCAGCTGGGCGCTGGTCTACAACGACCGTGAGCTTAGACCGCGTCCGAAATGTGCCTCTTGAAACGCACCGGAGTCCCGGCAAGGAATGTAATTCCTGCAACGATCGCCTGCTGGTGATGCCTCTGCCGAGGGCGCGCGTGGGCGCGGCTCGTGGCAGAGAAGCTGACGCGCTTTCAGGCGGGCGCCGACTGAACCTTGCGGCGCTCGAGCTGGTCGGCCTCGGGCACCTTCACGTCCCAAGCGAGCCGGAGCTTCTCGAGTCCTCGAATCACCCACCAGGAGAGGTCGATCTGCCAGCGGCGAAGGCCGTGACGGGCCGAGGAGGGAAAGGCGTGGTGGTTGTTGTGCCAGCCCTCGCCGAAAACGAGCAACGCCACGAGCCAGTTGTTCCGCGCCTCGTCACGGGAGCGGTACTCCTTGCGCCCGAACATGTGGCAGATCGAGTTCACGCTGAAGGTCGCGTGCTGGTAGAGGAAGACCCGGATCAGGCCACCCCAGACGAGCCCTTCGAGGCCGGCCATCGCGGTGCCGCCGATTGCGTAGCCGAGCATGAACGGCAGCCCGAACGTGAGCACCACCCACGCGAGGTAGAGACGGTCGATCCAGCGGACGAGGCGGTTCTCGTACAGATCCCGTCCGTAGTCGCGCCCCTGCTCCATGCCCAGGTTGTCGAAGAGCCAGCCCACGTGAGAGTGCACGAACCCGCGGATCGCGCCCCAGGCGCCGTCCCCGTGCCCGACGTGCGGCGAGTGCGGGTCGCCCGGCTGGTCCGAGAGCGCGTGGTGCTTGCGGTGATCGGTGACCCACTGCGTGACCGGGCCCTGCATCGTCATCGAGCCGAGCACCGCAAGCACAGCCTCGACCGGCTTTGACGTCGTGAAGCCTCGGTGGGTGAAGTAGCGGTGGAAGCCGATCGTCGTTCCGAACGCGCAGAGAACGTAGAACCCTCCCAGCAACCCGACGTCGACCCAGTGAAAGGCGACGCCCCACAGAAGCCCCATCGCCGAGAGGATCCCGAGCGGCGGGATGATCACCGCGACGAGCGTCACGATCTGGCTGATGCGGCTCGTGCCCGGCCGGACGGTCGCGATCGCTCCGGCGTCATTAGAGATCTGTTCACTCACGGGACCCTCAGGGTTAGGGTGGCACAAGGCTATCTACGGGGAGGACAGGTGAAGTCAAAGCAGGAGCAAAAGGTCAAAGAGGAGATGGGGCCCTTGCTGGACGAGGGCGAGGAGGTCCGCGCAGTCCTGATCGCCCGCCCGCGCGGCTGGACGCAAACGATGGCTGGAGGCCGGACCCTCGGAGTCGGCACGGCAATCGGAAGGCACGCGCAGCAGAAAGCTCGCGGCGGAGCCGAAGAAGCCGGAATCCAGCTCGCTTCTCCCGGCGCGCTCGTGCTCACCCAGAAACGCCTGCTGACGGTTAAAACCGGCGAAGCACTCGGAAGAGGTATCGGAGGCTCGGTCAAGGAGATTCTGAGCGCGGTGCCGCTTTCCGACGTCGATTCGATCAAGGTCAAGCGCCTGCTCCTCGGCTACGTGATCACGCTCACCGTGCAAGGCTCCGAGTTCAAGCTCGAGGCCAACGCCGCGGCCGGCGCGAAGCCCATGGCCGAGGCGTTCGAGCGGGCCAAGATCGAGGCGTGAGCGGCTCCGCCTGACGTGCTTTTCAGCCGACGACGACCGGCTTCGACGTCCCGATCACGGCGCCTTTCGAGTCGAGCGCCACGACCTTGACCTCGCTGGGGATGCTTCTGATCGTGACCGCCGTGTCGAGGCCGTTCCAGGGAGCCTTGCGGATGGGAGCGAGCTTGCCCGCAGCCGGCCCTGCAAGGACCCGCCAGCTGGCGATTTGAGTGGCTCCGTTCCAGATCGCATGGACCGTCGTCGTGCCGTTCCGGTTCGTCCGTGCGGTCGCGGCCGGCTGATTGTCCGGTTGCCCTGACCACACCGACCGGTATGCGCGGTAGGTGTCCGCGTTTTTCGTCAAGACGGCGTCGAAGAGGAGATTGCCCTGAGGGTCGAACTCGGAGACGCGGCCGCGATCGCCCCAGCCGACGAAGGTGTTTCCGTTGTCGAGCGCCTGGGCGTTCCCCTGCGAGGTGACGAGAATGCCCGTGGGATGTGAGATTGCCCTGACGAGCGTGGCGGTGGCGGCGACCGGGTCGAGGTGGATCCAGATCACCCGCGTCGGCGGCGAGACCGTGTTCGACCCGTTGCCCTCGTTGTCGAACAGGCGGATCGTATTCTCCCCGGCCGGAAGCGGGTTGTGCTGCCAGGCGAAGTGGACGCCCGGGCCGAGCGTGAAGTCGCTCTTCTTGCCGCCGAGTCGCCAGAGGATGTTGCCGGTATGACGGTCGACCTTGTAGACCGTCCAGGTGTGCCTGCCGGAGATGAGCAGGTTGCCGTCGTTGTCGAGATTGACGGCGTTGATGTGGAAGTAGTCGTAGGACGCGTCGACAGGCTGGTAGCTCTCCGTGATCGGTACGTGGTCGAGGCTGTGCCACTCGAAAACCACGTGGCCGGTGGCGACGTCGACCTCCTGCACGACCGCGTCGACCACGCTGCCGTTCGCCGGCCCGCCCACGGACGAGAGGTCGTAGGGCACCTCGTGGTAGATCGTGGTCAGGGCGGTGCCCTGCGGCGTCAGCACGAACTCGTGCCCGTCGGCGCCTAGCCCGTTACCGGCGTGCACTGTGGCGATGACGTGATAGGAGCTATCGGCGATGTAGTCGACGCCAGGAGACCCGCCGCCAAGGTCGGCTCCTTGCCACCAGGTCAGCACGGGGCTGCCGCGGTAGCGCTGGACACGTAAATCGGTCGCCGTCTCGGTCTTCAGCGGATCGAACCACACCAGCCGACCGTGGTCGTCGGCGATCTCGGGGCCAGCCGCGCCTGTGCCGTCCTTGGGCGCGAAGAAGACGAACCCGGGCGTCAGCCCCGAAGTTCGCTTGAGCACGTCGAGCCGAGACGAAGTGTCCGCAGGCTTCGGAGTGAGCCTGCGCGTCAGGCGGCTGCTTGCGTGGCAATGGAATCCGAACCGGTGGTACTGCGTGTCGTAGCGCCGCACGCAGTGCTGTCCACTCTTGAGGCAGCTCTTCTTGCCCGCGATCACCCCGGCGACGGATCCCTTTCGGCACGCCTTCGCCAGACCGTGTGCATCGGAATCCCGTGCGCCGGCCGCTGTCAGACCGCCTAGAGCAAGAACCGCGCCTGCGACAGTGAGCAGCGCCAGCAGCCGTCGCGAAAGAACCATGACCCTCCCGAGGGTGGGGGCCATCTTCTGCCCGCCTGCTCAGCGTGTCAATGCGGCTAACCGACAGCCAATTCTGCAGCCGCTTTGGCGAACACAGCCGAGTGAACGTCCACGTCAGCCTCGGTCGTCGCGGGGGACATCAGCGCCATGTTGTGGAAGGGCGTCAGGAGGATGCCGCGGTTCAAGGCATAGAGATGGATGAGCCGGTCGAGCTCCGGGTCACCGCCGGCCGCGGCTTCGCTGCCGTTCCGCGGACGTTCACGACGGAAGAGGTACTCGACCCGGCAGCCCAGACGCGTGACGTGCCACGGGAGGTCGTGATGCTCGATCGCCTCCGCCACACCCGCTTCGAATCGCTCGCCGAGCGCGATCATCCGCTCGAACGCCTCGTCTGTCAAAACCTCGGCGAGCGTTGCCCGCATTGCGGCGAGCGAGAGCACGTTCGCGGCGACCGTGCCGCCGATCCCGCCGATATCGGCGCGCTCGTCCCTCGGCAGCAATTCTTCGAGCCGGTCGGCCACATCCACCGAGAACCCGTACGCGGCTGCCGGAATGCCGGCCGCGATCGCTTTGCCGATAGTCAGAACGTCCGGTTCGAGGCCGTGAGCCGCGGTATAGCCGCCCGGGCCCGCACAGATCGTGTGAGTCTCGTCGATGATCAGCAAGGTCTCGTGCCGCCTTGTCGCAGCGCGCAGCGCCGTATGGAACCCCGGCTCCGGCAGGACGATGCCGATGTTCGTCAGCGCCGGCTCGGCGAGCACGCAGGCGACGTCGCCGTGTGCGAGCTCCCGCTCGAGCGCTTCGGCGTCGTTCCATTCGACGACACGTGTCGTCTCCGCAAGCGCGACGGGTGGCCCGACGTTCCCTGCGCGCGAAACGACCTCTCCCCCGTCGAGCGAGGCGAACGTCTCGTCCACGGTGCCGTGGTAGCACCAGTTGAAGACGAGCACCTTCGGCCGGCCTGTGAGCTGGCGGGCGAGCCGGATCGCGAACCGGTTCGCATCGGTCGCGGTGAGCGCGAACTGCCAGCGGGGAAGGCCGAAACGCCGTCCAAGCTCGCGCCCGACCCAGAGCGAGTCCTCGCTCGGCAGCATCAACGTGATCCCACGGCGCACCTGCTCTGTGACCGCTCGCACCGTCGGCTCCGGCGAGTGGCCCGTCATCGCCGCGGTGTCTCCGAGACAGAAGTCGACGTACTCGTGCCCGTCCACGTCGCGGAAACGGGCGCCGTGCGCGTCGGCGGCGAAGACCGGGAAGCCGCCCGCCCAGCGGATCATCCACGGCATCGGCACGCCTGCGAGCAACGACTCCTCGGCCTCACGGGCGAGCACGCGCGAGCGCGGGTGCTCACGCTCGAAGCGCTCCAGCTCCCGCGCGAGGAGCCCTTCGAGGTGCGGAGAGGCCACGGCGCTAGTCAATCACCGCTTCGAAGTTGACGCTGTGGCCGAAAACCTCCACTTTGTAACGGCGCGTTCACCAGCCCGAACCCCACCAGTTGCGCCCAGCGACGCAGAGTTGGTGTGGGATGCGCCTTGCGGTCGTCACGCACCGCAGCACCGAGACCAACATCGGGCTCGTCCTCCAGCCGTGGGCCAAGCGAACAGCGGTGTTGATGACGCCGCGCGAGGCGCTACTGAGGCTTCGGCCCGGCGACCTGGCTCTCGGTCGGATCGACGTCCGCGCCAGCGTCGACGGAATCGAGGACGGGCTCTGGGAGCTCGAGCGCCTGTCGGCCATGGGGATTCCGGGGCTGAACGTGCCTGCGGCGCTCCGGGCGGCCCACGACAAGCTCCTGACCGCCCGAAAAATGCGCCTGCCGGCTTGCCGCACCCACGTACGGTCTCGATCCAGCCGGATACGCCGCTCCCCGATCTCGACTTCCAGGCCGTCGTCAAGCCGCGGTTTGGCAGCTGGGGCCGCGACGTGCAGCTCTGCCGAAATAGCGCTGAGTTCGAGCGCTACCTGGAGGCGCTTGCGGTCAAGCCGTGGTTCCGCCGCACCGGTGCGGTTGCCCAGGAGCTGATCGCCTCGCACGGACACGACCTGCGCGTGCTCGTCGCCGGTGGGAGCGTCGTGGGAGCGGCAAAGCGAATCGCCGCAAGCGGAGAGTGGCGCACGAACGTCGCCCTCGGAGGTTCGACAGTCCCGGTCGAGCCCTCCCCGGTTGCCTGCGAGCTCGCGCGGGCTGCCGCCGCGGCGATCGGCATCGATCTCGTCGGGGTCGATCTGCTCCCGACCGGCCCGGGCAGCTTCTGTGTGATCGAGCTGAACGGCGCCGTCGATTTCGATGCGACCTATTCGCTCCGCGGCGGCAACGTGTTCGCCGAGGCAGCGGCCGCGCTGTGCAGGGTCGCAGCGCGGCGGTCAGTCGTTGGCGAGCGAGGAGCCGCGTTGAGCGCGGACGAATGGATCGGACAGGCGAGCTGACAGCTCGTCGGGCCAGTCGCGCGGATATTCGCCGAGACTGATGCGCTCCCCGCCGGGGATGCGGAGCTCGATCGCGATGCGGCCGGCCTCGACTCGAATCAGGTTGTAGGCCGGGTGCGGGAAGCCGCGTGTGCGCAGAGTCGAGACCGTCCCCGAGTGGACGAGGTACATCCCCGCGACGGGCCAGACGTATGGCACGTGGCGGTGGCCGGCGAGCACGATGTCCACCTCGCAGTGGCGTATGAGCGAGAGGACGTCGCCCGCGTCGAGCACCTGGTTGCGCTCGCGACCGGTCCCGGGGATCGGCATCAAGTGGTGGTGGCAGACGAAGATACGTAGGTCGGCGGGCTCCGCAAAGCCCTCCTCGATCCAACCGTAGTGCTCGCGTCCGATCTCGCCCTCGTCAAGGTCGGGCTTGGACGAGTCGACGGCCACGAGGGCGACCTCGAGCCCGCCGCAGGTCAGCCGCTTCCGGGAATCGCGCGCGCCGAAGGTGTCCTCGAAGCGCAGATAGCCGACGTTCCGCGCATCGTGGTTCCCCGGAACGAGGACGATTGTCTCGCAGGCGATCGCCTCGAGCTCGGCTTTAGCGAGCGGGTATTGATCGGGGTAGCCGTCGTCGGTCAGGTCGCCGGCGACGACGACGAGATCCGGCTCGGCTTCGTTGATCTCCTCGAAGGCCTTTCGCAGGAGCTCCTCGCGGTACCGCGTGCCCCCGACATGCAGATCCGAGACCTGGGCGATGAGCACGACCCCAGTCTGAACGGTTGCCCGACTCTGCGCAGAGCTATGAGATATTCACCGGACGCGCTCGGCCTCAAGCTTGCTCCACGCCGCCTGGCGGCCGCTTCGGTCGCTCGGCGAGGTGCTGACGAACGCCGATCTCCGGCGGCTCGAGCTCGCATGGGGCGGCTTCTACGTCGGGGACTGGGCTCATGTCATCGCGCTCTCGGTCTACGCCTACCGCAACGGCGGGTCGCTCGCCGTGGGGGTGGTCGGACTCCTGCGAATGCTCCCTTCCGCCTTTGCAGTCCCGTTCGCTTCCCTTCTGAGCGACCGCTTTCCTCGCCAGCGCGTGCTCCTGCTCGTGCATGCCGCCCGGGCCGTCGCGCTTGCTGTGGGAGGAGCACTGATCGCAGGCGGCGGCCCCTCGGCAGCCGTCTACGCCACTGCCTCGTTAGCGGCGCTGGCCGCGACACCATTCCGGCCTGCCCACTGGGCCATGCTCCCCGCCCTTGCGCGAACCCCAGGCGAGCTCGTCGCCGCCAACGTCTCGTCAAGCACGATCGAGAGCCTCGGTGCCCTGATCGGGCCCGCACTCGGCGCTCTTGCGCTTGCGGTCTGGAGCCCCGCCGCGGCGTTCTTCCTCAGTGCTGCGCTTTTCGCGGGCTCTGCGCTCCTGGTTTTCCGGGTCGGTGCCGAAGGCGCGCGCCGGCGCGTGGCCGGTACGGGGATTCTTCGCGAGGCACTCGCCGGGTTCAAGGCACTCCGAGGCGACCCTCACCCCCGACTCCTGATCGGGCTCTTCGTCGCCCAGACGTTCGTGCGGGGGCTTCTGAACGTGCTCATCGTCCTGACAGCACTCGAGCTGCTCCACTTAGGCGATTCGGGGGTCGGTTTGCTGAACGCAGGCTTCGGTGCCGGCGGTTTGGTCGGGGCGTTCGTGTCGCTCGGCCTCGTGGCACGCCGCCGGCTCGCATATCCGTTCGCGGCAGGCCTCTTGCTCTGGGGAGTTCCAATCGCGCTGATCGGCGTCTGGCCGCGCGAATGGGTGACGCTCCTCGCGCTCGCCCTCGTCGGGGCCGGCAACAGCGTGCTTGACGTCGCAGGTTTCACGCTCGTGCAACGGATCGTCGACGACGCTGTGCTCGCGCGCGTGTTCGGCGTGCTCGAGACAGGCTCGTACGCGGGCGTCGGCATCGGAGCGATCCTGGCCCCGGCGCTGGTCGCACTGGTGGGAATCCGCGGAGCGCTCATCGCCACCGGGCTCGTCCTACCCGGGCTTGCGGTCGCGTTCTGGCGCACGCTCGACCGGATCAACGATCGCGTCGTCGTGCCGGAGCGCGAGCTCGAGCTCCTGCGCAGGCTGCCGATCTTCGCGCCGCTTCCGCCGGCGACGATCGAACGGCTCGCAATGAACCTCGTCCCGATCCACCGCGGCCGCGGGGAGACGATTGTCAAGAAGGGAGAGGCCGGCGACCGTTTCTACGTGGTCGCTGATGGAGAGCTCGACGTCGCGGTCGACGGCGCTCCGACGAAGCGCCTCACGGTGGGCGACGCATTCGGCGAGATTGCGCTGCTGAGAGACGTCCCGCGCACGGCAAGCGTTAGAGCCCGCACCGATGTCGATCTGTACGGGCTCGACCGCGAGGCGTTCGTCTCTGCAGTGACCGGCACGAGCGCGAGCTCTCGAGCAGCGGACGAGTTGATCGAAACGCGGCTTGCTCAGTGAGTCCGAGAGGTGACGTTCCGCCAAGCCCTCCTAGCGGTATGGGCGGTAGGGCACGCCCTCATGGCCGCCGAGCCAGGACTCGTAGTAGTCCACCGTCGCCGGGGCGAAGAGCGCGAAGCCTCTGATCGTGCCGTCGTCGCCGACGTAGGCCGTCACCCCCCGGTCGGCCCAGACCCACTGGACGGTGCCCGGAATCCGACTCGGTGCGTTCTCCAGGCGGGCATCGGGCCGCCCAAGCTCGGCGAGCACATCGGCGCTGTCGCGATCGAGTGCCGGTTGGTCGGCCCAGACGAGGAAAGCGGCTCCCGCATCGTTGAACCAGGCCCGGAGGAGACCGGGATGGCCCGGGTAATCCCGGAACTCTGCGGAAATGCCGGCGAGGCGGCCTTCGCCCGGTGGGCCGGCGCCCTCGGAGAGAGCGGCGAAGTCGTCAGGCATCGTGCCCTCCGGCAATCCCTGCCAGTCGCCGAAGTCGCCCCGGATCGCGCGGGTGAGCGCGCCGCGGCGCTCGTCGGCGTTCACGGGCTTCCCGGCACGAGGAGTGCCTGCCCAGGCGACACGACGGCGTTTGCGCTCAGCCCGTTCAGTCGCCCAATCTCCTCGACCGGGGAGGCCGTGAGATACGCGACGTCCGCCAGCGTCCGAACGCCTGTCGGCGGCACGACGAACTGCTGCGTCCCGGAGGCCGCGGCGGCAGAGGACGGCGAGGTCATCGGATAGCCGATCAGCTCCATCCGTCCGTCGAGGAACGCGGCCCGGAAGTTGGCGGTGCCGAAGGAGTTCTGGATGTCCCTGCACTGCTCGAACTGGGGGTGGTAGTGCACATTCGTGATCGGGGAGATGACGCCGGAGTCGTAAGCCGCCGCGCTGCCCTCGACCGCGGCGCGCAGGGCCGAGTCAGCGCGGATTCGCGGTTGGATGATCGTCCAAGCCTCGTCTGTCATCAGGCTCGCGCCGCCCTCGACCAGGACTGACTCGCGGTCACCGCCGAGTTGTCCGGCCAGCCGATAGAAGTTCGGATGAGTGAGGCTGTGGAAGTACTCATGAATCATCGTCTGGAAAGCGTCCCACCGGACGGTGCGCGTCGCCCTCGGTGTAGCCCCTTCGAACGGCTGGATCGAGACCACGCCGCCCGCATTCAACGCCGGCCAAGCCTGGTCCATGATCTCGAGCTTGTGCTGGTTCGTCCCGTGCGCGATGTAGTCGCGCTTGAAGTCCGCGGCAATCCGCGCCTCAGGGCGCCCAGGTGAGTGGTCGGCGTTGTGGCGAGCGCGGACGACGCCGAGCTCCTGCTGGTTGTCGACGAGATAGTTCATCAGGCCCTGCGCGCTGATGCCGGGGCGCATGCTTGCGTCCAGCAGGTTGACGCCCGCGTGGAAGGGCCGGCCGAAGGCGCCGTAGACGCCGAAGATCTGGTCGACCTGGGCCTTCGCCGCGCCGCCGATCGCTTCGAAGGCGGACATCGCGATTCGGGGTCGGCCGAGCAGCGCTTGGCCCTGAGGGAACATCCAGCTGACGACGCCGTCCATGGCCTCCCAAAGGTCCTGGCGGTAGGTCTTGTCGACACCCGCGACGCGCACGGTGTCCTTGAAGCTCGCCGCCGTCGTGGTCGTAACTCCCCCGACGGTCGTCGTAACGGTCGCCGTGCCGGGAGTGATCAACGCCGCCTCACGGTCGGCGCCCTGCTGAGGGGTCGGCAATGTCGTCCCGCCCATGACACCGCCCCGTCTCGATGTTCCCGCCACGAAGGCCGCCTTGAAGCGGCCGATGCCGTGAATCGTCTCGGGGATATCTGCGTTGTTGACCGGGTCCGGCCCTGCGTTGATCGCCTGGCGCTCCCGCGTGTAGGCGTCGTTCGTGATGTTCCAGTTCGCGTGGAGCGCGTCCTGGAGGACGAGCATGTCCTGCTTCGAGTTCGACTGGTGCGCCCCGACCGCAACCGAGGCGTTCAGGCTGATTCCGAGCTGGTCCTGCGCGACGTCTTTGATGATCGAGTCTTCTTGATTGTGGATCAGCCCCGCGATCGTCACGGGCAGATCGGCCGAAGGGATCGTCTCGTTCTCGGCTCGACGCCCGACTGCGGCGTACTCGGTGCCGTACGCCGCGTCGGTGATCGACCAGAGCCGATGGAGGCCGTCGAGCACGCGCAGAACGTCCTCGCGTACGTTGGACTGGGCGCCGTCGAGATCCCCGACGTAGCGGCCCGAGATGACCTGGATGTGCTGGCGGGCAAGCGTTCGCGCCGACGCCCTTACCTTCCGTGCCGCTGTGCGCGCGCGTGGAATCAAGCGGCGCGCGGCGACATTCCCTGCCGTCCGCTGGAGCGCGAGCATCCTGGCGATCCCGGGCTCTCCCGCGGCTGTCAGCCCGCCCGAAGCCGGCTCCGGAGCGATCTCCGCCACTTCAGGCGCGGCGGCAGATTTCTCCTCGCTCTCGCCCTCACGCGCGAATGTCACGCGATGAAGATCCCATCATCCGGGCGCGAACGCAACGGGCCGGCGCGCTCGAGCGTTCCTGCCTCGATTACCACGACAGGCGTCCCTAGACTTCGCTCGTGATCCTGTGCCCCACTTGCGGCGAAGAGAACCCGGAGCGCGCCCGCTTCTGCCTGGCCTGCGCGACGCCGCTCGAGGCGGTCGCCGGGCCGCCCGATGAGGAGCGCAAGGTCGTCTCGGTCCTCTTCGTCGACCTCGTCGGGTTCACCGGGCGTTCCGAGCACGCCGACCCCGAGGACGTCCGCGCGACGCTGCGGCCCTACCACGCGCGGCTGAAGCAGGAGATCGAGCGCTTCGGCGGCACGGTGGAGAAGTTCGTGGGCGACGCCGTGATGGCGGTCTTCGGGGCGCCCGTCTCGCACGAGGACGACCCGGAGCGAGCGGTTCGCGCGGCGCTGCGGATCCTCGAGGCGGTTGAGGAGCTCGAGCTTTCGGTGCGCGCTGCGGTGAACACCGGCGAGGCGGTCGTGGCGCTCGGCGCGCGGCCGGCGGAGGGAGAGGGGATCGTCGCGGGCGATGTCGTGAACACGGCGGCGCGCCTCCAGGCAGTCGCGCCGGTCGGCGGGCTCGTCGTCGGGGAGGCGACCTACCGCGCGACGAGCGCCCTGTTCGAGTACGAGCAGCTCGAACCGGTCAGTGTCAAGGGCAAGTCCGAGCCGGTTTCGCTCTGGCAGGCGAAGGCGGCGCGAATGCGCTTCGGGGTCGACGTGGAAGCCGGGCCTCGCACGCCGTTCGTCGGTCGCGCGGACGACTTCGCCGTGCTCCAGTCGGCGTATGCGCGGATGCTGCCAGAGTCGTCCGTCCAGCTCGTCACGGTCACCGGCGAGCCCGGCGTCGGCAAGACACGGCTTCTGGCCGAGTTCCGCACCTGGGTCGACGACCAGCCCGAAATCATCTATTGGCGGCAAGGGCGATCGCTTCCCTACGGCGAGGGCGTCACGTACTGGGCGCTGGGCGAGATGGTGAAGGCGCATGCCGGCATCCTCGAGTCGGACGATCCAGAAGAAGCGGCGGCGAAGCTCGAGTACGTGCTCGGCGAGGAGGACAACGCCGACCGCGACTGGTTGCGGGCGCGACTCGCGCCGCTCGTCGGCGCGGGGGAGTCGGGCGCCGTCGACCGGGACGAGTCGTTCGCGGCCTGGCGGACCTTCCTCGAGGGCATCGCGGCGCAGCGTCCGCTGATCCTCGTCTTCGAGGACCTGCACTGGGCGAACGAGGCACTACTCTCGTTCGTGGAGCACCTCGTCGACTGGTCGACCGGCATCCCGATGCTCGTTGTCTGCTCGGCGCGACCGGAGCTGTACGAGCGCGCGCCCGGCTGGGGTGGTGGCAAACGGAACTCGACGACGATCGCGCTCTCGCCGCTGACCGGCGACGACACCGCGCGCCTGCTCGCGGCGCTCCTCGAGCGCGCGGTGCTTCCGGCGGAGACACAGACGACACTCCTCGAGCGCTGCGGCGGGAACCCGCTCTATGCCGAGGAGTTCGCGCGGATGGTCAAGGAGCGCGGCGACGGCAAGATTGCCGTGCCCGAGACGGTGCACGCCCTAATCGCCGCGCGGCTCGACACGCTGCCCGTGGAGCGGAAGTCCCTGCTCCACGACGCGGCCGTCGTCGGCAAGGTCTTCTGGGCCGGTGCCGTCGCCTCGATGGGCGGTCTGGACGTCGACGAGGTTCGCGAGGGACTGCACACGCTCGCCCGGAAGGAGCTCGTCCGGCCGGTCCGCACGTCGTCGGTGGAAGACGAGGTCGAGTACGCGTTCTGGCATGTGCTCGTACGGGACGTCGCCTACGGGCAGATCCCGCGAGCCACCCGCGGCCGCAAGCACACCGCGGCTGCCGCCTGGATCGAGCAAATGGCAGGCGACCGCGTCGCAGATCACGCCGAGCTCCTCGCGCACCACTACGGCCAGGCGCTCGAGCTCGCCCGCGCGTCGGGCGAGGCCGCGACGAGCCTCGGCGAGCCGGCTCGACGCTTCCTCCTCATGGCCGGCCAGCGCGCGCTGGCGCTCGATCCCTCCGCAGCCGAGAGCTTCTTCGTGCAGGCGCTCGAGCTCGCAGGCGCGGACGAGCCGGAGCGCCCCGAGATCCTCGAGTGGCTCGGCCGCACCGCTCTACAGCTGGGTCGCCTCGACGAGGCCGCCGCCCTCGAGGAAGAAGCCGGGAGACTCTTCCGAGCATCGGGTAATGCTGTGGGGCAGGCGTCGTGCTTGCTCTGGCAGGCGCACACTGAGTGGTACCGGGGCAATCGCGAGGCCTTTGAGCCGCTCGCGGAGCAAGCGCTTGCACTGCTCGAGCGAGAGCCGCCCGGCCCGGTGCACGTGCACGCGTACGCGCGAATGGCCGGTCACCACATGCATTACGAGCGCCCGCGGGAGTGCATCGAGTGGGCGGACCGGGCGATCGCGATAGGGGATACCTCAGAAGCGGAGCATTGGACGCTTGCGAGCCGGCAGTTCCGGGGCTTCTCGCAGTGCGAGCTCGGTGACCTCCGCGGCCGAGAGGAGCTGCGGGAGGTGCTCAGGCTCTCCCTCGACAAAGGCCTGGCGCTCAGCACCTCCGTCGCCCACCTGAATCTCGGCGACATTGAGTGGTGGGTCGAGGGACCAGCTCTGGGTCTCGAGCACTATCGCTCGGGCAAGGAGCTGGCCAGGGGTCGCGGCCTCATCGCCCAGATGGCCTGGGGTCAGGCACAGGAACTCTGGCCACTCTACGAGCTCGGTCGCTGGGACGAGCTTCTTCGTTCCGCGAGGGAGCTCACGGAGTCGTCGCGCGCACGGGGCGGCAGCGCTACCGAGCCAATCAGTCTTTCCTACGAAGCACTGGTCCTCGTTCGGCGCGGGCAGACCGGACAGGCAGCACCGCTCGCCGAGAAGTTCTTGCCGCTGATCCGCGTGACGAACGAGCCGCAGGTGAGCGTTCCGGCGCTCTTGACCGCGGCGCTCGTCGAGCAGGCACGCGGGCAGGCACCCTCGGCCCTGAAGCTCGTCCGGGAGTTTGCGGAGGCGACGCGGGACCGACCGATGTCGCGAAGCCTCCATCTCCCGACGGCCGTGCGGATCTTTGCCTGGGCCGGCAAATCGGACGAGGCCGCAGCGCTGCTGACCGGAGCCGGGGAGGAGCTTCCGAGGATGCGCTTCAGCGCCCTGGAGGCCCGCGCGATCGTCGCGGAAGCCCGGAATGACCTGCTTGGGGCGGCCGAGCTCTACGCGGAGGCCGCGGAGCGCTGGGCCGAGTACGGATACGTGCTCGAGCGCGGCGAGGCGCTGCTCGGGGCCGGGCGCTGCCGCATGGCGCAGGGTCTCGACGGCCGAGCCGCCGTCGCGGAAGCGCGCGAGATCTTCGCCTCGCTCGGAGCGCAGCCGCTGGTGCAAGAGGCCGGCGCCCTCCTCGGCACCGAGTCGGCCGCCGCAGGCGAGGCGTAGCTTCTTCAGGCGGCGGCGCGTCGACTGACCACGTTGTCGAGCGCCGAACGGAGGCCGACCGCGAGGGCG
>WNGJ01003531.1_pt1 | contig 16105 bp, 16 predicted proteins | sample 5400611 | NCBI WGS metagenome assembly WNGJ01 (sample SAMN13153375, study PRJNA577476) | soil metagenome | isolation source: 40 cm soil or saprolite under Garry oak tree replicate 1 | place: USA:California | collected 2016-06-15 | reverse complement strand
CACCCCCGCTCGAATCCCAGAGGCTGATCGTTGCGCCGAGAGGCTTGCGGAAGTACAGGCGGCTTCCGCTGCTTCCCCATGTCGCCATCGTGCCGGAGGCCTGCGAGTAGGCGAGGCTCCCGTCGGTCGTCTTCCGGATCTGCAGGTGATCGCCGGATGCCGTATACGACTGAACGAGCGCGAAGTACGCCCCATCCGGCGAGAAGCCGAGGTAGGCATCGTCCTCTGCAGGATTCACACCACGGCCCGGAACAGCGCCCATCGACGCCACCACGCGGTCGCCGCCGCCGCTGAGCAGGTGAAGGTTGACCGCGGTTGCGTCCGACGTGAGGTAGGCGAGAAAGCCGCGGTCTGGACTCCACGCGTGAAGTCCGTCCAGGAAGCCGCCGCCCGTCCAGTTGGCGACCACCGTCGAGGTGCCGGTGTACAGGTCGAGGACAGCGACGACGCTGTCTCCCGGTGTGCCGGGGCTGCCCTGGGTGCCGGACCACGAGATCATCGTCTGTGTCACCAGCTGAGGCGACCACGAACCCGAGATCGTGCAGATGGTCTTCGGGTTGCGCGCGTCGGTCACGTCGGCCAGAACCGGCGTCGTCGAACCCTGCATCACCAACAGCGCTTCCTGCGTCGCGGGAGCGCCGGAGCAAGTGCCTTGCAGCGCTGCCCAGCCGGGCACGGCGACGGGCATGGCGGAGGGCGTCGGCGACGGAGAGGGCGTCGGGCTCGGCGATGGGCTGGGCGAAGCTGAGGGTGTCGGGCTGGGCGAGGCCTTCGGAGAAGCGCTCGAGTGAGCCACGGCGGGGCCGTTCGCGGAGCAGCCGGCGACGGCCAGCAGGACTCCTATGAGTACCAACCCCCTCCTCATGCGACTTTGAAACGAACGCCGGTGCGCCGACGTTACGCGCGTCTCGTTTCCATGCAAGTCGCCCACAATAGTCGTTTACCGATTTTGTTAGCGACACCTTAAGGAAAGCGGAATGAAGTTGGGGGGCCTGGTCGGCCTGATCTTGCTCATGGCGGGATGCGTCAATCCGGTTCCGCTCAGCGCTGTGGTTGAGGCCTCGGCGACTCAAGACGCCGCGGTCGGCGGACGCGCCCAGCTGCTGGTCAAGCTGACCAACACCGGACCGGCCATCCCCCACCTCGGCCTGGTCTTCAGGACCGCGGATCGGTGGTATGAGCATCACATCGTGTCCGACCTCGGTGGCTGCGCTGTGGCGGCCGACGCCTCCGCGTTCGATTGCGGCGACGTGGACGCGGGAGCCACGGCCTCGTTCCTGATCGTCGGGACCGCCAAGGACGCGGGCACATTTCATTACGAGCTCGCATTGAGGCAGCTCGTCCGCCCCTTCGACTTCGTCAACGATCACCCGGATGGCGCCGACGTGCATATCTGGGACGAGACGGTCACGCCCAAGTAGCGTTGCGTCCGTGAATCGTTCGCGGCCGGGGCGGCCGCCCCTCTGGCTTGCCGCGGCTGCGCTTGCCGCGGCGTGGGCGGCGCTCTACGACATCGCCGTCTGGGTCGTGCTGTTCGTCCGGCAGCCTGTTCACCCCGACTTCCGGATCTTTTATGTCGCGGCCGAGGCGGGGCTCCGATACGGGTGGTCGAGCATTTACGACGTATCAGTCTTGCGCTCACTCTCGTCGTCCTTTCCGGCGGGCCAGAACTACATCAGCTCGGCGCTGCCTTTCATCCATCCACCAATCCTCGCGTGGCTGATCGCGCCGCTGACATTGCTGCCTCTGCCGGTCGCCTACGCGTTGTGGTCCGGGGTGCTGCTCGCCGCGCTCGTTTTGGCGTGGTACGTCGCGGCGCCTTACTCGGGCCTCAGGAAGCTCGCCCTTCTTTTCCTGGCGCTTGCGTTGTGGCCGGTGCTGGATTCCTTCTATTACGGCCAGCCGTCCACGCTGAGCGTTGCGCTGCTTGCCGCCGCGTGGTGGCTGTGCTCGAAAGACCGGCCCATCGCCGCCGGCGCCGCGCTGGCCTTTGCCACCGCCCTCAAGCCGCACACAGTGATCCTTGTTCCCCTGGCGCTGGCGGCCAGCGGCCGGTTCAAGCCGGTACTGAGCTGGGCAGCCGTCTGCACCTTGCTGGTCGGCGCGTTTGCGCTTGCATTGGGACCGGCGGGCATCGGCAACTGGTGGCAGGCATTGGTCTACGGGCAGACCGACACAGGCCAGGCCATGTTCACGGCCGCGTACGTTTTCGGTTCGGGTCCGGTGTCATACGCGGTCGAAGCGCTGCAGGGAGCGGCCGCCATCGTGATCGCTCGGCGCAGGCGCGCCGACCTCAACCTGGTGTTCGCGCTGGGCATCCTCGGCTCGCTGGTGTTCGCGTTTCATCTCCACGACTACGACTACATCGAGCTGATCCTTGCCGCCTGGCTGGTGCTTCGCACAACGCCTCCCGGGTGGCACCGGCTGTGGCTGCTGGCGGGCGCCGCCACGCTCCAGGCGATCGCGCTCGGAGAACCGCTCCCGCAGCTGATCTGGGATGCGGGCTGGCTGGTGATCCTCGGTGCCGGAGGTCTGTCAGCAACTGGTGGATCATCGGATCTGAGGAGGGCTCCGAGCGCGTTAAGGAGCGACTACAAGGGCAATTGACAAAACGACTAGTCGGCGTAGGCTCCGCCAATCAGAGGGTCACCGCTGGTCACGTTGACCTCGACCCGGGTGGCCCATACAAAGGGATGGTGGGCGAATGAGAAAAGTTGTGTTGGCCGCCTTGTTCACCTTCGGGTGGGTTCTCCTCGCATCGGTCCCCGCTGTTGCGGGCGGAAACTCGTCAACGCCCTGCTTCCCAGGGCCTCAAGCAAGCACATGCACGTACACCCAAAACGACCACGGGCTAACGCAAAGCTTTCCAAGCAGCGTGCCCTGCATCGATGCACCGGCTCCTCCCGGTCCATTCACCGGGCTGCTGACGCTCACCTACAACGACGTGTTTCACATCACCGTCAACAAGGCGGGCGACGTCTGGCTCACTGGCACCATGGCAGGTACCTTCAGCTTCACGCCCTTCGACTTGTCGAGACCGTCGTACACCGGCCATTTCGCATCATGGTTCGGAGCAAGCATCAACCAGAACAACTCTGTCTTTCACGACACTTTCAACGTCCACGGGACGGGCTCGGACGGATCGACCTTGGCCTTCCACATGCTCGACCACATGTCCGTCAGCGCCAGCGGAGTCACGCTGACGTTTGACAAGATCGCCTGTTAGCCGGAAAGAAAAGACGCCTCTTCGCGGTGAGTCCATCGCCCAAGGACCAGGTTTTGTCGGACGAGCGCTGGCTCCGGATCGATTGGGACCCGGAGCACAGCTGTATCTACGCGGAGTGGAAGGCCTTCGCCAACAGCAGTGAGTTTCGTGCGAGCACGACGAAGATCCTCGATGCGATCCGAGCCAGGCGCGCGGACTCATTCGTGAGCGACAACCGCAGGCTGGAGGGGATCGCCGACCAAGATCAGCTGTGGCTTCGTGACACGTGGGTTCCAATGGCGGTGGCTGCAGGCGTCAAGCGCATTGCGGTCGTCCTGCCACATCACGGCCTGGGCAAAATCGCAAGCGAAGAGGTTCTTGGACGAACTGAAATGAAAGTGTTCTCTACACGTTCGTTTACGACCGTGTCCGAGGCGACTGAATGGGCGTCCGGAACGTGACTACCTGGCGGACTTGAATGCGTTGCGCACAATGCGCTTGACCGCCGGCCGCTCGACGTCGGCCGGAGAGCTCAGCGTGATAAAGCGCGAGTCCCTTCCGCTTCCCTGAAGGAGGCCGCTCGTGTCGTCCAGCTCGCGGCCGCGGTAGAAGAACAGGGCCGAGTGGTTGGTGAACGTTCCGATGCCCACCACGTTGGCGCCGTCGACTGCATACCGGACAAGCTTCCACATCATCGATTTCGACCGCGGAGCCTCACTGCGATAAGCGATCTCGTCTGCTTTGGGCGCGACCGACTTGACCAGTTTGATGGCCGCCTTCACGGTCGGCCGCGTCGCCGCGGGAATCTTGTTCAGCTGATCGGAGAGTGACACCTTGGCAGCAGCCGGCATTCGCTCGATTTTAGGTCCGCGCACTCGAGCGGTGACGTCGGGATCTGTGAGGTAGCGCTGGACCGCAGGCCCTAACCAGCCGGCGACAACCTCTGGCCTGGCGCTGGCCAGCGGCTCGAGCTTGACCACATATCGGAGCATCGCCATCCCGATGAGAGTGCTCGCGGCGAGGGACGCACGCAGCTGGGGCTGATCGACCTCGAGCGCCCTGGCGATGCGGCCAAGGACTTCGCGCATGACGAACTCCCGCAACATCGCGGCCGCTTCCTCGCTGGCGACCACCGAACGGATCAGCGCCAGGAGGGGGCTTCCGGCGGGCGAGTCCCAGGTCTCCAGGAAAAAGTGAACCAGCCGCTCGCCCAAGCCATCGAGTCCCGGCGCCAGCAGGCGGGGGATGAAAGCCGCGGGATCGACCGGAAAGTCGACCGCGGCCCGAAAGACTCCCTCCTTCGAGCCGAAGTAGTGAAGGACGAGCGACGGGTCGACACCCGCGTCGGCCGCGATGCCGCGGACCGTACCCGCGTCGTAGCCCACCCTGGCGAAATTGGCGCGAGCGGCGGCCAGGATCAACTCCCCCGTCCCCCCCGCGCCCGGACGCCGACCCGTACGAGGCATCGCGCTACAGCGCCATTGCGAGAACCGCCGCGCGCGGACGCCTGCGGGCCGAGACCAGCTCTCCCAACCACATGAGCACGAGGCCGCCGGCGAGCCACGCTGTAAGGACGAGAAGGGGACTGGCAAGCCCGGCTCCGTCGAAGTACAGGGCGCCGCGAAGGGAGCTGTAGAGCTGTCCCGCCGGCATCCATGGCGCCAGGGCTCGATAGAAGTCCGGGAGCAGCTGGCTGCCGACCGGCCCACCAGACGACACGAGGTCGAGCAGCACGACGACCAGCGCGGCCAGCCCGAGGCCGGGAGGTCCGAGCAGGCGTGCACATCCCGCCACCACGGTGCCCACCGCCAGGGCGGCGAGCGAGACAAAGGCGACGGCGGTCCAGAATCCCGAGCCGTAATCCCCAGCGATCCATGCCGCGGTGCCCATCGCCGTCAGACCGGCCAGGACCGCAAATGCCACAGCGACGGTCAACTGAGTTCCAAATCCCGCGGCGGGGGCGATTCCCAAAAGCAGGGCCTGGGTCACCAGGGCGGCAACGATCACTGCCACCACGACAAAGAAAAGGATCAGGCCGTGGGCGTCGCCCGTCGCGAATGGGTGCACCACCTCGACGGCGAGCGTCACCCCTTGAGGTTTGAAGACGTTGGTCAGGGCCGCCGTGATCACACCGGTCGCGGCATCACCCGCGGCGCCCGACACGATCAAGCGCGGCTGGCCGCCAAGGATCAGGACGCCGTCCACAGCGCGTGAATCGAGCGCTGCGGTCGCATCTGGTTCAGAGCCATAGGTAGTGAACTGAAACGCCCCGGGTGCGTTGGTCGCGAACGCAGTTGAGATCTGCTGCAGCGCTGGAGCCGGGCCAACCAGGCCGACGGAGATGTCGTGCGGTTTTGGATCTCGGATCGCAGTACCGATGAGGCCAAGCAGCGCGATCAGCAGCACCAGGCCACCTATCACCGGAGGGATGAGCATCTCCATCCGCTGGCGCGCCCCAGAGTGAGTCTTACCGGCGTTCAATGCCCCTGCGTTTTCCATGCTGCTGCCTCCAACCAACTAATTCAACCTGTGTTGAATTCTACATTTGTTGAATTGTCGGAGTCAAGCGGTCGGATCACCTGCCAGGTGCTTCCGGTAAGGCCGGTTCGGCGTATGCCTTGAGGATCGCCGTCAAGAAGTCCAGCTGGTCGAGGTCGCACTCGGGCATCTCGTCATAGATCTGGCGAGCCCGGTCCTCCTCACCTTTGACCCAGTAGAGGTAGGCGACGTTCCGCAAGACAAAGACCGTGGCCTCGGGGTCACGTCCCCTCACGAGGTCCAGCGACCGCGCCATGATCTCCTCCGCTTCGTCGATCCGGCCCTGGCGCCGGACAACCACTCCGAGGCAGGCCAGCTGCTCGCCCAACGTCTCGTTGGATTCGCCACGGTGTTCGATGCTGCGGCGGATCAACTCCTCCGATTCGGAGTTGCGTCCGGTCGCCGCGTAGACCTCGGCCAGCAGGTTCCACGCCTCGTCCACGGAGTCGGGATCGGGAGCGGTCTGGAGCACCTCCAACTTGGCGATGGCTTCATCCCACCGCTTCTGGTCCATCAGCTTGATCACGTCTTCGTGAAGATCAAGCGCCTTGACCGCGCGCCGTGCCATGACCGTCGTGATGACCCAGCCAAAGAAAGCGAGAACGGCGATGCCAACGGCCACGATGAAGATCACGTCAGCCGCGCCCTGGGCGCCGGCCCTCGCCACCACGGCCGCCACCGCCAAACCAAGAAGCAGGGCGGCGACGATGGTGACGATCGACCACGTGTTGTAGCGCTCGATGCGCAGCCACACGTCCAGATTTGCCTTACCCCGATTCGGAGATGGTGTTTGCATCCGCCTGCTCGTTGGCAGCGAAGTATCGCCGACGGATTAGCATGGCGAGGCCTCGATGGGCGGCCTTTACCCGGAGATCGAGCCTTATGACACTGGGATGCTCGATGTGGGCGACGGCAACCGCGTGTACTGGGAGGTCTGCGGTAACCCTGCCGGCAAGCCCGCCGTCGTGCTCCACGGCGGACCAGGCTCGGGATGCGCACCCGGTTGGCGCCGGTACTTCAACCCCGCCACGTACCGCGTGGTGTTGTTCGACCAGCGCGCGTGCGGCCGGAGCACACCGCATGCCAGCGATCCGGCCGTCGACCTCGCCCTCAATACCACGCAGCACCTCATTGCGGACATCGAACGCCTGCGTGAACACCTCGGCATTCAGCGCTGGCTGATCGCCGGCGGATCTTGGGGTTCAGCGCTTGCTCTCGCCTACGCGGAACGTTTGCCGGAGCGCGTTTCCGAGATGGTCCTCTTCAGCATCACGACCACCACGGCGCGGGACGTCCGCTGGGTGACGCGTGATGTGGGCCGGTACTTTCCACACGAGTGGGCCCTCTTCAGGGATGGCGTACCCGCCGCAGAACGGGAGGGCGACCTGGTCGCCGCATATCACCGGCTGCTGCATGATCCCGATCCCGACGTGCGATTCAAGGCCGCTCGCGACTGGTGCCGGTGGGAGGATGCCCATGTTGCCGTGCGGTCCGATCACCGGCCCGACCCGCGCTACGACGACCCGCGCTTTCGGATGGCGTTCGCGCGACTCGTAACGCACTACTGGCGCCATGCGGCCTTCCTCGAGGATGGCGAGCTCATACGCCAGGCCGCCCGCTTGGCGGGCACACCCGGCATCCTCATCCACGGCCGGATCGATCTCAGCTCGCCGGTTGACGTAGCGTGGGAGCTGAACCGAGCGTGGCCGGGCAGCGAATTGATCGTGGTCGATGAAGCCGGTCACGGCGCCGACGAGCCTGGCTTGCACGAGGCAGTGTTGGCAGCCATCCAGCGCTTCGCAGATAAATAAACCGACCGTCGGTCTGTTATAGTTTGGCGATGGCTCGGACGGCGAACGCGACTCTTCGGATGGTCCGGCGCGAGGCGTTCCTCGACGTCGCCCAGAGCCTCATTCAGACGAAGGGCTATGAGGCAATGAGCATCCAGGATGTGCTGGATTCGCTCGACGCATCAAAGGGTGCTTTCTATCACTACTTCGACTCGAAGCAAGATCTGCTCGAGGCGGTGATTGACCGGTTCTCCGACGTAACGATGGCCTCGATCGTGCCCATCCTCGACGACCCGGACCTTCCCGCCCTGCGCAAGCTCGAACGGGCTCTCGCCGGCATCGCCAGGGCCAAGGCTGAGCGCAAGGACCTCGTGCTCGCGGTCGTGGAGATATGGAACGCGGACAGCAACGCAATCGTCCGCGAGAAGCTCCGCCGCATGGCGGTGAACCGTCTGGGTCCCCTCCTCTCCATCGTGATCAAGCAGGGGATCGACGAGGGAGTGATTGCCGCGGACTCACCAGACGAGACCGCGACCGTCCTGTCGTCACTGATGCTGGGCTACCAGCAGCTGGCGGCGGACTACATGATCGCCCGCCATGCGGGCACGATGACCTTCGAAGAGGTGCGGCGATCGATCGCCGCATTCAACGACGCGTTCGAAAGGATTCTCGGCGTTCCAAAGGGGTCGATCACGCTCATCGAAGAGTCGACCCTGCATTTCTGGTTTGGCTAACAGAGGAGACAAATGGCAGCGATCATCGAAGTCGAAAAGCTCACCAAGTCCTATGGCAGCAAGCGCGGCATCACCGACGTCTCGTTCGACGTCGAGGAGGGCGAGGTGTTCGGTTTCCTTGGCCCGAACGGCGCCGGCAAGACGACGACCATCCGCACGCTGATGGCGCTGTTGCGCGCCGACTCCGGCACGGCGCACATCGCCGGGCTCGACAGCTGGCAGAAATCCCTGGAGATCAAGCGGATCGTCGGCTACATGCCGGGCGAGCCCGCGCTGGATCCAAATCTGAGCGGTGGACAGATCCTCGAATACTTCGCGCATCTGCGCGGCGGCGTCGATCGGACTTATCTCAAGCACCTGATCGAACGCTTCGACCTCGACACAAGCCGGAAATTCCGCCAGTACTCGACCGGCAACAAACGCAAGGTGGTGCTGATCCAGGCATTCATGCACCGCCCGCGGCTCCTGATTCTTGATGAGCCGACGAGCGGACTCGATCCGCTCAACCAGCAGGAGTTCGATCGGCTGGTCAAGGAGGCTCGCGATGACGGACGAACGGTGTTCCTGTCGTCACACGTCCTGAGCGAAGTCGAGAAGACCTGCACGCGGGTCGGCATCATTCGCGATGGCACCCTCGTGCGGATCGGCGGAATTTCAGAGGTGAGCGCAATCAAGCGCTACGAGATCACGATCACGTTCGCCGATTCAGTTCCCGCCGAAACGTTCAAGGCGCTGGACGGCGTGGCTGAGGTGGAGTCGTTAGACCACGGCCGCGGCGTCCGCCTCGCCATGCAGGGCCCCGCTGACGCGGTGATCAAGGCGGCGGCGCTGTATCCGGTCGTTTCGCTGACCAGCCACGAGCCGAGCCTCGAGGACATTTTCCTGCGCTATTACGAGGGGAATGGAGTCCCGGCACGAGAGGCGCAAGGTGTGGCTTAGCAGCGTCTTCCTCAAGACCCTTCGCGACTATCGCATCGCGATCGTCGGCTGGGGCATTGGAATGGGACTGGTCGTCATATCGCCAATGGCAAGCGTGTCTGCGCTCGTCACAACGCCGCAAGCGCGCGAGCAGCTGGTCAGCCTGGCCGCAACCTTCGCCTGGAACGCGGACCCCGTCGCCGTGGACACCATCGGTGGCTACGCGACATTCAAGATCGGCATCTTCATGTTCCTGATCGCCATCTGGCCGCTGTTGGCCGCCAGCAGGATGCTCCGTGGCGAGGAAGACCGGGGCTCGATGGATGTGTTGCTGTCACTTCCACGGCCCAGGTTGAGGGTGGCGCTCGAAAAGCTCGCTGCGATGTGGGCGGCGCTTTTGGTCATGGGTCTGCTCATAGGTCTTCTTGCGTTTGCGGGGGGCAAAAAGTTCGGCGCCGATTTCGGTCTGAGCGACGCTCTGCTCTTTGGCTTGAACCTTGCCCTGGTCAGTGCGGTGCTCGGCAGCCTGGCGCTTTTCATCTCGCAGTTCACGCAGGAACGCGGCCCAGCGGCGGGCTGGACGGCGGGGTTGCTGCTCGTCTTCATCGTGCTCGACATGGTCCATCGCGTGGTACCCAACACCGACTGGATCTCGCGCGTCTCCCCGATCTACTACTACAACCTGAGCAAGCCGCTGGTGCCGACCTATGGCCCCAACGCGGGCGCGATGGTTGCTCTGCTCGCGATGGCAGCGATCCTCGGTGGAATCTCGATATGGCTGTTCGTACGTCGCGACGTCGGCGGCACCGTCGCGCTGCCGCGCCGGCTGCGGATGCCGGAACGCCAAGCGAGCCGGGCCCTGCCGGTCGGAGACTGGTCGCTGCGTTCGGTCTACGCGCGCAGCATGGGCATGGTCGCGATGCCGACTCTGTGGTGGACGCTGGGGATCGCAGGGTTCGCGGGCTGGATGGTCTACGTGGTCCAGCTCATGGAATCAAAGCTTTCTGGATTGCTTTCCGGCTCGCCCGCTATGACGAACCTGATCAAGAATCTCGGTGGAGGCGACGTCGGCGTCAACGCAGGCTTCCTCAGCGCGATGTTCTTCTTCCTCCCCCTCATGCTCATGGCGTTTGCCGTCACCCAGGTCAATCGCTGGTCAGCCGACGAAGGCGACGGCCGGCTGGAGCTTGTCCTTGCGGCGCCGCAATCCCGCCTGTCGGTCCTGCTGGGCCGCTTTGCAGCGCTGGGAACCGCGACGGTCGCGATCGCAGTGATCACCTTGCTCGTTTCAGCCGGCGCCGCCGGTTCGGCCGGTCTGAAACTGGATTCCGGGAACCTGGCTGCGGCGACGTTGGGGATGATTCCGTTCGGCCTGCTGATCGCGGCGCTCGGCTTCCTCGCGTCCGGCTGGCTCCGGACGGCTGCCGATACCGGGCTCTTGAGCTTCGTGCTCGCTGCTTGGTTCTTCATCAGCTTCATCGGGCCGGAGCTCAAGCTGCCAGACGCAACCCTTCGCCTCTCGGCCTTCTATTACTACGGGACACCGCTGCTGCACGGCCTGCAGCTGACGTCGGTGTTGGGTGTTCTCGTGGTCAGCGCGCTGGCGCTTGGGCTCGGCGCTCTGCGGTTTTCTCGCAAAGACATAGGCGTTTAAGTTCGTCTCAGCGCCGTACCAGCAGCACCACCCCCACGATGATCAGGCTAATCACAACGAAGGCCGGCCGCGCCCACTGGACCGATCCGAACGACCCTATATAGACGAGACCCACAGCAGTCGCTGATACAAACGCGACGATGTAGACAATCCGATCGTGCGCAGACATTGGCGCTTTGCGTTGCGCGGGGATCCTTGTGTCCTCCACCTTCGCCACGCGGCGGAATCGGATGGAGGTAACGGCGGCCATAACGAAACTAACGATGAAAGCCAGAACAAGCGCCCATGAAATGACGTTCACAACATCAGCTATCGGGTGACGAATCCCGGCTGCACGGAAAGCCACCGCAGCGGTGAGCCCGAGGAGGCTGCCAATCATCGCGTTCCTCCACCATTCGCTGCGAAGAAATGCTGAGGTCAAAGGGTCACGCTTCCGGCCCGGCTTGCCTTGCGACGGATGACCTGACATCGATCTCTTCCCTCGCATGATGTACTTGTCGGCCCTGCACAGCACGCACCGAACCCGTCGCACAATGAGTGTGAAGCCTGCCTTCCCTCACGCATGGACAACGTCACCCTTGCACGGGCCACGATGGGAACCTCGCTGGGGTTCCACATTGTTTTCGCGGTCCTCGGCGTCGGGATGCCCCTGCTCATGTCCGCCGCGGAAGGCCTTTCGCTATGGCGGCACGACGAAGCGTGGATGGTGCTGGCGCGCCGGTGGTCCAAAGCCTTCGGGATCCTCTTCGCGGTCGGCGCCGTCTCAGGAACGGTCCTGTCCTTTGAGCTCGGCCTTCTCTGGCCGCGCTTCATGGCTTTTTCGGGTGGCATCTTTGGCCTCCCCTTCTCCGCTGAAGGATTTGCGTTTTTCCTGGAGGCGATTTTTCTCGGCCTCTATCTCTACGGTTGGAACCGCCTGACCCCGATCCAGCACTGGCTGACGTCAATACCGATCGCGATCAGCGGCGCCGCCAGCTCGGTGTTCGTGGTCATGGCCAACGCGTGGATGAACACCCCCGCGGGCTTTCGCCTTGGACCGGATGGCAAGCTCGCTCAGGTCGATCCGCTGGCAGCCGCCCTCAACCCCTCAACGGCCACGGAGGATCCTCACATGCTGGTTTCCGCCTACGTGGTCACCGGCTTTGTGGTCGCGGCGGTCTACGCGGCGGGCCTCCTACGGGGGAGAAACGACATCTTTCACAGGCGCGGACTTGCCGCAGGCATGGTCATGGCGGCGGTCGCGATCGTGCTGGCCGGTATCACCGGCGATTCCAGCGCGCGGTTCATCTACGAGGCCCAGCCGGCCAAGTTCGCGGCGATGGAAGGCATCTACCAGACGCAGCGAGGCGCGCCCATCCACCTCGGTGGAATCCCAAGCGACTCCCAGCATCGCGTCCTTTACGCAATCGAGATCCCGAAGGCGCTCAGCTTCCTGGCCACGTTCAATCCAAACGCGGAGGTGCGCGGCCTGGACACTTTCCCAGCCGCCGACCGACCCAACCCAGTGCTCGTGCACCTGTCTTTTGACGGGATGGTCGGCCTCGGTCTGTTCATCGGATTCGTCGCTGCGATGTTCTGGTTTCTTGCATTGCGGCGCCGCTTCGTGCCCACCGGACGCCTCCTTCTCCTGGGGCTCGTTGCAGCAGGTCCAGCGAGCGTGATCGCGATGGAGGCGGGATGGTTCGTGACCGAGTTCGGGCGCCAGCCCTGGATCGTCTACGGGGTCATGCGCACGTCGGAGGCGGCGACGAGCGCGCCCGCCCTCGGCCCGACTTTCGCGATCTTCATCGCCATCTACGCGGGTCTCGCGATCACCACCGGCCGGCTGCTGCTGATGCTGGCGGCCCGCACGCGCGACGCGGCGCCATGAGCACGGCTGAAGTCATCGCCGGCATCCTGTGGCTCGCGCTCACCGCTTACGCGGTCCTGGCGGGAGCTGACTTCGGTGGCGGTGTCTGGGACCTTTTTGCGAGCGGGCCGCGCGCGAACGAGCAGCGCGGCGCGGTAGCCGAGGCGATGGGCCCGGTGTGGGAGGCAAACCATGTGTGGCTGATCTTCATGATCACCGGCCTCTTCACCGCCTTCCCCGTGACCTTCGGAGTGCTGGCCCTGGCTCTGTACATTCCGTTCACGATCGCGATGGTCGGCATCGTGCTTCGAGGCGCCTCGTTCGCGTTTCGGGCACATGGGGCGGACGCCGTCGGGCCGACGTCGCCCTGGGGCGTGATCTTCGGAGTCGCGAGCGTCGTCACCCCGTTCTTCCTCGGGACCGCCGCCGCCGCTGTCGCATCAGGCTCGATTCACGCTCCGGGCGGACGACTCGCCAGTGGCTATCTGGATGGCTGGACGACACCGCTGGCAATTGTGATCGGGCTCTTCGCGCTTTCGATCTGCGCGTATCTCGCCGCGACCTATCTGATGGTCGAGAACGAGGACCGGCCCGACCTGCTGGCCGACTTCCGACGTCGAGCAATCGCGGCGGCGCTGGTGTCGGGTGCCCTTGCGCTGCTCGCCGTGGCGATTTCGTTCTTCGACGGCTCGCGGTTGCTGGAGTCGCTGACCGGCCGCGGACTTCCCCTGTTTGTTCTGGCTTTGCTCAACGGGCCGCTGGCGCTGTGGGCGGTGTGGCGCTCGCGTCCTCGAATCGCGCGGGTCGCGGTCGTCGGCCAGGTGGTGCTGGTGGCGTGGGCGTGGGCAATCGGCCAGTGGCCGTATCTGGTCCCGCCCGACCTCACGATCTCAGCGACCGCGGCGCCGGAGGCAACCTTGACGGGCATGCTCGCGGTCGTCACCATCGGCGGACTGCTTCTCCTGCCGTCGCTCTGGCTTCTGTTTCGGGTGTTCAAAGCGCGCAACCCGCAGGCCCGCGCCTAGAGGCGATACCGCGTTTTTGGCGCCAGACGGGCCCTTGGACGATCCCGAGGCACGTGTCCGGCGCAATTAACGCGAAATCAGAGAGCGTCGTCCTAATCGCTAAGCGCTACCCGCACTCAAGTCATCAACGCCGGCGCAGGTCGGAACGCGTCTGGAAGCGGTGTTCCAACCTCACTCGAATCCACCTCGACGATGTCGGATTTGAGTGGGCCAAGGATCGCCAGGAGCTCGTCTTGTTCTGCGCTGGGGACTTTGAATTGATTCAGCGTCGCGACAAGATCCTCGACCAGGGCATTGAACTCACCCTTGGTGACCTTCATCCCGGCATGTGCTTCCTTCATGCTGCGTCCGTTGTATCGACAGGGTCCGCCCGTGGCTTCGCAGACCTGGTCGATGAGCATCTTTGTCAGGCGCGCGAGATCCGTTCGCGCGAACTTCAGGTTTATCCGATCGTCTCCCGCCACCCGGTCCCTGAAGTCCTCGACCACCGCGGTGATTGCATCAATTCCACCAAGTCGCTCGTGAAGCGTTCGTTCCATGGCTCCTCCCCCTCAATCGCGTTGTTGGAGGTCGGTGCCTCCCAAGGCATCGCCGTCGACTCGACTATTGCCCCTATTCGCCGGTGTGTCAATAGGGGCATCGCCGCGGTCAGGGCGTTACTGGGTGGGCGAAACCCAGCGTGTGCCGGCGGCGGCGGTTATCGATTCGATGAGAAGGCAGCGGGAGCCAGCACCCGCGGGCTATTTTCGGCAAACTTCTGGGGGCGATGATCGACTACGTAGTCCAAAAGATCTTCGCGCGCCGGCTCCGTGCCAGCTCCATCGAACAGCTGCGCACCGGCAAGTTGTCGTTCCGAACTCGAGCCACCCTCGTGGTCATATTCGCGATCGTCCTACTCGTTTGGGCAGCAGGCGTCTGGCACCTCGTGAACGTAATCATGAGTAGGTAGTCACGCATATCCGCCTGCCTTCGTCAGCCCGCGATGCCGGGAAGGTACGGCAAAGTTGAGACGCGTGATGTGAAGTAGCCCCGGCGGGATTCGAACCCGCGATCTCAGCCTTGAGAGGGCTGCGTCCTAGTCCACTAGACGACGGGGCCACGTGCTGGTGGGCGGCGTTGGGGTCGAACCAACGACCTCTCGCGTGTGAGGCGAGCGCTCTCCCACTGAGCTAGCCGCCCCATGGGATTCACAATTCTACCCACCCTCGTACGATCCCCTGTAGATGGCGACTCCGCTGGCGCAGCGACACTGCGTTGAGTGCCGGCCCGGCACCGCGCCCCTTCCCCGCGATGAGGTCGAGCGCCTCTTAGCCCAGGTCCCGGGCTGGCTGGTCGAGGAGGCCGACGGGCACCTGCGCTTGACCCGGAGCGTCAAGTTCAAAGGGTTCATGCCGGGGGTGGACCTCATCAACCGGATCGCCCCCATCGCGGAGGCGGAGGGCCACCATCCCGACCTCCTCTTGAGTTACGGCTCACTCACGATCTGGCTTTGGACTCACGCCGCCGGCGGCCTCACAGAGAACGATTTCATCCTGGCGGCGCGGCTGGACGAGGCCGTTTCACAAAGTCTTAACTGACTTTCCTTTGTTTTGTCGGGGACCGCGTGATAGCTTCTACCGGCTTGATGCATTTCTTCATCTGCTGGTTCTTCCACCAAAAAGAGCGCGAGGTACTGCTGAAGGGGATCCTGCCCGGTGGGATCGACGCGGTCGTCTTCTGCTGGCGCTGTGATCGCATGCGCGGGCGCGCCGTTCGGGTTCTCCAGATGACCCCGAACGGGCTTCGAACCTAGAGCTCCGAGCTCACCGCTCGAGAACGACGCCCGGGTAGTAGGCCTGGAGCGCCGTCGCGCGCGGAAACTCCGCTGCGGCCTGGTCGCGCAGCGCCAGGTCGACGTTCCAGCTCACGACCACCACCGCGCTGCAGCCCGCCAGCTGGTCTGGCGTCGTTACGACCGAGAAGTCCTTGGTGTAAGCCGCCAGCACCTGCTCATCGATGTGGATGACACATGCTTGACCGCCCGCGCCGTGGATTCGTGCGACGGTCACCGCCGCTTGAGGCAGAGCCAGCGGATCCTCGCTATAGCCCGGGATCTGGCTGATCGCGGCCACCACCGCACCCGCGACGACCACTGGCGCCAGCACCTTCCACCGGGCGATCGCGGCCGCCATCAGCACCGCACACGCCGGCACCAGGAAGATGAAAAACCTCGGATAGAGGTAGGCCGGTTGCAGGCCCAGCCACAGCACAGCGACGACCAACGCCACGACCGCGAGCCCGGCCCACAGCCAGGGCTGCGCGCGCAGCGCCCACAAGCCAAGCGCGGCCGTTGCAAGCCACAGACCCACCGGAATCAGCACTGGGGCGCCGACGAGGAACAGCACCAGGTCAC
>WNGJ01003528.1_pt1 | contig 16107 bp, 18 predicted proteins | sample 5400611 | NCBI WGS metagenome assembly WNGJ01 (sample SAMN13153375, study PRJNA577476) | soil metagenome | isolation source: 40 cm soil or saprolite under Garry oak tree replicate 1 | place: USA:California | collected 2016-06-15 | reverse complement strand
CCTTCGGCTCCCGGGAGAAAGATTCCCAAGAGAAGCGCGACTCCGAGCGCCAGCCCGAGCGCGAGGCGGCTCTCCCTGCGCCAACGCACGGCCCGTGACCCTAGCAAGCTAGGACTTTGTGCGGTCCAGACACATGGGAGAAATCGTCACTTTTAGGCTCGGAAAGCGGTTGCAGACAGCCGAAGACGTTGCTAGGGTGCGCCACTTGTGACGTACCGGCCCCCTCCGGTGCGCCCGTCGACCCGGATCTTCCGCGTGCTGGTGCCCAGCGGCAGGAAACGACAGGCGCAGGCGTTCTGCATTTGCCTTCGGCGTTCGCTTGCGACGCCGATGGTAAGAGGCCGTGCGGGCTTTGCCGGCGCGGCCGTTCTCGCACTGCTGTGTGCGGCGGCATCGGCGAACGCCACGCCCGGGACGGTCGCCGCCAAGCAGGCACAGGCGCAGCACGTGCTGGCCCAGATCCAGAAGATCGACGACAGTCTCGGGCCGGCCATCGAGTCCTACAACCTCGCGAACGTCCGCCTGCGGCAGATCGAAGTCGCCCAGCGCGAGAACCGCGTCCAGTTGAAGCTCACGCGTGCGAATCTGAAGATCGCGCAGGCCTCCCTCTCGGCACGGCTCGTGAGCGCGTACACGTCGACCCAGGACAACTCGACGCTGTCGGTGCTATTGGGTGCGACGAGCCTCGACGATCTGTTGAACCGCATCGAGGCCGTCAACTCGACGTCCCAGCAGGACGCGAGCATCGTCCAGCAGGTGACGTCGTTCAAGGCGGAGATCCAGCGTCACCGAACCGAATTGCTCCGAGCCCATTCCGAACAGCAGACCATCGTGGCCCAGAAGGCCGCGCAGAAGCAGCGGATCGAATCGCAGCTGGCTTCGCGCCGGCAGCTGCTCTCGTCGATCAAGGGCGAGATCGTCCGCATGCGCACAGCCGAGGCGGCCCAGCAACGCCAGCTCGCCGCCGCTGCCCGGTCTCGTCTCGCCGGCGGAGTCCAGGTTCCCGTGCCGGACGGTGTTGGCGTCTCGGCCTCGACACCGGAGGGCTCGACAGTCGCACCTCCGAACGTCCACGGCGGCGTCGTCGGGATCGCGATGCGCTATCTCGGCGTGCGGTACGTGTGGGGCGGCTCGTCGCCGAGCGGCTTCGACTGCTCCGGGCTCGTCTCGTACGTCTTCGCCCAGATCGGCGTCTCGCTCCCGCACAGCTCGTACGCGCAGTTCGGGATGGGAACGTCCGTCTCGATCGGCGAGCTACAGCCCGGCGACCTCGTGTTCTTCACCGGTGCGAGCCACGTTGGGATCTACATCGGCGGTGGGCAGTTCATCCATGCACCGCACACCGGTGACGTGGTGAAGATCTCCTCGCTCAGCGGCTACTACTCGTCGAACTTCGCCGGCGCGCGCCGGATCTAGCGCGCGACGCGGTATAGCGACAGCCAGAGCACGGCGGCCACGGCGAGCGGCAACACCCACCACGCCGGGATCGACGTCGTCGCGAGCAGCGCGGTGAGCCCGAACGCGATCACGATCCCGACGGCGACACGCCAGTCGTCTCCGACGATGAAGTCCCACCAGAACTTCGCGAAACGCCTCATGCGAAGGCGAGCTTGCGGCGTCGCAGGGTCGTGACGAAGCCGAGCGAGATCAGCGAGACGAACGCGAGGACTCCCAGCAGCGCCGCGTCGCCGCCAGGCCACTCGACACCGGCTCCCTCCGCGCCCCAGAAGATCCCGAAGGTCGTCAGCATTACTCCGACCGCGAAGGCAAGCGTGTTCTCGGGGACGCGGCCGAGCGGTTCGCGGACGAGGATCCCCGCCAGGACGACGAGGACGATCGCTGCGCCGGCTCCGAGCGCTGCCAGCGGGATGCTCCCCTGTGTGCTCCCGAACGTCAGCACAATGAAAGCGACCTCGAGCCCTTCGAGGAGGACGCCTTTGAAGGAGACCGTGAACGCATACCAGTCGAGCCCGGCGCGTTCGACGTGCGGCGCGTTCGCAGCCTCCGCGCGCTCGCGTGCGAAGACCGCGTCCTCGTCGCGCACCGCGCGCCAGCCGCTTGCACGGAGGATTGCCTTGCGCAGCCACTGGAGGCCGAAGACGAGCAGCAGTCCCCCGACCACGAGCCGCAGCGTTCCGATCGGGATCACCGTCAGCGCCGGTCCGAGCGCGGCGACGATGGCTGCGAGCGCCAGCGTCGCGGCTCCAGCTCCGACGAGTGTCGAGCGCCAGCCGCGCGTGAGGCCCATGGCGAGGACGATCGTGAGGGCCTCGACCGTCTCGACCGCACTCGCGAGAAATGCGGACAGAACGAGGAAGACGTCGGTCAGGAGTAGAGCTCCTCTATCTCTGCCGCGAAGTGCTCCTTGCACACTCGGCGCTTGAGCTTCAGCGTCGGTGTCACCTCTCCCGCTTCAAGGGTGAAGTCCCGGGGCAGGACCGTGAACCGCTTGATCTGTTCGTACCGCGATAGATCGCTGTTGACCTCGTCGACGGCACGCTGCACGGCGGGTGCCGCGTCCGCCGGATCGACCTCCTCCGAGAGCGTGATCAGCGCCGCGACGTAGGGGCGCCGATCTCCGACGACGAGCGCCTGCGAGATCACCGCGTGCGTCTTGAGCGCGTTCTCCAGGTTCTGCGGCGCAACGTTCTTTCCACCGGCGGTGACGAGGATGTCCTTCAGGCGGTCGGTGATCGTCAGGAAGCCGTCCTCGTCGAGATGCCCGACGTCACCCGAGCGAAGCCATCCGTCCGCCGAAAGGATCTCGCGGGTCGCCTCCTCGTCCTTGAAGTAGCCGCCGAACACCGTGTCGGTCTTGATCAACACCTCGCCGTCGTCTGCGACTCGCAACTCGACGCCGGGCAGAGCCGGTCCGACGGTCCCGAAGCGGTACCGCGTCGGGCGGTTGATCGTCGCGCCGGTCGTGCACTCCGTCAGCCCGTAGCCCTCGAGGATGATGATGTCCAGCGCGGCGAAGAATTCGATGATCTCCTTCGCGAGCGGTGCCCCGCCCGACACGCCGATGCGCAGGTTGCCGCCGAGACGCGATTTGACCTTGGAATAGACGAGCAGGTCGGCGAGCCTGTGCTGCAGGGCGAGGAGCGGCGGCACCGAGCGTCCGGCCTCGCGCAGCTTGCTGACCCTGCGGCCGACGCGCAGGGCCCAAGCGATCAGCCGCCGCTTCGCGCCCGTGGCCTCGTCGAACTTGGCCGTGACCGCCGTGTGCACCTTCTCGAACACGCGAGGCACGCTCGGGAAGACGGTCGGGCGAATCGTGGGAAGCACGTCTCCGACCGCGTAGGGATCGGGACAGAACGCGATCGTGTAGCCGATGTGGGCCCCGAGCAGCGTCAGACAACGGCCGAAGTTGTGCGCGAGCGGGAGGTACAGCAGCATCAGGTCGTCGGTGACGGTGAAATCCTGCACCTGCCGCACCTCGTCGACCATCGCGTAGTAGTTGCGGTGCAGAATCATGCAGGCTTTGGGTGGGCCGGTGGTGCCCGAGGTGTAGATGAACGTGAAGAGATCGTTCTCGTCGATCGTCGCGGCCGCCTCGTCGACGGCTCGCGGGAACTCGGCGGCGTGGGCACGTCCATGCTCGCGCAGGGCGGGTAGGTCGGCAAACGTCAAGACGTGCTCGAGGTCCAGCCCGGCGAGCTTCGCGCGCTGCGTCTCGTCCTCGCAGAGCACGCCGACCGCTTCGGAGTGCTCGGCCACGTACACGGCGTCCTTCGGCGAGTTGTTCATGTAGATCGGCGCACCGACCGCGCCGATCAGCGCGAGCGCGAAGTCGAAGAGCACCCACTCGACGCGGGTCGAAGCGAGGATGGCGAAGGCGTCGCCTTTCCGGACTCCGAGGGCGAGCAGGCCGTGCGCGATCTCGTCGACCGTCTCGGCAGCCTCCGTCCACGACACGGGCCGCCATACCTCTCCCTCCTGGACGAGGTAGGCGGGACTGTCGAGGCCACGGGCGACGGCGTCCTGCCACAGCCGGGCGATCGTCCGCGTCCCCGTGACAGCGGTAGTGGTTGCCACGTTCCCATCGTAGTTTCCGAGGCCCACAGGGCAGAGCCCTTGCAGGGAAGCCAACGGCGACGGAGAATCACGCCGGTCCCTCTACAATTCAAAGGCGGCCATGCGCACGATCTGGAACGGATCCATCTCTTTCGGCCTGGTCAACATCCCCGTTGGCCTGGCTCTTGCGACGACTCCGAAGGCAAAGCAGTCGGACGTCAGCTTCCGCACGCTCCACCGGGAGTGCAAGACGCCGATCCGTCAGAAGCGCTGGTGTCCCACCCACGACCGTGAGGTCGGCCCGGACGAGATCGTCAAAGGGTGGGAGGTGGCCAAGGGCGAGTTCGTGATCGTCGAGGACGCAGATCTCGAGGCAATTCAGCTGCACGACGAGTCACGGTCGATCGAGATCACCCGTTTCGTCCCGCTCGACGAGGTCGATCCGGTCTACCTCGACCGCACGTATTACCTCTCGCCTGCGCAGGCGCCCGCCCAGCGCCGGCCCTACGTGCTCCTGCTCGAGGCCATGAAACAGGCGGGAATGGGAGGGATCGGCAGGTTCGTCCTCCGCGGTGCGGAGTACAACGCCCTCATCCGCCCGAAAGGCGAGGCGCTCGTTCTCGAGACCCTCTTCCTCGCCGAGGACGTCCGCTCGCAGGCGGAGATCGAGGAGGCGGTCGCCGGCACCGAGGTGAAGAAGGCCGAGCTCGATCTCGCCCAGCAAGTGATGCAGAGCCTCGTCGGCGAGTTCGATCCGTCCGAGCTCGAGAGCCAGTACCGCAGCGACCTCCGCCAGATGCTCGAGGCGAAGCTGGACGGCCAGGAGATCGCCAAGCCCGAGCCCACGCCTGAGGCGCCGGTCGTGGACCTGATGGAGGCGCTGAAGCGCAGCGTCGCAGAGGCCAAGGGCCGCAAGCCCGCAGCGTCTGCCGCCTCTAAGACCAAAGCCGCCCCGAAGAGCGGCTCTGGCAGCCGGCGCGCGCCGGCTCGCAAATCGGCCTGAGCTCTAGTGGTGCGCGGGCATCGCGCCCAAGGCTTCTAGCTGTGCCTGGAACAGTGTCTTGTCGATCTTGCCCTGGTAGATGGGCACGCCTTCCTCGACGCAGACGCGGATGACCTCCTGGCGGTCGATCCCGAGTTCCTTGGACAGCTCCTCGGGCGTTAGGTGGTTCGCCATCGACGCTCCTCTCTCTGTCGCACGAAAAAGCCCGCCTGCGCGAATGCGCTCAGCGGGCTAAGTCCAGCCTCCACATGTCATTGCCGGATTCAACGGGCCGGCACTCCGAAAGCAGTCATCGGTCCTAAGGATAATCCGCCTTCATGACGGACGCAAAATTGCCCGGTTTGGAGGAGCGCTTCGCCGAGATCAAAGGCGTCCGAATGCGCTATTTCGTGGGTGGGGAGGGGCCGCCGCTGATCCTCGTCCATGGGCTCGGAGGAGCCGCCGCGAACTGGACGGAGCTCGTTCCGCTCCTGGTGAGGCGCCACAGGCTGCTCGTCCCGGACCTCCCCGGGCACGGTGGCTCGACGGCTCTGCCGGCGGTTGCCGGGCTCGAGCCCTTCGCCGACCGGGTGGCCCTCGTCGCCGCGAGGGAAGGGATGCTGCCGGCCCCGGTGATCGGACATTCGCTCGGAGGAATGGTCGTGCTCCGCATGGCCCTCCGGCAGCCGGAGGACGTTTCCGCACTGGTGCTCGCGGCTGGGGCCGGCCTCAGTGTCGGCAACCTGTGGGGGCGGAACATGCTCTCGGTGTTCAGCACGATTCGACCGGGCCGGCTCGCGGCTCGATACCGCGGCCGGGTGTCCCGCTCGCCTCTGCTTAGGCGCCTCGTGTTCGGTTTCGTGTCGGTCGCAGACCCGGTCGGTCTGACCGACGAGGCCGTCGAGGGCTTTCTCGCCGCGCAACTGCTGCACACCGACGTCGGCAGCGCCTGGCAGGCGCTGCGTGCGGACGATCCCCGCGAAGAGCTCGAGGCGATACGTTGCCCGGTGCTCGTCCTCTGGGGCGCCGACGACGTTCAATTGCCGATCGACGACGCCTTCGAGTACACGCGACGCCTGCGTGCGCGTCTGCGGGTGATCCCCGGGTGCGGGCACCTGCTGATCGCCGAACGCGCGGACGTCTGCGACCGCGCCATCGAGGACTTTCTAGGCGGCGGCAGCGGCGGCCTCGAACGGCATCACCTCCGCGCCTGAGCCGGCCGGACCAGGCAGGAACTCCACGCGGTAGGCCACGACTTCGACCGCGCTTCGCTTCTTTCCCTCGTCTTCCCATGTGCTGTACCTCAATCGCCCTTCGAGTGCGATCTTCCGGCCCTTCGCGAGATAGTCGGCGCAGACCTCGGCCTGCCGGTCCCAGACAGAGATCCGGAAGAAGTCGGTCTCGCTGTCCTTGCCGCCACGGTCGACCGCAAGCCCGAACTTCGCAAGACGCTTATCCGCGCCGACCTCGCGAAGCTCGACGTCCGTCGTCAGGTTTCCGATCAAGATCACGCTGTTCATGCGCGCCGCCTTCCCCAGTTGTCGATGGGGGCAACATAGCGGGGGAAATGTGACCCATCTGTGCCGAAAGCGGCTACTCTTTGGGCCGCCTCGGGGTGTGGCGCAGCCTGGTAGCGCGCTCCGTTCGGGTCGGAGAGGTCCCCAGTTCAAATCTGGGCACCCCGACTGGATGCGGGGGAACCCTGGTTCCCCCGCGATCAGTCCGATTACAGGTGCAGAGCTATCCTGGGGCCATGCCGGATCGAGTTCGTGTTGCGTGCGTCCAGATGACCAGCCGGGCCGACAAGAGTGCGAACCTCGAAAAAGCGGATCGTCTCGTTGCGCAAGCCGCAGCGACCGGTGCCGACGTCGTCGTGCTACCCGAGAAGTGGAATGCGATCGGCGACGCCGCGGTGTACCACGCGAGCGCGGAACCGATCGAAGGCGGCGAGTCCGTCTCCGCGATGTCGGAGTGGGCGCGCGCGCACGGGATCACGCTCGTCGGCGGCTCGATCGCAGAGTTTCGCGAGGGCCGCGAAAAGCTTTCGAACACGAGTCTCGTGTTCGATCCCGAAGGACGCATCGTTGCCACGTACCGGAAGATCCACCTCTTCGACGTCGAGGTCGGCGGTGTCGTCTACCGCGAGTCCGAGGCGGAAGAACCGGGTGACGAGCCGGTCGTGGCGGATGTCGAGGGCTGGAAGATCGGGCTCTCGATCTGCTACGACGTTCGCTTTCCGGAGCTGTATCGCATCCTCACCCTCGAAGGCGCTCAACTCGTGACAGTGCCGGCGCACTTCACGACCCCGACCGGGAAGGATCACTGGCACGTCCTCCTTCGTGCGCGTGCGATCGAGAACCAGCTGTATGTCGCCGCGGCTGCACAGATCGGAGAGACCCTTCCCGGCAAGCCGGCCTACGGGCGTTCGCTCATCGCCGACCCGTGGGGAGTGGTCGTCGCGCAAGCGCCGGACGAGGAGACCGTGATCGCCGCCGAGCTCGATCGTGCGCACCTGAAGAATATCCGCGCGAAGCTGCCGTCGCTCGCGAACAGGCAGCCCAACGCGTACCGGTGGCCGACGCGAGTCTGACGCACGGCGTCTGGCTCGAGCGCGTCCCCGACCTCGTCGCCGAATGCGTCGCAGACTGGGACCTGAGGCTGGGTGAGCCCTACGATCCCGGAGCCGCCGGTTACGCAGTGCGTGCTGAGCTGCCGGACGGGCGCCCGGCCGTGCTCAAGCTGGTTTTCCCCCATCGCGAGTCCGAGCACGAGGCCGATGCCCTCGCTCTTTGGGACGGCAACGGCGCGGTGCAACTGCTCGCCCGCGACGACAACCGCTCCGCGATGCTGCTCGAGCGTTGCGAGCCGGGAACGACCCTCGCCGCCGCGGGCGCAGATGTCGCGTTGGACGTGCTGATCGAGCTTCTCCCGCGCCTTGGGGTCGAGGCGGGCGCGCCGTTCCACACACTCGAAGAGGAGGCGGGATGGTGGATCGGTTACTTGCCCGAGCAATGGGAGCGCTCGGGTCGCGCCGTCGAGCGCAGGCTCGTGGACGCCGCCGTCGACGCCTTGACCTCACTCTCGCAATCGCAGGGTGAGCAGGTGCTGCTTCACCAGGACCTGCATGGCGACAACGTCCTGGCGGCCGAGCGCAAGCCGTGGCTCGTCATCGACCCGAAGCCCTTGCTGGGCGAGCGCGAGTTCGCGGTCGCACCCATCGTCCGCTCGTTCGAGCTCGGCCAGAGCAAGCGCGACGCGCTCTACCGCCTTGATCGCGTCACCTCAGAGCTGGGACTCGACCGCGACCGCGCGCGCGCGTGGACGATCGGCCAGACCATGGCCTGGGCGTTCGACAGCAGCTACATCTCCACGCATCTCGACACGGTGCGCTGGCTGCTGGAGGATGCCGAATGACCGTGCGCGCGGTTCTCTTCGACGTCGACTTCACGCTCTGCCGTCCCGGACCGGAGCTCTCGGCCGACCGCTATGCACGAATCGCGGCGCGTCACGGCATCACGCTCGACACGAGCCGCTACGACGACGCGCGCGATGCGGCGGTCCTCAACCTCAAGCGCCATCCGGAGCTGTTGCACGACGAGTCGATCTGGCACCGCTTCACCGAGGACATCTTCATCGGCATGGGCGGGCCCGAGGCGATCGCGAGCGAGTGTGCGACGGAGATCGAGGAAGGATGGGGCGTGTCGGAGAACTTCGAGCTGTTCGAAGACGTCCTGCCGGTGCTCGAGGAGTTGAGGCGTGCCGAGCTCCGCATCGCTCTCGTCTCGAACGGCATCCGCGACCTGACCGAGTTCGTCGCACACCACCGGCTCGACGTCGACGCAATCGTCGACTCCCGCTCGCATGGGCGCGTCAAGCCGCACCCTACGATCTTCCAGGCGGCCCTCGCCTCGCTTGCCGTCGCGCCTGGGGACGCGGTCATGGTCGGCGACTCGCTCGAGGAGGACATCGACGGCGCGCGGGCGCTCGGGATGCGTGCCATCTTGATCGACCGCGAGGACCGGCACCCGGACTTCGACGAACGCCTGATGGATCTCTACGGTCTGCCCGCGGCCCTCGGTCTCGCGCGGCCCGCCTGAACGCCATTACGATCCAATCGTGCCTGGCTGGCTGATCTGGGCGATCGCGGCAGTTCTCCTGTCCGTCGGCGAGATCTTCACGCCCGGCATGTTCTTCCTCGGACCGGTTGCGCTCGCGGCCGTTGCCGCCGCGGTCGTCGCCCTCGTTGGACTCGGCGTCGTGTTCCAACTCGTCGTCTTCATCGCAGGATCGGTCGCGACGGTGGCGTTCCTGCGCCCGATCGCCCGCCGGCATCTCCACATGCCCGCGGCGTTGCGGACAGGCACAGCCGCGCTCGAGGGCACGAAGGCCGTCGTCCTCCAGCGCGTGGACGTCAACGGTGGCCGCGTACGCATCGGCGGCGAGGAGTGGTCGGCGCGGGCCTACATGGAGGATCAGGTGCTCGAGCCCGGCACGCGGGTCGAGGTCGTCAAGATCGAGGGAGCAACAGCTCTCGTCTACGAGTAGAGAGGTGAAGAGATGACCGCTGGGTTGATCGTTCTGCTCGTCCTTGCAGGGCTCGTGCTGCTCACGCTCGGCCGTACCATCCGCATCATTCCTCAGGCGCGTGCAGGCGTCGTCGAGCGTCTCGGGCGCTACTCACGCACTCTTACTCCGGGGCTCTCGATCGTCGTGCCGTTCGTCGACCGCGTGCGGGACATGATGGATCTCCGCGAGCAGGTCGTGTCGTTCGAGCCGCAGCCGGTGATCACCGAGGACAACCTCGTCGTCAGCATCGACACGGTCATCTACTTCCAGGTCACCGATGCGAAGGCGGCGACCTACGAGATCGCGAACTACATCCAGGGAATCGAGCAGCTGACCGTGACGACGCTCCGCAACGTCATCGGCGGCATGGCGCTCGAGAAGACGCTGACCTCGCGCGACGAGATCAACAACCAGCTGCGCGGGGTTCTCGACGAGGCCACCGGGAAGTGGGGGATCCGAGTCAACCGCGTCGAGCTGAAGGCGATCGATCCGCCGGCATCGATCAAGGAGACGATGGAGAAGCAGATGCGCGCCGACCGGGAGAAGCGTGCTGCGATCCTTACCGCCGAGGGCGTGAAGCAGTCACAGATCCTCACCGCAGAGGGAGAGAAGCAGAGCGCGATTCTCCGGGCCGAGGGACAAAGGCAGGCGGCGATCCTGCAGGCGGAGGGCCAGGCGAAGGCGATCGACACGGTCTTCCGCGCGATTCACGACGGAGACCCCGACCCGAAGCTCCTCGCCTATCAGTATTTGCAGGTGCTGCCGCAGATCGCACAGGGCGAGTCCAACAAGGTGTGGATCATCCCGAGCGAGGTCACGCGCGCGCTCGGCCAGCTGACCGACGCGCTGCCGCGCCCTAAGGACGAGAGCTAAGACCCCGAGCCGGCCAGCGAGGAGAGGTCGACGACCAGGTCGTCGGTCGGCAGCGTGATGTCCGCTCGTGCGCCGAAGTCGTAGAGGTCTTCGGTCATGGTCATCGTCATCGGCGTGCCGATCTGTGCAGCCCCGAGCGACATCGTGACCGCCAGCCGCCGAACGCGACCCTTGCTGTCGATCCAAGCCTCGGCCGGCGCCGAGACCGAGCCGGTCGCCTCCGTCAGCTGCCTCAACTGCTTGTTGTCCCGGGCGAGCTTCTTGAAGTCGATGTTGAACGCGTAATGCGTCGTCTGCACGCCGCGGATCCGCTCGGAGCCGGTCACGCGCGCGTTGCTCGACGCCGTCAGCATACGGAGCGCCTGCGACGGGTCGGCCTGGTTCGCGTTCATGATCGCGCCCAGGTCGACGCCTTCCTTCTTCGCCATCTTTCCGACGTCCATCTTCACCCACTTGCCCGCAGGGACCAGCTTGTCGAAGAGCGGCGAGCGCATGTACATGACGAGGCCGTGGCTGCCGTCGAAGATCATCTCCATGCTCGGATCCGAGGTCGGGACCTGCATCTGGTACGCGGCGGGCAACGCGAAGTGCATGTTCATCCACCCGGACTTGCCCTTGCCGTCGTAGATGCCGTTCCCGTGGAACGAGAACGAGCCGAGGCTGCCTGCGCTGAGCGAAGCTTGGAACTCGAACTTGGAGGACGTCGTGTCCGCGGTCGTGCTCGCGGCTCTCGCAACCGGATCGAGTGCGAGCGTATCGCCGCCCGCGCAGCCGACCAGGGTCGAGGCGCAGGCCGCGAAGCAGAGCAGGGAGAGAATGCGGCGCAGAGTCATCCTGGACTCAAATCGTCCTCGGCCGGGCGCGTGGCTATCCCTCGAATGAGGCGAGCTCGGCGCGCCAGCTCTCAGTGTGCTCGCCCAGGGCAGGCACTTCGCCTGTCGTCGCCGGCTCCCCGAGCCACTCCGCCGCTTCGGCGAGGGTTGCGACGGGCCCCGCCATCACGTCCTCTCCCTCGAACACACCGAGCCAGTCCGAGAGCGCCCTTGACCGGAACGTCGATGCGAGCTCGGCGGCAAGCGCCTCCTGATCGGTCTCGTAATGGCGCTCGACGAGGTCGACACGGCCGATCACCTCGCAGAGGCGCCGCCAGAACTTCGACTCGACCGCCGTCACGGTGAGGAAGCGGTCGTCCGCTGTCTCATACGTGCGATAGCAGGCGAGGCCCCCGGTGAGCGTCCGTTCGGGCTCCCCGCGCAGGCGGTGCGCGGCGAGCCTGTGGGCGTTGTGAGTCATGGAGACGACGATGTGGGCGCCGCTTCCGCTGCGTTGCCGCTCGAGCAGCGCCGCGAGGATCTCGATGACGGTGAAGAGCGAGCCGCCGGCGAGGTCGGCGATCTGCACGGGCGGCACTGCCGGTGCGGTGTCGGCGAGCAGTCCGGCCCAGCCGGCGTAGTTGAGGTCGTGACCGGCGCGCATGCTTTCGGGACCGAAGCCCGTCACCGAGCAGTACACGACCGACGACGGGAGCGAGGATGCGCCGATCCGGAGTCGATCGGCGACGCCGGGACGAAACCCCTCCAGCACGACGTCCGCTCGCGCGGCGAGCGCAGGCCCGAGCCCTGAATCCCGGTCGAGGTCCCAGACGACGGATTCCTTGCCCGCGTTGAGCGCGGCATCCCAGCCGGGAGCGACCGAACGCAGCGGATCGCCTTCCGGCGCTTCCACCCGAACGACCCGTGCGCCGCGCCGCAGGAGCTCGCGGCTGGCGAAGGGGCCGGGCAGGTAGCGCGAGAAGTCGACCACCAGCAGCCCGCGTAGCACCACGGGCGCGACCGTAGCACCTGTGCCCTGCACTAGACTGCGACGATTGACCGACCGTTCCGGAGGACAGGAGGACAAGCGTCGGCTCATCCTCGACGCGGCCGTTCGGGTGTTCGCCCACAAGGGCTACCACACATGCCGCGTCGCTGACATCGCCGAAGAGGCGGGCGTCGCGCACGGCTTGCTGTACCACTACTTCCGTTCCAAGGAGGAGCTGCTCGAGACGATCTTCCGCGAGACGTGGCGCGACGTGCTCGACGCGGTTCGTTCTGTCGAGGAGACCGACGAGAGTGCACGCGACCGGTTGGCCGGCATCGCAAAGATCCTGCTACGTGCGTGGCGGCGCGATCCCGACCTCGTGCGTGTGCTCGTCCGCGAGGTGACGCGAAGCTCGCACCTGCAGCAGCGCATCGGCGAGATCGAGGCTGCGTTCGCGGGGATCGAACGGATCATCGCGCGCGGACAGAAGGAGGGCGAGTTCCGCTCCGACCTCGATCCGCGCATGGCCAGCTACGTCTTCTACGGAGCGCTCGAAGAGATCCTCACCGGCTGGGTGCTCGGTCAGCTCGAGGACGGCGACGAGGCAATTGCCCGCGCCGAGGAGACGGTGGTCGACGTCATCTGCGGCGGGCTGGCCGCCGACCGCGAGATAGCCAAGGTCTAGTGACACAGCTGACGGCCGATGCTGCGGCGAGTTCGCAGACCGTCAGACGCAGCCTGTTCTGGGTTCTCGGCTTCGGCGCATTCGGTCTGGCCTTCTCGATCACGACGACGGCGGCCTACCTGCCGCCGCTGCTGCACCGCTTCACCGAATCGGGTGCGCTGATCGGCCTCGTGCTCGGCGCGGAAGGCGTCTTCGCGCTGATGCTCTCTCCGGTGATCGGCCCGTGGAGCGACACCTTCCACACGCCGATGGGTCGTCGCCGGCCGTTCATGCTCGCCGCGCTCGGCCCGATGGGCTTCTGCCTGCTGCTGATGCCCTTCATGCCGAACCTCTGGACGTCGACGTTGATCGTTCTCGCGTTCTTCTTCGCGTACTACGTCTACGAGCCGCCCTACCGCGGCCTCTATCCGGACCTGCTGCCGCCCTCGACGTATGGGCGGGCGCAGGGGATTCAGCATGTCCTGCGTGGGATCGCGCTGGGCGCGGCGCTCGTGGGTGGCGGCTTCCTGCTCAAGGTCTGGCACGCCGCGCCGTTCGTGCTGGCCGCGTTCGTGACGACGGCGGCGTGCGCCGTGCCGATCCTCCTCGTGCGCGAGGACGGCGGCCACGGCCGCGTGTTCGAAGGAGTCGGTGCGTACTTCAAACGAAGCTGGCAGATCCTTCGCGAGGAGGCGGAGGTCCGCCGCTTCCTCCTTGCGAACGCCGCCTGGGAGGGAACGTTCGCAGCGGCGCGCACCTTCGTCGTGCTCTACGTCCTCGACGGGCTGCATGAATCGAAGACGATCTCGTCCGAGTTGCTGGGCGCCGTCGCGGCCGGCTACGTCATCGCCGCGCTGGTCGCCGGCCGCCTCGGCGACCGATTCGGGATCGCGCGCGTGATCTTCTTCGCGTCCTTCATCTACGGCGGTGGCTTCCTGGTTGCGGGCACCGCGACGACCTGGCACACCTGGTACTTCGCGCTGATCGTTCCCGTCGCCGTCGCCGGCGGCATGGTCATGACCCTCGCGTGGGGACTGCTCTTCAAGTTGATGCCGCAGGAGCACCGCGGCGCGATCTCAGGGCTTGCGACGACGACGAAGGGCTTGGGCCTTCTGCTCGGAGCGCCGGTGGCCGGCGTCGCCATCGACCTGGCGCGACCGTATCTGCACTCGACGGACGGCTACCAGATCCTCTGGCCGGTCTGCGGGATCCCGATCCTCGCCGCAATCCCGCTCGTCTACCACATGATGCGCATCGAGCCGACCGGCAAGCCGGAGCCCACTCTCGGCTGATGGCACTCTGGGAAGAGCTTCGCGGGCTCGATCTGAACATCGAGGACGTCGGCACCGAACGGAAGTCCGTCGACGTCTCGACTCAGTTCACGCGCGTCACCACCACGGTGGTGCTCGGCGGCGAGGGGGAACAGGGCCGCGGTGAGGACGTGACGTACACGGCGGAGGATCACGACTGGTTTCCCGACCTAGCTGCTCCCGGGCGAACGACGCTCGGCGACCTCTCTGCGACGCTGGACGGGCTGCGTCTGTTCGAGGTGGAGCCAAAGATGGGTGCGTCCGCGGATTACCGGCGCTGGGCTTTCGAGAGCGCAGCTCTCGACCTGGCGCTGCGCCAGAACGGGCTCTCCCTCGGCGCGGCCCTCGAGCGCGACTACCGGCCGGTCCGGTTCGTCGTCTCGACGCGCGGCGACGCGTTCGCGTGGTTGCAGCACAACCCCGGGCTCGAGCTGAAGCTCGATCCGGAGAACGACTGGGACAGGTCCTTCATGGAGCGCCTTGCTGGGACGGGTCGCGTGCGCGTCCTCGACTTCAAGGCGTACTACAAAGGCACGCCCGTCGACGTCGTTCCAGATCCCGCGCTCTATCGCGCAGCCGTCGAACTCTTCCCGGAGGCCGTATTGGAGGATGCGTCCCTCGACGGCGAGTGCGGCGTGGTGTTGCGCGGGCACGAGGGCAGGATGAGCTTCGATGCGCCGATTCACTCCGTGGCGGACGTCAACGCTCTGCCGGTGCAGCCAGGCTGGCTGAACATCAAGCCGTCGCGCTTCGGCACCCCGGAGCGGCTGCTGGAATGCATCGAGCACTGCGCCGCAAATGGGATTCAGTTGTACGGCGGCGGACAGTTTGAGCTCGGTGTCGGCCGCCGGCACATCCAGGTGCTCGCGTCGCTCTTCTACCCCGACGGCCCGAACGACGTCGCGCCGAGCGAGTACAACCTTGGCGAGCCACGGCCCGGACTGCCGCAGAGCCCACTCCCGGCGCCGGAAGAGCTCGGCTTTTAATCCCGCGCGAAAGCGTCAGCTTTCGCGCGGTTACGCTGAACGGGTGACAGCGCCGGCGCCCACGAGCACAACGGCGACACGTCGCCGCCGCGGCCGTTCAGGGCCCGGAAGCCGAGTGCGTGCTCGGCCTGCATCATCTTGTGGATCTGCGTCGTGCCCTCGTAGATGATCGGTGCGCGCGCGTTGCGGAAGTACCGCTCGATGCCGTACTCAGCGGAGTAGCCGTAGGCGCCGTGCACCTGGATGGCGAGATGCGCCGCACGGAACGCCGCTTCGGTCGCGTGCCACTTCGCCAGTGACGTCTCGCGTGTGTTCCGCATTCCCTGGTCCTTCATCCAGGCCGCCTGCATGACGAGCAGCTTCGATGTCTCGTACCCGAGCACCATCTCGGCGATCATGTCCTGCACGAACTGGTACTTGCCGATCTGCTGACCGAACGTCTCCCGCTCGCGCGCGTACTCCGTCGAGCGCTCGAGGCAGGCGCGGATGACGCCGACGGCACCGGCTGCGACCGTGAAGCGGCCCTGGTCGAGGCCGTACATCGCGATCTCGAAGCCCTGTCCCTCCTCGCCGATCAGGTTCTCGGCGGGGACCTCGACGTTCTCGAAGAAGAGCTCGCCGGTGGAGCCGGCCCAGATGCCGAGCTTGTGCTCGGTGTCGGCGGTCGTGAAGCCCCGCATGCCACGCTCGAGGACGAAGGCGGAGATTCCCTTGTGCTCCGCGGCGGGATCGGTCTTCGCGAACACGAGGGCGTGGTCGGCCACGTTCGCGTACGAGATCCAGTTCTTCGAGCCGTTGAGGACGTAGACGTCCCCCTCGCGCCGCGCGGTGGACTTCATCGCAGCCACGTCGGAGCCCGCGGCGGGCTCGGTCAGGCCAAAGCACGCGAGCTTGCTGCCGCTCGCCTGCGGA